>Ga0224512_10000216_pt1 | contig 61877 bp, 44 predicted proteins | sample SF_May12_sed_USG_4_FD_169103 | JGI IMG/M metagenome (GOLD analysis project Ga0224512, IMG submission 169103) | Sediment microbial communities from San Francisco Bay, California, United States - SF_May12_sed_USGS_13 | ecosystem: Environmental > Aquatic > Marine > Sediment | place: USA...
AGTCGACGCGGCGTGGCGATGGATCGACGGCATCGTCGCGGGCTGGGAAGAGGCGGGGCAGACAACCGAAGCTTATGTGGCCGGGTCGTGGGGCCCAACGGCGTCATCGGTCTTACTCGATCGTGACGGACGCGCCTGGTATCCGGACCGCTGAACGGAGTTAATAATGGAACATTTTTATAAGAGCCGTGCCGAGGCGGCCAGCGCCGCAGCGGTTCGCATCAGCCAGGCCCTGCACAAACGCCTGGAGCAGCAGGCGGAGGCATCTCTGGTCGTGAGTGGCGGAACGTCCCCCGAGCGCTGCCTGGAGGAATTGTCCACGGCGAATCTCGACTGGCAGCGAGTGCATGTATTGTTGAGCGACGAACGCTGGGTGGCGGCAGACGACGATAGCAGTAATCAGAAGTTCATCGAACGGACGCTCCTGCAGGGACCTGCCGCGGCGGCCACACTGCACGGCGTGTACCAGGCGGGTATCGACATCGCAGAGCGTTGCGATGATCTGGACGAGGCGATTCGCCAGCTACCGTTTCCGTTCGCCTGCTCACTGATCGGCATGGGAGAAGATGGCCATTTCGCATCGCTGTTTCCCGACGCCGAAAACCTCAAAGCGGGCCTGGATGTCGATTACCCGGGTCTGTGTTTGCCGGTTAGCACGGCCGCGAGTCCGCACCCGAGAGTCAGTCTGACGCTTGCGGCAATATCGCGCAGCGATGAAGTGGTGCTGTTGTTTTTCGGCGCCGCCAAACGTGATATTTACGAGCAGGCGAAGCTGAAATCAAATGGCTATCCGGTGGCCTGGCTCCTGCTGCAGAAGCGCGCGCCTGTGCACGTATTCTGGGCGCCCTAGAGAGAATCGATAATGAATAAAGTGGTTGAGCGCGTAACACGGCGCATTCAAAAACGCAGTGAAAAATCGCGTGGCGATTACCTGGCACGTATTCAGGCGGCCGCGAGCGAGGGGCCGACACGCGGTTCCTTGTCGTGCAGCAATCTCGCGCATGGCATGGCCGCCTGTGGGCAAGCGGATAAAGACGCTCTGGCGGGCAATGTGACGCCGAATGTTGGCATTATCTCGGCCTACAACGACATGCTGAGCGCACACCAGCCGTTCGCAACTTATCCACAACTCATCAAACAGACGGCCGCCGCCGAGGGCGCGGTCGCGCAATTCGCCGGCGGCGTGCCGGCAATGTGTGACGGCGTCACGCAAGGGCAGGATGGTATGGACCTGTCGCTGTTCAGTCGCGATGTCATCGCAATGTCCACGGCGGTCGCATTGTCGCACAACATGTTCGACGCGGCCTTGTGCCTCGGTATCTGCGACAAGATCGTTCCGGGGCTGCTCATCGGCTCACTCTCGTTCGGCCACCTGCCGGTTGCTTTTGTGCCGGCGGGGCCGATGGTGTCGGGCTTGTCGAACAAGGAAAAAGCGCGGGTCCGTGAGGAATATGCGGCTGGCAGGATCGGCAGAGACGATCTGCTCGCGGCCGAGTCGGCGTCGTACCACTCGCCCGGAACCTGTACGTTCTACGGCACGGCGAACAGCAACCAGATGCTCATGGAGTTCATGGGATTGCAATTACCCGGCGGCTCGTTCGTCAATCCCGGATCGGAGCTGCGGGATCAACTGACGGCGGAGGCCGTGCGTACGGTTCTTGGCATTACCAGCCTCGGCGAACATTACACTCCGCTTGGTCATATCGTCGACGAGAAAGCGATCGTCAATGCACTGGTGGGCTTGCTCGCGAGCGGCGGTTCGACAAACCACACGTTGCACCTGGTTGCGATCGCTGCGGCTGCCGGTGTGATCATCGATTGGGACGATTTCGGCGACTTGTCCGCTGAGGTTCCGCTGCTGGCTCGGGTCTATCCGAACGGCCTTGCCGACGTGAATCACTTTCACGCAGCAGGCGGACTCGGCTACATGATCGCTCAGCTTCTCGACGCGGGTTTATTGCACGAGGAGGTGCGAACGATACTCGGCGAAGGTCTGCGAAAGTTCTGTGTCGAGCCCGTGCTGGATGATGGCCAGCTCAAATGGCGAGGCTCGCAAGCGAAGTCGCTCGACAATGAGATTTTGCGGCCCGTAGACGATCCGTTCGACAAAGAAGGCGGTCTGCGTGTGGTTGAAGGCAATGTCGGTCGGGCGATCGTTAAGGTGTCCGCCGTGTCGGAAGAACATCACAGCATCATGGCCCCGGCACGCGTTTTTGACTCGCAGGCGGCGTTCACCGATGCGTTTAACGCCGGGCAGCTGGATATGGACTTCGTCGCGGTTCTGCCTCATCAGGGTCCGAGCGCCAACGGCATGCCTGAACTGCACAAATTGACGCCGTACCTTGGCGTGCTTCAGAACCGCAAATTCAAAGTGGCATTGCTGACGGACGGACGAATGTCGGGCGCATCGGGCAAGGTACTGGCGGCCATTCAGGTGGTCCCCGAGGCCGCCAAGGACGGCATCCTCGGCAAGATCAAAGACGGCGATATGATCACCATCGATGCGGTAAGCGGAGAATTGACGGTCTCGGCTGATGACGACCCGGCGGCGCGATCGGCACCATCTGTGGATCTTTCTGCGAAGCGTGCGGGCATGGGCCGCGAACTGTTTGCGGCGTTTCGTGAACGGGTCAGCAGTGCCGAAACGGGCGCGACGGTATTTGCTGTCGAGTGACCGGATGCGGCCCGGCCCGGCATATGAGAGCATGATAACTCCCGTTCTTGGCAGGATGATCGATGGCTGATTCGAGTTTGCTGATCGGTGATATCGGCGGCACCAACGCAAGGTTTGCGCTGGCGGACGACACGGCACCGGGCTTTTTCGATGAGAAGACGCTGCGATGCGCGGACTTCAATTCAGCCGAATTGGCGATCAGACACTACCTGGAGAGTGTCGGCCGCACCTCACCGGACGTCATCTGTCTCGCTGCGGCCGGTCCGGTTGTCGAAAATCGGATTCGAATGACGAATAACCACTGGACCCTGACGACTGCGGAGATCGCCGCAGAGTTTTCGACGAATTCGGTGCGCCTGCTGAATGATTTTCATGCGATCGCGTACTGCATTCCCTTCCTGACCGATGACGATTGCGCACCGATCGATCTGCCGGAACCGAGGTCGCTGCCCGCAACTGATTATACGATTGCCATTCTCGGGCCGGGTACCGGGCTGGGCGCTGTCGGTCTGCGCAAGCATGGCGAGCATTTGATACCGATCGCGGGCGAGGCGAGTCACGGCGGGTTTGCGCCCGAGACCCGGGTGCAACTCGATATCCTTATGGCCCTGCGCGAACGGTTCGACCGTGTATCGTCGGAACGTGTTGTGTCGGGCCCAGGTCTGGAGAATATCTATTGGGCGCTTGGCCAGATTCACGGCGAAAAGCTGCCGAAACTGACTGCCGCTGAGATTTTCGCCAAGGCTGGTGACAATAGTGATCCGCATGCGGCGGAGGCTGTAGCGCTGTTCTTCGAAATTCTGGGACAAGTCGCTGGTGATCTCGCACTGACACTCGGTGCCGAAGATGGTGTGTATATCGCTGGTGGAATCGTGAAGCGCTACCCTGATCTGCTGGCCAACAGCCGCTTCAGATCCGGTTTCGAAAGCAAAGGGACCCACCGCTCCTTAATGGAACGAATACCGACTCAGCTGATACTGCATGAGCAACCCGGGTTGCTCGGCGCCGCTTATTGCGCGCTGGAATTATTGCGGGCTACCGAAGTGATGCCAACGTCGTGACGCGGAAACTCATCCGCGTCGATCGTTTCGAGGTAACCGTGCCAGGCGGCGTAGCCGATGACAGGAATGATCACGATCAGCCCGACGAAGGCCGTGACCAGCCCAAGCAACAGGCTCGCGACAATCATCGTTAGCCACAGCGCCATTGCGCCTTTGTTGCGCAGTACCGCGTTGATCGAGGTAACGATCGCCGTGATGCTATCGACATCGCGGTGCATGATCATGGGCAGCGAGAAAGCGCTGGCACAGAATGTAGCGGCAGCGAAGACGGAGCCGACCAGGCTGCCGAATGCGAGATAGGGCAGCAGGTCACGAACTGTCTGCTCGCCGTCGGTGGGGAAAAATACCGTAACCATGACGGCGGCACGCGCCCAGACGAGAAAGATGACCAGCAATATGATCGCGAAGATCATCTCGTTGCCCAGGTGGCGTCTGAACGCGGCTCGCAGGCTGCGTGCCAGGAGCGGTGGCTGGCCGCGCTCGATTTGTGCGCTGATCGCATACAGGCCTATGCAGGTGAGCGGCGCGAGAAACACGAAGCCGCCAAGCATCGCGAACATGATCCACTGACTGCCCTTGAGCCAGGCGAGAAGACTGACAACCGCAATCATCAGAGCAACCGCGAGTCCATAGACCAGGCTTTGCTGCGGAGCCTGCAGCAGATCCGATATGCCGAGCCGAACCCAGCGAAACGGTGCCCAGGGCGACAATTTGCGGCACGGCGCCACGAACGGCATTTTGTCACGATCGATATCGTTTTGAGTGTCATCGGTCATCGGCAGATCCCCCTCACTGTGTAATCATCGACGATCCCGAAAGCTCAGGCAACTGCGGTCGGGTCGAAACCCCGGCTCTGACCTCCGCTGGTCAATCGCGTTAATATTACGCTCATGAAACTCGTCGGTACGCCCGATTCACCGTTTGTCCGTTACGTGGCGGAAGCTGGTGCCGCAGATTCCGGCCGGTCTGACCGAGTGATCATCCGGCGGTTGCTCGCCGTCGCGCTGGCCGTCTTATTGCCGTCGCCACTGTTTGCGACAACGGTTGTCGTTACGACCGACGCGGGTCAGACACTGGCGACGGCGATGGTGACGCGCACTGTCGCTGGTGCCGATGACGTCGATACCTCAGACAACGGCTATCCACAGCCCGGTCTGGTCAATAAAGTAGCGCCGCAACATACGCGATTCACCGACGCCGCGGGTAGCGTGACTTTTGCTCCGCTGGCTATCGAAGGAAAGCGAAGCTTCCGGATTCGCAAACAAGGCTATGCCGACGCAACCGTCACTGCCGATACCGACGGTACGACGCTCGTAGTCACATTGCAGGCGCTTGAAGATCCCAAGGCGCTCGCTGAGAGCAAACCCGCGAACCTGTGGCTGTCGAAACTCGAATTCAACTGGGCAGAAGAGCCGGGCAAGGCGCGCGAACACTTCCTGCTGCACTGTGGTTTTTGCCACCAGCAGGCATCCGTATTCATGCGCGCGCCACGCACCGAGGAGCAATGGGTCGACGTTCTTGAGCGCATGGAAGCCTACGGTGCGATGGCTGCGGCAGACTTTATCGAGGACGCCGCGGCCGGACTCGTCGAGTCCTACGCCGATCTGAATCGCCGCCACGCCGACCTGCCGGCATTCGAGGAGTGGGATGAAGACCTGGCAGCGGCAACGATCACCGAATGGCCGATCGGTGATGGATTTTCTCAGATGCACGACTTCATCGTGCATCCAAACGGCAAGGTTTACGTCGGCGACAACCTGATGGATCGCATCTATGCCTTCGACCCGGTCAACCATAGCTACGAGGTGTTCAAGGTACCACACGACGCCGACGCGCAACGCGGCGGGATTCTCGGCAATCGAATGGGTACGTACCCGAAAACAGACAATTACATGGGTGTGCATTCGTTCGCGATCTCGCCAAGAGACGGGCACATCTTTCTGACGCCGTCAATGCAACGTGAACTCGTTGAGTTCGACCCGGACAATGGCAGGTTCCTGCGCCACAAGATGGACGACGGTTTCTATCCACACACGATTCGTGTCGACCACAAGGACCGCGTCTGGTTTACCCTGGCCTTGAGTTCGCAGGTCGCCATGTTCGACCGGGAGACGAAAGCATTTACCTACTACGATCTGCCGACGCGTGGCGTCAAGGAATGGGCAGCACTCAAGATAATCAGGTTTCGGCTCGGCCATGGTTACGTCGGCAGTCGTCCGGACTTCGACTGGATAACGACCGGCTTCCCGATGCCCTACGGCATCGATGTCTCTCCTGTCGACGGCTCAGTATGGGTGGCCCGCCTCTATGCCAATGACATCGCGAAGATCGATCCCGGGAGCGGTGATGTCACGATGATCGAAACGCCTTTCGATGGGCCGCGGCGATTGCGAATCGATGCAGATGGTCATGTATGGGTTGTTGCCTTCCCCGAGGGCAAAATCGCCAGGTACGATCCTGTGGTTGAAGAATTTTCGATGCTCGAATTGCCGGTTGTCAGCGAAACACCGTATGCGCTGAACATCGACCGCAAGCGTGGAGTGGTCTGGGTGAACGGCAATCAATCCGACACGATCATGTCGTTGCATATTGAGAGCAATACCTGGCGCGTGTTCCCGATGTCTCGCAAACGCACGTTTACACGCGACGCCGAGATTGCGGAGGATGGCAGTGTCTACACGAGCAACTCGCATTTTCCGGGCTGGATGATCGAAGGCGGGCAACCGACTCTGATTCGAATCGACCCTGGCCGGCCTGCCGATCCGGTTGCAGTGCAGGGCCGCGAATTGTATGAGCAGCACTGCGATGCCTGTCACTCTCTGCCGGATGTGAAAGCACCCGGCGTCGCGACGCTCAGACAAATGCCATTCACGCGTCTCGCGCGGTCGCTCGAGTTTGGCATCATGATGCAGCAAGCCGCGCATCTGAGCGCCGATGAGCGATTTGCGATTTCAAAGTATCTGAGCAGCGACAGCAGCACGATTCGCGATCAATGGATTGCAGCGCGCACATGCCGGCTCCGCAAGCCCGTCGAGTTGGGTGCAACAGGAAGCCGTGGCTGGGGTCTTGATTCGGGTAATCGCCGCGCGATCGAGAGTGGCGTTAGCATCTCACCCGACGATGTCGACGATCTCGAACTCAAATGGTCGCTGGCGATTCCGGGTGCGACGGAAATGCGCTCCCAACCCGTGGCGGCTGCCGGCGTCCTTTTCCTGGGCACATCGAATGGCAACGTTTTCGCGATCGATCAGGACAGTGGCTGCATCCGCTGGCGTTTTGTGGCGGACAGTTCGATTCGCTCATCACTGAATCTCGATACGACCAGCGATGGCAAGCCGATCTTGTTTTTTGCAGATGATCTCGGCACGGTCTATGCGATCACCGCGGACCGCGGGCTGTTGCGCTGGAAGACATCGCTGCGCTGGTTTCCGATGTCGATCATCAGTGGTTCGCTGGCGTTTCACGAAGACCGGCTGTTCGTTCCGATTTCGACGTTCGAGACCGCGCTTGCAGGGCTGGACAGCTATCCATGCTGTCGTTCCCACGGTGGGGTTGCGGCACTCGATGCCAGCAATGGTGCCGTGATCTGGGAGTACCACACGACGGCGGCAGCGAAGGAGCACGGTGAAACCAGCGCGGGCACGGCCGTCTGGGGTCCGTCGGGTGCTGCGGTCTGGACGACACCCGCTGTCGATGCGAAACGCGGACTCTTATATATAGGTACGGCGCAAAACATGTCGCCACCCGCTACACACAACAGCGACTCGGTCGTGGCCCTGGACATCGAATCGGGTGCGGAGCAGTGGGTCTTCCAGGCACTGGCAGGCGACATCTGGAACGTGGCATGCCACCTTGGCGGCGCCAATTGTCCCGAGAATGCCGGACCCGATTTCGACTTTGGCGGTGCGATCACTTTGACACAGGACTCGAAGGGCAGGGACGTTATTGTTGCCGGCCAGAAATCGGGGATTGTTCACGCGTTGGATCCGGATAAGGCCGGGTCTGTCTTGTGGCAACGCCGCTTGAGTATGGGCACCTCCAATGGCGGCGTACACTGGGGTGTTGCGACACATGACGACAGGGTCTGGGCAAGCATTGCCGACCCACCACGACAACGCGAGGGTTATGTGCCGCGTCCAGGGGTGCACGCTCTAAGCCTGTTCGATGGCGAGCCCGTCTGGTCGCATCTTGTTGAGCGCGATTGTGATTTTGATCCTTCTGCTGCGCCGCGCGTCGGTCTGGCTGCAATGCGTGACGCCGCACCCCGAAACCCATGGCCCGACTGTTCCTTTTACTATGGCCATTCGGCTGCGCCCGTCTATGCCAACGGAGTGGTTTACGCCGGAGCCCTGGATGGCAAGCTGAGAATATTCGACGCCATGTCGGGGACAGTGCTGCGCATCATCAATACGAATCGCGGATACGAGGCAGACAATGGTGTGCAGGGCCATGGTGGGGCCATCGATCTGAGCGGGGTCGTTGTTGATGGCAAGCGACTCTTTGTGCTTTCCGGTTACGGCATGTTCGGGCAAATGCCCGGCAACGTATTGCTCGCTTACGAAGTCACGCCCTGATTTGACAATAACCCTTTTTCTCTTATGCCGGGCTGTCAACGGCCTCCGGTAACGCGCGTTGTACCTGGTGAAGACATGACTTGGTACGGATACAACGGAGAATTGACATGGATATCAGGAAAACAGTAACGATCGCAGTCGTATTGCTCGTCATCAGCGGCGCCGTTTGGGCGGATACCGGCGACCAGGTCGAGCAGGCCCTCGACAATCGCGGTGACCGAATCGAAAATCGTCTCGACCGAAAAGGCGACCGCATTGATCACCGCCTGGACAGGAAGGGTGATCGCATCGATCAGCGCCTCGACCGCAAATCGGATCGTGCAGACGCGGCCGGTCGCGACCGTCTGTCTGACCGCCTCGATAGAAAAGGCGACCGGATTGACCGGCGGCTTGACAAGAAAGGCGACCGCATCGATCACCGTATGGACAAGCGTGGTCAAAAGATTGATCGGCGTCACGATCGCCGCGGCAAGCGCATCAACAATCGCTCCTGAGGTTGTTTGAGCCAGGCAAAGACCGGCAGCGCAGTGCGCTGCCGGTCTTTTTTGTACGTAACGGCCAGTTCCGGTAGTCTCCCGGCATCGCACTCACCAGGTAATCCTCCCGATGCAGAAGCGCGGCTTGAATATCGACTCGCTCGTTCTGATTTTCTCGTTCATTATCTTCGCCCAGTTGCTTTCCTATGTCGTCCCACAGGGGCAATTCGAAACGCAGCCATATCCGGACAACCCCGAACGATCGATGGTTGTCGCGGGGACCTATGAACCGGTAGCCGCCAGCGACGAGGTTACGATGCCACCCTGGCATTTTCTGCTGGCCATCACGAAAGGCCTGGCAGATGCTCAGGACATCATCTTTCTGATATTTCTCGCTGGCGGCGTTATCGAAATACTGCGCAGGAGCGGCGCGATAGATGCGGCGTTGCACGGAGCTGTCGCACGCCTGGGCCACAGTCCGTGGATTCTTATCGCGGGCTGCTTCGTCATGTTCAGTGTCGGTTCCTTCGCCATCGGCATGGGCGAAGAATATGTGCCGCTCCTTCCTATTATCGTAACCATGTGTCTCGCGATGCGCATGGACGCGGTCACCGCGATGGGCATGGTATGGATTCCGTATGGTATTGGCTGGGGCTGTGCGGGTATCAATCCCTTCGGCGTTCTGATCGCGCAGAACATCGCCGGCGTACCGCTCACATCGGGCGCAGCACCGCGCTTTGTGATGATGGTGCTGATGCTCGCTATCGCGTTTCATCACGTTTATCGATACGCGATGCGCGTGCGCCGCGACCCGTCAGCAAGCCTTGTCGCACACGTTAATTACGATTCCGGTTTTGAAGTGCCTGATGACATCCATCTGACACGCTCACGCATCGTCATCCTGGTGCTCTTCTTGCTGGGTCTTGTTACGTTTGTTTATGGCGCTGCGACGCTGCATTGGTATATTGCGGAACTCAATGCGGTATTTCTTGCCATTGGGCTGATCGCGGCGCTGATCGTGCGCATGCCAGCCGGCGAGGTAAGCCAGGCATTTCTTGAAGGCGCGGCGAAGATGGCTGCGCCGGCGCTGATTGTCGGTTTCGCGCGCACGATTGCTATCGTCTTGTCTGATGGTCAGATCATCGACACCATTGTGTATTCGATCGCGGGTCTGCTCGAGGGCATGCCACCTGACGTCTCGGCTGTCGGCATGCTCGCAGTACAATCGATCACCAACTTCTTCATACCCTCGGGTAGTGGTCAGGCATTCGTCACGATGCCCATCATGTCACCACTCGCGACACTCACCGACGTACCGCAACAGACCGCGGTTCTCGCATTCCAGTTCGGCGATGGACTGACAAATATGATCATTCCAACGAATGCGCTCGTTGTCGGAGCACTCGCGTTGGGTCGGGTGCCTTACGCTGCGTGGGTCAGGTTTGTCGCGCCGCTACTCGCGAAGTTGCTCGTGCTCGCTGTGGTCTTCATGGTTCTGTCAGTTCACTTCGGTGATGCACTAGGATTCTTCTAGGACGCGGGCGTACTACACCGATCAGGACCGCCGATACCAGGTGACCTTGTCGCTATCGGTTTCTGCAAGCAATACGCCTTCCTCGAGCAAATAGTTGAGGTGAGCGAGAGACTCACCTGTCGCCATGACAAGGTTGCTGTTGCTGATCCTGCTCTTGAACAATGCCGGAAACGCATCGATGGCACGGCGCGGTTCTTTGCAAAGCTCATGCAGTGCGCTCAGCCCATCGAGATGTTCCTGCATCAGTGCATCAAGCCGTCCGTGCGCACCTCGGAAAGGCTTGCCGTGAGCCGGGAAAACGAGTACATCCTCGGGCAAGCGCGTTTTCAGCATCTGCAGGGATTCGAGCCAGTCCTTCAGCGGATTGGCCCGGGGTTCTGTCGGATACACGCTGACGTTGGATGAAATCGTCGGCAATAGCTGATCGCCGGAAATAAAGAAGTTTCTGTCGGGATCATAAAAGCAGGCATGCTCCAGGGAATGTCCGCGTCCAACCAGCACCTCCCAGGAATGTCCTGCGAACTTGAGTACATTGCCTTCCTGCAATCTCCTGTATGCTTCCGGCAGGGGCGCGACGTATTTGCCGAACATGCCGAACATCTTCTGGTAGTTGTGCATGGAGTCCGGGCTGAACCCTGCCGCATGGTAGAAGTTGATGGCCTCTTCGGGCGCGGGGCGTCCTGTGTCGGCAACCAGGATCCGGCAGAGCAGGTATTCTTCGCGCGTCATCCATAAATCGACGTCGTGCTCGCCCGTCAGCCAACCGGCACAACCGACATGGTCGGGATGCAGATGCGTCACAACGACATGGTTAACGGGTTTGCCCTTTGTAACGCTGGCGATTGCCTGCCGCCAGACGTCCTTGCTCATATCGGTACAAATGCCTGTATCGACAATGGCCCAGCCTTGATTTTCCTCGAGCATCCACAGATTGATGTGGCCGAGTGAGAACGGCAGCGGCATGCGTAACCAATGCATGCCATCGGCAACACGCATCGTCTGTCCTGCGACGGGCCTTTCTTCAAATTCGTAACTAATCGCCGCTGGCATGCTCGCATCGTCGCACGGAAAGCTTTGCGTGAACATCCTTAACGGCTTGCTCCTTGACAGGGCCGTAGCCACGAATATCGAGATACTGGACGATGTCCGCATGTGCCTGCGGGCGCGTTGCGTCGCTGAGGTTCGCCAAGATGTGTTCAATCAGCTCCTCGAACTCTGCGATCAGCGCGCGCTCCATGCGGCGTTCTGCTGTCATGCCGAACAGATCGAGCTTCGTTCCCCGTAAGCCACGCATGCCAGCGATAATTCGCAACACGGGCAGGATCCACGCGCCAAATTCTTTCTTTCGTGGCCGGCCACGTGCGTCCTTCTGGCTGTTGAGAACAGGCGGCGCAAGGTGAAAACGAAGCTTCGCCTTGTCGCCATACTGCCAGCGCACGGAATCGAGAAACCCGGTCTGCGTATGCAGACGCGCCACTTCGTACTCGTCTTTGTAACTAAGCAGCTTGAAGTAGCTTCTCGCAACGGCGTCGACCAGCTGATCGTCGCTGAATTCGGCATCGCGTACGCGCCGCACCAGCGAGGTGTAACGGTCTGCCAGCGCCTGGTCTTGATAGCCAACGAGAAATTCGGTACGACGACTGATGACATCGTCCAGACTGTCGTCGCTGGTTTCCTCGTCATCGACAAGGCGCCGCACGCGTTTCGGGTGGACTGCGGCTACGCGACCCCAGCCAAACGCCTGCTTGTTCATCTCGACCTCGACGGCATTGAGTTCGATTGCGCGTGTCAACGCCCGGAGGGAAACGGGCACCAGTCCAAGTTGCCACGCACAGCCAAGCATCATCACGTTCGCGTATATCGTATTGCCGAGCAGTTTCTCGGCCAGTAAATTCGCGTCCAGAGTCGCGAGATTGCCTTCTCCAATGGCATGTCCGATGGCCTCTATGCGATCGGCGGCGCGCATATTGGCATCGCGGTACCTGACGAAATCGGCCGTCGTCATTTTCGCGGTGTTGACCAGCGCCCGCGTATGTCCTGATCGGTAAGCGATCGATGCTCGCGGCGACGAGCTGACAACCAGGTCGCAGCCGATCAACGCGTCCGCGTGCGCAGGCTCGATACGCACCTGATTTATTGTTGCCGGTTCCTCCGCAATCCGGATAAAGCTGATCACCGTGCCGAATTTCTGCGCGAAGCCCATGAAATCCAGTACGCTTGCGCCCCGGCCCTCGAGATGAGCAGCCATCGTGATCAGCTGGCCGACGGTGACCACGCCGGTACCACCGACGCCAGTAACAAGCAGGTCGTAGCAGGCGGTGAGCGGCAGATGTTCGACCTCTGGCAAAGCCTGCAATTCCGCCTCGAGTCCCTTATCGACGTTGAACGCAACCTGTCGAAGCGGTGTCCCGCCCTCTACCGTGACAAAGCTCGGACAAAAACCGTTGATGCAGGAATAGTCTTTGTTGCAGTTGTTCTGGTCGATCTGGCGCTTGCGCCCGAACGGTGTTTCCTTCGGCACGATCGACAGGCAGTTCGATTCTGTTGAACAGTCGCCACATCCCTCGCAAACGAGATCGTTGATGACGACGAATTTGTTCGGTTCGGCCAGCTTGCCGCGTTTGCGGCGGCGACGATTCTCGGTCGCGCAGGTTTGTGCGTAGATCAAAATGGTCACGCCGGGAATGTCCCGCAGCTCGCGTTGAATCGCATCGAGATCGCGGCGATCCGAGAATGTCACGCCTGGCGGGAAGTCTGCGGCATCAAACTGATCCGCATCATCCGAGACAATGGCGATGCGCTCGACACCTTCGGCCCTGACCGAGTTGGCGATCGCCGCTACTGAAATCGGCCCGTCCACCGGCTGGCCGCCAGTCATAGCGACGGCGTCGTTAAACAGGATCTTGTATGTAATGTTGGTCCCGGCAGCGACGGCCTGGCGTATGGCGAGCGATCCCGAGTGATAAAACGTGCCATCGCCGAGGTTTTGGAAGATATGCCGACCGCCGTTGAACCTGGATCGTGTTATCCAGTTGACACCTTCACCGCCCATCTGCAACAAACCTTCCGTATCGCGATCCATCCAACTCGCCATAAAGTGGCAGCCGATACCGGCCAGCGCGCTGGATCCTTCCGGCAAGCGGGTCGAACTGTTGTGCGGACAACCAGAGCAAAAATAGGGTATGCGGTTCGCGCCCTCGATCTTGATGATATTCGGGCCGTTTTCAGCGAGTTTGTCGGCGCGACGGGTCAGGTTGAGGCCGCTGAGTTCAGCATCGAGTCGTTGTGCGACGATCCGCGCGAGCTGTAACGGCGAAAGTTCGCCGACCCAGGGCACGAGTCGCTCGCCGTTGTCGTCAACTTTGCCCACCATACGTTGTGGCTTTCGCCCCGGGTAGTCGTAGAAGTATTCTTTGAACTGGCTCTCTATGATGCCGCGCTTTTCTTCAATGACGAGCACTTCATGCTTGCCCTGGACGAAGTCGAGCGCGCCGTCATGTTCAAGCGGCCAGACCATGCCGACTTTGTACACATCGAGCCCAATGCGCTCTGCCTCGGCGCGGTCAATGTCGAGCAAGCGCAGGGCTTCCATCAGATCAAGGTGCGCCTTCCCGGTTGTGACGATGCCGTAGCGCGAGTTTCGGATGTCGAATACCTTGCGATCGATCGGATTCGCTGCTGCGAATGCGAGCGTTGCCGCTTTCTTCGCCTCAAGGCGCTCCTCGATCTGTGGCCCGGGATGGTCGGGCCAGCGGTAGTGCAAGCCACCAGGCGGTACGACAAAGTTTTTCGGTGTAGCGAATTGCGGATAAGCAGGAAGTTCCAGCGACATCGCCGACTCGACAGTTTCAGAGATCGCTTTGAAGCCGACCCACATGCCGGAGAAACGTGAGAGTGCGATTCCGTGCAGGCCGAACTCGAGATATTCGGCAACATTGGCGGGATTCAGGTGCGGCATCATGAACGTCAGAAATGCAACGTCAGATTGATGCGGCATCGATGACGACACACAACCATGATCGTCCCCGGCGACAACGAGCACTCCGCCGTGTGGCGAGCTGCCGTAGGCATTGCCGTGTTTGAGTGCGTCACCAGCGCGATCGACTCCCGGCCCTTTTCCGTACCAGATGCCGAACACACCGTCGACGGTTCGATGCGGATCAGACTCGACCTGCTGCGAACCGAGTATCGCTGTCGCGGCGAGATCTTCATTGATGGCCGGCAGAAACTCGATGTCGCTCTCATCGAGGAATGACTTCGCCCGCCACAGCTCCGTATCCAAACCGCCCAGCGGTGAGCCGCGGTAGCCGCTGACGAAGCCGGCCGTGCGCAGGCCGGCAGCCCTGTCGAGGGCGCGCTGCATCAGTGGAATGCGCACGAGTGCCTGTGTGCCGGTCAGAAACACACGGCCGGACTCGCGCCGATAGCGGTCGAGCAGTTCGTAATTGTCGAGAGGGTAGTCAGGACGGGGCAGGGATGAGGCCGGGCTTGCCATGGGAGTTCCGTACGCGCTTGGGGAACCACCAGTAAAGCAGGTTTTGCGCGCAAAATCTTACCAATCATGCCGACAGAAGAGATAAAATCGGTAGAATTCACCAGAGAAATCGACAAACAGGTATAATTTACCGAAATTAGAGCTTTCGGAGAAATCCATGCTGAGCAATAAAGACCGCCGCATTCTCGCCGAATTACAGCGCGACAGTCGCCTGACAATTCAGCAGCTGGCCGATAAGGTCGGTATGTCGAGCTCTGCGACCTGGCGCCGCGTCAAGAGCCTCGAAGAGGACGGCATCATTGATCGTTATGCCGTCATCGTTAACCCCAGGAAAGCCGGATTCGGTCTGACCTCGATCGTGCACATTTCTCTGGCGCGTCATGAACAGACGAACGTCGACCAATTCATTCGCGAGGTGCTGCAACACCCGGAGGTGCTCGAGTGTTTCGCCACCAGTGGTGAGGCTGATTTTCACCTGCGAGTGGTTGTCAGGGACATCGACGCCTACAATACATTCCTTGACGAATTCATTTTCCGCTTGCCGGGTGTGTCACAGGTCCGCTCCAATATCGTACTGAAAGAGATCAAGGACGACACTGCCTTGCCCCTTTGATGAAGATACTTTCAATCAATTACTGGACTAATCTGTCCGCTGAGCTGAAGCGCCGTAAGGTCTATCCGGTTATTGCAGGCTACGCTGTTGTGTCGTTCATCCTGTTGCAAATTGGCGAGATTACTTTCGGTCCTCTGGGGTTTCCGAACTGGGTCATGGTCGGCCTGATCGCACTGGTTGTCGCGGGGTTTCCAGTCACAATCCTGCTTGCGTGGCTGTTCGATATCACGCCGACGGGCATTCAGCGAGACACAGCGGCATGGCCACGTGACGAAGCTGCGCGTGCAAAACCCTCGATTGCGGTTCTACCCTTCGTCGACATGAGCGCTGAGCAGGACCAGGGCTATTTCTGCGAAGGTGTGTCGGAGGAGATCCTCAACGCACTTTCGAAAATCCGGCAATTGAATGTTGCGGCGCGATCGTCTTCTTTCCAATACAAGTCGGGAGCGCGAGATGCGCGGACCATGGGCAGCGAGCTTGGCGTGAAGACGATTCTCGAAGGTAGCGTAAGGAAGGCCGGGGATCGATTGCGGATAACGGCGCAGCTTGTTAATGCGTTCGATGGCTATCATCTCTGGTCGAAGACTTTTGACAAGGAGGTGAAGGATGTATTCGCCATTCAAGACGAAATCGCAGCCTGCATCGCCGAGTCTCTGCTGGAGACGATTACGCCGACACAACAGTCGGCGATGAGAACCACATCGACCGAAAGTGTCAGTGCGTACGAGTATTACCTCCGTGGGCGGCAGTTTTTCAAACGCTTTCGCAAAATGGATATCGAATACGCACGCCAGATGTTTCGCGAAGCCATCAACATAGACGCCGACTTCGCGCTTGCCTGGGCCGGTTATGCCGATTGTCACTCCTTTCTGGTTATGTACGTGGATCCTCAGGCGCGCTACCGTGACGAGGCAAGCATGGCAAGCAAGCGGGCCCTCGAACTCAATCCGAATCTTGCGGAGGCGCACGCATCGCGGGGCCTCGCATGCCTGGTGTGTGAGGAATTCGAGTTTGCGGAGAAAGAGTTCAAGAAGGCACTGGAGCTAAATCCGCGTTTGTTTGAGGCCTATTACTACTATGCGCGCACCAAGTTTCATCAGGGCGAGTTGGATGTTGCGGCAGAATTGTTCAAGAGCGCAGCCGAAGTTGATCCGGAGGATTATCAATCGAGGTGTTTGCGTGTACAGATCCTTCGCGGCACCGGCCATTCCGACGTCGCCCGGGCGGAAGCAAAAGAGGCAGTGGCCGTGATCGAAAAGCACCTCAAGTGGAGTCCGGATGATGCGCGCGCATTCCATCTTGGGGCGGGACCGCTGGTTGTTCTGGGCGATCTGGATCGAGCCAAACGCTGGCTGCATCGCGCCATCGAAATAGCACCGGATGACTCGGTCGTTCTTTATAACGTAGCATGCAACCTCGCGACGCTGGGCGAGGAAGAGAAGGCGCTCGATTATCTCGAAAGGGCTGTCGAGCAAGGCGCGGTCAGTGCCGCCTGGATGCGAAACGATGAGGACCTGGCGAGCGTTCGCGATCACGCCCGTTACAAGGCTTTGTTGCAGCGGGTTGAAAAGCGATAGAAAGCCTCCATGTCCGCCGCTGCGTTGCGGCGCAGATAAGTCCGCCCGTAGCGCTACAACAGATACGTATCAACAATCGATGAAGGAATGCCCCGTAATGATGGCCGTCGCAATGAACAACACCCGTAAACGCATGTATCGAATTGCACTATTATTCATGTCGCTGCATCTGTCGACTACCGCCATTGCTCAGGAAGACGAGCAGACGGAACGTGGCCTCTTTGACGAGATCGTTGTCACCGCGCAAAAACGCACCGAGTTCTTGCAGGACACTGCTGCCGCCGTGACCGCGATCGATCAAGGCATGATTCAGACCCGGGGTATCACGACGCTGGCCGATGCGCAGAATCTGGCCCCGTCGATACGTCTGCAAAAGGAATCGGCATCCACAGAGATATATATTCGTGGCGTCGGATCAACGCTCGACCTGCCCATGATCGAGCCGCCGAATGCCTATAATATTAATGGCGTCTATGTGCCACGAGAGGTCACGTCCGCATCACTCGTCGATGTTCAGCGCATGGAATTCCTGCCAGGTCCGCAGGGCACACTGTATGGACGTGGTGCGATCGGTGGTGTCATCAACACGATTACTCAGCGTCCAACGGACGATCTGGAGACGCACGCAATCGTCGAGGCCGGCAACTATGCGCATATACGATCGACTGTCACGCAGAATATTCCCGTCAGTGATAACGTAAGTCTGCGTGGCTCAATCAGCTACTTCGATCGCGATGGCTACCTGAAAAGTGGTGCAGATTCCGCTGATGATCTGGCCGGCTTTCTTGCAATTGAAGCCACGCCTGCGGACAACGTCGATATTCACTTGTGGAGCCACATCGAGAGCCGGGAGGGTTTTTCGGCCAACTTGCTGAGCAAAGGCGATGTGGCGAACCCGCGCAGCCAGGTGTTTCCCAATCGCGATCCCTGGGACGATCGTCTCGAGGGCGATCTGGCGTCATATGCGACGCTGGGTCCCATCGATGCGCAGAGCCGCGATTGGGATACGGTTCTGATTGGCGCCGAAGTGGACTGGGATATCAATGAGCGCCTGGCACTGACCTATATCCCGTCGTATCTGGATTTTGACTGGCGGCAGGGATACTGGCTCACGCACAAGGACGGCGATTTTAACGAGCAAATCGAGCAGCAAACGCACGAGCTTCGGCTGGCCTACAATAGCGGCGGGGCCATGACCTGGCTGGGCGGTGTGTATTCCTATCAGATCGAGACAGCCGGCCAGTTGTACATCCAATTCGGCCCCGATGAGCTGTTTCCCGGCTCGCCGGCGGGGTTGTGGCTCGGCGCAAGCGATGTTCGTAATCACGAACTGAAGGGCACGGCCGTGTTCGGTGAACTCAATTATGCGGTGTCGGATCGAGCGCGACTTGTCGCAGGAGCGCGCGCGTCGCACGACAAACGCGTTGGCTCGGGCTTTCAGCCGGACATCGTTGTCGAACCGGCGATTAACACCGACCCTGTCGCCTTATTCACAGGTGAAGCACCGCCGGCCTGGTCCAATAGCGATAGCTGGGATCACGTAGACTGGAAGCTCGGTGCCGAATTCGACGCCGATGGCGAGACGCTGCTGTACGCGACCGTGCAAACCGGTTTTCAGCCAGGCACTTTTGATGTATTTCCGGATGCGACGACGGCGGAGTCGGAATTGCTGGCGGCCACGGTCGGCGCAAAGAACCGTTTCCTCGATGGCCATCTTATTTTCAACAACGAGGTCTTTTACTACGTCTACGACAACCTCCTGACACAGGCCTTCAATGCAGCGACGGGCACGAATTTTCTGACCAGCGCGGATGTGATCATTTATGGCCTGCAATCGGATTTTGCTCTGGCGCCTGCAAGCATGGACAACACGCAGTTCACGCTGTCAGTTGGTTACCTGCATGCCCGGTACGATGATTTTCTCGAAGACACCTTGGATGTGTTTAACGATAATCAACTACAGAATGCGCCGGACTGGACCGCGACTCTGGGTATCGTCCATGACTGGCCACTGCAATCCGGCGCTCACTTGCAGGCGAACCTGAGTTCGCGCTACGAGAGCGGATTCTGGGGTGACTTTTCACACTCGGCAGGGCTTTACCAGGAAGGCTACACCAGGACCGATGTTGCCCTGACGTATCACAGCGGCAGCGGTAAGTGGTCGCTCGGGCTCTGGGCAAAGAATCTCGAAAATCAGGACGTGCAATCCGCGGCGGCTACGGGCAATCCGGTCACCGACCCGGGCCCGGGCGCACCCTTTCTCGAGGCTCCCAGAACCTACGGCCTGCGGTTTGCCCTGAATCTGGGCCCGTAGCCGGCACGGCAGCGGCCGGGATCGATGCGGTCGCGATTGCCCGAGCTGGCGCTCACGGATTCGATACTCTGGACATAGCATTTTTCGTCCATACATCTAAAGTACGGAAGGTGAGTGATCGTGTTCTTGCAGAATGAGCAGGTTTGCCAGCGAGTTGCTATGAATCCCGGCGTCGTCGATCTTTCTTCAGTCGGACGTGAACAGGAACTGATCAGTTCGCTATTGCACACGACGCGCTATCCTCATCCCGTAGAAAACGTTCGACTTATCGAGACGCACATATCCTGGGTCATCCTGACAGGACATTTCGCTTACAAGATCAAAAAGCCGATCAAGCTCGAATTTCTGGACTTTTCGTCACTCGCACTGCGCAAACACTTCTGCGATGAGGAGCTGCGGCTCAACCGCCGCTGGTCGCCGGAGCTGTATCTGGATGTCGTGCCGATCTGCGGAAGCTTTGCTGAGCCGATGATCGGTGGCACCGGGCCGGCGATCGAGTACGCCGTCAAAATGCGGCAATTCCCGCAGAGCGCTCAGCTTGACGTGCAACTCGATGCAGGACTGCTCGACGACGACGATATGCTCGACTTGGCTGCAATGATTGCAGCACGGCACGACGCGGCTGAAATCTTTGCGCAAACGAACGCGGAAGTTGCTGTCGGAGCAATTGTGCAGCAGCCGATGCTGCAAAACTTCGCGGACCTGCGGGCACATGCCAGTCCGGACCAGTTGACGCAACTGTCATCGTGGACCCGGAATTCCCTGCGTGACTTATGGCCGACTCTTCTGAAGAGACAAAACGAGGGATTCATTCGGGAGTGTCACGGCGATCTGCACCTTCGGAATCTCGTTCGACTGTCGTCCGGCATTGCTGCGTTCGATTGCGTGGAATTCAGTTCGGGACTGCGCAACATCGACGTGATCAGCGATGTCAGCTTTCTGATGATGGATCTGATGTCTCGAGGCAGGCGGGATCTCGCGTATGTTTTCCTCAATCGATATCTCGAGTGCACGGGCGACTATGCCGGCATGTCGGTATTCGGGCTGTATTACGTCTACCACGCCCTGATTCGCGCCAAGATTGCGGCGATCCGCAGCATCGAGCGGTCCGATGCATCTCACAGACAAGCTGACCTCGAGGAAATGGCTCAATTCTGCAATGTCGCAAGCGACTGGATACGACCGCAGCGGCCGTGTTTGATCATCATGCATGGGTACTCAGGATCGGGAAAGACCTGCTTGTCGCAGCAGTTGCTATCGCGATTGCCGGCCATTCGCCTGCGCTCGGATATCGAGCGTAAGCGCCGGCATGGTCTGGAGATGACCGAAGCGAGTGGTGCCGGTGTCGGTAAAGGCATGTATGCGCCGCGGGCACGAAGCGATATCTACGCAGTACTCGCAATGGCCGGCGAGACATTATTGCAGGCTGGCCAGCATGTCATCGCTGATGCGTCATTTCTCAATCGGCAGGACCGACGGCAGTTTGAGTACCTGGCGCGACGATTTGGCGCGGATTTTATTATCGTCGATGTCGGCGCAGAGACTGAGGAACTGCTACACCGAGTGCGACTCAGAAAGCGTCATGCGAGTGATGCCTCGGAAGCCGATGAGAACGTGTTGCAATATCAGTACGACAATGCGCAGCCGCTGAGCGCGGACGAGCTTCAGCGGACTGTCAGCGTTGCGACGGATGATGAAGTCGATGCCGGCGCTGTCACCGAGAAGATTATCGGCGCACTGACTCCCAGTGTGCATCGGTCGCGACCATCGTAAGAACGTCGTACTGCGCACAGATTTCGTCGTTCTGATTCGTCACTTCGGTATCCCAGCGGACTTCGCCGTAGCCCGAGTCACCTCGTAAAGTTTTCTGCTTGCAGGCCAGGCGCACTTTCAGCGAGTCACCGTAGTTGACGGGCTGAAGGAAGCGAAGATCGTCAACGCCGTAGTTGGCCAGCACGGGTCCAAAATCCGGATCGACGAACAGGCCGGCGGCAAACGAGACGATCAGATAACCGTGGGCGACCCGGCCCTCGAAAAACGGGTTCCTGGCGGCCTCTTCTTCATTCATGTGTGCATAAAAATTATCGCCGGTAAAATCAGCAAAGTGATCGATGTCATCCAGTGTGACTTCTCGCGGCTTGCTCCTGAACGTGTCGCCGATCTCGAGCTGTTCGAAGGTTTTGCGGAATGGGTGCACGCCGGGATCCTTCTCTTCGGCACCGCGAATCCAGCGATGGCCGATAACCGACAAAGTTTCGGGTGAACCCTGAATCGCGGTGCGTTGCATGTAATGCAGCACTCCGCGGACGCCCCCCATCTCTTCGCCGCCACCGGCGCGCCCCGGACCACCATGTACAAGATGAGCGAGCGGCGAGCCGTGACCAGTCGACTCTGCTGCGCAGTGCCGGTTGATGATGACCATTCGGCCGTGATACGCGGCGGTGCCGAGCACCAGTTCCCGGGCAGCCGCGTTGTCGTTCGTAATGATCGAACCGGCGAGGCTGCCTTCGCCGAGCTTCGCCAGCTCAATCGCTTCATCGATCGAGTCATAGGGCAGTACGGTGCTGACCGGGCCGAACGCTTCGACCGAATGCACCGCCCTGGACGAGAGAGGTTTTTCGCAATGCAATAGCGTCGGCATGAAGAAAGCGCCCCGGGTCGCGTCGGCGTCGACGACATCGAAGTCATCACTGCCGCCAAAGACGACGTTTGCTTCGGCCGACAGTTCGGCGACTCGCTCACGGACTTCGTCGCGCTGTCCCTGGCTGGCAAGAGCACCCATCTGGACGTCCTTAACGCCCGGGTTACCGATTCGCACCGCACCCAGTGATGTCGATAACGCTTTGACGACCTCGCCCGCGAATTCGGCCGGTGTGATGATGCGGCGAATTGCCGTGCACTTCTGCCCGGCCTTCGAGACCATCTCGTTCGTCACTTCCTTGATGTAGAGTTCGAATTCCGGCGTGCCCGGCGCCGCGTCCGGGCCGAGTATCGACATATTGAGCGAATCGGTTTCGGCCGTGAAGGCCACGGACTCGCTGACTACCCGGGGATGTTGCTGCAGCATTTCAGCCGTGGTTTTCGAGCCGGTGAACGCGATCGTATCCTGGCACGTCAGGTGATCAAACAGGTCGCCGACGCCGCCGCAAATGAGCTGTACGCTGCCCATCGGCAAAATGCCGGACTCGATCATGCGCCGGACCATGAGCTCTGTCAGGTACGCCGTGCTCGAGGCCGGTTTAATGATGGCCGGCACACCAGCAAGCAATGTGGGCGCCAGTTTTTCAAGCATGCCCCAGCACGGAAAATTGAATGCATTAATATGAATCGCGGCGCCGAGCTTCGGCGTGAAAATGTGTTGCCCGACAAACGTGCCTTCGCGGGACAGTTGTTCGACGCCACCATCGAGATAAACATGGTCGTTGGGCATCTCGCGTCGACCTTTGCTCGAGAAGACAAACATTGTCGAGATGCCGCCGTCAATATCGGGCCAGCTGTCCTTTCGCGTTGCGCCGGTTTGTGTGGACAGCGTATAGAACTCTTGCTTGTGTTCATTGAGGTAGATGGCCAGCACCTTGAGCATGTCGCCGCGCTCATGAAATGTCAGCTTGCGCAGGTTCGGACCACCCACGGATTTCGCATGTTTCAGGATCGCCGCAAAGTCGAGGCCGTCGCTCGTAATACGTGCGACAGGTTCGCCCGAGACGGCCGAGGTCAGGATGCGACCGTCACCATCACCTTCTACCCATCGGTCTTGTACGAGATTTGCCAGTTTCATAGAAGATACAAGAAAGATTTCAATTTGAAAAAATCGGTATCACAATATACGGTGAGATGCCTGGAGCGCAAGCGACCATACGATGACGATTGAGTCTGCCAGCCAAAGCCTCGTTGCGGAGTTTCGTTCACGACGAACATTGCGCACGGGATCGCTGATTACAACGATATTCGGCGATTCCATCGCGCCGCGCGGCGGCACCGTCTGGCTGGGCAGCCTGATCGCGGTCATGCAGGACTTCGGCATCGGTGAACGCCTCGTGCGTACTTCGGTCTTCAGGCTCGTGCAGGATGGCTGGTTGGGTGCGAAGCAGATTGGTCGTCGCAGTTATTACAGCCTGACGGACGAGGGCCGCGAGCGGTTCGAACACGCGACTCACAAGATCTATGGCGAACCCGTGTCGAACTGGGACGACACCTGGACCACGGTCTTGCTCACGAACGTCGAAGGCGCGACGAAAGACAGCGTGCGTAAAGAGCTGGGCTGGCTGGGCTTCGGCGCTCTCTCGACCACGGTCTTTGCACATCCGTCCCCCGATATGGCCGATGTTGACTCGGCGTTGCGTCGTCTCGGCCTCGAGGATGATCTCGTCATCATGTCCGGGCGAACCATCAGGAACGAGTCCGCGATGCGCCGACTGGTGCAGGACAGCTGGAACCTTGCGGATATAGATGAGCGGTATGCAAGCTTCGTGAAGCGTTTTCGGCCGCTGATCGCCGCGTACGGGAAGGACGCGAACGTGTCGCCAAAAACGGCTTTTCTGGTACGAACGTTGCTCATTCAGGAATATCGCAAGGTGCTGCTGCGGGACCCGCAGTTACCTGCTGCGCTACTGCCGGCGGACTGGCACGGCAATGCCGCTTACCAACTTTGCAGGAATCTCTATCTGGCCATCTACGCTCAGGCCGACGCCTACCTGTCCGAGACAATGGAAACAGCCGATGGACCGCTGCCCCCACCGAGCGGGAGTTTCATGCAACGCTTTGGCGGCCTGCAATAACGGCAGCGCCGCCGCCGGAGTTAAGAACGATGAACGATCTCGAACGCGCGCGCGCATGCGCTGACAAGATGTACGCCGGCGACAAGGCGTCCAGGGCCCTGGGAATAGACATCGAAGTAAGCGGCGCAGGTTCCGCTACGGCGACGATGCAAGTGCGAGACGACATGGTCAACGGTTTCAATATCTGCCACGGCGGCCTGATTTTCACCCTCGCCGACACCGCCTTCGCATTCGCCTGCAATGCCTACGATGAGCTGACCGTCGCCGGATCGGGGCACATTGAGTTTTTGCGACCGGTCCATCTGCATGACACGCTGCGTGCTGTTGCCCGAGAGGAACTGCGCGGTGAGCGAGTCGGGTTTTACACAGTTGAGGTGCTCGATCAGGATGGGTCGATCGTTGCGCTTTTTCGCGGTCGTTCGGTCAGTCGAGGTGAACGGCTGCTTGGTGGCCAAACTGATACAGAAAATATTGAAAAAACGCGATAAATGTGACACATTGGCGCCGCAGTCGTGACGTCGTATTGCCGCGTTCTCCGGAACGTATTTTCATAAACGCATTGGACTCTTTATGTACACTCAAGGTCTCGATCAACAGGGACAGCGTGATTCGAAGCGGGACGGGCTGGAGTCGGCCGCCGATCTCGATGCGTTCCAGAAACGCGTCGACAACGAAGAAAAAATTGAGGCCAAGGACTGGATGCCCGAAGCGTATCGACGCACATTGATTCGCCAGATTTCGCAGCACGCGCATTCCGAAATCATCGGCATGCAGCCCGAAGCGAACTGGCTGACCCGGGCACCCACACTCAAACGAAAAGCCATTCTTCTCGCCAAGATCCAGGATGAAGCAGGGCACGGTCTGTATCTCTACAGCGCCGCAGAAACGCTCGGTGTCTCGCGCGACGAGATGGTTGCGGATCTGTTGTCAGGCAAGGCCAAGTACTCGAGCATTTTCAATTACCCAACGCTCACCTGGGCCGACATCGGTGCGATCGGCTGGTTGGTCGACGGTGCCGCCATCATGAATCAGATTCCATTGTGCCGTTGTTCGTATGGCCCGTACGCACGGGCGATGGTCCGGATCTGCAAGGAGGAAAGTTTTCATCAGCGCCAGGGCTTCGATATCCTGCATGAACTCTGTAACGGTACGGCCGGGCAAAAGGCGATGGCCCAGGATGCGCTCAATAGGTGGTGGTGGCCCTCATTGATGATGTTCGGCCCATCGGATGATGAATCGAAGCACTCGGCACAGTCGATGGCGTGGAAGATCAAGCGGTTCTCCAACGATGAGCTACGGCAGAAGTTTGTCGACGTCACGGTGCCGCAGGCCGATTTTCTCGGTCTCAAAATGCCTGATGACGAGCTCGTGTGGGATGAGAAGTCGGGACACTACCGCTTCGGCGAAATCGACTGGCAGGAGTTTATCGAGGTCATAAAGGGCAACGGCCCCTGTAACCGGCAGCGGCTGGCGAAGCGCCGCAAGGCGCACGAAGACGGCGAGTGGGTGCGCGAAGCCGCCCGCGCCTATGCCGAAAAGCACGCCGGGAAACAGGACGCCGCCTGACCCTCAGGAGAAGCGAGACAGGTATGAGCAACAAAGAATGGCCACTCTACGAAGTTTTCATTCGCAGCAAGTCCGGGCTGAGCCATCGCCACGCCGGCAGTATTCACGCGGCCGATGATCAGATGGCGCTCGATCACGCACGCGATACGTACACGCGACGCAGCGAGGGTGTGAGTATTTGGGTCGTACGATCGATTCAAATCGTCGCATCGGACCCCGCCGAAACGGCCGCATTCTTCGAGCCTGCCGAGGACAAGATTTATCGTCATCCAACGTTTTACAAGATTCCGGACGGAGTAGACAACCTGTGAACATTGACGACGCCCGTCTCGCGTACGTGAAGAGGCTCGGCGATAACGCTCTGATACTGGGCCAGCGCATGGTCGAAGTCGTTGCCGCCTGTCCCGAGCTGGAGGAAGAACTCGCGAACGCGAATTTCGCGCTCGATTACATTGGACAGGCGCGGATGTACTACACCTATGCGGGAGAGCTGGAAGGCCAGGGCCGTGGCGAAGACGACTTCGCGTTCTTGCGCGATGAGAACGAGTACCGAAACGTCCTGTTAATCGAGCAACCTGATGGGCACTTTGGTGACACGATCACAAAGCTCGTTCTATTCGAGTCGTTCTACTTATTGCAACTCGAGGCGCTGATGCGATGTTCTGACCCTCGCGTGGCTGCAATCGCGGCACGCGCCGAGAAGGAAATTCGTTATCACCTGCGCCATAACGTGCAATGGCTGGTTCGTCTTGGTGACGGCACTTCATATAGCCACGAACGCGCACAACAGTCGCTGGACGAACTGTGGCAGTACACCGGAGAAATGTTCGCGCCGGACGAAGTAGACAACCTGTTTGAGGCCGAATTCGACGGCCCGGATTTGCACGATATCCGCGAACGCTGGCAGGCCAATGTCGCGGCAATCGTCGACCAGGCTACGCTGCAAAAACCTGCTGATGCCTGGATGGCCAGCGGTGGCAAGGAAGGGCGACACAGCGAGCATCTTGGTTACCTTATCGCCGAGATGCAGTATCTGCAGCGGCTTCACCCCGGTGCGACTTGGTAGAGTTGGCCATCAGTCGCGAACAGGTATTTGACTGGCTGAGCGAAGTGCCTGACCCCGAGATTCCTGTGCTGACGATCACTGATCTGGGCATCGTCCGTGGAATTGCGGTCAGGGACGAGGTCGTTGTAGAACTGTCGCCGACGTATTCGGGATGCCCGGCTACCGAAGTCATCGAGCAGAGCGTGGTGGATGCGCTGCACAGGCACGGCGTCGAAGACGTCAGGATCAGGCGGGTGCTGTCACCGCCATGGACGACAGACTGGATCAGTGACGAGGGCCGTGACAAGTTAAGGGAATACGGTATTGCGCCACCGGCACGGAGCGCGAGTAAGCGTGAGTTGTTGCAAAAGGCCCGTGCCATCGCGTGTCCGCGTTGCGCATCGCTGGCTACCGAGCTTGTCAGCGAGTTCGGCTCGACAGCATGCAAAGCATCTTACAAGTGCAGCGATTGCCTTGAACCCTTCGAATATTTCAAGTGCATCTAGATGCGGCAGTTCCATCCACTCACCGTTGAGCGACTCGATCACGAAACCAAAGACTCGGTGCGTATTGCGTTAGCGGTACCTGAGGAATTGCGCGGTGAGTACGGGTTTTTGGCCGGGCAGCATCTGCCGTTCGAGATAGAATTGAATAGCAAGAAGTTACGCCGTACCTATAGCATTTGCTCTGCACATGGTGAGCGACCACTCGAGATCGGCGTTCGCGTTCAGCCCGGCGGGCAGTTCTCGGAATTCGTCGCGAATCGACTTGCCGTGGGTGACACCCTTGATGCGATGCCGCCGACCGGGCGGTTTTATGTCGAGCTTGACCCGGCGAATGCGAACGATTACATCGGATTCGCGGCAGGTAGCGGTATTACTCCGATATTGTCGATGATCAAATCCGTGCTCGCCAGTGAGCCGCATAGTCGCTTCGTGCTTTTCTATGGTAATCGCAAGCAATCGACGACGATGTTCATCGAGGACTTGTATGCATTGAAGAATCGCTATCCCGAGCGATTGCAGCTGCAATTCATCTTTAGTCAGGAAGACCAGGAATTTCCGATCGCCGCCGGCCGCCTTGACGCTGACAAAGTGCGCGAACTGTACCGGCAGTTTTGCGCCGGGCTGGATCCGGCCGCGGCGTTTGTCTGCGGGCCTGACACGATGATCGAGACGGTCACCGATACTCTGCTCGATCTTGGCCTGGCAGCGGAATGTGTTCACGCGGAACGATTCGGTGTTCCGCGCAAAGATGCCAGGGCAAAGTCGGCATCGGCTACTTCAGCGGATCATGCAACGATCACGGTCATCATGGACGGCCACAAGAAAGAATTCGAAATGCGCCGGGACGACGATAACATCGTCGATGCTGCAGCCGACAACGGTATAGAGCTGCCGTATTCCTGCAAGGGCGGTGTCTGCACGACATGTCGCTGCCATGTGCGTGAAGGCGAGGTCACGATGGCGACGAACTATGGTCTCGAGCCGTGGGAGATCGAAAAGGGCTTCGTACTGGCGTGCCAGTCCCGTCCTGTCAGCGAAGCATTGACGCTGGATTACGACAAGGTCTGACGCGTCGATCTCATGCCTCACAGTGGCTGTTCGAGCAACGTCGACAGGACACCACCGCAAGGTAAAGAACTCTGAAAGGATGCCGATAACTTCGAAAGGGTCTCCCTCGAGTTATCAAATGTCGCCCCAAGCCGCACAGCTCTTTCAGACACTGAAATTTCGCTCGCCGTCGCTCGCCGCCGAGTCGGCGTCGAACGCGCTGGACCGGATGTTTCAGCTTTACTACATTGATAGAAGGTTGCCCGTAGCACGGGCCGGGCTGGGGCTCGGCGCCATTCTTGTGGTCGCTGTCTGCCTGATGGACATCTTCATGATGCCGGATGCATTCTGGCAGCGAGCGGTTCCGTATCGCATCGTGGCGATGCTGCTGCCCCTGTCACTCGCGATGGCTGCGACCTTTTTGTTCAGAGACCGCATTTGGCTGCCGTACATCGTCACCGTGTCGATACTGCTGGTCGGAATTTCCACGATCGTCGTTGGAGGCATGGCCAAAGAGAGCGTCGTGGAATTTGTGCTCTGGGGCATGATCTTTACCACCTTCAATGTCTACCTCCTGATGGGTCTCAACTTTCGGCTCAGCATGCTGGCCGGGTGGCCGATTTTCCTCGTCTATGTGGGGGTTGGCATCGCAGTGGGTGCGCCGCTTCAAAAGTTCGGCTACGGCATCCTGTTCCTGGGCTTTTCAAACCTTGTCGGCAGCTACGTGAGCTATCTGCTGGAACGCAACGCCCGGGAAATATTCGAGATCAGGCGAGAACTCGACAGGCAGGCGCGCACAGACGGCCTTACGGCGCTGCACAACCGGCGGAACTTTGACGAGCGCCTGAAGCAGACATGGAATCAAGCCAAGCGAGATCAAAAGAACATCGCGATTGCTCTTGTCGATATCGATCATTTCAAACTGTACAACGACTGTTATGGTCACCCGCAGGGCGACCGGTGCATCAGCGCCATAGCTGGCGTTCTTGCGTCGAGCGTAAATCGGCCGCTCGATATTGTTGCGCGTTATGGCGGCGAGGAATTTGCGATCATTCTGTATGATGCGACGCCGAGCTACGCTGAAACCTTCGCACACAAACTCTGCCACAAGGTCGTGGACCTGGATCTGGAGCACAAGGCCTCCAGCGTATCGCCGAGCGTTACGGTCAGCGTCGGTGTCGCGGTTACGCGCCCATCCGGGGCTGTAAGCGCTGCGCAACTGCTGCGCCGGGCAGACGATGCCCTGTACGAGGCCAAGACCAAAGGGCGCAACACGGCTGTGATCTTCCGCAGCGAATGGGGCGAGCAAGTGAGTTCACAACTCGCCAACATTGCGTTGTAGACCATTTCTTCGGGCGATATCCAGGGCAGCAGCAACGGCTCCGGCATCAGTTGGCGCGTATTCGAAAGCCCCGCACGCCGCAAACCGGTAAAATCGTGAAAGCGAAAATGCGCATGCCTGCGCGGATACCTTAACCAGCCGCGACAGCGCTGGAGAGCCAATGACCAACAAGACTAGCAATGCTGCCATCGAGACCTCGGGACGACCGAATTCGTTCAGCTACGACGATCTCATAGAATGCGCGCACGGCAAGATGTTCGGGCCGACAAATGGTCGTCTGCCGCTGCCGGATATGCTGATGATGGACCGGATCACGCATATCTCGAAGGAAGGTGGCAAATACGGCAAGGGTGAGATCAAGGCCGAACTCGATATCCATCCGGACTTGTGGTTTTTCAAGTGCCATTTTGAGGGTGATCCGGTCATGCCCGGCTGCCTTGGGCTGGATGCCATGTGGCAACTCGTCGGTTTTTACCTGGTCTGGCTGGATCTGCCGGGCAGGGGCCGGGCGCTCGGCTCCGGCAAGGTCAAATTCACCGGCCAGGTGCTGCCCACGGCGAAGCTCGTTAGCTACCAGATCGACATCAAGCGAGTCATTACCCGCAAGTTGAATATGGCGATCGCCGATGCCACCATGTGTGTAGATGGTCGCGAAATCTACACAGCAGAAGATCTTCGCGTAGGCCTGTTCACATCCACAGATGATTTTTAGGAAAATATTATGCGTCGTGTTGTCATTACGGGTCTCGGTGCGGTTTCGTGTATCGGCAACACACAGGATGAAATCGTCGACTCCCTGAAGAGCGGTCGTTCGGGAATCGTCGCCAGCGAGTCGTATAAGGAGATGGGGCTGCGCAGCCAGATCTCCGGGTCCGTGAATATCGACATCGCCGAGCATATAGATCGGAAAGTGCGTCGCTTCATGGGCGACGCCGCGGCATACGCCTATATTTCGATGCAACAGGCAATCGCAGATTCAGGACTGGAAGAGAGTGACATATCCAATGTTCGCACCGGGCTGATTGCATCATCGGGTGGTGCGTCGAGCGCGAACATTGTCGCCAGCGCGGACAAGCTGCGTGAAAAGGGCGTCCGCAAGATCGGCCCGTACATGGTTACCCGTACGATGAGCAGCACAGTTTCGGCGTGTCTCACGACGCCATTCAAGATCAAGGGCGTGAATTACTCGATAACCTCAGCCTGTGCGACCAGCGCACATTGCATCGGCGCCGGCGCCGAGCAGATCCAGTTTGGGAAACAGGACATCATCTTCGCCGGTGGCGGCGAGGAAGAAGACTGGACTCTGGCATGCCTGTTCGACGCAATGGGTGCTTTATCGTCGAAATACAACGATGCCCCGGCGACAGCATCGCGTCCTTATGACGCGACGCGTGACGGCTTTGTCATTGCAGCAGGCGGCGGCATGGTGGTGCTCGAGGAACTCGAACACGCCAAAGCGCGGGGCGCAAAAATCTATGCGGAGTTGGTGGGCTATGGCGCGACGTCGGATGGCTACGATATGGTCGCACCGTCGGGCGAAGGCGCACAACGATGCATGGAACTGGCGAACGCCACGGTTGAAGGACCGATCGACTACATCAACACGCACGGCACGAGCACTCCGGCCGGCGATATCTCCGAAGTCGAGGCCATGCGTGCCGTGTTCGGCGATGGCATGCCGAAATTCGGCTCATCGAAGTCGCTATGCGGGCACTCGCTCGGCGCGACCGGCGTGCATGAGGCGATCCACTGCCTGTTGATGCTCGAGAATGATTTTATCGCGCCTTCAATCAACTGCAACGATCCCGATCCGGCCATCGAGGGCGCACCTCTTGTCACCGAGTGTATCGAAAACGCCGGTATCAAGACCGCGATGTCGAACAGTTTCGGCTTCGGCGGCACAAATGCGACGCTCGTATTTCAGAAACGCTGATTATGGTTTGCTGAATCTAGCGTTGACGCTGGCTTGCTTCAGGATCCAGCATAAGCTCGGAAGTCTGCGCACCGCGGCTGAATTTTGCGCCGTTAGCCGTTACTGAGTCGAGCTTCCAGGTGTCGTGATTCATACCCTCTTCGAGCTGCACAAGTTGATTGTTCTCGAGATTACGCAGCACGGCCACTCTTGATTCTGTTGTAATGGCTACACCTTCGAGCTTCAGGCGCAGGGGCGCAGGCGGTGCGGCGGCAACCTCAACCGGCGCAGGCGGCTCGGGCATTCTGCGATCACTGAAGAACAACGGCCGCTCGAACATCTCATCCAGCTCGTCGAGCTGCGGTGGTATGTACAAAGAGTCCCCGATTTCGGGAATCGATGCCTCCTGCGCGTCGATAGCCGCCACCTCAAAGTCCTCGATCCTCACAGGATAAAGCCACTCCATCAGAACGACGACCGCAAGCACAGCGCTCGTGACCATGAGCGCAAACGTCGATCGTCCGAGTCGGACTGACCTGATCATGTTATATCCGGCATGTAGGCGACGAGGTCAAAGTCTGCGTCCATTTGTTGGATCGCGATCTGCCGTGGTCGTCGGACTGCTGTACTGTTGCGCATCGAAATATTATCAAGGAACAGGTAAACGTCCTTCGTTTCCATGTCATAGAACGATCGCAGCACGCCTTCCAACGTGCCGCGCAGGCGAACTTTAAGCGTGACCTGAACGAAGCCCTGTTCGCGCGATGCAGGGAGAATCTGCGTACTCAGAAGTTGTGCCCGGTTTGCGGCAGCTATTTCCTTGACCATGCGCTGCAATTCGGCACCGGCGACGGCAACGGTCTCGCTTCTCAGGTAATGCCCATCAGTCAGTTGCGAGTGCTTGAGTTGTTCGAATTGGGGCAGCAAGTCCGCGTCTCGTGTAGCAACCCGGTTATAAGTCTGCAGTCGGTCATTCAGCTCGTCAATGTTGTCCCGATAGGTCGCGTTGGCAACCCAGATCGGCATAGCCGTTACGCTCAGAATGATGCCCAGGGCGGCGATCAATAACGCGATAGCGAGCCGTTGTCGCTGCTTGTCACCGAGTTGCCTGATCACTGTTCGAGGCTCCAGGCGATGTCGGCAGATAGATGGAATCGCTCCTCGCCCGTGCCGGGTATCTGCACAACTGGCGAGCGGAAGCGGGCGTTGTGCAAGAGCGAGGATGACTCGACAATCGCGATCAACGCGGCCGACGAAGAAGATTGTCCCTGCAGCTGGAGTTCATCGTCAGCAATGTCAAGGCGGCTGATCCAGGTGTCGTCCGGCAGTATTCGGCTTACTTCGTCAATGAGTTGCACAACCATCAGGTTCGATTGCTTCTTTTGTTCCAGGTATCGAGTTCCGGCCGCCAGCATGGCCACGTCATCCCGTAGCTGGCTTCCCTGTTGTGCGGTAGCAGCAGCCTCCTGCAGCTGCGGCTCGAGTTCCTGGATAAGCCGATACTTTTGTAACAGTGGCAATGCGGCGGCCGTAATGATCAGCACACCGCACAAAATTGCCAGGCCTGCATTGAGGCGAAAATTGGCCTGACGCCTGCTGCGCCGCATTTCCTCAGGCAGCAGGTTCACGGGCAGCAAATCAGCAATAGTGTCATCGTGAATGGTCACGACATTTGGACTCATATCCTGTCGCGCCACAGTTTCGAGAATGTCATTGACGATTGCGCGCGGCGAGTAAACTAATTCAACCGACAGCCGTTGCTTGTGCGCATCGCGCCCTGTCACCACGAAGTCATAGTAGATTTTGTCTGCCGAAAATGGCGTGTGCTTGTCCATCTCGAATGCCAGAACTTCGTGCAGATTTTCCTCTGCCGCGAGGGGCAAGGTAATCGGCGTACTCAGTACCTTGTCGCGCGGCAGCAGCAGTACCCGATCGCGGGCGTCCGTCGACAAGCTGACTGCCATACCCGCCGGAGCATCGCGATCAATTCGCTGCACTTCCCGCGAGCGTGCGGAGGTCCCTTGCCGGACCACCATGACCCGGTCGTCCACAGTAATGAACAGACGCTGATTGCGCTGTGCGATCGCGTTCCGCATATCCTGCGGCAACAGACCAAGCAGTTCGGCACTCCACCACGACCAGAACTCGTCAAAACGGCGCTTCAGCGGTGCGGCATACCGGACGCGCAGTGGTTGTAGTGACCGGGCGATGTCGACGTTCATTCCTGTTCCTCGAGCGCCTGCATAAGGTTTGCTCTCGACGGTTCGCGCCACTCCAGAAATCTAAACGGCTCATCCTGCGTTGCCGCGATGCGAACGACAGCCTCGACGGTCGCGAATGAGCCCGCCGTGCCCGAGGCGCCGGCATAAACGTGATAGGTGCCGCTGCGCACACCTCCTGTACTGCTATCCTGACCGCTCTGCATTGCGCCCGGCAGTGGTGCTGTCACTGCGCCGTCTTTGGCGCCTGTCAGCGCTGCCACCAGATACGGCGGTGCAAATTCGAGGGCCAATCTCGAGCTGCCCGAATGCACCGTCAGGAACGGGGCAAGCCGATCGAACAACTGCTGTTGCACGCCGAGCACATACTTCAGTTCATCAATGGTTTCGAACGCGCCGTCACGGGCAGTCCATGGCACACCGGCGGCCCGGTAGTCGTCATCTTCGGCACCGTTCAGGTGCGACAGGTTATCGCCGTCGCGCCAGTCGAGAATCGCGTCGACAAGCTCCCGCTGCAGCGTCTCGTCTGCACCGCCGGCGCGGAGCGTCTCCGCCAGCAATCCGGCATCGGCGGCGTTCAGGTCGACCAGCCCGGTGGCATCCCGGATCGCGACCGTGACCGAATCATCGCCGATTTTGACGGAGAACAAGGTGCCGTCGACCGGCCGCTGCCCGGCACTTTCGTTCGCCAGCAATTCCATAATGGCATACTGAATTCCGCCTTCGGCCAGCGCACGAGCCTGCGCGTGTCCCAGGTGCCGCGCTGCGAGCTGGGTGTCGGTGTGCGTATTGCGCGTGTGGCCGGCGGCCATGACACTCAATAGCACGACGAGCCACAGCACGATGACCAGTGCCATGCCTTGTTGCCTGCGTGGTACCGTGCCGATACTCATGATTCTTCACTGCCGCGTAGCGGTAACACGAGTTCCGGCCATGCGTTCCGGGAATTCTCGATACTCGTGCGAATTCGAATGGCGGCGGGATAACGCTTCGCATCAGGCCGCCAGTTCTGTTTCCATGACGGTATCTCGTCATCCATTTCGGCGCCGAAGTAGTCGAAAGACAGGTCCTCGAAGCCGGCAACCAGAACCATGTGCCTGCCAAGATCTGTCTCGCCAGGATCCGCACTCCCCGGATCGAAAGGCCCGAAAGACAGCACCAGCATGCGGCCATCGTCGTCTTTTCTGGCCGTTAGTTCATAAATCAGGAAACCCGCCCCGTGCGAATGTTGCGGTGCCGGTGCGATAAATCGTACCTGATCTTCGTTGCCATCAAACGCGATGCGTTCGTCATTGCCGTCAGTCCACGTGAATGTGGTCAGTTGGCCGAACTGGCGTCGCAAGAAGTCCGACGCAGCCCGCATCTGCTCCGTTGCGTTGGCGCGCGAGTGCCCGGCTTCCCAACTGCGGCTCGCAATGCGAACCGCGCCAAAAGACGCGGTCATGAATAACGTCAGTATCGTGATCGCGACGAGCAGTTCAATGAGTGTGAAACCGCCACTATCGCGTCGCTGATTCATCGCGTTAATGGGCATGAATGGCCCCGGGGACATCATGACCTCGACCTCTTTGGCGCACCCAATCGAATGCTGCTGAGATTCACTTGCCGCGTGCGGCCCGCATGTGGCCATTCGACAGTGACCGTAATGTAATAGGCAGGCACTTGCGTGGCGCTTTGGTAGTAGCCGTTGAACGGCACGTAATTCGTGACAACTCGTGTCCAGTTGAACTTGTCTGAATCATTACCGCGCGTTTCGCCCGGCTCGAGTCTCGAGATGACGCCGACGCTCGCAAGCTGTGTCTCGGCGACTAGAATAGCGCGTGCATAATCCGATGATACGGAGACATTGCGCAGGCCGGTCGAGAAGATTCGTAACAGTACCGTCAGCGCGAGCGCGAGAATCATGAACGCGACCAGCACTTCGATCAGCGTGTAGCCGGAATGACGGGGATTAGCGCGCACCGTCCTGCACCTCCCAGAGAGCTACGCGGCCCATCAGCCAGCCGACAGAAACCTGATAATGAATTTCGTCGTTGCCAAGCCTGATCGCCGTACCGCTCGAACTGCCGTCCGGGTAAAACCTGAGCCTGTATGGTTCATCCCCGATCTGCACGACGGTTGACCCGGTGGCATCCTCGATCAGCGCCATGCGGACGCCTCGGGGCAAGACGTGATCTTCCCCGCCGCGCATCTTGTACACCGATTTGTCGAAATCGAACTGCATCTCCACCGCCATGCTGCGGCTGATCGCCTGGTTACGCGCATCACGCAAGGTGACGGCGAGTTCGCGCGCAGCGACCTTGATTTTGGTGCCCGGAACGACGGCGGAGATCACCGGCGGCACGAGTGAAACCAGCAAGCCGGCAATTGCGAGCACCACAAGCAGTTCCAGCAAAGTGAAGCCGGCCGGCCTGCGGTACAAAGGTGTGCGTCTTGTTACCAACTCACGACGTCCTGATCTTCGCCTTCTCCACCGACGGCATTGTCGCGGCCGAGTGAGTAGAGGTCATAGTCACTGTGCTCTCCGGGCGCAAGGTAGTGATATTCGTTCCCCCATGGGTCCTTCGGAATTTCCGTCTTCCGCAAATACGGTCCCTGCCAGTTACTTACCGCAGCCGGTTCGTCCGATAGTGCCTGCAAGCCCTCCTCAGTGGTTGGGTAGCGGCCGACCTCGAGATGAAACAGATCCAGTCCGGCACCGAACTCCTCAATCTGCAGCTGCGCGGTATCGGTCTTCGCGCCACCGAGGTTTTTCAGCACTCGCGGTCCGACAAGTCCGGCCAGCAGTCCCAGTATCAGAAGCACGACGAGCAGTTCAATCAAGGTGAAGCCGAATCGACGTCGTAAAGCAGCCAAATTCCTGTTAATCATGCTTGCTCATCCTCCCGCCTAGATGACGAGTTCATTAATGCTCAGAATCGCGACCAGTATGGAAATAATGACGGCTGCAATAACCGCGCCCAGCAGCAGGATCAGTGCGGGCTCTAGAAGTGTGAGCGCACGTTTGATGGTTACCTGCGTATCGCGATCATAGGTCGCAGCGACCTTTCGCAGGATTTCCTGTAAGTCGCCCGACTCTTCGCCGACGCGAATCATGTGCGCAGCGAATGACGGAAAATGCGCGGTTTGTGCGAGCGGGCCTGCGAGGCTCTGACCCTCTTTAAGACTACCGGCAACACGCTCCAGGCCGTCTGCCAGTACCCTGTTGCCCATCGTACCTTTGACGATAAGAAGCGCTTTGAGCAAAGGCACGCCGTTTTGCAACAGCGTACTCAATGTATAGGCAAAGCGAGCCACCTCCATCTTGACGATAATGTCGCCGGCAAACGGCAGTTTGAGAACCCGGGCATGCCACTTGTATGCGCTGGCCGGCTGCGTCAATTGTCTGCGCATGAACGCGATCGTCCCACCGACCAACACCAGCAGGAGCCAACCGTAACTTTGTACAGCCTCACCGGCGGCGATCGTAATTCTTGTTGGCAAAGGCAGGACCTGTCCAACGCCCTCGAACATCTGCGTGAACTGGGGCACGACATAGCCGAGCAAAATGAGAATCGACACGATGGCGACGACCACGAGAATTGCCGGGTAAATCAAGGCCGAGGTCAAAGCGCCACGCAATTCCTTGCTGCGCTCCATGTAGTCGGCAAGCCGCTCGAGAACTGCTTCAAGCGCGCCACCTGACTCGCCAGCCCGCAGCAGGCTGACGTAGAAACGGCTGAATACGTTTCCCTGCTCCTCCATTGCATCGGCCAGAGTTGCGCCTTGCTTCACCCGGTCACGTACGTTTTCGAAAAGTATTGCAAGTGGGCTGCCGTCGGCGAGTGAGATCAGAATTGCCAGCGCACGGTCCAGCGGCAGTCCGGCGTGCAGTAATGTGCTGAGCTCACGAGTCGCCACTCCAAGCTGCTCCTGTGTGACGCGTTGCCTAAGAAAATGCCACTGTCGCCGCGATTTTGAGCGTTGCGCCGATTTATCGACCCGAATCGGGATGTGTCCCGTCGCCTGCAACTGCTCGACGACATGTCCGCGGCTGCTGCCGCTCAGTATGCCGTTGACGATATCGCCGTCAGCGGTCGCTGCCTTGTACTGAAAAGTCGCCATCGTCACTACGATTGCTCTGGTGTAACTCGCAGAACTTCTTCGACGGTCGTTTCGCCGGCGACCGCTTTGCGAAGACCGTCATCGCGCATCGAAACCATGCCCAGATCGGCAGCCGCGCGAGCGATTTCACTGACATCGGAACGTTTCAGGACCAGCTGCCTGATGGCGTCGGTCATCGGAAGAATTTCGAGGATTGCGCAGCGGCCGCTGTAGCCGGTATTGCCGCAGTGATCGCATCCAATGGGTTTATGCAAGGTAAGTTCGCCGTTGCCCGCAAACCGGTCGAGGCCCCAGCGCTCGACGACTTCACGCGGCGGGGCGTAGGGCTCGCGGCACTCGGGGCAAAGTGTGCGCACGAGCCGCTGTGCCTGAATCGCAATCACGGCGGAGGTCAGCAGGTAATCCTCCACGCCCATGTCCAGCATGCGCATGACGCTGCCGGCAGCATCGTTGGTATGCAGAGTCGACAGGACCAGGTGCCCCGTCAGCGCTGACTGAACCGCTATCTGTGCGGTTTCAGTATCGCGCATCTCGCCGATCATGATGACGTCGGGGTCCTGGCGGACAATGGAGCGCAGTGCATTTGCGAATGTCAGGCCAATCTGCGGCTTGACCTGCATCTGATTGATGCCGCGGATGTTGTACTCGACCGGATCCTCGACCGTGATGATCATGCGTTCCGGCTTGTTCAGATGCCGCAAGGCCGCATACAGGGTCGTGGATTTGCCGCTGCCGGTCGGGCCCGTGACGAGCAGAATGCCGTGCGGCGTGGCCAGGATTTCCTGCATGACTGTTTCTTGCTGCGGGCTGAAACCCAGCGGGCCGAAATCCAGCGCGACCGAGTCACGCTGCAACAGGCGCAGAACCACGCTCTCGCCGTACATGGTTGGTACCGTCGACACGCGCAGATCGTATTCGTTACCACGTACGCGCTGCTTGAATCGGCCGTCCTGTGCAAGACGGCGTTCGGCGATGTTCAGGTTCGCCATGATCTTCACGCGCGAAATTACCGCGGCCGACGATTGCGTCGGTGGCGCATCCACTTCGCGTAACAGCCCGTCGACGCGATAACGAATTTTCAGCTGGTCTTCGAACGGTTCGATGTGAATGTCCGATGCTCCGGCTTCCGCGGCCCCGTGGATCAGTTGATTGACAAGCTTGATGACCGGCGCTTCACCGGCAAGTTCTTTGAGCTGCTCTACATCGTCGAGATATTGGGCAGACACCGACGCATCGACAACATCATCGCTGCGTTTGTCAGAGTCGTACAGTCGATTCAATGCGATGTCGATCTCTGCAGGAATGCCGAGACACGCAACAACGCTCTTGTTACTGACCAGCCGTAACGCATCGAGGACGTGTTGATCCTGCGGGTGCGACATGACGACGGTTAGCTCGGTCTCGTCCTGGTCGAGTACCAGAACGCGGTTGTTCTTCAGGAATCTGGGCTCAATGCCGAGGTCGGCCAGTGGTTCAGCCGGAAAATCGGCACCGTCGACGAGTGTCAGGCCGAGCTGTTCCGAGAGACTCTCGGCGACGTCCATTTCGGATACGAGTCCGAGTTTTGCCAGGATGGAACCGATTTTTTCCCAATCGCCCTGTTCGCGTTGCAGGCGCAACGCGCGTTCGACATCGGATGGTTGCAGTTTACCTGCCGCGACCAGCAGTCCACACAAAGCGTCCGGGCCGGAATCGATCTGGCCGCTGAACCCAGTCTCAAGTTTCACGACACTGCTCATGCTGGCTCTGCTGGTTAGATTGCTCGCCACGGGCAATAGCCCGCGACGCGCGATCGCGGAATACTCAAATTATCGTAGCCGATCCCGGCACATCAAAGAACGGCCAGTAGTCGTGGTTCCGACTGTACTAAATGCAGGGATTCAATGGCGAAAACCTGATCGAAAGTCGGGTGCATGGACGCACTGAGCGAGAGTACCCTTTTGGAGCGACTGATTGCGGCCCGAACTGATGACCAAGAATACGTATTACCTGTTCCATTTGTTCCTTGCATTTTCGTTGGCCTCGTGCAGCAGTGCGCCGCCGCAGCGGACCGCGGAGACCGCGGACATTGCATCGGCTACTGGCGGCCAAAGCGAGCGAGAAGATGGCCGGGAGAGGACAAAACCCTATGCGGGTGATGCGGCAGACGCAGCCACTCCGGCCAGAGATCGTGAGTCGGTTGCTCTGGGGTCCGGCGTTTTCGTGCAGGGCGCCAGCAATGGTCAGGCCAACGGTTATGCGGATGGAGACGGGGTAACGCTCAATTTCGAGAAGGCCAGCTTGCCGGAGTTCCTGCGCGTAGTCTTCGAGACGATCCTTGCCGAGAATTACCTGATAGACCCACAGGTAAATGGATCGGTGACACTGCACACAACACGGGCCGTCAAGCGAGAGGTGGTGTTGCCGATTGTCGAGGCAGTGCTGGAGCAGAACGGTGCAGCGCTCGTCAGGGACGAGGGCATGTTCAAGGTCGTGCCATTGGCGGATGCCGCAGGTGCCTCCGGGTCGCCTGTAGTCGGGCGGTTTCCATCCAGTCGCAGGACCGGATATGGCATTCAGGTCGTGCCACTGGCACATGTGTCTGCCGGTGAAATCGAGAAGATCATCACTCCGTTTGTGCCGGACGGCAGTTCCATGAACGTGGACACGGCGCGCAACGTCCTGATCCTGTCCGGCCCGAAATACCGTATCGACGACCTGCTCGCAACGGTTCGAACCTTCGATGTCGACTGGCTCAAGGGCATGTCGTTCGCGATGTTCAGGCTGGAGTATGCGGATGCGGCATCAGTGGTTGGAGAATTGGAGGCCGTTATCGGTGGCGCAGGGTCGTCTCCTCTGGCAGGCATTGTCAGGCTGCTTCCAATCGAACGCCTGAACGCCGTGCTGGCTATTACGCACCGGCCTGACCACATCGCCGACATTCAAAAACTGATCGAGGAATTCGACTGGGGTCTGGAGGGATCGTCAGGTCGGCGCCTGTTCGTTTACGAACTCGAGAATGGCAAGGCCGAGAGCATTGCAGGCGTGCTGCAGGAGATATTCGGTCAGGATAGCCGTGACCTGGCCTCTGAAGACGCTGGCATGACGTCCGGCGCCGGCGTATTCCGCAGTGCGCAGGCCGTGACCCGACCGGCCCCGATTCCCGGGGGTCAGGCATCGGGCGGTGGCTACGTGCAGGCCAGCCCGCCGGCAACGCCGATGACGGACGCCGGCCCGGCAGCCGATGGCATCTCGGCCGAAAGCCAGGGAGAGGTCACGATCATTGCGGACCAGGACAATAACGCGGTTCTCGTGATGGCGAGTCAGCAGGACTATCGCGCAATCGAAGCGGCTATCCGCAGACTGGATGTCGCTCCCAGACAGGTGCTGATCGAGGCGACGATTGCGGAAGTAACTCTGTCGGATACGCTGTCATATGGAGTGCGCTGGTTTGTCGAGAATTCCGATAACCAGTTCGGCTATAACGCTCCGGTGCCGTCGGCGGCTTCGGGTGAGGGGCTTGCGTTCGCGTTCTTCGATCAGGCCAGTGACCTGCGATTCTTTTTCGACGCGCTGGCGACTGAATCGTCAGTAAAATTTCTGTCGACGCCGCAGGTGATGGTGCTCGACAATCAGACCGCGAATATTCGTGTCGGCGACCAGATACCCGTGACGACACGCAGTTCGCAGAGTACGAGCAACCCGGACGCACCGATTGTTACCGAGGTCCAGTTTCGAGACACCGGCACGCTGCTGACGGTTACACCGCGGATCAACGCGGGTGGACAGATTACACTGGATATCAGTCAGGAGGTCAGCTTGCCCGGTACCGAGCCGGCACTCGGTGGCGGTGGCAACGTATCGATTGCGCAACGGACGATCAACAGCAGCGTCATTGTGCAAAGTGGCCAGGCTGTCGTGCTCGGTGGCCTCATTCTCGAAACGACAAGCGATGGCCGGTCCGGTATTCCTTTGCTCAAGAACATTCCGTTGCTCGGCAGGCTGTTCAGCACGACGTCCGAGGACGTCTTCCGCACCGAGTTGATTGTGACCGTCAGCCCGACACTCATCGAAAACCAGCGTGAAATGCGCAAGGTGACTGAGGAGCTGCGAAACCGGATGACCAAAGCAACCGAGTACGCGAAATCGGTTGAGGGCGGTCTTAGTAGTCCGTGACATGAGCATGACAATTCGCCATTGGACGCTGTTCTTTCTGTCTCTTGTCGCTCTTTGCCTGGCGGCATTGGCCCTCTTGCCCGAGCCGAGTGTGGTTGCCGGCCGCTCGATCATCATTGTCGGACTCGCGGCGGTTGCAGCGGCTTTCTTTCTGTATTTGCGTAACCAGTCGCAACTTACGAGTCGCCTGGACGAAGCCGGGAAATCCGTGCAAACCATTCTGGATGGTGTCTCGGATCCGGCAACAATCATTGACGCGGATTTTCGTGTTACGGCGATGAACAAAGCAGCGCGTAAACTGCTGCCCGAAAATGGTGACATCGATAGCCAAATGTATTGCTACCGGGCACTGCATGGCCTGGATCAGCCGTGTGACCCGTCAGAACGTCCCTGCGCGTTGCTGACCGGAAAGTCGGCTAAAGAACTGCAGGTGTTGAGCGGAGACGATGGGCAGGAGCGCCTGGTCGAGATAAGAAGCACGCCGCTGCATGACAAGTTCGGAACACTCACCGGCATTGTCGAAGTGGCACATGATCTCAACGAACAGGAAAAAATCGCGCTTAAACTGAAACGAGCGAGGGAGGATGCGGAGACCGCACATCGAGCAAGGTCGGAATTCGTCGCCACGATGAGCCACGAGGTTCGAACACCGATGAATGCCGTACTTGGAATGACGGATCTGCTGCGTCTGTCGGATCTCAAGCGCAGGCAGAAGAACTACGTTCAAATCATCGAAAGCAGCGGCAACATGCTGCTTAGCCTGGTTGACAATATGCTCGATTTTCCAACGCTCGAATCGGGTGAACTGGTGCTGCAAAAGCAGAAAATGTTTGTATCCGATTTGCTGGAACAGGTACTGGCGATCATGGGTTACCAGGCATACTCGAAAGGCCTCGAACTCATCGGCGACATTGAGGACGATTTGCAAGGGCGTGTTTTTGCCGATGCGCAACGACTGCGGCAAATCATGGTCAACCTTGTTGGCAATGCGATCAAGTTCACCGATCAGGGTGAGATTGTCGTACACATCCGTGTCGGCGCCGAGGCTTCCGGGCAAGCCTCGCTGCGCGTGGAGATATCGGACAACGGCATTGGTATGTCGAAAGCAACCCAGGCGAGCATGTTCAATGCATTCGGACGATCCGCCGACCCCGATGCGGCGTTTCACAAACAAGGAAGCGGGCTCGGGCTGTCGATAAGCAAGCAACTCGTCGATCTCATGGGCGGTGAAATGAGCATAAAGAGTGCGCCCGGGGAGGGCACCACTGTACGATTCTCGGTACCGGTCGAAGTGCTTCCTGCGTCAAATGCGGACCTTGCTCAAAGCGTGCATGCGCTGAAGGGCTGTCGCATGCTCATTGTTGACGACAACGTGAGGGTTTCCAGAGTCATTTGCAGTAATCTGCATAGCTGGGGCATGCACTGTAAGTCCGTAAGATTCCCGAATCAGGTATTCGATCGCATCGCGGGGGCCGCAGCGGCTGGTCAACCTTTTGACGGCGTCATCATCAACATCGACCTGCCAGATGCCGATGGTTTGTCACTGGCACGTGCAATCAGGGCGCAGAGCGACCTTGCGCACCTGCCAATTATCTTACTAACGTCGATTGCGCAGCCGCTTGAAGTTGGTGAGGTGTCACCGCTCGGTGGAATTCGCTGCGTCAACAAGCCGATTCTGCCAAGCGAATTGCGCCACAACCTTTACAGGTTATTGGAAGTCGACGACTGGGAGGGCAGGCGCAATGGAGAAAATGAGGTAAGAACCTTACGCATCCTGGTCGCCGAGGATAATCCTCTTAACAGGAAACTATTGTCGCGAATGCTCGAGTCACTCGATCATCGCGTCGACTGCGTTGACGATGGCCCGGCGGCGCTGAGAGCGTTCGAAGAGAAATCATATGACTTGATACTTATGGACTGTCAGATGCCGGGTCTCGACGGCGACGAAGTGACAAGAAAGATACGGAATACAACGGACAAGAACATACGGCAACCCATCATCATTGCAGTGACTGCCGACATTTCTGCAGAGCACAAGTCGAAATGCCTGCAGGCCGGGATGGACGATTTCCTCACCAAGCCGATACGTTTGCAGGTACTCGAGTCAGGTCTGCGACGTTGGTCGGCGGTGGTCGGTGAAAGCGATGCGAAAGCGGGCGTGGCGGAGCATGCACCCGGGAATGCTTGCGACCAGGAGACACTGAGGCATTTGCGCGATCGTGCAGGCGGCGATGGCGCGGCTTTCGTCAGCGACTATATCGATCTGTTCCTCCGCGACACGTCGTCGCGCCTCGAGGTCATGCGCGCGGCCGTCGAACATGAAGATGCAGCGACATTGGGTCGGGAATGCCACGCGCTCAAGGGAGCTTGCCTGGAAGTTGGTGTTTCGCAGTTGGGCGCCTGCTGCGATGCACTGCGCGATGCCAGCAAAGATGGACGATTTAACGAACTGCGCGGCGCGTTAGATCGCCTGAGCGAGGAGTTCGAACGTGTGAAGCCGGTTTTCGAGGCAGAAAAAAACCGCTCGGCTTAATCGCCTGCCTCGAGTGTGATTAAGCCTTCATGCACGGCGATCGATACGGCTTCGGTTCTGTTGCCCGCATTCAACTTGCTCAAAATCGCGTGCACATGAAACTTGACCGTTGACTCGGAGATGAACAGTTGCGCGCCGATATCGCGGTTCGTCTTGCCCACGGCCAGCAACTCGAGCACCTGCTTTTCGCGCTTGCTGAACTGTATGGCAGGCTGCTTTGCTTTTGTCGAGCGCTTGTTCATGTGGTTCATGAGCGTGGCCGCTACGGCCGGCTCGATGGCCATCCCGCCGTCACTGACATTGCGTATGGCACCGACGATTTCTTCTTTCGGGCTGCCTTTTAACAGGTAGCCGTCGACACCAAGTTCGGCGGCCTGGATGATGCGATCTTCCTCATCATGCGATGTGTAAATAATTACGCGCACGTCTGGCGCCGCATCGCGCAGCTGGCGCAGGGCGTCGACTCCATTGATGTCGCCAAGCTCGAGGTCGAGAAGGACCACGTCTGGCTGAAGGTCGGCCAATACAGTGCCGATGCCGCTGACCGATTCAATATCGCCAACGACGTCGATGCCGCTCTCGGATTCGAGTATGAGTCGTACGCCATGCCGGACCACCGGATGATCGTCAACGATCAGAATACGAATCATGGTTGCAGCTTGCTCCAACATTTACCGGCCCTGGTTGATCTTGTTATTTTTCCTTTCGCGGCAGGACGCTCCGGACCTGCCAAAATGTCTGGAGACATGAGAATCTGGTGCCCGGTGTGAGAAGTTCTTGTTTGGCTGGTTTTTGTCACACCGGGCATCTATCAGCTCAAATGCATTGAATCATGATTGGACGCAATATTTAACAAATTTGTTTTAGTTGGGAATTCGTTCCCAAGTTTCGCCACAAGCATTGTCTGCTGATGCGAAATTCGATCCTGCAGTAAATTGCGTACCAGGGGACTCACGCTTTTCAGGAAATTCACGAACGCGACGGAGAAAAATCGTCGCGTTCGCGCCAGACAATCTGGTGGCACGTTAAGGTGGATCATCGCTGCGGATATTACCTGTACTTAGGTACAGAAAAAAACCGTACCTCCATAGAGCCCAAAACCGCTCCGGCAGCCAGTAGTCCTGCGCAGCCCGATTCGTAAACTAAACAGGCCGAAAAACGCGTGCAGGCACGTACATCATGTGCGCCACCACGTTCTTCGGCACTGAAAAAAACTTCAAGAAAGTGAAGCTGGTCAGGGAGAGCTCGATGAACGGTCAAACCCAGGTAAATCATCCGACAACGATTTCGATCGCTGCCAAAATTCTGATTGGCGCGATTTGCGCTTTTTTTGGCACTGTCGCGCAGGCACAGATCGCCTGTACAGTGGAAAACTCCATCACGGCGAATATCGTGGCGATGGACCAACCCGTGCTCTTCAACAGGATCGGTGCGTCCAATGTCAATGGCATGATATTTGCGCTGGGCCGTGATGTCGTGACGATCAATCAGGTCAACGCGATTACGGCGGATGCCGCTGGCGTCGCAAGTACGACAGCGGATCCGTTGGACGTGCAGGTTGTGACTCCTGGCGACCCGGTGGTTGCTGGCCAGATCGTCGTGACCGCGGGCGCGGATGGAATCCTGCAGACGGTTCCCGCTTTGGGAGAAAGCATAATTCTCATCGGCGCGACGACGCCAATCGCCACCGAGAATCTGGCAGCCTTCGTCGGCAATGTCGCATTGCGACCCGACAAGCGGCCGCGTCCGCTCGTGTTGCGCATCGCTGCACGCGACTGCCTGACCATCAACCTGACGAATCTCCTGACCCCGATGGCCAACCCGATCAAGCCTGCAGTAGCAGGCGGCGACCCGTTGCCTGGCAACGACAACCGACCGCTCGGGCCGAACGGCCCCGACGCGGTTCCGATCGACGGCATCAATACCCCGATCGACGACCAGGTTCTTGATCGCCATGTCAGCTTCCACGTAGCCGGAATGCAATGGATCGGTGGGGCATCCGACGACAGCTCGTTCGTTGGTAATAACACCGACAGTACTGTGCCGCAGGGCGGTTTCAAGAGCTATCAACTTTACGCCGAACAGGAAGGCGTTTTTATTGCACGCGGCATGGCGGCGACCGTTGGTTCCGATGCGAACCAGGGCAACGCCTCGAACCTGTTGTTCGGCCAGGTCATTGTCGAACCGATAGGCGCGAGCATTTACCGCAGCCAGACAACCGAAGAAGAGATGCGGCTGGCGTCGACGGACCTCGATCCGGCTTCCGCGACTTGTGGCGAGCGGAACCTGACCGACATCTTCCAGCCTGTCATCAACTACGAGGCGCTGTATCCGAGCGCAGACTGCAACGCCCCGAACATTGTCATGCGCTGCGATGCGACTGGCACCGAACCCGCCACATCGGGGTATTGCGGAGATGATGGTGTCACGCTGCCGGCCTTCCCATATAACATCGGCGGTACCGGGGTCAAGCTCGGCGCCGCCGTCTGGATAGCCGAAGGCAAGGCCGGACTGCCCATCCTGAACATGATCGATGCCAATAATGAGATCGTGCACTCCGAGATTAACGGCCTGATCGTGGGCCCCGATCCCGATGGCAGCTGGAGATTACAGTGCCCCGGAATCGACTGCCCGTACCCGCTCGAAAGCATCGGCAAACGCAATCCGTCCCTGCCCAACAGGCTCGAGGCGTTCCGCGATTTCGCCTCCGTCTGGCATGACGAGCCTGCCACCGCGCAGGCATTCCCGGGTTTCTACAAGACAGACCCGGTGTTCAGATTCGTACTGGCCGGTGTCAAAGACGGTTTCATGATCAACTACGGTTCCGGCGGTATCGGTTCCGAGATCATCGCCAACCGACTGGGCGTGGGCCCGATGCACGATTGCCTGACCTGCGCTTACGAGGAGTTCTTCCTGACCTCGTACACGGTCGGCGATCCGGCGCAATTGAGCGACGTGGCCGCGAACATGGGCCTCGAAGACGTCAAGCCCGATCTCTCGAACCTCAATGCCGTGGCACAAGGACCGAAGGCCACCTACGTGCCGTATCCGGCGGACCCGGCCAACGTGCACCACAGCTACATCGGGGACTTCACCAAGTACCGCAATACTCATGTGGGTAAAGAGCAGCACGTGTTCCACCTGCATAATCACCAATGGCTGTACAACCCGAATGACGACAATTCGAATTACCTCGACGCTCAGGGCATCGGCCCGGGTGCCGGCTATACCTATGAGATCAACTTCGGCGGTTCCGGTAACCGCATCAAGAGTGCGGGCGACGCTATTTTCCACTGCCACTTCTATCCGCACTTTGCGCAGGGCATGTGGTACATGTGGCGCAACCACGATGTGCTCGAAACAGGGACACTCCTGGAGGCCTCTGGCGGTGCCGACCTCTTCCATACCGCGCCATGGGCGCTCGAGAACGGCACGCCGATGCTGGCGTCCGTCGCCGGCCTGACCCCCGCTGCTCCAGGTGCGCGGGTGCGCTCGCTGCCGGACGGCGAGATCGTAGCAGGCGCGCCAATTCCGGCAATCATCCCGCTGCCTGGCAAGGCCATGCCGCGGATGCCTGGCGAAGTACAGGTCGTTCCCAACCCATTGATGAAGACTGCATCGATGTTCCATCCGGTCAGTCCGGGCGTGCCAGTGCCGGTTGGCAGCCTGGCCAAGGTCGTACAACGCGACGTCCACGTGGGTTATCCGTTCTGGATCGCCGGCATCGAGGACATCGTTGGACAACGTCCACCCACGCCACCGCTGGATATGGTTGACTATGGTTTGGCGACAACTCTGAGTAGCACGTTTGTTAATAAGGTCCTGAAAAATCCTGACGGCACGCCATACAAGAGCGTCACAAACTTGTTTGAAAAGCTGGTCCCGGCCCAGGCCGACGGCCATGATGGCGGTTTGCCACGCACGGCCCTGATGGGTTATGCGGCGGGCGGCTCTACCCTCGAAAACGTCGTTTCGCCGCTGGATTTCAGCAAGGTGCTCGATCAGGCCCAGGCCGTCTTCTATCCCGAAGAGGGCACAGATGTCGAGCAGACCGCGATGGCGTACCACTCCATTCGTGACCATGAGAGTTTCGCCGTGGGAACGACTGGCGCCGTTAGTCCGGCACCCTTCCAACTGAACGGCATCAAACCGGCCGTCGGCGCGCCGTATCACGAGCCGTGTCGCGATGACCAGGGTGATCGCTTCGACACCGACGATGATCCCTTGTCCGAGATTGGACATGTCTTCTGGGGTGCTGATGAGGGCGAATGGACGGACGACAGTACGTACGAGAGCGTTTTTGACGCCGATACACCGCGTATCTACAAAGGCGTCAACATCCAGTTCGACGCTGTCCTGAACAAGGCCGGTTATCACTATCCGCAGCAACGCATCATCTCGCTGTGGGCGGATGCCGTACCGACCATCACCAAAGCGAAGGCGCCCGAACCGATGGTATTGCGCTTCAATTCCTTCGAGTGTGGTGTCTTCCACCATACCAACCTGGTTCCGGAGTATTACGAGCTCGATGATTACCAGGTGCGCACGCCAACCGACATCATTGGTCAACATATCCATCTGCCGAAGTGGGATCTGACCACGGCGGACGGTGCGGCCAACGGCTGGAACTACGAAGATGGAACACTGTCTCCGGGCGCCGTGCACGAACGGATCGAGGCGATCAACCACTTCACGGGAGCACACCTTGCTGCAGCCGGCGCACCGGACGGTTTTGTAGTACCGACCAGTCTCGGCCCTCTTCACGCTGAAGAGCACCCGTATTTCGGCGTCGGTGGCCTCTCTCCGACTCCGCCAGGAACTCTGGCAACGAAGTGGCTGGGCGCACGCACCACGACGCAGCGCTGGTTCTTCGACCCGGTACTCAACAGCGACGGCATCGACCGCGGTCTCGGCATTGTTTTCACGCATGACCACTATGGCCCGTCGACGCACCAGCAGATCGGCCTGTACGCAACCGTACTGACCGAACCCGCCGGATCGTCCTGGTATCAAAATGAGACCGGCGAGCAGTTGGGTTGCCAGTACGACGGCGATCCAGCTTGTCGCTTCGACGGCGGACCGACCTCGTGGCAGGCGGTTATCGAGCCCAAGCAGGAAGCGACGCAATTCAACCCTGCAGGCCAGATATCGCCGTACCGCGAGTTCTATTTCGAATACAGCGACTTCCAGCATGCCTATGAAGCCGGCGTCTATGTCGGTGCTGACCAGAATGGCGAGGCAACGGGCGGGATCGTCGGCGCCGATCGCACTCTGATGGCAGTAACGGACCTCGGCAACCCGGCAAATTGTGACGATGCCGCTAACGCATTCCGTTGCGCGATCAATCCGCCGGCCAGGGAGCAGAATATGCCTGTATTCCCGGACCTGGTTGACGAGATCGCCAATACGACGGACGATCCTTTGAATAATTACTGTCCGCAACGCCCGTGTCCGCAGGCGATCGATGTCGCGGATCCGGGTATGTTCGTCGTCAACTACCGCAACGAGCCTGTTGCCCTGCGCGTCTACGACCCGAACAAGATCGGGCCTGACGGTCTGCCCGGCACCCAGGCAGACGGTGTTGCCGGCGACCTGGCATTTGCACTGGCGGGCACCGATGACAACGCCCAGCCGATCGTGCGCAAGTTCGAAGTCGAGGATTTCAGCGGCGCCAGCACATTGCCACCGCTCGGTCCTACCGGCAATTTCCAGGTGCTGAACATTCAGCCCAAGGCCGGTAACAGCATCTATGGCACGGTATTCCCGCCACCGATCAACGAGTTCCAGGCACTCAAATCGCACGACCCGTTCACGCCGATGGTGCGAACGATGGCCGGCGACCGGAATCGCGTGAAAATTCAGGCAGGCGGGTTTGAAGAAGAGCACACGGCAGCGTTCCATGGCATGAAATGGTTGCAGGGCGGCTCGAGCTTCGGCGGTGCGCCGAACAGCGGCTGGCGTAATGCCCAACCCGGCGGCATCTCGGAGCAGTTCACGCTGAACTCGCCAATCGTGGGCGTCGTCGGCCAGGCCGGCAACAGCGTCGACTATGCGTACACCATGGACACGTCGATGGACGGCTACTGGAGCGGCATGTGGGGACTCATGCGGGTCTACAGCAACAAGCAAAATAATCTGACCGTGTTGTCGTCTTCGCCGTTTGCGTCCAACAACAATGTCCGGATCGACAATCGCGACGAGTTCATCGGCGCCTGTCCGGCGATCGAGGAAGGAAATGGAAGGAATCGTCAGATGCGCACCTTGAACCTGCGCGAATACGACGTCACTGCCGTTCTGGCGAACGATATTCTGGGCAAGCCCGCCGGTTTGACAATACCCGCAGATCCACATCCAACCGGGCATGTCGGCGGATCGCCGGACCCGGCAGGAGGCACGCTGGTCTACAACTCACGAACCGGCACGAATGCGCTCGGCATCGGACCAATCCACGATCCCACTGCGATCCTCTATGTCCGTACCGAGGACATGGCGAATCCGGATGATCCGAAGGCAGGTTTGCTACCCGGTGTCCCGGTCGAGCCACTGATCCTCAGAGCGAATGCAGGCGACTGTATCGACGTTACCTTGCGCAATCGTTTGCTGACCCAGGCAGTTCTTACGGTCGGTGGCACTCCGGTGATCGATGCAAGCGGTGCTGCTGTATTCCTTAATGATGGTGATCTGTTTGTACTCGATCCCGTTGGCACGTCATCTTGTGGTGGCGCGAACTGCACGGCAGTCACGGCGGCGCAAGTCACTTTTGACCAGATGCCGGAACTGGCGACATTCGGCTCACTGCTGGGAGCTAACAAGCGCCACTACGGCAACGCCCTCGGCCTTACCCCTGATGAGGGTTCGACGACGTTCCAGACGAACCTGATCCAGGCGTCACCGTGGGTAGGCCTGCACCCGCAACTCGTTGAGTTCGACGGCAGCCGCGACAACGGTATCAAGACCGGCACGAACAATAGCCAGGCGATTGTGCCTCCAGGACAGCAGACGACGTATCGCTGGTATGCCGGCGATCTTGCTATCGGCGAGACCGATGACAGGCGGCCCAATTTCGTGCTGACGGCCACTGCGGTCGAGTTTGGCGGTTCGAACCTGCAGCCTGCCGATGTCATCAAGCAGGGCATGAAGTCAATGGTTGGCCAGCTCGTTATCGAGCCTGAAGGGTCGACATGGCCTGATGCGCTTGCAGATCTTGAAGCGCGTGCGGGAACAGATCCGAACGGAGCGGGACACAAGACCCGGGCCATGGTCACTGTGGCCGATAGCTCAGGCACGCCACTTTTCCGCGACCTGTCGCAGGTCTGGACCAAGGGCCAGACGCAGTACTACGCCAACAGTGAGCCTGTGGAGCATATGAATGGCGAAGGCAATGGCATCCCCGAGGATCCGCAGGATTCCACAGGCATGGCCATCAACTACGGCATCGAGCCGGTCTGGTTCCGTTTGGGGATACTGCCAAACGCGCACTTCGGGAACGCCGGATCCGGGGCGACCACCTTTGGTGGCAATACCCAGTTCGATGTGTTCTCGAACGCCAAAGTCGGTACGGATCCGCAGACGCCCGTGTTCACAGCACCGGCAGGCATGCAGACGCGCATGCGCGTAACTGTACCGCACGGCACCAACCGTGGTTCGACCTTCGCTCTGCACGGTCATCTGTGGCAACGGGATCCGTATATCACCGAGAACAATACCGCCGGGTTCCCCAATGGCTATTACCTCGGTGGCGACGGTGTCGGTTCGAAGGATATCGGGTTCAACCCGCTTGGCTTTTATCAGGGTGGTCAGGAGAGCATCTGGCCGTCAAACCATTACGATATCGTTCTGCCGAAAGCAGGTGGTGAGAACGGCGTCCCTGGTGACTACATGTTCCGTGACGTCGGGTCTTTCGGTAGTGCGAGCGGTGTGTGGGGTATCCTGCGGGTGGTAGAGCCGGCGCCATAGGCCGGCGGGAATACATTTTGGACAAGGATGTCCCGGCAATAAGTGGGTGCGGTCTGATTCAGACCGCACCCACGCTTTACGATGGAACCGCGACGAATCGTTTCCCAAGGTGAGCAACAATAAGGTGGCAGGATGAATGTGACCAGGACTACTTCTCTGCAGTCATTGACAAAATTTTTGATCGTGCTTGTGTCCACGGCAGCGATTTTGCTGCCGGTGAGTTATGCCGCTCAGACGAAACCCGCGGCAAGCGGCCAACTCGTCAAGCATGGCATCGTCGTCGACTTCGAGGCCTTCCCTGTCGGAGATGCGGCGGACGGACTCGTGGAAGGACAGCTGGCTGAAATGCGCTTCCGCCTGACGGAAGAAGCCACGGGCGCACCGGTCACCGGTATCACACCGGGTGTGTGGATGGACATGGGCCAGGTTATCCAGGACAAGTCCGGCGCCGAGCAGAAGAGCTGCAAGGAAAAGATCGCGCTGTATCTCAAAGGTGTCGTCGGCATCCGCCCGATGCTCGATCTCAACAGCTACTACGTCGTAGTCATGAACAAGGAGGGCAGCCTGTCGATCATCGATCCGCTGGTCTCCATGGTCGGCAAGACCAGCACGCTCGGCATGATCCGACTCCGGGGGCCCGGATCGGACTGGGTCAAGAGCCAGAATGAGAAGCGCTTATTCGTCAGCATTCCGAGCACCGGCCACCTGGCGGTTGTTGATACCGAAGCCTTCAAATTGACAACGGACATCGAAGTGGGCGAATGGCCGACGCGTGTTGCGATGCAGCCCGATGGCCGGTTCGTGTGGGTCGGCAACAATGCGAACACGGAGGAAGCGAGCGGTGTAACGGTTATCGATGCCGGTACGTTTCAGGTTGTGGCGAGCGTTGCGACGGGCATGGGGCATCATGAGATCGCGTTTACCGAGGACAATCGCTACGCGTTCGTCAGCAACCGGGATGCCGGCACGGTCAGTGTCATTGATGTCGAGTCAAGGCAAAAAATCAAAGACATCGAAACCGGTCCTGTACCCATTTCGCTCGCCTATTCGGCATTGTCGCAATCATTGTATGTATCGGATGGCAAAGCGGGCACGGTAACCGTCATCGACGGCAACGATCTCGAGGTCAAACGACAAATTGCGCTGGATTCCGGATTGGGTCCTTTGCGTTTCACGCCGGATAATCGCTATGCGCTGACAGTCAATCCGTCAAAAAACGTCGTCTTCGTTATTGATGCCGCCAGCAATAAGCATATTCAAACAATCGAGGTTGCGGGCAAACCCTTCCAGCTCGCGTTCAGCCGCGCGTTCGCCTATGTGCGCTCGCTTGCCAACGAACGCGTTACGATGATTAATCTGATCAGTCTCGGCGAGGGCAAGGAGCCCATCGTCATGGGCTTTGCTGCGGGTGGTTCCGCGCCACAGCTTGCCGGTGATCTTCCTCTTGCGGACTCGATAACATTTACGACCAGTGAAGCGGCTGTGTTTGTCGTCAATCCCGCCGACAACACAACCTACTTTTACATGGAAGGCATGAATGCTCCTGCCGGCAATTACAAAGTGTTCGGCGCCAGCGCACGGGCGGTGACCGTGGTCGACCGCAGTTTGCGCGAGCAGGAACCCGGCGTGTATGTGTCGACAGTCAAGATACCCGCTGCCGGCCGTTACGATGTGGCATTCATGCTCAACACGCCGGAACTACTGCACTGTTTCTCCGCGAGCGCCAGCGCGAATCCGTTACTCGAAAACAGTGTTGGCGGCGTCGCGATCGAGTATTTGCAGAATGACAGGCTGACGACAGCGGGTTCCGAGTTTTCCCTGCGTTTCAGAATCAGCGATTCTGGTACGGGCGAGCCGAAATCAGGTCTTAAAGACGTCAGCGTGCGCTACTTCCGAACTCCAGGTACCGATCGCAGGGAGGTTTTTGCAGAAGAAGAGGGTGACGGCGTGTATCGCGCGTTGCTGCCATTAGGCAGGGCAGGAGGCTACTACGCGTACGTCGGCATTCGCTCGCAGAATATAGGTTACAACGACCTGCCCTATTTCTCGGTGGCTGCAACCCGGCAATCGGCAGAGAAGAAATAATGAAGAATCTGGCAATCTTGCTGGCGGTACTTATTCCGCTCAGTCTTAACAGTTCGGCGCAGGCACAGGTATCGGCGTACGGCGCGGCTGCTCGCGTCAATGGCGTCGAGGTGAGCAACAGCGTGCTGGAGAAGAGCTTCGAAGAGTATCAGCGGGAAAACAACGTCAACATCGCTGCAATTCGTTATCCGAACCGCGTAAAAGAAATGAAGCGCGACGTCCTCGAGCATCTTATCGATCAGGAACTCGTGTGGCAGACGGTGCAGGCGAAAAAACTCTTCGCCAGCGCAGAAGAAATTGATGCATCACTGCAGGAAATCCGCTCTCACTTCGACTCCGAGGATCGTTTTCTGACGCGAATCACGATCGACGGATTTACCCCCGAGAGCTATCGTGCTTACGTCCGGCGGACAGCCTCTGTGGCCAACTATATGCAGAACATTTCTGCCAGTGCGACGGTTAGCAGTGGAGATGTGAACGAGTTTTACGTGAATAATCCTGATAAGTTTCAGATGCCCGAGACAGTCAAGGTGCGCCACATTCTGCTAAAAGTGCATCCAAGTGCGAACGAGCAATCCAGAGCTACAGTGCGGGAGAAAATGGACAGCATTGTAGACCAGCTTGCCAACGGCGCAGATTTCGCGGCGCTCGCCACCAGGTACTCGGAAGACAGCAGTGCGGCGCAGGGCGGAGATCTGGGCTATTTCCATCACGGGCAGATGGTGCAGCCGTTCGACGATGCGGCATTTGCGCTGAAGGTTGGAGAGACATCGGGGATCGTCGAGACGGTATATGGGCTGCATGTAATAAGGGTCGAAGACCGGCAACCGCCGCAGATCGTGCCCGAGGAGATGGCCAGAGAACAAATTCATGACTACCTGCTGGACGTCAAGCAACGACAGGCGATAAGAAATGAACTCAGTGAACTTCGTGCCGAAGCCGAGATTGAGATACTGCTGCCGCTATGAGTGGACTGCTATGAGTAAACCGATTGTTTTGAATTTCTGCTTTTCACGAGCAATGTTGTTGATCGCAACAGGCGTATTAGTGTGTGCAGGCACAGAGCTGCAGGCGGCAGAAGTTAATGCAGAAGCAGACCCGCACGCGCAGCACCGGGCAATGATGAACAAGAAGGCGGATAGCGACGCAGTAACGGCGGCCGTCAGATTGCACGATGGTGCGCTCGTTACGCAGGACGGTGACGCGGTTCGATTTGTCGACGACGTCATTGCGGACCGGATCGTTGTGATGAACTTCGTGTACACGACCTGCACGACGGTTTGCCCGGTCCTGTCGGCAATTTTCATTCAGTTGCAGCAGCGCCTGGATGACCGGTTGGGCACGGATGTTCACATGGTGTCGGTCAGCGTGGACCCGGGCCGCGATACCCCGGAGCGCTTGAAGGCGTATGCCGACGGTCTGAAAGCACGTCCAGGATGGGTCTGGCTCACCGGTGACAAGTCAGAGGTCGATAACGTGTTGCGAGGATTGGGGGCGTATACGCCGGATTTCGAGGATCATCCGTCGATGATACTGGTAGGTGATGGCCATACCGGGACATGGAGGCGCTTTTTCGGCTTTCCAGGGCCCGACAAGATCCTGGCGGCGGTCGAAGAATTGAAAACGGCCAGACAGGTGGCCAGTGTGCAGCGGTAGCTGCGGGAGTTCGAAACCATGAGATTCAAAAACGCAATGTTGTTTACGCTGTTAATGTGCCTGAGCATTCCCGTGCTGCCAGCGGCAAACGAACCTGTGGCAAACGAACCATCGGCGGAAGAAGCCGAAGCGGCTGCGCGCGAATATTTTACAGACACCATACTGGTTACTCAGGATGGTGAAGAAGTCCGCTTCTTCACTGATGTGCTCAAGGACCAGGTCGTTGCCATCAACTTCATATTCACGCACTGTCTCGGCGCATGTCCGATGATTACCGAGAGGATGAGAATGGCCCGCAATATACTCGGCGAGGAATTGGGCGCTTCCATTCGCTATGTAACAATCAGTATCGATCCGGCCCGTGATACGCCGGCAGCGATGAAGAAATTCAAGGAGACGCACAAAGCCGATGGCAACTGGGTGTTTCTGACCGGCGAAAAGGCAAATCTGGATAATGTGGTCAAACGGCTTGGCCAGTATTACCCGGAGGTGGAAGAGCACTCCACGCTGGTCATCGCAGGCAATGTCAGGGAACAGCACTGGATGAAGATCATGCCGAATATCCCGCCTGATGCCATTGCCGAGAAGTTCCGCCTGCTGATCAGCGGCAGTTAGGCCACCCAATATCATGCGTACGCTGCATGTTGGCGCGTTGCTGCTCATGCTTGGCTGGGTAGCCAGCACCGCCGACGGTTCCGAGTTAACGCCCGAAGAAGCCCGCGGCAGGCAGATCTACACCAGCGGGACGAGCCCAAGCGGAGCAGACATCAGCGCGCACATGGGTGTCGGGGGCTTCCCGCTGCCTGCAAGTGTGATGCCGTGTGCAAGCTGTCACGGTCCTGACGGCAGAGGTCGACCGGAAGGCGGCGTCATTCCATCGGACGTCACCTGGGGCCATCTAACCAGAAGTTACGGCCATGAGCATTCCTATGGCCGTGAACACCCTGCGTATACCGAAGCGACCGTGGCCCGTGCAATCAGACACGGACTGGATCCCGCCGGCGGGCGGCTGGAGATTGCCATGCCGCTTTACAGCATGGAACCGGACGATCTCGATGCACTGGTTGCCTACATGAAACGTATCGAAACCGACTACGACCCGGGCATCGCGTCCGATTCGATGCGGCTCGCGACGCTTTTGCCGTTGTCGGGGCGCATAGCGCCACTCGGTCGTGCGATGCGTGCCGTGCTGGATGCGTATGTCGATAACCTGAACGCGGCTGGTGGCATCAACGGCCGCACGATCGAACTCGACGTGGTTCCCTTTGGGCAGTCTCCCGAACAGGCGCTTGCCAACCTCGACGAGGCCATAGCGAAGACCGGGACGTTCGCATTACTCTCGCCGTACAGCATCGGCATCGAGACCGAACTCGCGCGATTTGCCGAGGAGGCTTCGCTGCCGCTGATCGCGCCCTATACCTTGCAGCCGCCAGCGCGATCTGCACTCGATCGCTATACCTTCTATCTGTTCTCGGGCGACGAGCAGCAGGTGCGCGTGCTGGTCGAGACGGTTGCGGAACAGCATGGTGACCAGGATCCCGGGCTCGTCGTGACCGGTGCCGACAGCGACGTTGTGCGAGCGCTCGCCAAGGCGGTCACGATGCAGACAGAGCGGCGCGATTGGCAGGCTCCGGAGACCCTTTATTATACGGCGCGCGACTTCGATGCCCCGGGGCTCGCCGGGCAGCTTCGTGCGGCCGATACGGGTGCGGTATTTTTCTTCGGTGCGCCGCACGAACTCGATGCTTTGCTGGCCGAGTTTGCCAGCGACGAAACCGTACCTCTGGTCCTGGTACCTGCGAGCCGTGTCGCGCGCTCGCTGTTCGAAGCGCCACCGATTTTCGACGGACGCATTCTGAGTGCCTACCCGCGATCGCCGGCCGATGTTACCGCCGCGGGTCAAAGCGCCTATGCGGCGCTGCGTGAGAACCACGAGCTATCCGGCGAGTACGCATCGGCACAACTCGCGGTTCTCGCGGCGGCCACGATGCTCGATGAAGCACTAAAGCGCACCGGCAAGCACCTGAGCCGGGAGAGCCTGATTGCGGCACTGGAAAGCCTGGACGACTATGAGACGGGTCTTGCACCGCCGCTGACCTTCGGCCTCAACCGCCGCATCGGTGCCCTGGGCGCGCATGTGGTGCGGCTTGAACTCGAGCGCGGGACGTTCGTCCCGGAAGGCGAGTGGAGGGTGCTGAAGTAGCTGTTGTGTTTCCCACAAGTTATTGATCTAAAAGAAATAAGTGCTTTAAGACCGATCCGGAACTGATCAAACGGTCGGTTTTCTTGTCCTTATGTTCAGTTGATCTCTGAGCGTGACATTGCGACCTATACTTCGATGGCAAGGGTGCCGGCAGTAAGATCAATGGCTGTCGGGGTACGAAAGATAAGAAGGAGAAACTCCGATGAAGGCTTCAAAGCACATTTTTCAGGGCGCGCTGTCTATTGCGTTTGGACTCGCGATTATTTTCAGTACAACGACCGCGGATGCCGGCAAGCGCGCTGGCGATCCTCCGTTCGGTCAGCGTGATGTTATCGCCGATGCGGCGCCTGTCTGCGCGCTGGCAAGCGAGCCCGATGCGCTCGGCCTGGCATGTGGTCTGCTTGCCAACAGCGACGGTCCGCTTGCGGAATCGAAAGGTTGCGCGGGCGAAGACCCCGACCCGACTGCACTGGTTTCCTATTCGCTGAGAAATTGCGAAAAGAACAGAGACTCGCTGATGCGTTACGCAGCCAGTGCCGTATTGTCGATCGACGACTGGTTTGCCCGTGGCAATGAATCGCAGGCGCAATCCGCCGCCGGTTACCTGTGCGGTTATTCCGATAAGTTTCTGTTGCTGCAGGGCGCCGGCAAAGTCAGCGGGGCCGATCTTGCCGCTGATGCCGAGATCATCGTCACGGATTACCTCTTTCTGAGCTGCGATCTCTGATTTATGTCAAGTCACGGCGGCCGCGCGCAAGGCGCGGTCGCCGTCGTCGTTTTCCCCACCTGCGCCGCAGCAGCAGTTCCAGACCTGAATCTGTCGCCCCCCGGCGACACTGGCCGTTGGTACAGGATTTTCCTGCACCAAGATGCAGCGGTAAACTGCTCCTGGGGCCGGTGCCGGCCTTTCCGCCTGGCCGTAAACTTCGGATGATGGGGCGCTCTACAATCAAGAATTGCGCTATAACATTGCTGATTTTGTTGCTGGGATCGGCGAGTCTCGCCAGCGAGCCGGTAACCCTCGCAGCGGAGTCGGTGGTGCCTGGTAAATCCGGCGTTCACAAGAAATTGGGTGGACAGCTTTCCGGGCTGCACAGAGACTATCTCGACCACCTGGCGCAGCATGGTGCCGGGTCAGCAGCGACATTTCGGCCGGCAACAGCAATGCTGCGCATCGCGGACGACTACGTGTTGGTCGACTTCGTCGCAGCCGCAGACGCCAGTGTACTACGAACGAATCTGGCAGCACTCGGCGCGATCGACATCGCCGTACACAAGTCGATAGTTTCTGCTCGCGTGCCGATTGCTACGCTAATTCAAATAGGCAATCTCAGCAGCCTGCAGTTTGCACGGCCGTCTCTGTTCACGACCTGGGCTGGGGCAACGACGTCGCAGGGCGATGTGGCACAACGCTCCGACGCGGCTCGTACTTCGTTCGGTGTCGATGGGACGGGCGTTACGGTCGGTGTTCTTTCCGATAGTTATGACTGTACGGGCGGTGCCGCAGGTGACGTTTCTTCCGGGGATCTGCCATCCGGCGTGACGGTGCTTCAGGAGAGTTGCCCGAACGCGGACGAAGGTCGCGCGATGCTGCAGATCGTTCACGATGTTGCTCCTGGAGCCGCACTGGCATTTCACACGGCATCAGGTGGCCAGGCAGCGTTTGCCAATGGCATTAACGATCTGGTTGTTGCCGGTGCCGATGTCATCGTGGATGACGTTTTCTATTTCGGCGAACCGATGTTTCAGGACGGCGTAATCGCTCAGGCAGCTGACGCCGCCGTGGGGAGTGGTGTTGCCTACTTTTCTTCTGCGGGCAACTCGGCCGCAGCATCTTACGAAAGCGAATTCAGAAACTCGGGCATGATTGGTACGATCGGCGGGATCCTGCACGATTTCGACCCGGGTCCTGCAACAGTTACAGCGCAGCCGCTGACAGTGCCGGTGGGAGCGACCTTTACACTTGTCATGCAGTGGAACCAGCCGTTCCGCTCGGTGAGTGGTGCACCCGGTGCGACCTCGGATTTGCTGATTAACCTGTACGCCTCCGATGCATCGACCATCGTCGAATTTACTGATGATTCGAATCTTGGCGCCGATCCGATCGAAGCATTTTCCTTCACCAATGATGGTTCGTTGCCGCAAGGCACGGATACCCGATTCTTCCTGAAAATTGAAAAAATGGTGGGTCCCGATCCTGGATTGATCAAATACATGTACACGGACAGCGGCGGCGGCGTCACTATCGATCAGTTCGACACCCAGGACGGCACGTCTTACGGTCATTCGGCCGCGGCAGGTTCGATGTCGACGGGTGCGGCGGCTTATAACGAAACGCCTGCATTCGGCACATCACCGCCGCTGCTCGAGCCATTCTCGTCGCGTGGTGACGTACCGATCTACTTTCAACCCAATGGCACGGCCATTAGCCCCCCGGATTTGCGCCTGAAGCCCGCGATGGTCGCGCCTGATCGGGTCAACAACACGTTTTTCGGCAACGACACCGATGGTGACGGCTTCCCGAACTTCGGCGGCACCTCCGCGGCGGCCCCACATGCGGCCGGCGCCGCTGCATTGCTGCTCGATTTCAATCCGACACTGACGCCGGCGCAAATCTATTCGGCACTCGGCGACTCGACGATCGAGATGTTGTCGTCGGGATTCGATTTCGACAGCGGTTTCGGGCTCCTCCAGGCGGATGCGGCGATCAGTGCACTCAGCAACGCACCGCCGGCACTGAACGGGATCCCGGGCAGGATTGTAGCGGCCGGCGATTCGGTCAGCATACCGGTCAGCGCAAGTGATCCGGATGGACCGAACCCGACGCTGTCGACCCCTGTTATCCCCGGATTTTGCACTCTCGCTGGCACGAACGGGTCCGGCAACGTCAATTGCTCACCAGGAACGGCAAATGTTGGCAGGCATGCCGTCGTCGTGACGGCGGCCGACAGCGGCACGCCGACTCGCTCGGACAGCAAGGGCTTCTATGTTGTCGTCACCGGTACGGCGACTAACAGTGCGCCGATACTCAGCGCGATTGGCAACCAGTTGGTCGAGGAAGGCGCTGCGCTCGTCGTGCCGCTGTCGGCCACGGATCCGAACGGCGACGGCATGACGCTGACACAAAGCGGACTGCCCGCGTTTTGTGCGCTAAGCGATAATGGCAATGGCACCGGCAACATCAGCTGCAACCCGCTCACGGGGAATGCCGGCACTTACCCGACGATGGTCACGGTGACGGACAACGGTTCGCCGCTGATGTCCGACAGCGAAACATTCGATATCGTCGTGACCGCGCCGGCCGTGAACCAGGCGCCGGTGCTGGCGTTCATCGGCAACCAGTCGGTCGAGGAAGGTGCGGCCCTCGTCGTGCCGCTGTCGGCCACGGATCCGAACGGCGACGGCATGACGCTGACACAACGCGGACTGCCCGCGTTTTGTGCGCTAAGCGA
>Ga0224512_10000217_pt1 | contig 61842 bp, 68 predicted proteins | sample SF_May12_sed_USG_4_FD_169103 | JGI IMG/M metagenome (GOLD analysis project Ga0224512, IMG submission 169103) | Sediment microbial communities from San Francisco Bay, California, United States - SF_May12_sed_USGS_13 | ecosystem: Environmental > Aquatic > Marine > Sediment | place: USA...
AAAAGCTATGGCAGCTGAAAAAGCTATGGCAGCTGAAAAAGCTATGGCAGCTGAAAAAGCTATGGCAGCTGAAAAAGCTATGGCAGCTGAAAAAGCTATGGCAGCTGAAAAAGCTATGGCAGCTGAAAAAGCTATGGCAGCTGAAGCTAAAACAGGACCAACAACACATACTGTTGATATTCCAGTAGGTACTTCGGTTCCAGGATGTGAAGAATCTAATGCATGTTACTCACCAGCAGATATTACAATTAATGCTGGAGATACAGTGAATTGGGTTAACATAGACTCGGCTGCTCATACAGTAACTGGTGGCAGCCCAGCAGACGGCCCATCTGGTGTATTTGATAGTAGTCTAGTCATGGCAGGTGCAGAATTTGCATTTACCTTTAATGATTCAGGCAACTATGATTACTTCTGTATGGTTCATCCTTGGATGGTCGGAAGTGTTACAGTGAACTAACCAAAACCTTTTCCTTTTTTCTTATTTTATATTGTTTTTTCTAATTGTTCTATTATATGCGACACCGAATCTATGAGTTTCATCTCTAGCATGTTGTAAAATTTTCAAGGACGTTTTATCTCTTGAAATTACAATAGGGTTTTTATTTTTTGGGACATAAACTTCTTCATTTTCTTTTGCCAAAGAAATACATGGTAGTTTCAATCCCAAAGACTCTAGAGAATTAATTGCAGCATTAAGTTGACCTTTTCCACCATCAATAACTATCAAGTCAGGTAATTGGGAACTTTCTTCTAGCAGTCGATAATATCTTCTTTTGATTATTTCACCAATCATTGCAAAATCATCTCTGCCAGAGACAGTTTTAATTTTAAATTTTCTGTATCCAGATTTGTTTGGTTTCCCATATACAAATCTAGACATTGAACCTACTGCAAAATCCACCCCATGATTGGAAATATCAAAGCATTCAATAATTTTGGGAATCGTAGGTAAATTCAAAATATCTTTTAGTTCAACTAATCCAGGATCTCCTCCATTTGAATGAATTAATTGAATGTTTTTTAAAATCAGATTTATGATGTCCCTTCTTTTTCCTTTGGTTGGAGTAGAAATTTGTACATCGAATCCTGCTTGCTCTGAAAGTAAAGATTCCAATAATTCTTTATTTTCAGGAATCTCGCTAACTAGAATGAATTTAGGAATTTTGTGAGTAGAGTAATATTGAAAAAGGAAATTTGAAAAGGAATTATCAGCCACTAGATCAAAAAAGAATTTATTACTATCTCGAATCACACCATTAATCATTCTAAAATTCATCACAGTTGCAGATTGTTCTTGAATACCAATTCCAAAATATTCCTCATCAGATTTATCAACATACTCCATTTTTTGTTTAGTCTGAAGGCTTCCAAGTCTAATCAGAGTATCACGAATATCCTTTGCCCGCTCAAATTGTTGGAGTTCTGCTGCTTGATGCATCTCTTCTTCTAGTTTTTTTATAAAAATTTTTGTTTGATTTTTACCCTTTAGAACATCTTCTAAGGAAGAGACATGTTTTGCATATTTTTCCTGAGCGTCTTTGAATTCACAAGGTCCTTCACAATTTCCTAAATGATATTCAAGGCAAACTTTTTTTGGTAAAGTTTTACAAATTCTAATTTGAAATGCTTTTCGTAAAGTTCCAATAGTGAGTAACTTTGAGCTACCTTGAGTAAAAGGGCCAAAAGTTTTTCCTTTACCCAAAAATGTTCCATCTCTAGTTCTTCTTGCAACAAGTAATCGAGGGTATTTTTCATCAGAGATTCTAAGATATGTGTACCTTTGTTGATCTTTTAATTCAATATTGAATCTTGGACGATATTTTTTAATCATATTTGATTCTAAGAGAAAAGCTTCACTTTCATTATCTGTTAAAACAAATTCAATGTATGAAATTTTTTCCACAAGTTTTTGTGTCTTGAAATTTTGATTTTTTGTGAAATATGATTTAACTCTGTTTTTCAAATTTTTTGCTTTACCAATATAAATTATTTTTTCATCAGAATCTTTCATCAAATAAATTCCAGGATTCCTGGGAATGTTAATTGTTGAAATATTAATGGTCATTTTTTTAATAATTTTTTCAAAAACTTTCCAGTATAACTCCCTGGTGCTTTTGATACATTCAGAGGTGTACCAGTAGTCACAATTTTACCACCTTCATCTCCTCCTTCAGGTCCAAGATCAATTAGCCAATCTGAATTTTTGATTACATCCATGTTATGCTCAATTACGATAACAGTATTTCCCAGGTTTACCAATCGATTAAGAACCTCAAGTAATTTTTGAACATCTGCAAAATGCAATCCTGTTGTGGGTTCATCTAAAATATAGAGAGTTTTTCCAGTACCACGTTTAGATAGTTCAGATGCAAGTTTAACTCTTTGAGCTTCACCACCAGAAAGAGTGGTCGATGACTGTCCTAGTTTAATATAACCTAATCCAACATCATATACTGTTTGCAATTTTCGTTTAATTGAAGGAACATTTTCAAAGAAATTTAATGCTTCATAAACAGTCATATCTAAAATATCTGAAATATTTTTACCCTTGTACAATACAGATAACGTTTCAGTGTTGTATCGTTTTCCTTTACATTCATCACATTTTACATAAACATCAGATAAAAACTGCATTTCAATTTGTTTGACGCCATCCCCATCACATGCAAAACATCTGCCATCAGCTACATTAAATGAAAATTGCCCTGGAGCATAACCACGTTCTTTTGATAATGCGGTGTTTGCATATAGTTCTCTAATTGGAGTAAATGCACCAATATATGTTGCAGGATTTGAACGAGGTGTTCTTCCAATTGGAGACTGATCAATTGCTATAACTTTATCGATATTATCTAAACCAATAATCTCTTTGTGATTACCTGGCCTGACATTTGTTTTGTAAAAATGGCTTTCCAAAGTTTTAAGCAATACATCATTGATTAAAGTGGATTTTCCAGAACCAGAAACTCCAGTGACAGATACAAAAAGTCCCAATGGAATCTCAACATCAATATCTTTAAGATTATTTTCTGATGCTTTTTTTATTATTAATGAGCCAGACCTGTTACGGATTTTGTTTTGTAAGGATATCAAAGAGTTATCCTTTAGATATGCACCAGTAACAGAATCACTCCCATTAAGGATTTTATTCACAGTTCCTTCAAAAACCACGTTTCCTCCATGAACACCTGCACCAGGACCCAAATCCACTATCCAGTCTGAATTTCGTATAACTTCTTCGTCATGCTCTACAACTATAACAGAATTCCCAAGATTTCGTAGCTTATTTAGCGTTTTGATGAGCCTAGCATTATCACGTTGATGCAATCCAATTGTGGGTTCATCAAGAACATACAAAACACCAGTCAAGTTAGAGCCAATCTGAGTTGCCAATCGAATTCTTTGAGATTCTCCTCCAGACAATGTGGAGCTTAACCTGTTTAATGATAAATAATTTAATCCTACGTTCATTAAAAATTCTAGACGTTCTTTGATTTCTTTTAGAATATCTTTTGCAATGTATTGTTCATTTTCAGTTAATTTTAGAGTAGTGAAAAAATCATAACAATGATCAATGGACATATTGCAAACATCCATTATTCCTTGTTCATTGATTTGTACTGCAAGAGATTCAGGTTTTAATTTTTTACCATTACATGTAGTACATGGAGTATCACGCATGAATTGTTTGAGCCATTCTCGTTTTGATTCAGAATCAGTTTCCATAAATACTCGTTGAAGATTTACAAGTACGCCTTCAAATGCATCAGTATACTGCCAAGATGAATCGCCAGATTTTGAACGATATTTAAAATCAATTAAATCAGATGTGCCATGTAAAATAATATCAAAATGTTTTGGTTTAATTTTTTCTAAAGGCGTCATCAAATCAAAACCAAATTTCATTCCAACAGCTCTTAATGCTTGTCTTCTAAATGATGAGAATCGTCCACTCCATGGGACAATTGCCCCATCTAAAATTGATTTTGACTTGTCAGGAATTACTAAATCAGCATCAAATTCCATCTTTACTCCCAATCCATTACAAGTTTTACACATGCCAAATGGTGAATTAAATGAGAATGAACGTGGTTCTAATTCACCAACTGTTAATCCACAATAGGGACATGCATTATTTTGGGAGAAGATTTTTTCAGCCTTATCAGTTGCAATCATTACGTCCCCCTTTGATGCTTTTATTGCGGTCTGAATTGCCTCAAAGATTCTAGATCTCTCAGATTTTTCAGTAATAATTCTATCAACTATTATCTCAATATTGTGCCATTTTTGACGATCAAGTGGTGGAATCTCATCATCCAGGCTCAAAATCTCCCCATTTAGGCGTATTCTAGAATAGCCATCCTTTTTGATTTGTTCAAATAATTTCTCATATGTTCCTTTTTTTCTTTGAATGATAGGGGCCAAAATCAGGATTTTTTTTCCTGAGAAATCTTTCAGTACAGAATCGCATATTCTTTCAACTGATTGTGTGGATACCTTTCTGCCACAATTAGTACAATACGGAATTCCAATTCGTGCATAAAGCAATCTCATGTAATCATAAATTTCAGTTGTTGTACCCACAGTAGAGCGAGGGTTTTTACTAGTAGTTTTTTGTTGAATGGAAATTGCCGGAGACAGCCCTTCAATAGAATCAACATCAGGTTTGTCCATCATTTCTAGGAATTGTCGTGCATATGCAGAAAGAGATTCAACATATCGTCTTTGTCCTTCTGCATAAATTGTGTCAAAGGCCAATGTAGATTTTCCAGATCCTGATAACCCACTAATTACAACTAGTTTATTTTTCGGAATATCAATATCTAAATTCTTCAGATTGTGATGTCGAGCTCCACGAATTTTTAATTTATTTTCTGTCATCTTTGAATTGAATCTCCTTTTCTAGTCTTTTTATTCTATCTCTGCATTCGATTGCACGCTCAAAGTCCAAGTCTTCAGAATATTTTTTCATTTGAGATTCCAAATCAATAATGTCATTATTTAGATCATGCGTGGATTTTAATTTAGATTCATCTAATGTAGTTTCTTGTTCTGATACTGATTTTCTGATAGTTTTAGGTGTGATATTGTGTTTAATGTTATATTGAATTTGTTTTTCTCTTCGACGTTTTGTTTCATTCATTGTATTTATCATAGACTGGGTATTGTTATCAGCATACATTATCACAGTCCCATTCTCATTTCTTGCTGCACGACCACATGTCTGAATTAAACTGGTAAAATTTCTTAAGAATCCTTCTTTATCTGCATCCAAAATTGCTACTAGTGATACTTCAGGAATATCTAATCCTTCTCGAAGCAGATTGATTCCAACAAGAACATCAAATTCTCCTAGTCGTAATTGCCGAATCAATTCAGTTCTCTGTAATCCTTCAATTTCGGAATGCATGTATCTCACCCGGACTTGTTTTTTGGAAAGATATTCTGCCAAATCTTCTGCCATTCTTTTAGTAAGAGTAGTTACCAAAACACGCTCAGATTGGGCTACCCTTTTGTGGATTTCATTGATCAAATCATCCATTTGTCCTTGGGTGGATCTAATTTCCACTATTGGATCCAGCAGTCCAGTAGGTCTTACAAGCTGCTCGGCAATTTTTGAGGAGATTTTTTTCTCGTAATCAGAAGGAGTTGCAGATACAAATATTGTATTTTTGATATATACTTCAAATTCCTCAAATTTTAGTGGCCGATTATCATATGCACTTGGCAGTCTAAATCCATAAGTTACAAGTTCTTTTTTTCTTGAATGATCCCCCTTATACATCCCATGAAGTTGAGGCAATGTTACATGAGATTCATCAATTACCAAAAGATAGTCATCTCCAAAAAAATCCATCAAGCAAAATGCTTTTTCTCCAGATGATCTTCCATCAAAATGTCGAGAATAATTTTCAATTCCAGAACAATATCCTAATTCCTCAATCATTTCCAAATCATATTTTGTTCGCATTTCGAGTCTTTGCCTTTCTAGTTCATTTAGTTCAGGCAGTCGTTTTTGTAATTCTTTTTTAATTGAATTGACAGCTTTTTGACGAATATCTTTGGCAATAAGATAATGCTTTGCAGGAAAAATCTTTATTTGAGATAATTTCTTTTTTTCTTTTAAAGAAACATGATCAAGTAATGTAATTTTTTCTATTTCATCACCAAACAGAGAAATTCTCACTAGATCCTCAGAATATGCAGGAGTGACATCAATGGTGTCACCTTTTACTCTAAAGTTTCCGGGTTCTACTTCAGTATCATTTCTTTCATATCTTGCATCAATGAATTTTCTGATTATCTCAGTTCGTTTAATTTCATCTCCAGTCTTTATCGTAATTGCCAAGTCCTCCCAGTCTTTTGGATTTCCCAGAGAGTAAATACATGAAACAGTAGAGACAATTATGGTAGGATCTCCTGATAGAAGCATTGCAGTTGCTTCTAGTCTTAATTTTTCAATTTTTTCATTAATTTGAGAATCTTTTTCAATATAGGTATCAGTTTGAGGAAGATAGCTTTCTGGCTGGTAATAATCATAATATGAAACAAAATAACCCACATTGTTTTTTGGAAAAAATTGCTTTAGTTCCGAATAAAGTTGAGCAGCCAAAGTTTTGTTATGAGAAATTACAAGTGTGTTCTTTCCGGTTCTTGCAATTACATTTGCAATAGAGAATGTCTTTCCACTTCCTGTAACTCCAAGTAATGTTTGGACTGACTTTGTCTTTACTCCTTTAACTAGAGTATCGATTGCTTGAGGTTGATCCCCTGTAGGAGAATAGTCAGATACCAATTCAAATCCAGATGTCTGTTCCAACATCTACAATCCTTGAAAACTGAACTTATAGCTAACGTTTCTTAATTGAAAACCAAGGGTAAACAAAAAAGCACCATATAGTCACAGCTACAAGATAAAGTTAAAAAATGAATTTTAGAAAAAATATATGTTTTAATGATATTTAATCGAGAATTGAATTTTTATTTTATTTCCTGTTGATAGTTGAAGATCGTGCTAGATCAGCATGTAACACTATTTTTCATCAAAGATGTCGTATTATTAGCAGTAGTTGAGCAAATATAGTCTTTAAAATAAGAGCATATGAAACTGTTAACCATATTTTAAAATAATTTCAAATAATATTTTACCGAGATAATGTTGATTTAGATAAACTGAGATAAAGTTTGGAAAACAGTATCGAATTACCAAGTGGGTTCATCAATCATTCTTAAACCATCAGTAGTTTCCTCAAAACCCATAATTTTTAGAGTTTGTTTAGATGTTGGAGAGTTTTTTTTCAAAATATTTTTTGCAAGATCCATTCGGTTTTCGGGCTTCAAGTGTTGTCCAATTTTGTATTTACCATGAATAGTTTGGGGAACAATTTTGATTATGCTAACAGCATCTAACACTCGCATATTAGATTCAATTGGATCATATTGTCCTTCAGGCTGATATTTTTTCATCAATCCATTTAGTGCAAGGGTTTTTTCGTCTCTATCAGAAACAAAAGAACCGATTCCCTTGATTACAACACTAATGTACAATGTATCTGCAAGTGAGGCATTATGTGGATCCTCAAAATATGAGGGTAAAAATTCTAGTTCTCTGTCCGCTTCAAAACCTACTTTATTGTTTCGAGTGATATTATCTAGTTTCTCACCTTTGACATGGGAGTGCATGTAAACTACACCATTTAGAAACACAAAATTCATTGGGATTATTTGTGGGAATCCATTTCCATCCATACTAGATACACGTCCTACATGTTCTTCATTAAGAAATTCTTTTACTTTATCATATGATCTGATCTGAAGAATCCCGACTAGCTGCATAACTTAATTTAAAGAAATAATATTATAAATCCTGATCATTGAAATCTCTAAAATATAAGATAGATAAAAAAAATTGTTGTGAAAGATCCTTATCTTGATGAGTTAAAAAAGGATTTTAAAGGATATTCAAATCAACTAAAAAAATTAAAAAAGCAATTCCTAAAAACAAAATCTGTAGAGACGCAATTAAAAATAATCAAGCAAATTGATTCAATAGTAAATAAGATGGAAAATAATCAAAAACAGTCAGTAAAAGTAACAAAATCAAGACTAAAGGAAATAAAGAAAAAGTTGAAGAAATGACATTATTCTTCCTTATCTAGTTCTTTGGCAAATGCCTTGATTTCCATTATTCTACATTCTAATTCAGTGCATTCATTTTTTAATTTAGTACTCACATGAAATTATTGCAATAATAATCAAAAATGAACAACATTCTAAAAATAAGTAAATGTAAAGTGTTAACAATTCGTGAATCAATTAGTTAGTTGATTCTACTTGATATTATCTAGTCTTAAGCATAATGACAATTACTAAAAATAGCGAAATTGTACTTACACAACCAAGAATGATATAATTTAAAATATTCATCATTTCAAATCTTTAATCTTTTTTCCAGTTGAATTTACAGAATTCTTTTCAATAAAATGAATATAATTTTCCAATTACTAACCCCTACTTTGATTTTTATCATCATATTTGAATTCCCATTGAAAAGCCATGAAAAATATTCATTTTTAATCAATGCATATAGAATCATAGAAGATTACACTAATACACAAATTTTGTAAAAACAGTATCAAATTTAATCTCGATTATTTTGCAAATAAAATCAATTTACGTTATGGTACACTAGAAGGATTGTAGGATCCTAATTTTTTCATTCGACGAAGTCGTTTTAAAACAAAGTGTGCAGTTTCTCGGACATCAAGACTAGGATCATTTAATGCGTCATTTATCACATCAATAGTGTCTACAGCCCTCATAAGACCAAGAGATTCCAAGGCTTCATGCCTTGTAAGCACACTGTCATCTTGCAAAGATGCACTTATCAATTCCGGAATATTTTCTCTCATGTTACGTGCAGCTATCTGATAGCAGGCTTCATGTTTTACCACTCCATTATTATCATTCTTTAAAACCCATGCCATAAGATCTACGGTTTCTCCAAATAGTTCTTTATTGTTTTTTGATAATGCATTAGATGCAATCTCCCCCACCAACCAAACTGCATCCCACCTCATGGATTCGTCCTTTTCAAACATTATGATCTTTTTACAACTATTCAACCTCTCTGATTCTGGAAGATCTCTCATACTATTTTCATCCAGTACCAAAGGACTTTGCAATACCAATAATGAAAATAATAATAGTATTAATTACTTTCACATGATTTTAGAAAATCCTAAATATGGATTTTTTATACTTAAGACATGGGAGAATTTGATTATTTTTTAGCACAGTCTCTAGATCATAATATTAGAACCAGTCTAAGTGATAATGCAATTAATAAAATCGAAACCAGATTATTTGAAAAATATGGAATTACACTAACAACATCCATAGAACAATTTAACAAATTAGATTCCATACTAAGAGAATTTTTTGGAGAGGGAGCTGACGGCATAGAGGAAAAACTGTTCAACAATATTCTGGAATTGAAAGATCATAAACAAGATGTCACTTCAGAAAATGCCAAATGGATTACGATAAAAGACACACATCTCATAAATTTGATTCTAGATGTATTTGGAGATGAGGATAAAAAGAAGATTTGTACATCTGTTACAAACGAAGGGAAGATAATTTACAAGATACTTAAAGAGTGTCAAATCCCACAAACATCAGGTTATCGTAAAATAAACTCACTAATAAAAAATGGCCTTCTTACAATCGATGATCATATTTCGACAAATGAAGGAAAGAAAGTAAATACATACAAATTTCTATTTCAAAATGTCCAAATAAACATAATCAAAAAACAAATTACTGTAGAGGTTCAGCTAAATGAACAAGGTGTTGAAAACAGTTCAGTTTTGTTAGCAATCAAAGGATTATAAAACATTTGTGTTTGAATCCATAGTCTCATACATTAAGAATCTTTACAAAATATAAATCGGAAGTGACGCCAATATATTCAAATTACAAGTATTAGTGAAGATACAAACAAAGATTTGCCAAGTAAATTCTACAAAATCAGTACGGTTAGGATATGTGTTAATCATATTGTCAGCAGTGCTCTATGCATTTATTCATGTTATAGCAAAACCCATGCTCGGTACACCAATTACTGAAGATCATATTGGAATACAAGGAATAAACCCCATAGCTCTTGCAGTATGTGTGTATATTTTAAATGGGTTATTTTTTACACCAATTGCAAGAAGAAATAGTATACCCATACGATACATGGGTAAGAAAAATTTATTGTTATTATCGCTTGTAGGAATAGCTGAGGTATCTGCTCTAATTTTATATTTTTTTGGATTAAAGGAATCTACAGCAATTAATGCATCGATATTTAGTAATGGAGAAATTATTTTTTCATTATTAATTATAATGATAGTTTTTCGAGAAAGATTACAAAAAAAAGAATTATTTCCTTTTTTAATGATAGTATTTGGAATAATTATTTTGCCTGTTACATATGATCTATATGAAAAGGATATGAATATATCATCTTTACTATTCGGAGATATTTTTATAATCTTATCAGGTTTATTTTATGCTGTTGAAGTGAATATATGCAAATATGTAAGCGATAAGATTGATGCAAAAAGAATAACTCAAATAACTTCTTTCATATCAGGCTTTTTTGCATTACTACTTTTAATCATATTTGATATTCCATTTGATATCGCTCTAGAAGATATTCCATTAATTTCAATCATGGCATTTGCAGGTATTGGATTAGCTACATTATTTTTTGTCATGGCACTTAAATTGATTGGTGGAGTTAGAACAATTCTTTTGTACTCCACTACAGCAGTATTTGGAATAATATTTTCTAATCTATTGTTATTTGAAGAGGTTAGAATGATAGATATATTTTCAGTAGCAATGGTAATTTCTGGAATTTATTTTTTAAGAAATAAATTAGGAAGTGAATAAGATGCCAAAAAACAACAGTGTTTTCATTAGAACTAACAGCAATTGAACAGAAATAAGAGACATGTTTATCTTAACAGAATAAACTAATTCTTGCTGAAAACATTAGATAACATACATAACGAAAAAATAGCCAAAGAAATCTTGTAAAGGAATTACAGAACAGTGAAGTTCGTTTTTCTTTGGCTAAATATTTTTATTTCCTAACAGGATATATTGTTACCTAATTTGGAAACAACAATTTTCTAATATGAAAAAATAAGAAAATCTTATATAGATCACGCCTCAATTAAGGCATATGTTTCCATTTTTGGAAATCACTAATTATATATTTCGTTTTGCAAGTCAAGTAAAAAACAACGTTACGATGGATAGTTTCATTAGAAACAAACCATTCTACAGGATAACAAAAAATCAAGAGATCATCAAAGAATTAAAAGGACTTCCATGTGCTCAATCATAGGATATGCTTCAAGTGAGCAAGTAACTTCTACATTACTAAAAGGGTTGAAGAAAATGGAATATCGTGGATACGATAGTGCAGGCATAGCTGTTGCATCAAATAATCAACTTTTAGTACAAAAAGAAATTGGGAGAGTAAAAGATCTAGAACAAAAATTGGATTTAAAATATACGACTGGTCATGCTGGAATAGGGCATACCAGATGGGCAACTCATGGCGGAGTAAGTAAAATAAACGCTCATCCCCACATGTGTAACGACGAGTCTATAGGAGTAGTACACAACGGTATTATTGAAAATTATGATGAGTTAAAAAATAAATTGATAGCACGTGGATACTCATTTAAGAGTAAAACAGACACTGAAATAATACCAAATTTACTTTCTTATCATTTCAATCAGACTAATGACATAAAACAATCCATCATCAAAACAGTATACGAATTAAAAGGGAATTATTCTTTTATTGCGTTAATAAGAAATGAAACAATGGTTGCAGTCAAACACCATGAACCATTGATTTTAGGGATTGAAAATGACGGAAAAGGATATGTTCTAGCTAGTGACATATTGGGATTCACTGAAAAAACAGAAGACATCATAGATATGGATAATAATCAATTCGCAATAATTTTGTCAAATGGGTTTAAAATGTATGATTTTAAAGGAAACACATCATCTTATTTAATTTCCAAACTACCTCAAAAACATAAAGAAGTAAACAAAGAAAATTTTGAACATTTTACATTAAAGGAAATAAATGAACAACCAGCCACCATTGTTTCTACAGGAAATGAAAATGAACAAACCATAGATGCATTTACAAAATCAATTAGAAAGAAAGAAAATATTGTCATAACAGGTAGCGGAACTAGTTATTATGCAGGATTGATGGCACGTTATCTATTTCCAATGTTCATCAATAATGCGATCAATGTGATTAAATCCAGTGAAATGAAGTTTTCAGAACATTTCTTAAATCCAAGTTCAATCCTAGTGGCCATATCTCAAAGCGGTGAAAGCGCAGATGTACTAGAAGCAATATCAATTGCCAAAAACAGGGGATTGTCAATAACTTCGGTGGTTAATGTGATGAGATCCACTTTGGCCAAAGAATCAGACTATGCAATAGGATTAAACTGCGGATCTGAAATTGGTGTTGCAGCAACAAAGAGTTTTACTTCACAACTTGCAATATTCTATAAAATTGCAGACAAGCTAAGTGAAGGAAAGATAGGCCTAAATTTTAATGAAATATCTCAAGCCATGTCAAAGATTATCAAAGAGGATGACAAAGTAAAAAAAATATCTAAAGAACTAAAAAATGTACATGACATCTATGTTTTGGGTCGAGGCATTCACTATCCAATTGCTATGGAAGGAGCTTTAAAAATAAAAGAAATAACATACATTCATGCAGAAGGAATGTCTGCAGGAGAGTTAAAACATGGACCGCTGGCATTGATGGATAAATCTGCTTTTGTAATAATACTGAATCCAGAAGGGGACACATATCAAGATAATCTATCCAGCATACACGAAATAAAAGCCCGCGGTGCAAAAATAATCGGAATTTCAAATAAAAACAATGAGAACTATGATTACTTTATCGAAATTCCAAAAATTTCAGAAATATTATATCCATTGATCGAAGTTATTCCGTTACAGCAGCTTGCATACTATACATCTTTAGAGAAAGGATTGGATCCGGACTATCCAAGAAATCTCGCAAAATGTGTAACTGTCAAATAAATCCCATACACAAGATCATTAATAAAATCACTATTTGATTTGGATATAACATAAATAAAATTATTAACGACGTATCAAATAACTAATAAAATTGAAAGTATGCCAAGTATTTAGATTAAATTATTAGTTTTTGGTTAACAGATATAACAACATAATATTTTTTGAAATGAATCAACTCACAATGCAGATTAGAATGTCTGTTTAGAACAAACTTTTGTACATTGTGAAAAGAATTACTTTCAGATGTAAGATATTATTATCTGATATCCTGAAAGAAGTTTTTTCGATGAGAGATCTCGAAACTAGTATTTTAACGAAAATCTGTAGACTTTTTAAAAATTGCCAAATTTGGGAAAATAAAAAAACCTTGAATCAGAAAAGTTGTTGGAAGCGAGAGAGGAAATACTGCAACATTTCATCTGCAGATCAAGAGTAAATATTATCTTTATCGTAATACATGTGATTGTATTTAATCATCTGCTCATTATTTTTTACAAGCATAAAAAACTAAATTATTTCTTTGTGTTTTATCAAAGCATAAACAACTATCCAATATCCAGCATACCAAAGTATGTTTACTGGATGTGTTAGATCATAGCCTCCAAAAGTTTCAAGATAATAATACCAGTCATCTGCAAAAGTCAAAGCCAAAATCCCAAAAAGCAGTATCAACCAGGATTTGCCAAGAACACCCTTCTTGAATATCTTAGTGCCTAGAATCGTAAATGTTAAAGTGATCGATGTTGCTAAAACAAAAACAGTTCCATAGTAAAAATCAAAATTTATTTCATCTATTTCATATAATGAAAACAAAACATAGAATACAACAATTGTGACAGGAATTGCAGAAATCCATAGTTTGGTAATGAGTTTTATCGAAGATTGAAAAAATCGAATATTAAATATAAGATGTGCAGTTAAAAATGGAGAATATGCAAAAAAGAATACATCTGCAATAGAAGGATAAGGTTCAACTTTTAGTACCAGGTCATATATCAGATAGATTATTTCACCAAGAAAAACTGAAAAAAAGCTCAAGCTCAATAATAAATAGGATCTTCCAAATACATGACTATTCTTGTACCTGTGCGCAATTACGAATGCCACAACAGCAGCTATTAACGGATTGGTGAATGAAATTATTGAAATTATAATATATTGGTCATCTGAATCAAAAACAAAAGTTAAAACAAATTGAAATATTACAGCAAAAAGTACAATTAAAAATAAAATTCCATAGTTAATTGTAGCATCAAGATTGTTAGGAACAATTTTTGGCGTATTCAACGAAAAATGAAAATTCAACATCATCTTTAAATCTGTTTAATATTGCTGCACAAAATATATACAAAATATTCCCAAAAAAAACCACCATGAAAATTCCTTTCCATATTGAACTTGCAGACATACCAAATAAAGGAAAGGGCATAGTAGCCAAAAAATACATAAAGAAAAACACCACAGTACTGAAGTTTGATGAAGGGATAACAATACGACCAAATTCTACAGCGTCCTCCACTGCAATACAAATCGACGAAGATACCTTTCTAGATTCTAAACCAACCCAGATACGAGATTTTCTGAATCATAGTTGTGAGCCCAATATCAAAATTGATTTTGATGAAATGGGAGCTATTGCAATTCACGACATAAAACAAAGCGAAGAAATAACCTTTTGTTATAATACCACAGAATATGATTTAGCAGTCAAGAATGAAGAATTTCAGTGCTTTTGTAATTCAAAAGAATGCATTGGAACGATTAAAGGATTTTTGCATCTCAAAAAAGAGCATCAGAAAAAACTCGGATCTTTATTATCACCATTTCTTTTACGAAAATCACATTAAGATTTTTTTGTAATAATTTGTAATATAAAAAAAAGTCTTTAATTTAATTCATAAAGAATATGTGAAGTTATGGATAGTTAATTTTTTGTTAAAACAAACAGATGTGTATAAAAATATCAAAAGGCAAAAACAAAATATTCTAAAACTTGATTTTTTTTATCTAAATTATTCATCAATATAAATTGCTAAATTTAGGAGTAGGGTAGAAAAGTAGATGATTGAAATTAATGAGGAGTACGAAGTTGCTACTCAAAAAGTGCTAAAACTCTTAGAAGAATGGGGTTCAGGGTCAAAATTCATCTGGTTTAGAGAAATACATAGAATTACAGATGTTGATAAGGGTTTACTTCGAAATATTCTCAATGAATTAAAAAAATCAAAAGAAGTCAAAGATATGCATGGTACAAACAATAGAATATTTTTTTGTCTCAAAAAATACTATGTCAAATGCAGGGATGTAGAATTTAGATTCAAAGGGAAGGAGATTATGTTAAGGGATGGAAGCAAAACAAAAATTATTCAAGGTTCAACGAATGCTACAGAGCGTACACGGAAAAGATTGGAAAAACAGAAAAATAAACGTAGAGTAAAGGCGTTTACAAAAGCTAAAAACAAAAGACCTCACAAATCATAAAGAATCTTCAGACTGTCTTCGTAAAAAATTAAATTCAGCACGATTGAGTTTTGCAGATTCAGCAACATCTTCAGTCATATCATATAGATTATGAAGTTCCATGTTTGGGGTCAATTCGTCTTCTTGTTCATCATCTAAATCAAATTCTAGATTTGCCAAGATTTCAACATTTTCATCTAAAATATCAAGACATTTTTTAATTGATTCAGGAAGTTCGTCATCCATCATTAAAACAAGTAAAGTAAATGATTTTCTGTGTGTTATTAGATAAAACGTCTTATTGTTTGGCTTTTTCTCGAAGGGCAGGCATTACATGGCTTGCGAATTTATCAATAGAACCAAAGTAGTTCTTACCCCAGAATCGGATTACAAAGTGGTTAACACCAGCATCCATGAATCGCTCAAATGTTGGTATCATATCTTCTGGAGTTCCAACTGCCGTAGATGAACGTGCTACTTTGTCTGGAATTTTTGTAGCTGCTTCTCTCATTTTTACAATCCAACTTTGATCAGACATTGAATATTCTGTAAAGTATTTTACAAAATCAAACCCTTCAATTTCTTTCAATCCATGTACTCTCAAAACTTCTGGTTTGAACAAACTAACTTTCACGGCCTCTTTCATTTTTGCCCAAGACTCTTCTGCATCTTCAGAAAAGTACACATCAATATCTAAAGCCATCTGGAAGTTGTCTTTTTCTTCCTGAGTTCTGTTATGTTTATCCATCGCACCTTCGATTTGTATTCTATGATCCTCAAATAATTCAGGAGTGTAACCGATTGGTAACCATCCATCACCGAGTTTTCCTGTCAATTCTAATGTTCTCTTACCACCTGATGCCATGTAAGTTGGAGGACGTGGTTTTCTAATTGGTGGTGCTTGCAAACATGCACCTTCTAATTGATAATATTTTCCAGCATAATCAACAGTATTATCTGGAGTAGAGTCATACAACCTATGAATAACTTCAATTTGTTCTTCCCATTTTGAAACTGGTTTTTCAAATGGAATGCAAAATTCTTTTAGATTTTGAGCCTCACCTGCACCTATTCCAAGTATTGCCCTACCTTTTGAAACTCTATCAAGAGTAATTGCAGCTAGAGCGATATTAGAGGGATGTCTTCTAATTGCGTCAGTAACACAAGTTCCCAATTCAACATTATTTGTAACAGCAGCTATTGCAGATAGCATAACCCATGGATCTAACACAGTAGCATTTTTCCATTGTGGGACATTGGTATGATCCATATAGAAAATTGAATCATATCCAGTTTTATCAGCAAGCATGCAAGCCGTTAGAATTTGGTCTTCAGTATAACCAGCTCTTGCTACATTTAATCCGTTTTGAATTCCAAATTTAAGTTTCTTTGAAGCCAAGTACCTTTATCTCAGAGTATTAGCATAAAAAGTTTCATCAAGCTGCCAATTTCGCAGTTTTTCAAGAAAATAGAAAAAAGGTAAAAAAAAATTTTGAATTTTTTACAAATTACCTGCTTTGATGTCTTCAAGACATTTAACGACGTCGTCTTTGGATATTGGTGTAGGGTTTGGATCCAAATGTCCTTTATCAGTCATTACAACATCTGCAGCTTCAGAAACATCGGTCTTGAGTCCTAATTTGTCAAAACCAAGTTTTTCCATAGCTTCTTTGAATCTATCATAAAAGATTGACTTGTTATGCTTGTGTGCAACTGTAGTACAAGATGACAAGGAATAGCCATGAGGCACGCCTTCATTTGAGAACACATAGGACAAAGCATGTCCAAGAGTTGTAGAGCAATTACCAAATCCCATTCCAGATAACATTGAGCCATATGGGTAGTTTTCTGGTTTGTCATTCATTATTGCATCATAGAGAATCTCAAATGCTTGTTTACATAGAGTTCTAGTCAAGTCATTACCGAGTTTGCTGTCATAGCCTTCAGTAGCTTGAGCACATGCATCACAGACAGAATTTTTGATGACTTGCTCTGGAGTGCCATCCATGAAATATGAATCGACTACAGCCATGTCAGCTAAAAATCTATCTTCGTGTAACAATTTCTTTTTTCCATCAAATTTTAGAACACAATAAGTTGTCATTTCAGCTCCAGTTCCAAAGGTTGTTGGGATTAAGATTTTTTCTTTTTTCATCTCAGGTGCAGCATATTTTACTACATCCATTGAACTTCCACCACCGAGTCCAATTAGGACAGATGGATCTTTGTCTTTGAATTGTGAAATCACAGTATTGACATCATCAATTGATGGTTCAGGTTTCACTTGATCATACAAGAGATAATCCTTGATTCCCATTTTTGCCAACCATTTATCAGAAAGTTCTGGTGGAACGGTTGTTACAACTAGGGCATTTTTTGGATACTCTGTTTCACCAAGTGCGTTTTCTCCAAAATTGATAACTTTTGGAATACGTACCGTGTGCATAAATCATAGGCATCATTGATTATTATTATATCTTGCATTCTTGAGTTTTGGTATGATAATTCAAAATTTCAAAGAGTTGGCAACTACAGAAAAGAAGAAAAAATGCCTTGAAATTTTAGAGGCAGGTCTCCAAGCAGCAGATCCTCAAAATATCATTCCAAAGTATGTTTCACCTAATGAAATTAAGATAAATAATAAAGTGTTCAATATTGGAAAATTTTCAAACATCTATTCTGTGGCTTTTGGGAAAGCAGGTGATTCTATGACAAGGGCATTAAACGCAATAGTGCCCATAAAAAGTGGAATCATAGTAATTCCTAAAGGAACCAAATCAAAAATCAAAGGAAAAAAATTCCAGATTTTCAATTCCAGGCATCCTCAACCTGATAAAACAAGCGTGAAAGCGGCAAAAGAAGTAATGAAATTTGTCCAAAATAAGCGAAGTGATGAATTAATCATTTTTCTTGTCTCAGGAGGAGGATCCTCACTTCTTGCAATGCCTGATGAAATTACTCTAGATGACAAAGTACATGTTACAAAATTACTTTTAAAAACTGGCGTAACAATTCAAGAGTTCAATTGTATTAGAAAACACCTATCAAAAATCAAAGGTGGGAAATTAATCGAAAATATGAAATGCCACGGTGTAAGTCTGGTAATGTCAGATGTAGAAGGAGATGATCTTTCATCTATTGCATCAGGTACAACATACATGGATAATACAACATATGCAGATGCATTAGAAATTATTGATAAATACAAAATACGATGGAAGATACCAACCGAGGTTCTACAGATTCTAGAAAAGGGATTAAATGAAAAAATCAATGAAACTCCAAGAAAAGCACAAATTGAAAATTATATTATTGCAAATAACACAAATTGTTTAGAAGCAATGCAAAATAAAGCTGAAGATATTGGATACAAAGTATCTATAATACAAATTTTTGGTGACATTAAAGAGGTAGTACCAAAAATACTTAAAAATATTTCAGATAATCAAAACACGTGTCTAATTTTTGGGGGTGAAACAACAGTGAGAGTTTTGGGAAAAGGGGTGGGAGGTAGAAATCAAGAATTAGTTTTAAGAATTTTAAAAAATACTCAAAAATCAAAAAAAATGATTATTGCATCAATGGGAACAGATGGAATAGATGGAAATTCTAGGTTTGCAGGTGCAATTACGGAAAATATTAAAATAGATTTGAATGTGATGAAAGAATTTCTTAAAAATAGTGATTCAGGCAGATTCTTTCAAAAGCAAAAAGGGAATATTATCACAGATTTTACACACACAAATCTAATGGACATAGGCGTGATTTTAAGATAAATGAGTAAAATTTAAAATTTCATTTATGACAATCACAACTACAGCTGTTTGGCACACATCTATGAGCAATACAATCTTTGCAACCTTTACTTCTTCCACTTTTTACTCGTAACCACTCTTTATCCAATTATATCACTAAAGATTCGTAATTTTTATTCAAGATAAACTATAGTAAATTAAAGTTGAGAAACTATCGCGATTTTTCATAATAATCTATAGGATGAGAGAATTGTCTATTATAGTCAACTTCCTGCCAGAATTTTTCTTCATCAATCTCTTTTCCCTCTTCAATCCACACACTTAGAATTTTTTGCATAAACATTTTAGTATCATCAATTTGTGGTCTAATACCAGTTTCTTTTTCTATTCTATTTCTTTTTTCTTTGAATTTTTTCAACAGACCTTTAAGATTTTTTCCATTAATTTGGGCTGCTTTTTTTCTTTTTTGAGTTTGTAAATCTTTTCTGAAATTCGATAAAAACCCATAGGGATATTGTTAGTTTGGTTTAAAAAAGAGTTTAGAATTTAATCCTCAGAATCATCATATTTTTCATCCTGAACATAGTTATCTTGTAGTTCAAGTTAATAATCTTCTTCCTTCATTTCTTCATGCTCTAGTTTCTTCCACTCTTTTGCGATTTCATCATCCCTACCACTCATAAAATAAATTATAAATCATCATATATTAACAGAGTCATTATTTTCAAGTTGATAGTGTTAATTTTCATTGGGGAAATTCTCAAATTTTCTTGATTTTACCTATGCATGAATTTTCTTATCATTTTTTAAACAGAATTACAAATATGAGAAGACAGATGTTCAAATCATATAAACATAGGAGTTTTGGAAAAAATTACCTTCACATGATCTTTTAATAGAAGTGCCAATATGACAAAGAAAAAAGTGCTTGAAAAACAATTTAATTTTTGTGGTTTAAGTGGGATTTCATTTGTTCTTTGCTCCCAAATAAGGTTCGGATTGTTTTATGAGAAGTGTTAGGATTAATTTCGCATGAAATTATAAAAAAATGGTAATCAGTTAAGGATAGAATTATGTAAAGCCTCAACTGCACATTTTGTTGAACATACCCTTTTGTTGAATATGTCTTCAAAGTCACCATTACAGTGAATGCATTTTGTAAAAACCATTGAAATGGCTACATAATTATCTCTTTTAAGTGAATCGATTATAATTGATCAATAATCTTCATTCTAAATTCTTTCAATCTTTTCAGTACCAACCTTATTGCAGCTCGGTATCCAAGTTTTTGCAGTTGTGAATCAAGATATTATCCCTATTTGTATGCAGAGTTTTCAAGTGTTGTATCGTCATTGATGTTTAGCATCTCATAGACCATAGTTGCAGTATATTCTTTTTGTATTGATTCAAGTTTGGAAGAGTGTCTGTATTCCTGCTGGACTTCTCTTTCGCCCATCTAAATTATATCTCCTGATAAAATCAAAGTTGTTTTCAGATTCAGAGTAATTCTTCTTCATAATCATAATTACGATTTCTAGAGTATATCCTTTGTGTTATTATTGTTAACAAGGATAACACAGAGCCTATAAGGAACGAATCATTACATTAATCATGAAACAAACAAGAAAAGAAAACTTTGACAGAGAAACTCGTATGATGGGTAACCAAGACACATTTCAAAACTAAATTTTTTTCTACTTAACATTATTCTTTATTTCAGTTACACATCCTCTCCATAATCCCCATGCTGAAAATATCTGTCAAAGAGTCACATGCTTTTATCTACCAATTGTGAATCTAATACATGTCACTAATTCCAGAGGTCATAGATGATAGAAAATTATGGGTGATCATTAGTTCGAGAAAAAAAGAATGTGAAGAAAAAGAACTTGAGATCATAAAACCTCTAGTTGAGAAACTAAATGAGAGATGGTTTGAAAAGGGATCTTTTATCTGGACTGGAGCATTTGATGATGATAAAACTAGTATGAGTATTTTTGAGGCTACAAGAGAAAAAGCAGAAAAATATTTTGAAGACTTTTGTAAAGTCTGTGTAAATTCACTAGACAATAGTCTCTATCAATGGGATGCACTTCCTTTGTTTACAATTCTTGAAAGAATACAAGGTAAAATTTAATTTTTCACTAGAAATATCTACATATCCTCACCACACTCTCCATCTCTGCGAACATTCTGATTGAATCTCCTTTGAAATACGAATCCTCTCTTGCTAGGGTCTGGTCTTTGAATGTCAGAATAGGTCTTTGGTTTGGGAAGTAAGATGGTGGAAATATTTTTCTTTGGTTTCTTTGTTGGTGGCAAATAAGATTTGAATTGTTTTTTGTTTTATGAGAAGTGTTTAGAAAAAAGAAAGCAAAATCACACATTGAATCATATAGACATTAAGATGCCCCTACAAATTGTTACAAAAGTTAACAATGTTATCACAGAGACCATTCCAAAGAATTTCTAAGTTCGATCAAGAACAAGAGCTGACGTATCCATATATTCTCCCCTAATGTAATGAGAACGTGCAGTTCTTTGTTCCTATTTGAAGAAAAAATTTCCGGTAATCTAATTGATACAACTTAACTTTTGGTTCGATCTGAGTCAAGAAATTCTGCAAATTAAAATGCAACTTGGATAATAAAGAACAATGACCGCATAGATTGGAATTATAATGATTGATGGAATAATTAAGGGACACAAGATAGGAATGCAGAAGATTACAAAAATATCAAAAGATAGTAAAGTGGAATTAGACTCTAAGGCCATTAAGAGTCTGATGATGGATTTCAAACATACAATCCACCTGTTAATTATTATTCGGAAAGGAATCCTCTTGGAATCCAATGATCCCAAGGCTATGGGAAATTTACTTGAAATGGAATCTATTCCCCAATCCTCAGAGTCTACTAAAGCGAGACGAAAGTATTAAACCAACAGTAGAAACAATTTTTGATGCATAATGGATAAAAGAGATATTTTGGTTTTAGCTGGAATTGTAGTAGGAACTAGTGTGCCCATAGTATTAGTTGCTCTAGTAGCAAATGGAATTGTCAGTAATCCAATCCCATAATTAGATTCAAGGTTCTAAAATTTTTGTTAAGAATTGGTTCGATCTAGGTTAAGATTTTTTTAGATATCATTTTCTAGGGGTAAGACGTATAATTCAGAAAATAAAGATCACATAACTTTTCATGAAGATTATGACAAATAGGGAAAAATCAGTAAAAGAGATTACACAAATTTAAGGAATGACACTATTGAGTGGAGGAAGAAACGGTCAGATTACTGGAAAATTATTTCCAAAGGGGGAGAGGAAGATAGATCTGAAAGGGCTTCGTTTGCATTAGATCTTTTGCATCTTACAACTTATAATTTATGGATAGAAGAATTTTGTTCTGAAAAATTAGAAAAGGAACTAGAAAAATACAAATCAAAAGAAAAGACTAAAAGAATAAAAAATAATCACATAGTAGTAAATCTTTAATGTAATATCACCACAGTTCATATAGAATCTAGGGTAATCAGAATAGGGTTTATCAGAAACTCACGATGCTAACGGGTTTTATTATAAAATTTCTAGTTGTCGCCTTTTCTTATAATTTTAAAATTCTTTCCAGCATCCTGATAGAAAATTTTTATTCTAACATCATTCAATGATTCCATCATGAAATTTCCTTCTTGGTCTAAATTCAAAGAAAAGACATCTGAATTTGAGAAAAAGACAGCGAATGCAACTGATGAGATAAAATCAGAGGATTACAAGGCATGGTATAATCGTGGAATATTTCAAAGTAAACAGGGAAAGTATGATGAAGCTGTCAAAAGCTATGACAAAGCAATTGAGATAAAACCTGACTATTATGAGGCATGGAGTAATCGTGGAAACGCATTGAGCAAACTTGGAAAACTGCGTAGATCTGTCAAAAGCTATGACAAAGCAATTGAGATAAAACCTGATGATTATTTGTCATGGGCAGGCAGAGGAAAATCTCTAAGCAAACTTGAAAAATACGATAGTTCTGTCAAAAGCTATGACAAAGCAATTGAGATAAAACCTGACTATTATGAGGCATGGTATAACCGAGGTAATTCTCTCAATGGATGTAGAAGATACAATGATGCAATTGCAAGTTATGACAAAGTAATTGAGATAAAACCAGATAGATATGAAATCTGGTCAGGTCGTGCATGGTCACTGTATAAGCTTAGAAAATATGAAGAATCCAATGAAAATTACAATAAAGTGTTAGAGCTTAAACCAGACTTCCAAGTGGCAAAGCACAATCAAGAAATTGTCAAGAAAAAATTAGTAGAATCCAAGAAATAAGTTTTTTGCATAGTATGATGATCATAATTTGGGAGTTCGTTTTATTAATTTTAAGTAAATCAAATTTCATTTAAGATTTCAAAGGGTCTTTGTATTCTCTATTTGAGCAAGAGAGTCAAAGTCCTGGATTTTGAAATATTCCAGAAACTTTCCGAGATGATGAAGATAGATCTTTCTGATCTGAGGCGGTTTTATTGAATTTAAGCAACAGCATGCTTCTTTGCATATTCTTTTTAAGAAATAAGTGTCTTATAACCATAGATTCCATTGCTTGAAAAACAATTCAAGAGTCATAAAGTCTGGTTTGAATAAGAATAATCTACAGCTAAACAAACCGCTCAAGGATCCGTTAAATCTCAAAGTCACACAGTCAAAGCCTTGCGAGAGATTACAATTAGGATAAAGGATCAGGACTAGGATTTCCAAACAGTAGCCGAGAACTCCGGATTGAGAGTGGATGAGAAGACATCTAAAATAATCCAGCATCATATTATCATAGAGCGGAATCGCAAGAAATTCTCAAGGCAACTCAAGCTAACGCCTGAACCTTGATGTTAGTGTCCTCTGCCGTAATGAACACTTGTATTTGAATCATATTTTTTAATGTCAAAAAATTCCTCATATCCGTTCATTATTGGCATTCGAATATCTAAAAATATTAGTCTATGACTGACCAAATCAAAGGATCTTAGTAAAATGATCAATTTTGTTCATTAATTTCAACTTAGTTAACTAAGTTAAAAATTTCACATTACCCCATAATGGCAAATTTTGGACAAGCATGGAACAGACCTCCATCTGATGGTGTTTCAGATAAAATTTCAAGTATGTTCAAAAAAGAAACACCTCTGAAACCTCGTGTAGAGCACGCAATCAGAGACCTAAACAGACCATTATCTAAACTAGATAACACATCAAATCAGCTAAATCAAAAAGAAACTAAATTATTTAATAGAATCGTTCAAGCCCAACAAAACAAGGACATACGTACAAGCAGAGCTTTGGCAAACGAATTAGCACAAATCAGAAAGACAAACAATGTGGTAAGAAACATGAGGACTTCTGTAGACCGGACTCAACTTAGATTATCGACTGTAAACGCCATAGGGGATACGATTGTATCGATGCAGCCTGCAATGCATACAATGAAGGCAGTAATTCCAGCAATGAATAGTGTAATGCCACAAGCAAGCGCAGAGCTAGAATCAATGGGCAATATGCTAGGTGATCTAATGCCAGGATCTATTAATGAAGATTCATTTGCAGGCTCAGGGTTTTCTTCACAAGAAACAGATTCTATTCTAACGGAAGCTGCTGCAGTGGCACAAACTCAGATAGGAGACAAATTCCCATCAGCCCCCTCAAATACTGGCAAGTCAATGAATTCGATAGAATACTAACATATTTGAAAATAAGTGGAAGGTTATTATGTTGTCATCGCATCGGCCTGACGACCTCCACTGTGAAATACTAATCCCAACTAAACAACTCTAGTCCACCCATCAAGTCCCCGTGGCGTTTCTCTCTTTGACTTCCAGTTATGTTCGATTTGCAGGCGAATCTCCAGCTTGTGTGGTGTGTCCATTATTTCATCACAGAACAGACAGCGGTATGACATGGGATTGAAGTTAGTTGATTTTGGCTAAGATGTCGGTTATTGTGATCTAGTTTCCAGAAATCTAATCTATCAAAATTTGAAGATTTGGTTCAAATTTGGTTGGAAGTACAACGCGCATGGGGATATAGTTAAGGTTATGTTTAATGGACCCACGTGGAACTTAATTTTGAATAATTATGAACCTTAGACATATGTCAATGCTGAAACAATCGAACTAACTACCATCTACGTTGAAACGTACTTTATTCAACAAATAAAAAATAAAAAAGAATGTCTATTGCGAACCGTGTTGTTTTGACATGTATTCTTCGGCAGCCTTGTGCATTTCTTCAGGAGACAGGTCTTTTTTGTGGGTTGATACCATCCATGAGTGTCCAAATGGATCAATGACGCTTCCGCATCTGTCACCCCAAAATGCATCCATTATTGGCATTGCAGGTTTGGCCCCTGCTTTGTGAGAAACCCTGCAAACCCAGGATCAAACTTTCCAAGAGAATGCATGATGAATATCAAACCAATGGTTATGCGTACACCAAAATGCGCAACATCGTGAAGTATGGTTTGTCGGATTAACATCTCAGCCATTAGTTACTAAAATTACAATTCGCAACATAAAACCCATTTGGTACATTCATGAATAATCCTTAAATTCAAAGATGGCGTAGTTTGTTGCAGATGAACAAGACAACTATGGCTTTTACCGTACTTGTATTGGCAGCAGTATTTGCACTTGTAACTCCGATGGATGTGGCAGTTGCTCAGACCAGTAATGCCGTGCCAGATGGTGACGGAGAATACAAAAACGGGGAACATGAAGGAAAGTCATGTCCAAGTAAGGAAGGAAAGATGCAGAATACGGAACAGATGACATAAATTTTGTAGAATTTTTCTGTGCTTCTCTCTTTCATGCATATTGAGGTATTTTAATACGACATGAAAATTTTAGATGTAATCAAAGGGAAATTTTTGTGGATTATTCTTGGAACCACATTTTTCTATGTTCTATTAATTTTAGTATCAGATGTTGAAAAGATATCTGAGTATTTTCTGCAAATTAGAGTGGAGTTTCTATTTTTGATATTTGTCCTCGGGTTTTTAGCTCATGTGATCAAAAGCTTTCGCCAAAGGGACATGACCAGTGAAAGGCCTGACATGTAGATTATCATATTTTGAGTTAATGGAATATTTTCCTCTAGCATTCCAAGCAGCACTCATGGAAGCATAGGCACTTTCATCAAGTCGATTTATTTAAAAAAAATATTCAACATACCTACTGAGAAATCAATTGCCGTTATTTTTCTTGAAAGATACCATGATTTACTTGCAGGAACATCCATAATTCTCATCACTCTGTCAATTCACTTTGGTTTGGTATCCGTATCCTTAATTGTTATTTCGTCAATTCTGCTTGGATGTCTATATCTTGTAATTAAAAGTCAGAAAATTTCCTTGGCATTTTATTCCAAAATCCTAAAAATAAATTTTATATCAAAAAATTTTCCAAACATCGGACCTAGTGAATCCTTTTCAATTTTAACAAAACTCAAAAACATGACCCGTGGATGGCTACTCAGTATTTTAGGCTGGAGTGTGGATTCTTTTGCAGTTTATGTGGTTTTTCTCGCGTTAAATATCGACTTGGGATACCTTTTGACCTCTCAAATTTATCTTACATCGTTAGGCTATGGCATCTTGTCTCTTTTGCCAGGTGGTATAGGGGTCAGTGAAGGGGTTGCAGATTTTCTCTTGGTAAGGCAAGGATTGGATCTTTCTGTTGCATCCTCACTTGTAATACTTATGAGATTGTCTACTCTGTGGTTTGCTACAATCACAGGGATTATTTTTACTCGTATTGTGTTGAAACAAAAAATTTAATTATAAACAATATTTTGAAATTGCCATTTTATCAAAAAAATTCTTGTGTTGCATTATGTTGCTACCAAGTTAAATAAAAAAAGATGAAGACACAATCGATGAATCAAGATAGAAGAAAAACCATTAAGAAATTAGAGGAAACATCTCACTGAAAGAATGGATAAAGCTTGGTGCAGTAATCTCGATTCCCACAATGGTTGTTGCAACCATCTTGTGTACCTCCAGATGCCTCTGATGCCATAGGTCACAAAATATTTAAAAAGTAGTTAATCAAACTCATTTCAATATTTGTAATTGTCTCGCTTCGTTTCTGCAGTTGCCTTATTAGCCAGTATAACCCATATCCTCCTGCAACTATTGCAGATACAATCAAAATTGGAATCAATCACTTCGGTTATCTGACAATCAGAGAGGTTTTGCAATAGCAATTTGGTGATTATCTGGATCTCTTATATAGAAAAATCTCTCACCCCAACTTGCATCAGTTGGCATTGTCTCAATTCTATTAGAGAATGGAGATTGCTTTAGATGATGGTATGTTTTGTCAACATCTTCGACGTGGAAAATTATCCTTCCAAAATCACATGTTCCATTTTGATTATACTCCAAGTTAAGAAATTGGTCTTCTATCTTGAAAGTAACAAATGAAGTTTCAGAATTACCATATACAAGCTCAAACCCAGGAATGTTTGAATAAAATTTTACTGCCAAATCCATATTTTTTACAAAAAAAGTTACTGCGGATATTTTCAATTGTTTACACGAATGATTTTTTAGGTATTTTAGTAAATACTTTGGCATAATTTTGGATCCACTTTTATTATGCTCAAATTAGTTTCTTGCCTTATTCATAACAGGTTTGGTCTAAGGCGTAAAAATAACAAAGTCAAATTCCGAATATTTTATTCCATCTCTTTCATCCATCTTCAAAATCAAAGAAGGCTTCACGAGAAAATCAAGATGCTCATCTCCCTCAAAGTAAACCTGTGTAGTATGTGATGATAAACCGGGAGCAGAAATCTTTAGATGAATATGTGCGGGACGAGTAGCCCCAGATTCGGAGTATTTGCCCGGAAATACAGTCTCAATTTTATATTGACCGCTATTGTCTGCGGTAATCTGTCCTCTGAGCGTAAAGTCTTCAAAATAATAATTTCCGTTTGAATCTGTTTGCCAAACATCAATTATTGCATTAGATACGGGATTGCAATCTTGATTCAAGACATTCCCTGAAATGATTAGCCTCTGCCCCGATATCAGTTCCCCAAGTTTCTCTTTGTACGGAGCCCCTGGAATGTAATAAGGGCCTTGAGGGTTGGTTTCAGTCAGAGAGCAAGCAAAGCTTGAATTTTGTATTGTAGAATTGAGCCATACAGAAATTCCCAGAATTCCCATAGTTATAATTATGAGGACCAAAACAGCAATCGGTTTTTTCACAGAACTCCTTAGCTTTTATCTAGTTTAAGGTCTATCTCAATAATTTAAGAATGTATAATGTCTTTCTTGATACTCAAAAACAAATTTTCATGTTGTCTAAATTATCAATTTTAAGTTTGATCAAAAGGCGAGAATTGATCTTTTTTCGTCTTGAATGAAAGTGAACAGTTCCGTTTGAAATCAAATAGCTTTCTTTAACATTTTCATCTTCGGGTAAAAATTCATACCCAAAATTACCCTCTCTTAGATTCTCCATAATTTTTTCCTTGATCATGATTCCTGATTTATCAAGATCAATTTTTTTCCGCCCTTGTAAAATAATTCTAGGATAATAATCCATCTTAAATTTTTCATAAACGTATTGTTTTAGAGACTCTTCGTCAGCTCGTACCTTAATCCATCACTTTGGAGAAACATCCATGAAAAACTCCATCTACAATTCTAATTAGCAACCATAGATTTAACATCCATGTTTTTCTAAACTCTGAAATTATTTAGGGCATATCACGTTTTTCGTGCATACTAATCTGGTAATTAGATTCCAAATTTTTTTTACCACTAATCACCTAATGAGAATCAATTGATATGCTCTAATTAAAAATTTCAATCATGGTGATGAAACTTGATGAGAAAAAAACTTTGTTTGTAGGATTATTAATTACACTTGGAATTACAATACTTGGAGGAATCATTCTAACTACATTTCTAATGCCAGAATGCAGGGATATAGTAATCTAATAATAGAATTTTTTTAATTGACCAGATATCTCCAATTGAAGTAGCCAAACCATCATTATTTAGATGTGCAAAAGTATTTCTGGCAGTTTTAATACTATTTGAAATTGAAAATACCATTTTCTATTTTAGTACTAAACCAAATACATAATCTTTACATTTTGTATTTATCGTTGATAAGAATAATCATCTTGACGAGGTAAAAAGCTAAATAGGAGTTCATCTAAAATTACAACAGGTAAAATAATTCATGGCAGCCAATTCATCAATTGAATGGACGGAGGCTAGATGGAATCCAACTACAGGATGTTCTAAAATTTCTCTTGGATGCAAGAATTGTTACGCTGAAAAACTCTCAAAACGACTAAATGCTATGGGCGTTCAAAAATACAAAAACGATTTTAAATTTACTGAATAACCACAAGATTTGGAACTTCCTTTAACCTGGAAAAAACCAAAGAAAGTTTTTGTCAATAGCATGTCTGATCTTTTTCATGAAAATGTCAGAATGGAATATGTTGGGAGTTGTTTTAACACCATGCTAAAAGGAAATCATCATGTTTATCAAATTTTAACAAAGCGTCCTGAAACAATGGCTGATTTTTCAAAACTCTTTAAAAATTACTTTGGCGATGTAATACCTCCGCATATTTGGATGGGTACAAGTGTTGAAAACGCAGATTTCAAATGGAGGATTGATGCATTAAGACAAGTAAAATGTTATACTCGATTCCTAAGTATTGAACCCCTTTTAGGACACATGGGAAAATTGGATCTGACTGATATAGATTGGGTGATTATTGGCGGTGAGAGTGGAGCTAATTTCAGACCTGTTAACAAAGAATGGATTACGGACATAATAAAACAATGCAAAAAACAAAGTGTTGCTATTTTCTTTAAACAATGGGGAGGACTTAGGCCTAAATCCGGAGGTAGAACACTGGATGGCAAAACGTATGATCAATATCCTAAGATTCAAAATGTAGAAAATGTTTTGAAAGAGGTAGAGTATGACGAAAAAGAATTTGCCAAGTTTTCAAAACTGAAAATTAAACAAAAAACACGTCAAATTTTAGAAATATAATTGATTTAGGCTCAAAGTAATTTGAATTTATTACCTTTGATACTTTAGATGCGATAAGTCTGTCTGTCTTTTTATGCAAATCAATGCTTGAAATGTATGAAATTGGAATCGAATATTATCAAAGATGAACTTGAAAAATTAGAACACATTACTGGAATAAATACTGGATACAAAATAGTTTGGACTCCTAAAATGGAATCTAAAAAAGAGGGAGAAGTACTAGGAGAAACAATCTATATTTATTCATGCAATTGGAAGATGCTATCCATACATTACAACATGAGTTTTTTGATATTCTAATTTGCAGAACCAACAAGCCATACGTTGAGGTCATCAATACATTGCTATCTGTAATATCTGAAAAGACATATCAGGAAAAAGAAAAAATTGTAGAGATTCTAGTTCGATTAACCCGATGCTCTGATTTGATTTCTGCAAAGAATGATCTTACCATTGCTTAGTTCCTTTACTATATTCCAACCATTCTAAACATAGGATAACAATTCCTCTTCATCACTTGCGATTTTGCTTTCATATTCTATGATTGGTTTTATCTCGGTATCTGCTCTGTTTTTTCTTATTATGTTATGAATTGTAGTCTTGATGGCATCAATCTCATTGTCAGTTGATGTCTTTGAAATAACATTTGTATTTTTGACTATTCTTTGCTTTTCTATCTTGATTTTCATCGGATCAATCCCATAGAGTTTTGCCTGCTCTCTCCACGTCTCCAGGAATAGTTCTTTTTTGTCCTTCTCGTTTGCTGTTTCATTGTTCTCTTCAAATGGAATAAGAAAAGACTGACTTCTCTCATATGCCTCTTTCATGTCTGCAATCAGGTGTTCTGGAAGTCTGTGCTTGTTTGTGGTATATTTTGCCTGTGTTCCCCTTGTGGCCCATGAAAAACTGCCTGTATGCGTGTGTTATCTTGCCCTTGGATTCGGCCAAAAGTAGCTGCGTATCAAAGTATGCTCTGAGGACATAGGGCCGCTCTTTTATGATTATTCCAAATGCTGTACGTATGTTGTTGGAGACTGTTTGTTGCCAAAAAGAACGCTCTTCGCTGTTGTGTGCCCCTTTTTACTCGCTCTATTTTATATCCTTTCAGGATAGTTATGACCGGAGAGTCTGCGTTGATTCTTTCACCATTGGATATTCTCTCTCTGAGATATCCTTGCAAGAACCTGCATCCAATCTCTGGAAGATATGTAAAGTATTGATTGCCTGTCTTGCTTAGATTTGGCCTTACCATTATCCTTGCAGGAATATCAGCAAAGACAATGTCTGCACCATCAGGTTTTATCTCCAAACCCTTGATGTCTGATAGTTTCAATCCGTCACTGGAATCATATTTTCCAAGAACTTGAGGGTGAAGCCCTGCAAATGCAATAAATGATATCATTACTCTTTGTCTGGCCGATGCAGAATCCAGCACATCTCTTAGCTTTGACTTTGTTGGAATTTCCTCATTTTCCAAAGTTATCGGAATGTCTGCATTTTTTATTTTTATTTTTCGCATTAGCCTGACGTAGTTAAATGAAAGCCACGAACGTAGTGCCTTGAGAATGTCTTCAATATATGATGGTGCATATCCTGATTTCTCCAAAAAGAAAACATAATACAGTAGAGCATCCTCTACATTTTTGACGCTATCAATCCCTATCTGTGCAAGTTCCTTGGGAGTCGTTTTTGTCCTCTCACAATAAACACTGAGTCTCCGCAGTCTGACGTCAGCTGTCATGGTACTTCCTCTTGCAATGTTTTGGTACCATCTCTTGACATCAGGATCAGCAAGCAATTCCTTGTGTCTGCTTTTGGTTGGCTTTTCATGTGTTTGATTTACTATGTACATTTTATCATTCTCCTGTAAAATAATGACGATTTGCATAAAAGGGAAAACAGGTATTCATCCCTTGGAGATGATGGACCTGAAAAATCGGTATCCATTACTTGGAAAAGGTGGACCGGATGGGATTTGAACCCACGACCTTTGCGGGAAATAATTTCCTTACGCAGTGTGAGTGCGTCATCCAAACCAAACTAGACGACCGGTCCAACGATTCTACTAAAAGACGAGTTTTTTTGTCTTTAGGTTATATGATTATACTGTTATTACCTTGACCTTTTCTACTGATTCTGAAAATACTAGACGTGTCTCTGCAAGAATTTGATGTATTAATTGATAGAATGAAATTGGCATATGAGTATGCTGAAAATCTGGGACAATATGTGGAGGCAGCCAAAGTCCTTTACCAAATGAATGATCAATTACCTGATGATCTTCAACTAGTCCTAGAAGATTTGGAAAATCCAGAATCTGCAAAATCTTTTATCATAAAATACAATAATGAATTAAAATCTGCAATTGTAAATTATCGACAAAGATTGATGAATTTTTAATTTTATTTCTTAACGCCTAGTGTTCTGTTCTTTAATCTCAAGTATGGGTTTCTGCATTTTCTGCATCGTGATGCACCAATATCATTTCTGCATCCACATTTGAAGCAAATCCTCATTACAAGACGTGCTTGCTGTGCAATTCGTTTCTTTTCTGGATCTGTGATAGGCATTTAATTGACTCCCATATACCTCTCTTTTATTCTAATCGGATTTTTCCATTTTTCCGGCTAATAATACTGGCACTTCAGCAGGTCTTTTTGCTACGGGGATGTTTGCCTTGTTAAACATTGAAATTTTAGATTCTGCAGAGCCATAATTTCCCATAACAATTGCCCCTGCGTGTCCCATTCTCTTTTCTTTGGGAGCTGCTCTGCCTGCAATATATGCTACAGTAGGCTTGTTAAATCCACTATCAATGATTCTTTGAGCTAATATTTCTTCTGAATCTCCGCCTATTTCACCGACTACTACCATTCCTTCCAAATCTGGGATATCCTTTACCATCTCAAATGCATCAATCAGTCTTGTACCGTTTATTGGGTCTCCTCCAATTCCAATGGTGATTGATTGACCAAATCCTGCATTGGTTAATGCATCAGAAATTTCATAGAGTAATGTTCCACTTTTTGATAAGACTGCAATTTTTCCTGCCTTGAAGGGCATTGGTGGCATGATTCCAACTTTAATTAATTCTGGAATCATAATTCCTGGCGTATTTGGTCCAATTATTACAGCCCCTTTTTTGTTTGCTAATTCTAATGTCTCCATAGTGTCTCTAACTGGAACATGCTCCGGAATTGCAACTAACAGTTTGATTCCTGCCTCTAACGCTTCTTTTGCAGCTCCGAGGAAGAATTTTGCTGGAACAAAAATAATTGAGATTTTTGCATTTGTGGCATCCACTGCCTCTTGCATGGTATTGTAAATTGGCACACTGTCATTCCATGTTTGGCCTCCTTTGCCTGGAGTGACTCCTGCTACTAAGTTGGTTCCGTAAGATAACATGTTAGCAGCATGCAATGATCCATATGATCCGGTAATTCCCTGAACGATTACTCCTTTCTTTTCATAATCTGGTTCTCCTGGTTTTCCTTTCAGTAATCCAAAAATGTCAGTCATTTCTTTACTCCCATTACTGCTGCATTGATTGCCTCCTCTACTGAATCAAATATGTTAGTTCTAGAGTCTTGCAACATTTCTTTTGCTTTAACTGATTCTGTTCCTTTTAATCTTGCAAATACTGGCAAGTCAATTAAATTATCTTCATATGCTTTTAGAAATGCTTCTGCAACTACTGTTGTTTTTACAATTCCACCGTAGAGATTAACTAGAATTCCTTTCACTCTATCTAATTTACTAATCAAAGTTAATGCTTCATAAACTGATTCTGTAGTTGCACCGCCTCCAACATCTAAGAAACATGCTGGCTTTCCACCATTATCTGATAACATATCTAGTGTAGACATTACTAGTCCTGCACCATTTCCTACCACTGCAATGTCCCCATCCAACTCTACTAATGAAAATCCACTTTTTTCAGCTTGCTCTTCAATCTCTGTCTTTTCTTGATATTTTTGTAATTCTGGGTGTCTAAAGTTACTGTTATCATCTGTTACGAATTTACCATCAAGTGCCATGATTGAATCATCTTGCATGATTGCAAGTGGGTTGATCTCTACAAGCTCTGCCTCTTTTTCAATAGTAAGTTTTGATAATTTTTTCAAAGTATCTACAAATTGTTCTGCTGTATTCCCTTCCAATTCCATCTCTTTTGCAACTTCTTTTGCAAGTTCATCTGAAACTTCTCCCAATCCAACTTCTTTGATAATCTGATTTTTTACTGACTCAATTTCTACTCCCCCCTCAGCAGATGCAATTATTGTATAGCATCTTTTTGAACGATTCAAAAATATTGACAAATACAACTCTTTTTTGATATCTGCCATTTTTTCAAGTAAGATTGCTCTAGCTTTTTCTCCCTTGATTATCAAATCCATAACTTGAGGGTATTTTAATTCAAATTCATCATCATTTTGGCATTTTTGAATTCCCCCGGCTTTTCCTCTACCGCCAACTGGCACCTGGATTTTAATTACAAATGGATACCCTAATTCTTTTGCATGCTTTCGTCCTTCCTTGATATCTGTTGATGATATGCTCTTCAGTAGATTAATCCCATATTCTCGAAATAGTTCCTTGGCCTGAAATTCTAGTAATTGCATGTAAGAATCATGAAATTTAGGGTCTTTATTAACTATGATACTATTTTAATTGCTCTTCAAGAAAATCAATCATTTCTAAAAAGCGATCTTTACTTTTTCGCAATAATTCTTCAGGATACTCTCCAATTGTGAATACTAATTGTTGATGAAAGCTTGGAACTAAAACACCGCCTGATGTAACCATCTGTTCAATGACATATCCATTGGTAAGAGTACATACAATTTCTTCATAGGACTCTTCTTCTTCTTCAAGAGTTTGTCTGTAGAGAACGATTGGTCTGTTTGTCTTTACAACAATGTTTGAACCCTTTTCTAACAGATCTGATAGCTGCTGAATTTGCCAAGCATCTAAGCTAATCTGTTTTACCATATTTTTTATGAGGTATTTTTCTATTTAACAGTGATAAAACAACACATCTTCACAACTTATTGTCAATAAAATCACAAAATTTGTAATCTAAAAAAGAAATTGATTTGGCCTTAAGCCATATCAAGTGCTCTAGAGTGTTTTCTAGTATGTGGTCTTTCACCAGAATATTTTCTTCTCATGTGTCCTGATGGTCTTCCATAGATTAACTCTAAGAACCAAGACTCATGCTCAATCTCTTCAGCTAAGATGTCTTTTGCAATATCATATGTGGCAGGATCTTTGCCTAAAGTCATTTTGCAAATTTTATCCCAATTGACAATTGCTCCTTGCTCTGCTTTGAGACATTTCTCTAGAATTGTTTTATGATCTGTTGGATTTGGTGGGAGTTGTAAGAATTCACAACCAGAAATTTTGATAAATTCTGTTGCGTCATTTGGGAGGGAACCTCCTAATTGGTAGATTCTCTCAAGACATGATTCAAAGTGGCTAAGATCTTCTAATCTTGCATCTTCGATAATTCCTTTGAGTCCTTCTCCTTCCATGCCTGTACAATGTGCTCTGAGATTGGTAAAGTAATAGTATGCAGTAAATTCAACTGCTGCATTTTTGATTAATTCTTTTACCAATTCATCCACATCAAGGCCATTTTGTTTTAGAATATTAATTCCAACAACATTTGGTGTTTTTGATTCGGACATTTGATTTTATAATTTATGATTGTAATAAAAATATTACATTAAATTTCAATATCTATTCTACAGATATTCTAATTTTTTGTCCGTCAATATCATCATCTTTGTATTCTTTGCAGGATTCTGTAAAATTCACCTGTTTTACTCTGACCAAAAATGCCAAGTCTTCTGCTTTGTCTTGAATCATTTCAAGTGACTCTTTGTCCAAATCAAGAATTGATGCAATCTCTAAAACATCTGTAGGGTTGTATCCTCTCTCTTTTCTAAGCGTTTGGAGTCTTCTTGCAACATCTTTAATCAAACCTTTTGCCATCATTTCTTTGTTTCGTAATGTTGAAATGAATACAACATATTTGTCTCTTTTAGATACTGCAAAATTTTCAGTTGCGTCAAAATTGACAATATAATCTTCTTTATCTAATGAAATGATTTCTTCATCAATATCAAAGTCATATTTTGAATTATCTTGTAATGATGAAATAATTTCTTCAGGATTTGTTTCTGCAAATTTTGAAACTAGTTTTCCCATGTGTTGTTTTGCTTTGGGTCCAATTCTTTTTCTTTCCAGTTCAATTATAGGTTTTACTGGTAATCCTGCCCGCTTTAATTCTAAAATTTGTTCTAAACCTGAATCTGTATCAGTCTCTACAATGGAGAATTTTTCTACATTTAATTGAGATTGCAATAAATCTGATAATGATTCAAGTTTAATCTTTTGACCTTTTTTGACACAAATTTTTGCTTCATTTAATGGCCATCTTCTTTTTAATTTTCCTTTCATCCTTGCTGCAGATGATATGGAAACAACATCTTTCATAATATCAAATGATTCTTCAATCTCTTCGTTCACAAGTGATTTTTCATACTGAGGCCATTTGTCAAGTAGGATGCTTTGTTCTCCGTGAAATACAGTCTGATATAGATACTCACTGGTGAATGGACAAAATGGATGAATTAAAATATCCAGAGTTTTGAGTACTTCGCTTAGTACTGCATAAATTGACAATCTTCTATTTTTCTTGTCTTCATCTTCATCCCATAATTCTCCTCTAGTAATTGGAATGTAACTTTGACTAAGATAATTTATAATAAAATCATCAATTGCTTTTGCACTTTCATGGAATTTACATGTCTGATTTTTTGCTGTAATTTTTTGGATTAGTTTTTGCAGTTTTGATAGTAGCCATATGTCTGGTGATGTAAGTAAATCATTTTGTTTTGCCCATGCAATTGTGTTTGACTGATCAAAATTATCGTATTGGCTATTTTGTTTAAAATATAGGTGGAGATTGAATAATGTATTTATTACCTGATATGGCCTCGACATCAATTCATCTGTACTGAAACTAAGTGGTTCAATTGGACTTGCCTTCCACATAAAATAGAATCTTATCAAATCAACTGGGTATTTTTGCAATAATTCTGCACCTTCCAAAACATTTCCTTTACTTTTGCTCATTTTACCACCATTCTCATCAAGTACATGTCCTTGAAACAAAAATGACTTGTAGGGAGGAGTAGGACCATTGTTTAAGATTACATTTTCTATTAGCAGGGTATATGCCCATCCTCTTGTTTGATCAATTCCTTCAGTGAAAAATGGAGCTGGAATCTCATTGTCGTATTCCTCATCAGTCAACGATGAGTATGGCGCAGAACCACTATTGTGCCATGTATCTAAAACATATTCATCTCTTTTTGTTTTTGAGCTTCCGCATTTTTTACACTTTATTGTAATGTCGTCAATCCATGGTCTGTGCAATTCAAAGTCAGGACCATCAGGCAAGTTATCTGCCGCATCAACTATTTCCTTTCTTGAAAAAAACCAGTTTTTCTCACCACAATCCTCGCAGCCCCAAACAGGTAATGGACATCCCCATATTCTTTCTCTTGAAATACACCATGGATGTCTTTCCTTGATAATTCCCAAGAATCTGTTTTTTGGTTGCTCAAAAAAGTATTCTACACTTTCTGCTGCATCAATTGCTTTGTTGCCTAGTCTGTCTAGCTTGTAAAACCATCCTCTTCTTGCAAGCCATACGATTGGATGATGTGATCTCCAACAAAGAGGATACTTGTGTTTTATTTTTCCAATTTTTACTAGTGCATTACATTCTTTTAGATCTTCTACGATAACTCTATCTGCATCTCTAACAAACATTCCGTGATATTTTCCAGATTCTTTGGTAAATTTTACTTCGTCATCAATAGGACTAAAAATTTTTACATTTCTTTTATTAGCTATTTTGATATCTTCTTCTCCATTTGCTGGTGATAAATGAACTAGACCACTTCCTGTACTTGCATCAACAAATGTCTCTGAAACTGCAACATGAAAATTGTTTGATTTTGAGCATTCATTTAACTCTGGAATTAGATCAAGTAATGGGTGGATGTATTTTTTTCCTTCAAATTCAGAACCTTTCAAAGTTTTTTCAATTATATAATTTTCAATTTTCATCTCTATCATGAATTTTTCAAGTCTTGTTTTTCCAACAACCCATGTTTCGTTTTCTACTTTGACATATGCATAGTATTCTTCAGGTTGAAAACCGACCATTGCATCAGTAACCAGAGTAAATGGCATGGTGGTCCATACTATCAAAAACGCATCTTCATCAACTAGTTTTACTTTATAGTATAACGAAGGATCTTTTACTTCTTCATACCCTTGATTTACTTCTGCATGACTAAGCGATGTCTGGCAACTAGGACAATATGCAATTACTGTGAAATCTTCTTCTAAAATACCATTTTCATGTGCTTTTTTTAGCACTTGCCATTCTCTTTCAATAAATTCATCCCTAAAAGTCCAATATGCTTTATCGTGATTAAATGACATGCCAAGCTGCTCATCAACTTTTACCCATGATTTGTTGTATTTTTTTACAACTTTTTTACATTCAGTGACAATTCTCTCAATTCCAAATTGTTTTATCGCTTCAGTTTTTCCGCCAGAAACTCCTAATTCTTTTTCCACCTGCAATTCTACTGGAAGACCTTGTGTATCCCATCCTCCATTAAATTCAATTTTTTTTCCTTGTAATGTATTGAATCTGTACCACAAATCTTTGATGACTCTGCCTCTTAGATGTCCTGCGTGTGGAATACCGTTCATTGTTGGTGGTCCTTCAATGAATCTAATTTTTTCAGGTTTGTCTGATGCAAAAATCTGTTTCTCTAAATCAATAGATTTGATGTATTCTTTTACTTGAGTCTCTATTGATTTTGCATCAAACTTTGTAGAAAGTTCCATCTGGATAGAGTTTATTACGTTATTTTATGACTGTTATGATACTTTTATGGTGTCATAGGGGTAGAGGATCGTTCCAAAAAGAGACATCCCAATCTAATCTTTTCTTTTTTATTTAGAATGAATAATCTTAAATTGGATTATGAAATAATTTGTATACACACAAACGCTTATGGGCTTGCCTCCATCTTCTATAGAAAAAGCTCTGCGAAAAATCAAAAATGAAAACTTGCTAGATTTAATCCCTCTAGTTATGGCACCTAAAACACTGATCTGGATTTTGATATATATGTGGCATTATAAGGCTAAATTGATCTTTTGAGACTTGGATTATATAATTGAGCGAAAGATGATTTTTGTTGGTAAATATCCTAGTAGTAGGCTCCGGAGGAAGAGAGCATGCATTATCATGGAAATTATCTCAAAGCGATAAAGTTGAAACAGTTTTTACAGCTCCTGGAAATGGTGGTACTAAAAACAATGTCTCAATTGATGCCAATAATTTGGATGAATTATCTGATTTTGCTCAAAAAAATAATTGTTTTACAGTAGTTGGTCCTGAGGATCCTTTAGCTGCAGGAATTGTTGATAAATTTAATCAGCAAAATCTCAAAGTTTTTGGCCCTTCTCAAATGGCTGCACAACTCGAATCAAGTAAGATTTGGGCTAAGAATTTCATGAAGCGTAATAATATCCCAACAGCTAGATTTGAAATATTTGATGATGACCATAAAGCCCAGGACTATGTGAAGTCGCTTGATTACAAGGTGGTGGTAAAAGCTGATGGCCTTGCTGCAGGAAAAGGAGTCATTGTTTGTAATAGTGCAAAAGAAGCAGTAGATGCGATTCAAACAATTCTTGTCAAAAAAACATTTGGTGAGGCTGGAAATCGAATTATTGTAGAGGAGAGAATTGATGGTGTTGAGGCATCATACATTGCACTTAGTGATGGAGAAATAGCCATACCAATGGCTTCTAGTCAAGATCATAAGAGAATTTTTGATAATGATAAAGGTCCTAACACTGGTGGAATGGGAGCATATTCTCCTACACCCATTATCACAGATGTATTAGCAGAAAAAATACAAAAAAAAATTATTGATAAAACTATACAATCTATGAAAAATGAAGGTATTCTGTTCAAGGGTTTTTTGTATGCTGGAATTATGATTAGAGATAATGAACCATATGTTCTAGAATACAATGTTAGGATGGGTGATCCTGAATGCCAGCCCATTGTAATGCGAATGGATTTTGATTTGTATGATTATTTTGTTGCAAGCATTGAAGGTAAATTATCTGACCTGCCTTTTCCAACTTGGAAAAATCAATATGCTGTATGTGTTGTTTTGGCATCAAAAGGGTATCCGGAGTCATATGCTAAAGATGAAGAGATTTCAGGTTTTGATTTTATTCCAAATGAATCCTATGTTTTTCATGCTGGTACAAAAAAAGTAAATGGGAAAATTCTTTCAAATGGTGGACGCGTTTTAGGAGTTACAGCTTTGGGTGATAGTTTAGAAGATGCAATTAGCAATGCATATGCTGCATCTGATAAAATATCTTGGAAAAATAAATATTGCAGAAAAGATATTGGTAAAAAAGGATTATCCTATCTCTGAGTCTGAAAAAATCTATCTTCTGTTACAATCCAATTAATAATTATATCATGATCTGATTTTGGAATATTTTTCACAATTTGTTTTTCCAAAGTTAAGGCAATTGCTGTTATGTTATTTTCTGCTAGAAACTTATCGTAAAATCCATGACCGTATCCTAATCTTACTCCGTCTGGAGAAATGCCAACAGTTGGGATTAAAATTACATCTAGATTATTATCTGTTGGACAGTCATCTTTGGGCTCCATGATGTCAAATCTCCCCTTTTCTAGGCTCGAAAAATCCTTTATTTTCTTAAAATCCATCTTCTCCCCAATTACTTTTGGTAAAAATACTTCTTTTCCATCACTGATTAATTCTTGAATGATGTCTTGTGTGAAAATTTCACTTTGAATTGGGTAATATGCTCCAATTTTTTTAGCATTTTTGAATGCATAGATCTTTTTTAATTTTTTTTGCATCTTTTCACTTGCAATCTTCAATAGATCAAAAGATGTGTTGTCTCTTTTTTCTAAAAGAAGATTTCTGAGTGAATCTTTTTTAGGATTGCCTTCCAATTTGACTACTCAGTGACGCTGCTGTGATTGTATTTTTTAATAACATGGCAACTGTCATGGGGCCAACTCCCCCTGGAACTGGTGTTGCAAAAGATGCTTTTTTAATAATTTGTTCATAATCTGAATCCCCTACCAGTTTTTCTTGAAATCGTGATATTGCGACATCGATAACTATTGTACCCTCTTTAATCATCTCTGGCGTCAATGTAAATTTGTTTCTATCCCCTACTGCTGTTATTATAATATCTGCAGATTTACAAAACTCAGTTAGATTCTTTGTTTTAGAATGACATGTAATCACAGTTGCATTCTTTTCTAATAATAAGTGATAAAGCGGCTTTCCTACAAGATTGCTTCTATTAATTAGAACAATATTTTTTCCTTCTAAATCAATTTTATGATATTCAAACATCTCCATTACTCCAGATGGCGTACATGCAACAAGTGCTGCTTTTTTCATAGCTAACAATCCTACATTATATGGAGTCAACCCATCTACATCTTTTAGTGGTGAGATTCTTGATGTAGTTGTAAATTCATCTAGATGTTCTGACAATGGCAGTTGAACTAAAATTCCGTGTATCGAACTATCTATGTTTAGATTATCGATGATTTTATTCAGTTCCATTTGAGAAATATCTGAATCAAGTTTGTGATCCTTTGTTACAATTCCCACCTCTTCACATGCAATGTGCTTGTTTCTCACATACGTTGCAGATGCTGAATTGTCTCCAATCAAAATCGTGGCTAAACAAGGGCTAATTCCTTGGGTTTTGAGTTCTACTACTGCCTTTTTAACACTATCTTTGACTGATTGAGCAATTACTTTACCGTCAATCTTGATGCCTGTCATATTCTGATTTTGATTTGTATATATTTAATTCTTGGAATTCTTTGATGAAAATCTTAGCAAAGAAATTTAATGGTGATATTTGTAGTCATAACATGTTTGTAATGATGGCAGATGTTCAACTCAAAGACGGTGCTGAAGATGATTTCAAAAAATGGTTTTCAGAATCAAACAAAGTACTGGCAAACTTTCCAGGGTTTATCTCTAGACGCTTTCTAAAAGCTAATGATGGAAGCTATAGGATTATTGTTGAGCATGAAAGCAAAGAAACTTTCATCCAGATGCATAATAGCCCCGAACATGATAAACTTCATCCTGAGGGACATTCTTACATGAGTTCGCCGCCTGCAAGAAAAACATTTTCAATTGTTGCTGAATAACTTGAAACTTGATTATGACTTAAATTCATATCTTGAAAAAATTAAAAAAAGCAATTCTTATTTCCACACTTTTATTAATCGAGATAGTCTTGCTGCAGGTATTTTGGTTTTACAGCCAGGCGAGGAAGACACTCAAGAACCACATGATAGTGATGAGGTATACTATGTCATTTCAGGTGATGGTTTTTTGAAAATTAATGGCAATGATTACGCAGTTTCAAAAGATAAATTATTTTTTGTTGCAAAGGATGTGGAGCATTTTTTTCATGGTAACTCAAAAGAGCTTAAAATTCTGTATTTTTTTGGTTCACCTGATTCTTAACTTATGATGATTCTTCTTCCAGAAACTTTGACTCTATTCCTTGCAATTAAATTTACAGCTTCGGGATAGATTTTGTGTTCTTCTTTTAGAATTCTTTTTGATAATGACTCTTCTGTATCATTTTCTTTGATTTTGACAACTGCTTGGATAATTATTGGCCCTGTATCCATTCCTGCATCAACAAAATGAACTGTACATCCTGAATACTTTGCACCATATTCTAATGCCTGCTTTTGTGCATTTAGCCCTGTAAAACTTGGTAGCAATGCTGGATGAATGTTGATTATTCTATTTTTGAATTTTTTTACAAATTGTGGACTGATTATTCTCATAAATCCTGCAAGACATACAAGGCCATTTTCTGGTGTAACTCCATATTTTTTTAGGCTTGAGATAATTTTTTTGTCGTAATCTACTCTACTTCCTTCAAAACCTTTACTCTCAATAATCTCTGTTTTTATTCCTAATTTCTCTGCAATTTTTAGGCCTCTTGCTTCGGTTCTGTTTGAAATGACTACTGCTGGATTAATTGGGATCTTTTTATTTTTAATTGACTTTAGAATATTCTCCATGTTGCTCCCACGACCAGAGATTAGAATTCCTAGATTTAGCAACTAGTCAATACTGGATCAACCCTGCAATTTATATCAAATCCAATTATTCTGATTTTCATTGCCTAGAAAAGTCAGGATGAGTAAAAATGGAATCCTGTGCGAGGTTAATGAAAAACGTGTTTACTTGGATCCTAAAAACAGTGATACAGACGGAATCAATTTTGTATCTCATGCTCACTCTGATCATCTTCCAACTAAAAACGGTGGCACCATTTTATCATCAATTGAGACAAATGAAATAGCTAATCTTCGAGGCTTCAAAATGGAAAACCATGTAGAATCATTGAATGATTTTTCTCTAATTGACAGTGGTCATATTCTTGGTGCCAAGGGTTTGCTTTTTCATGATATCTTCTATACTGGAGATATCTGTACAAGAGATAGAGGTTTTCTAAAAGGTGCAAAAATCCCAAAATGTAAAACATTGATCACTGAATGTACCTTTGGATTGCCTGAATTTGTTTTTCCAAAAATGGAGGAAATTCAAAAACAAGTAAATGAATTAATTTCCGAACTTTATGGTAAAGGCATACCTATAATCTTAATGGGATATCAATTGGGCAAAGCACAAACCATTACACAACTATTTGGTCATTGGGCCCCCCTTTACTTTCATGATTCCGTTAAAGACATGAATTCACTTCATCAAAAATTTGGAGTTTCATTAAAGGATGGGATTGGTCATTCAGATGCTGAAAAGAATGGATTGCTTGAAAAAAAACCTTGGGTGATGGTGGCACCAATGATGTCAAGTAAAAATAAATTTATTCAAGATATGAAATCAAAATATGGAGCAGTAACAATTGGGTTTAGTGGATGGGCCCAATCTTCTAGATTTTCTTTTGGAAGAAGGACTGATTATTCAATTCCAATGAGTGATCATTGTGATAATGATGAACTTGTAGAAATGGTCATAAAATCAGAAGCAGAACAAGTTTACACAATTCATGGTTTTGTAGATGAGTTTGCCCAACAATTACGAAGGATTGGCATAAATGCTCAACCGCTAATGGGAAATTCTTTAGATGATTTTACTTAGTTGAAAATTTCCTGCACTCACAATTCTCAACTAGACATGTTTCAGTATTTCTAATATGATCATGTGAAAAATGCTTGCATTTTTTGTTTTTACATACCCTCCTTTGAGATTCCTTTTGTACCACTGATTGGGCAATTGCGTTTGCCTTTTCTTTTGAATAACCTTTCTTATCCATGTAAAAATGAACAATACTGTTGTACAGCAAATCTGGATTGAATTGTTTTTCTAACAAGGCAATGTCTGGTTAAAATACGTGTTTCTCGTATTAAAATTACATGATCCAACGTAGTATGTTGATTTTTGAGAATTCAATTAAATCTCCTGAAACTAGAAAAACATATCTTTATCATCTGAATAAATTTCTGAAATTCTTTCACATAAAGGATTATGATTCACTGGCAGGAATTGAAACTCCAAAGATGTAGGTTATGGTGGAGGATTAGACAGAAGAAAAGCGATGATGGAAAAAGAAAATATCGAAAAGAAAAATCTGTTTGACGGTTTCATGATTTTAATTGTTTTATCTTAATTATTAATCGTGTCATTGGACATTTTGCCTGGGTTAACTTTGTTAATTAACCAATTAATACGAACTTGAGTATGCTGTAGTGATAATTGACGTAAGTTTAATGCATTCAAAAATACGGTGGTAACAAATAATTGATACAAACGCACAAGTGCAAAGGAAAAAATGGCATGTGAGTAATCTTTGACTGGACTTTTAACAAGGGAATATGTCCATGGTGCAAGGAATACAAAAAACTATGAGTATGTACTAATTTTATATCTTATAGAAATACCTCTAAAAAATCCTGTTTGCAAGTCATTATAGTCTCTGGACATGCATAAGGCCTCATGCAATATGAAACATTCAACATGCTAACTTTGAATTAATAGTGATGATTTATCATGAGTCTTTGATTCCAGAACTTGCACATCGACCTGTTTTAAAATTTCAAGTATCTCAAATGGAATTTTGTTCAAATCAAAGTCTTTTTCAGCAGAGACATACACCGTTTCATTTCCTAATGGAAACTCCATTGTGATTACGTTTTTTCGGTAATATATGGAAAAATTCATCGGTCCAAGAGAGAAGTCAAACTCCAGCAACATTCTTGTGCGCATAGCAGCTTCCATGAACAGCATCTCACGATCCCTCTCATCGACATAAAACTGGATGTTATCTTTGGCTGCTCCCGTGATCAGGCGTCCGTTATCGTTTATGATTCCTGCAAATCTGATGTTACCATTAACGTCTCTGATTTTTTTGCACAGTTCCTTGTAAGGGAATTGAGCTGTTTGCATCATTTCTATTTTGCACCTTTCACTTGAGTTCTCTGAAGAAACTCTGACCATGATTTTGCATACGTGTTTACACATGCATGCTGATATTTGTCCCAAGAATCAATTTGTGACAGCTTGAACTGAATGTACATTTTTACGAAATTAGCGTATAGATCAATCTGAGATTCAAAAATATTTGCTGTAGAATTTAGGTAACCATCATAAACATTTAGAGTGTTTTGATCAACTTCCATTTTATCAAAATATTGCTTTTCAACCAAACTGCACGTTCCAAAAATGTCCTGTATCGAATGCAAGTACCTTGTGTACAAATCAGAATATTCTTGAAAGAGAGAAGGTATTTCAGACTCTAGCTTTTGTATTACATTTAATGTGCTGTCCTTCATAACTCCACAAACAGATTTTTTTTGGGATTCGCTATTTTTCTTAATTACATGTACTTGACTTGAATTTTCGTTAATTGTTTTTTCCATGTAATGATTGTGTGTGTTTTGCTAATAACCTTCGATTAACATAGTTAATCCATCCTTATATCCTGATTTTGGCATACTATACCAATATGAAAAATCCGTTTAGTAAAAGGAACAATTGTACACAGTGTGAATCAAAATTCTCAAACCATGATGATTTGGTAGTTCATGTAAGACACGAACATCATAAAACCATTCTAAAATGTGAGAAATGTGGTGCAGAATTCATTCATGAAAAAGATAGACTCCACCACGCAAGAAAGGAACGCGAGGAGGAGTTGCGAGAAAGATCCCACAGGGATTCATATCCGGAAGAATCTGGAAATACACAAGACAGGGTAACTAGGCATACCAGTCATTTTGATGACAAGTTATAGTTTAGTAAGAATTTTTGGAACTAGTTCAATCCATTAAAAAAATTATTTGTTTAGAATTTCACACTAAAAATTAATTATCCCTTCAGACCACCACTTTGGATTATTATGAATCCAATCTGGAATAAAGACGGGTTCATTAATTTTCTTGAGGTTTTCCTCTACTTTTTCTGGGTAAAACGTAACCTTAAACTCTCCACCATTTATCGTACCATACACGTCAATTTTTGTCCTACCTGGCTCTTGCGGTGTGAATTCTCCATAGTATATTCCTGGAATTTCAGGATCTTCATTCAAAGTCTTTTCTTCATCTCTAATCTTGACGTATACCTCCAAGTCATCTGCAATACCTGTAATGTCACTTTCACTTGCAGGAGAAGACGACTCAAAGTATACCACATCAGATCTTTGCTTGTCAAAGTCACTTGCAACGGTAATGACTACTATGGCATTTGGTTCATTAGCATTGGAGGTTCTGTCTTCCATCCGACATCGACTTTGTAGTCCCCTACAATCTGGGCTTTGTGTGCATATATTGGAATAATTTCAATCATTATCACGTTAATTGTAAATACCAATAATACAATTGCAAAAATTTTTCATAAATCTCATTTGTTTATTATAGTCAAAATTCTTAGAAAAGGCGTTTGGCACAAGAGTAGAATTTAAGTTCATTGTCTGAAATTTCATGCTGCAGATCAAATCTATGAAATTAGTTTTCAGGATGGAATATTCCACTTCCAAAAATATATTCGTCATGTTTTTTTATCCATGCTGACTCTGGTAGGAGTTTCTTATTTACGGGATCTTCTGAAACATATTCTATCCACGTTCCATCATCAGTTGCTAAATTATGAATAATTTCTTCAATGTTTTTTCCATCGATTTCAATAATTGCATCTATATTTTTTCCAATTAATGATTTATCCTCACCATGTGCTACTACAACCCCATCGCTATCTCTAATTACATATACGTAGAGTTCCATCCCGTGGAATTCAGGATCAACATCAATCCTTGGGAATGATTCTGTACCTATGTCATCATAAAGATCTATCGCGTCATTTACAAGACTAACTGCCATATCAGGAGTCTCTGAAAAACTATCCACAGGTTTAAGCTCGATGACTCCTGCAACAATTATTAAAATTACGATAGCGGTAAGAGATATTCCAAAAAACATTAACTTTTTCATAATACTCAGTTCATTCCTTTATTTTTCACGCTTTGGTTTTGAATGTGCTTTTATCATATGTTTTTTTGTTCTTTCTGGATCAGTAAATGCCATATTGCAAATTCTACATGTGTTTGAAAAGACAGTTTCTCTCTTTAGAATATTTTTTACCATATTCCTATTGAAAGGTAAATTTGTTTTCATATCAAAATTAATCATTCAACATTATAAGGCGTTGCTTAACATTGTTAATTACACAGATTTACAACAATAGTTAAAGTCCCATTAATACTATCGTCAACATTGGCAGAATCTAAAAAATACAGAGATAGAATTTACATTGTAAAAGACATCATTCTTACTCTTTCAGAATATGGCGAGCTGAATCAAACTTCCTTGTTTAGTTTTTGCGGATTAAATATTACCAAACACAAAGAGATTCTGGATAATTTAGAACAAAATGACATTATACAAAGAATAGAGACTGTTGAAGGAAAAAGAACCATAACAATTTTTAAAGTTACTCATAAAGGAATGAATTTTTGTCATGAGATACTAGAGCCATATGAGCAATTGTTCCCAAGGGGTGGAAAATCTTCACATTCTTCAGTAAATCTTGGATGTTTATTCTTTGTCTAAATGAAATTTAGATGTGATGTCCTTATCCAAATCCTCACGTTTCTTCATATAATTGTTGTATCTTTTATTCCATGTACTAAGAGATCTAAATTGTTGCACTCCTGCAACTAACCAAATTCCAGAAGTGACCAAAACGGCAGTCAGTAAAACAGTCAATAATATTGCAAATTCAGCCTCATTTTCTACCAAATGAAGGAATTTTGGGTGTGTCAGCAGGTATAGTGATATTCCTATTGCAAGGGGGGCCAAAATAAGTGCAGAGAATGAAACTCCCAACATCAATCCCTTTAGTTGCTGAATTTTTTCAATGAAAAGATCCATTGAACTTAAGATGTTATTGTTATCTGACAAATTCTTCCTCTCTCATATTTAGAAAATTTTGTTTTATGTGTTTTAAATTTATCATGATTAATGAGAGTGTAAATCTTTCAAATAACCTCATTTCTAATATATTATCTATTTGTAGTATATAGCGAATACTTAACAATGTTAATTCAGTCTTATTAAAAATTAAACTAACTACAATTATGAAGAAAAAAGTAGATGAAGACGATGATAATTTGGATAAAAGAAATGAAGATTGGTGGAGATTAGAAAAGTTTGAGATAGGACGGAGGAGATTTTGTTAAATATGACCTTTTGTTGTAAGGGAATATGCGATGACTTGGAGATAACCACAGTTTCAAATTCTCTACGTTATCAAGTAGGACAGAAAAGATGTACAATGTGTTCGATTTTTGTTGAAACAGAAAATCTAAAATGTCCTTGCTGTGGTGTACGTCTTAGAACTAAATCAAGAAATAGAAAACATGCAGTGAAATGATTATTCCAGTAACATTGTTAAGCATTATCTAAATAGCAATCTATCAATTAATGATTAATGCAGAAGCAATTACTCCAAATGGGAAATAATAATTGTACTGCAATCCTAGATACATGTACTAGTTTTGATTTTATGCCTCAAGACACATGGTAAAAAGTCCCAACTTGCTTCTGCATTATACTTTTAATTTCAATTTGAAGTATCTAATCATCACTTCTAAAAGACCATTTTAATTCGCCACTATTTTTGACAAATTCTTCTGGTCGAAGTTTGTTGTGATCACTTTTGATATGAGACATGTAAGTTTCAAGTGAAATAAAGTCTTGTTTGCAGATGGGACATATCTTACTAAAAGTCATAAAGAATATAGGAGAAAATCGTTTTTAGTGGTTCCTTAACAATGTTAATTATTTGATATATGTACCAAAATTATTTCTCGACATTTAATACAAAAAGAAAAATTTAAGCAGGAACCGTTCCACTGTTCTTGCTTTTGTGACTAGATGGTACCTCTTCCAGTAATTCTCGTCATTCCTTCCGTTGATACTCTTGGTCTTGGAATGTCTTCTAATCTGGAGGTGCGTATGCCTCTCCCCAGATGCACTGTAAGGTTTTTCTTGACTGATTCAAGACTGGTTTGTTGGAATTTTCTGTAAGCATCTCCTGCCCAGTTCTGTTCATCCACATCACTCTCTTCTGATGCGGTTCCGCGATTTTTGATATGTCGTATTTACATATCTGAACTAGGTATGCTTTTCTTTTAGGTGTGGATAAACAATGTTAAGGATTATCTAAATAGAATTTTAGTGTAATACAGACATATGAAAACAACACAAACTATTAGAAAATACAATGATATAACAAAAGAAGAATTTATTGAAGCAACACAAGAAATACATGAAAGTGAAACCAAACCGATTAAAATAATAGGTGATGAAGGAGCACCAACAATTCGTGAAGTGATCAGCAACCAAAAAAGACTTGCAACCATGATGGAGTATTTGATTCAAAAAACAGAGCAAAACATGTGATTGTCAGAAAAATAACAAAATTAATCAGTATTTCCTTTGTGGTTTTTTACTGCCAAAATGTTTTCGGCATCTTGCCCCTCCTGCAAAATCAAGAGAGTCTCAAAATCATTTTTAGCAGATTCATTTTTCATGGGGTTATCTGGATTGTACAACTTTCTTTATTTTAGTATCCTGTTGACTTGTATGTTTATCTGAAAAAATGTCACACTCTCCAAATGAATGTGTCACATAGTCGACAATCTTTCTTACGTTTACAATTCTTTCTGCAGATATCAGAAAATGATACTGCTGGTTTTTTAATGGTATGCTGATTATGACTACATTGTCCCGATAAGTCACAACATGGTTGATGCATCCCAGGTTTTCATCAAACTCTCCTTTCATAGATATCTCTAATCTTGATTGGATGTACAGCATCTGCCTTTGTTGATCATTGTCCAACGGTTGTATGGAATCCTTGAAGCTTCCTGCAACCAACCTTCCCATGGAATTTATGATGCCGCAAAACCTGATCTTTGGTTTGTCACATATAGACTAGCAAAGAGTGTCAAGAAAACTGAATTGCTCAAAAGTTGAAGGTGTTGCAGTCATGTGTTCACTATGCTTAGTTTGTTTTGAATATAATTAATTGCTGAACATTGTTCAGTTTGATTTTAAAGCAATTTCATCCATTATGATTTCATGATACCAACACCGTTATTGATGGCAATTTCTGTCATGAGTGGAAGCATAGGATCCGCAATAGCCGCAGGATTGTATTTCTCAATTAGACACAACAAAATGGGAAATTAAATCATTATTTCTTATTTTTAATCAGCAATAAAATCGCATTTGATACAAATATGTTGTAATAATTGACGATGTAAAATAATTCATTATAACATAAAAATTATCCTTTCAACTATTCATGCATTCTACTTCCACGTGGGTCTTTTTTCTATGGTCCTAACTATATCCCCAGCACAACATGTATGGGGGTGTATAAGGTTAAGGGGGTTATTCAAGACCCACGTGGAAGTTTATCATGGAATATTTTATCTAAATTCAAAAAAAAGACTCTATTGAGAAATCATATTTACTGTTATTCTACAAGTGATTTTTCTTCTTCAAATTTTATTCTCAATGATTCATTTGTACGAATTAAAATGAAATCCAATCTATTTTCAATTATTGTATAATACAACTAGTCTCTCTTGTTTGTTGCAATTAGATCATACGATTCTAAATCATAAGTCATTTTGTATACTTCCTGAAAACCTCCAGAAGAGTATCCTCCAACATAGATTATTTTGTTGGAGTGATCAAGAGCAAAGCTTGTGACTGTCAAATCTATATCTGGAATATTTTCCCACGATCCTCCAATGTCATCTGACTTGACCAGTCCGAATGTGTCAACAGAACCAAACAGTGTTCCTTGTTCGTCAAAAGACAGAGCAAATACGTTCAATCCCTTGTATGAAACATGACTCCAAGTTTTTCCTCCATCATTTGTTTTGTAGATTCCATTTGCAGTCCCCGCAAAAATAATGCTAGAATCATGAGGTGAAATTGCCAAGGCAGAAATGTATTCAGGATAGTCTATCGTAATCCACGTTTTTCCAGCATCAGTTGTTTTGAATAATCCTCTGTTTCCACTATCAAATCCCATGATCAAATTTGGATCAATTTTACCAACTGCCATGGCATGAAAATCTACGGGCGGTTCCAACACTGTTGCGACTTGCTGCCAAGTAATTCCGCCATCCGAACTTTTTATCAGGCCTGTGTTGCCTCCAGTTGAAGGATGTCCACTTGCATACAATGGAGCATCTTTATCATATGGAGCACTAAATGCCATGTAATCTGCCCTTATCTTGTCAACTTTAACAGGTGGACTGCCATTTCTGCTGTGATAAAAGTCTCCATGTGTTGCTATGAATAGAAGATTCGAGTCATTTGGATCTAACCCTAAACCGTGGATGTGTCTCCACTCCATCACTCTTGGATTTGGGACATCTTGCTCTTGATCTGTTCCTGAAGATAATGCAAAAACAACCATTATCCCTGTTAAGACCACAATCGGTATTGTAAATTTTTTCTTGAATTTTACCATTCGTATGTTGCTAAATTTGCCAATATTAAAAATCAGTGTCTTATCATAGTAAAAAAGAGAATTAGAAAATTACAAATGGTTTTTTATACAAAACATAGCATAGAATTACGAGCCGTACATGAAAATTCAAATTTCTTTGATTTTGTTTGCCTTGTTTTCAATCATGCTATTTGCTGGCAATATTGATTATGCTGATGCACTAAAAGCGCAAGGTTCATGGTTATCTCCAAAGAGTTTTGGCAAAGCAACATCAGATGTTGTTTGTGGTGATAAATTGTGCTCTGAAATACCCTCACAAGATATAGAAAAAATATCCAAAAATAACTATCCCAAGTTAATATCTAAAACTTCCGTTGAGACGCTTTCCAATAATGATACGTTTGTACTGTCAGCAGATTTCATTACAAAAACAATCGATGGAAAAAACCTAGAGATGTATGGGTATAATGGTCAAACCCCTGGACCGTTAATCAAAGTAAAACAAGATGACACAGTTACAGTACAATTTACAAACAATATTGATTTTCCTACAACGGTTCATTGGCATGGATTAAGACTGGATTATACAAGTGATGGCGTACCAGGAATTACACAAGATCCGATTCAGCCCGGGGACACGTTTGAGTATAATCTCAAATTTCCAGACGAGGGCATTTTTTTGTATCATCCTCATGTGAGAACAGAGATGCAGATGGAAAAGGGATTTTATGGTAATATCTTGGTTGAATCAGACAAATCTCCTCAAGTGGATTATGAGATACCTTTGATTTTGGATGATGTTTCAATAATTGATGGCAGTCTTGAGAAATTCGAGCCAAGTAAAGTCACCAAAACGCTCATGGGGAGATTTGGAAATACCATGCTGATAAACGGAAAATCTGATTACTCCTTGGAGGTAAAACAAGGAGATATTTCCAGATTTTATCTTACCAATACTGCAAACACTCGAACATTTGAATTTGGAATTGAACAGCACAAGATGAAACTCGTTGGAGATGATGTAAGTCATTATGAAAAAGAAACGTTTTCAGATTCTGTAATTATCGCATCATCTGAAAGAAGAACTGTGGATGTTCTGTTTGACAATGCAGGAGAATTCAACATAATTCACAATACACCTGAAAAAACATACTTCCTTGGCAGAGTCATTGTTTCTCCTTCCGTAATAGAAGAAAATAACTCTGATTTTTACAAAACTGTAAAGAATCTGGCAATAATACAAGAGATAGATCCATTTAGAAAGTTCTTTTCTGAAGATCCTGACTTGGAACTTGAATTTGATTTGAAGACAACTACCACTGCCATGCAAAGTAACCATCCAGAAATGTCTGATAATGATGCCATGGCAATGGACAAACATGAACCACGATTTGAGCCAATAGAGTGGGAGGATGAGATGCCAGAAATGAATGCGATGTCTGATGATGAGAATACACGTTGGATACTCCGTGACGTTAAATCTGGAAAGGGGGGTTTTGATATTGATTACCATGCAAATGTTGGAGACGTAAAAAAAATCCGACTCGTAAACAGTCCTGATTCTGCTCACCCTATGCAGCACCCAATACATCTGCATGGCCAGAGGTTCTTAATTCTAAATGAGAATGGAATTCCAAATGAAAACTTGGCCTGGAAGGATTCGGTACTTGTACCTACTGGAGGCACAGTGGATATTTTGGTAGAGTTTTCAAATCCTGGCCAGTGGACCATGCATTGCCACATTCTAGAGCATGCAGAAGCTGGAATGATTACTGAAATTATCGTAAATCCATAACCTGAATCAAAAAACAAGTAATGCATCACCAAGGGGTAAATTACAAAAATGAATTTGAAAAAATCACATCGCCAAATTATTTGTCCAAACTGATCTAAAACAAACCATCCAAACCAGCAAAACCATCATTATCAAAATAAGACATAGTTTCTTACAATCTTGTTGGTAACAATAGATACAACTTTTTGAACATCCAAAATATGGATTTATTTCATATCGTGAATCACTTTGAATTCTTAATTACTTCGATTAGCTTTTCTTCAATCTCTTTTCCCATAGATTCCAACTCTGTATTTGATGCAACTGCAAGTAGTACTGTAGGCTTTGCCAAGCTGATGTAATGTTCTCCTTCTTTCTCATAAACTGCTATAGTACATGGGAGCAATAATCCAATATTGGGATCTGAATCAAGTGCTTGTTTTGCAGCTATAGGATTACAAACCTCTAATAGTTTGTATTGATTGGGGTATTCAATTCCTTTCTTTGCAAAGATTTCCTTAAAGTCTAAGATCCCAAGAACACCAAATTGTATTTCAGAAAGTTTTGATGTAATATCTTGAATTATTTCATCTATACTTTTTTGTGTTTTTACCGTATAGTTAAAACTCATTTTATCTTATTGATTTAACTGCTGCATAAAGTCTTGGTTTTGCATAATGTTACTCATGAATTGTTGATTAGTTATCATTGTATCCATCATATGTTGTCGTAGTTCTGAATCATTCATAATTGAACTCATCATTGGTCCCTGCATATTATTCATCATGCCCTTCATATTCCAAGGGTTATTCAACATCATTTCATTCATCTGTGCCATTAGTTCCGGATTATCTCTAATCTGACTCATCACATCTTGCATCATCTGAGGATTGTTTACCTTCCAATTATTATTGACTCCTGATTTCATCATTCCCATCTTGCTCATCATCTGTTTGTTTTTCATCATATCTTGCAACATCTGAGGATTATCCATCATTGTTTTCATCATATCTTGTCTTACCTGAGGATCATTCATTATGGTACCAATGTTAGCATTAGTCATGGTTGCCATCTTTCCTTGACTTGAATCCATCATGGAATTATCTCTCATTCCTTGTCCCATCATCCCCTGATTCATTCCAGTCATGTTTCCAGATTTCATCATACCTCCTTGCATCATCTTTCCTTGACCCATGGAATCCATCATTACTTTTCCTTTCATCTTGCTCATCATCTGTTTGTTTTTCATCATATCGTGCATCATCTGAGGATTATCCATCATTTTATCCATCATTTGCTGTCGTGAATTAGGATCACTCATCATGCTATTGATTCCTTGACTTGAATCCATCATGGAATTATCTTTCATCATACTCATTATCTGGTTATTGTCTCTCATGCTTTGCATCATCTGAGAGTTTTTCATCATGCTATCCACCATCTTTTGTCTCAAGTCAGGATCATTCATCATAAAGTTCATCATCGGGTTCATCTTTTGTGGGTTTTGTCTCATTGAAGATGTCATCTGATCAACTACACTTTGTGTGGTATTGGGATTATCTGAAATATCATACCAAAGCTTACTTGTATTTGGATTTTTCATCATGCTATTGGTTATACCTTGTAATTGTGATGGGTTGTTATTCATCATCATATTCATGTCAAAGATTCCCCATCCTCTATCTGCTAATCGCAAGGAAGTATCTGGATTGATACAAACTAGTGAACCAGTAGTACCTCGCATCATCATGACAAAATCGTCCCTACATTGAATTTGATTAGGATCATTTAGCATAGACATTTGTTGCCTTGGAGACATTGACATATTGCTTTGTGCAAGGACTTGTTCAGAAAGTAATGATAATGAAATAGTTGTAATGGCAAAAACTAGAATTCCGGTTAACAAGTAATTTTTCACACAGTTTTGCTGATATTCGTTAAATTTAAGTTATACTACAATCTCATCCTATGGAATTCAGATAGGAGTTTGTGAGTGATAGGGTATCAATATTTTTAATTTATTTTACAATTGTAAAGATACCAACTTAATTATCCAAGCTGATTTTTTCAATTGTAAAGATATCAATCTAAGTACGCCACATTCCTAAATCAAACAATGCTGAAAAATCATACCTGTGTAGTTGTGTGTAAAAAATACAACAGTATTTTGTGGGAGGTGATAATGAAATAATGACCGGAAAGATAGAGAATACTCCCGGATTGATAGAAGATAGTACCGGATTGATAACCGAAACTAATGACACAAAATACACTGCAAACTGGAGAAGAAAACGAAGCAGAGAAAGAGGCAAAGACAACAAGCCACGAAACTTCCCACTACATACAATGAAGAACTTGCCGCAGTTTAGAGACAAATCACATCAAGAAGTTAGACAATACATTCTTGAAAAAAAGGGAGTAGACATTGGAGGCAACTTTAACTTTGGAAGTTTAATGTTGTGTATTCTTGTGATACTTGTTGGTATTGTCGGAGTGATTGGCATTGCAAAATGGTTGCAACAACTACGAGAAACAAAAAATTAGAACGGCCTAATTAGGCATTTCTAATTTTCATATTATTTTTAAACCACATTGCACATAATATGCCTCATGGAAAACAAGTCATGTAAAATTTGCAACTCTAAACTAGAAGTAGAAAAAAGATGCAAATTCTGTAACGAACCAACAAGATTATTCTGTCACACTTGTGGGATAATGGCAGAAAAAAGAATGCATCCTGCATGCATGGTAATGGATGTCAATTCTATGTTGGCGCAAATCTATTCCCACTAGAACCATTTTTTTATTTTTATTTTTTTTAAAACTGCTCTTTTGTATTTCATATGATGTCTGAATTCCAAGATGACTAGGATCCACTTTGGCTTGATAAGATATATGGTCTAGATTTCTGATCTCTCTATTCACAGATTATGCTACATACATGTAAAAATATGGATAATATGTCCGAAAAAATTATATTATGCAATGTATGTTACATTAATTTAGTGAATAACATGTGGTTTGATACCGAATTTGACAAGATGTTTCAAAGATTGTCGGCCGCTTTTTTACTCCGGACGACGTCATTGAAACCCCAGGTAATGGCAAAGTCCAGACTTTTGGACCCTATTACTATGGCTATCAGATGACTGTAGGTTCTGATGGCAAACCCCAGATAAAAGAATGGGGAAACGTAAGACCAAACACAACTGCAGCTATTAGTAAATCAGGTACAAAACAACCTGCTGTAGATGAGATACTTGACGAAAAGGCAAAGACACTCAAATTGGTAGCTGAGATGCCAGGAATTGAAAAATCTGACATCAAGGTAAACATTGCAGATGGTGTCATTGACCTAACTGCAGAACGTGGTGAAAGAAAATATCATTGCAGCGTACCACTCAAGTACAATGTAGATGAAAACTCTGCCAAAGCAAGCTATGCTAATGGCATTCTTGAGGTACAGCTTAAAGTACCTGAGGAAAAACCAAAGGGGAAAACAATTCCTGTGATTTAGAGTGAAAAGATATGTCAAGCACTGAACTCAAAAGCAAAACACAAAGTACCTGGAACAAGATGGTGCATGCGCCTTTCAAGAAGGTAGTGGCATTTGATCTTCTATGCATGGCAATGGGAATGCCAATTGGTGCAGGAATTCTAGCAGCACTACTTTATGGTGCAAAACCTCTAGAAGAGCCAATACAAATGGCAATGAAAGTACTAGGAGGATAGAAATGCCAGACGAGTCTTGCAGAAAATGTGGGACTGAATTACAAATCAGGAAAAACTGCGATAACTGCAGTTCTCCGGTATTATTTTTCTGTCCCAAGTGCATGTATGTACCTGATAAACAAATCCATGTAGATTGCATGCTTGCAAAAAATCAGATTGTAATAATTGGATCTTAAGACCAACAACGATTAGTTACTTGGTGAGAGTTCCAATTGTATATCATTAACCAGAAATAGTATTTAGATCATTCTGAGAAATCATACTATTCTCTTTTAAACAAATTCTGTAGTAACCAGTTTAGGATTCATGCGGGTAAGAATCATTTAACCGACCATACCGTCCAAGGGGTGGGACAACTTTTGTCCATCCTTTTAAATTATCTTTTGTTAATTGATACAAATCACCTGGTGAATAAGATGAACAAATCATTCGTTCTTCTTTTATGCAAATTTTGCAAATACGAATCATGAGCAATCAAGACAATCAAAACAAATCAAGTTGGGAAGATGACTGAAATTATAGATTATTCTAAAACATCAAATTAATCTAATAAAATATGTTTTCTGTATAGTTATATCAGGTTAAGCAAACATGACATAGTACTTTAGATGCCATTCAGGTTGGAAAGTATCCTTTCAAGATCTTGTTTTTCATATCTCAAACTCTTAACAGTAGAACTATCCTACAGAGTCAATGAGAATTTTTTTACCATGATCTTGTTTTCATCAGAAATCTCAGAGGCCATAATTGCATCGTTTAGAGTCTTGGACTGGTGAGCAAGTTTTCTTGTATCTATTTTTGCATCTGAATTTTTTGCCAAAGAAATCTGATTGGTCAGTTCATCTCCAATTTCATTTAAAATTTCAGTTAGCGGATTTGATACAAGCTACATGCTATGTTATAGTCATTCTAGTTAATTCAGCTGCAACAAAAATTAGATTTACTGGATTGATTTGTGTGATTTTCTCTTGTTGGTTTTTCTATCCAGTTTTGGTTGCTTTTGGGTTCCCGTCTTTGGTGGAAATTCCTCATCTGTCTTGTTTTCAGTTCTAGATTTTTTCAGATTCTCACTGGTTTTTTCATTGATTTTTTCCATGTAGTACAATGTGGCATGTGCCTATCAAACAACCCAAGTTTTGACTTTATACATATCTAAATGACATTTAGATCAAGAATATATCTTACATTCACCATACTATATCATGACAAAAACAAAAAAGAAGACACCTCAGATAAACAAAAACAACAAGACAACACCTGAGAACTTGATCAAAAAGGAATACGATGAATCGTTGAAGGAATTGAAAAAAGAAATTAAAGAAGACTAAGATTATAATTTTTTAGATATTTTCTATATCTATCAATGTAACAGGACAAGTAACATTTTCAATAATTCTTCTTTAAACACTACCTAATGACAATAATTTTTTTATTCCCTTCATCTTTCTTCGTTTTGACATTACTATGAGATTCATTTTTTCTTTTTTAACTAGGTATTGGATATACAATAGGATGACTTCAACTGAAAATTTAGAGTAATACTGTAAGAAGGTTTTAGGTCTTCCAAATATTCGCTTTGTTGGAGTATTAAACAAAAGGGGAGACAAAATTGCAGGGAGTTTTAAAGAAGGAGTGAAGCCTTGGATATCAGATAAAGAAAATCATACGATGTATGTTCAACTAGTATTTGAGTATCTAATGAGAAAAGACTTTGATAAAGAACTAGGAACAATTGATCATATTGCTTCAAGGAGAAGTAATGTCACCATGATTAGTAATTCCAACTAATGAATATCTTGTCTTAATAACTGCTGAAAGAGATGTAAATGTTGAAGATATTATTTTGCAAGTAAATTCCGCATTCACTACACTTCTGGGCATAAAACCATAATCTGGTTTTACTTCGGTTGCTGTAATTATTATAGTACAGAAGCTAGTATTACAAGATCCCATTTCAAACCCCATTGATACAAAAAATACCTTTTCCTCTCCAAAAGGGTATCTTAATCAGGATAAGGTGAGAACAGCCATTGCAAGTTTGATTAAAAAATTATCAAAAATGTTCCAACAGAAAACCAGTCTTACAGGAGGTGATAAAAAAATAAGAACAGTTAATCAATTAACTGCTCTTCATACCAATCAGAGTTTTTAATCCTGACTGTGCAGACTTTATCTGTAGTTCAAGAAGTTTAGCTTTTTCTTCTAATTGATGAATAATATCATCATAGCCTAATTTCTCGTAGCGATTGATTTTCTGTTCTATTTGCGTTAGACTGCTCTTCAAATCATGCACTTTGGCATTAAATGAAGAAATCAGGTTATCGATTCCGTTATGTTGGAACAATGTCACATTAACAGATTCAGAATCCAATAGAATCTGGGTTCCATAAGTGGCACATTTTCCATACTTTATAGAATCAGAATTTATTGGTAATGGAATCACATCCAGATCCGATGTTACAAGTGCGCCTATTGACTCTCTGCTGTATTTGTTGTGGCAATAGTCAAAGGTTACGACACCAGAATCTTGATTCAAGTCCTGCACTGCAATATTTTTGATACCATTCTTGTCAACTACGCTTTGTTCATATGCAAATGCAATAGGTAACAATATCATTATTAATATCAACGCAACGACAATTACGTCCAATGCAAAGTTAGCAGATGTTACAAATCTGTAGGTTGGCATCAAAATCTTTGACTTGGTTTCAACCATATCTTTTGGAACATGCTTTTCAATATCATGTAAAATATGATAAATCATTTCAATTCACCACTTGTTTTTTCAAAAACGAAACATTCAGTCAAGAATAAACAACCAAACCAATACCTAAAGTGCTGGTTACAATGTTCCTGCAGTCAGCATGTAGTTATTTTATGATTGTTCCTTGTTGATTGTTTCTAGTTTGGATTTTACTTTTCCTCCGCCCCACTATGTGCAATACCTACTATTAAGACACATACCATTTGATTTCATTGTGTGTGATGACAATTTCCATCTCCCTTAACTGTCAATTCATACTATACATAACGTAGGTAAAAAAATGAACATTTATGATACAAAGACAATTTCCTGCAGAAGCTGCGGCAAGTCTATTGGTGAGATTGACTATGATGCAGAGGTAATTCGTCCTCAATGTGGCCAATGTGCGAATCCAATGCCTGAAGGGGACAATATTGCCTACACTGCAAGTTATTTCCAAAATAACCCTCCTCTGAAAAAATCAAAAATGATTGAGCCTTTAATACATTAAGGCTCAATACTTGTGATTAATCTAATTCATCCAAGTACTCTTCTTCATTTTCTGAAGGGGTGATAATAATTTGCTCAAAACTAATACCATTACACTGTGGGCATTCTGTAATTATTGTGACTCCTGCCTTTTTAGAAAACACATTCCCGCAGGACTTGCAAAATCTCAATTCATCTAGTGTCGCCATGAGAGAACAAGTGCATAATACTTATTGCACATAATGCAAAAATCCAACTTTGGTGAATCATAGAAGTTGAGTTGAATGTTTATCATGAAATACTAATTATTCATAGAAAGTAAAAGATGAATTATCCACCAAGTTTAAATTTACGAGATCATATGCTGCATTTGCCGTAACAAGGTTTGAAGGCAAAACCTAGTTGGATAATCCCATACGGAAAGAAAAACCTTCAATT
>Ga0224512_10000218_pt1 | contig 61666 bp, 58 predicted proteins | sample SF_May12_sed_USG_4_FD_169103 | JGI IMG/M metagenome (GOLD analysis project Ga0224512, IMG submission 169103) | Sediment microbial communities from San Francisco Bay, California, United States - SF_May12_sed_USGS_13 | ecosystem: Environmental > Aquatic > Marine > Sediment | place: USA...
CTGCATGAGGATGCTGTTCTCATCGGGATTGCTGCCGCGCACGCCCTTGCCGTACAAATCGAGCGCAAAAGCGGCGTACCCGAGGCCGGCCAGCGCCCTGGCCTTGCCGTCTTCATAGTCGCTGCGGCCGGACCAGGCATGCGACACGAGAACACCGGGACGCGGGCCGGACAAGCTGTCATCCCAGGCCAACAGCCCCTCGAGTACGTCCTCACCGTGACGGTATTCGACATGGCGTGTTTGGATGCCCATGACTAGTCGCGTCGAATCACGAACACCTCGTACCTGCCGTCAGGGCCGATGTACCATGAGGCCACGGTGCTGGTGATGCCGACGATGATTGCGCCAAACAACGCCGACCAGAAACCCGCCACTGTGAAATTATCCAAAAGCGCCGCCACAAGACCGAACATTGCCGCGTTCAGCACGAACAGGAAGAGTCCCAGGGTAATAATGGTAATCGGCAGCGTGAGCACGAATGCGATGGGTCTAACGAGGCCGTTAACCAGACCAAGCAGTAACGCAGCCAGAATAAACGTGCCCGTGCCAACGACAGTGACGCCCGGAAGTATTTTCGATGCGAGAAAAAGGCCCAGCATCGCGATAAGCATTCGAATCACGAATCCCTGCATCGGTCTATTATGGCCCGATGCAGGGTTGCTGAAAAGCCCTCACCCTTCCCCGCCTATCGCGGCGAATCAGAAGCCGGGCAATACCGTTCGGCCGTGTCTTTCCTTCTACCCTTGTTCACCAATTTTGAGGCACGCGCTCGATCTTGCTGACATCGTAGCCAACAGATTCGGCCAGTTCGATCATTCGCGCATAGTCCGCCTCCGGAATCGCCGGCGTACGCGCCATTATCCAGATGAAATCGCGTTTCCGGCGCGCAATGACAGTCTGCGAATAATCTTCGCTTAGATAGATGATTCGGTAATCGGCCTTGATCGGCCAGACAAACCTCATTCCCCAGGTCGCGTTCGTTCGCGTATCGGTGATGAAACCTTTCGGGTTGTACTGCTTCTTCTCACCGTCGAAACTGCCTTTCCGGAAAGTAAAGGTCGTCTGGATCGTTCCGTCGTCGTTCAGCGCATAGGATTCGATGGCATTGTAGGCGCCTTTCTCCAGAAACGTGGGGATGTTGGCAATGACGTACCAGTCCCCCATAAAACGCTCGATATCTACGTACTCAACGGTCTTCATCTCGGGTCCCCGCGCCGCGCAGGCGCTCAGGACAGAGGCCAGTAGTACGACGAATAGAAGTCTGCCTGCATTTTTCATGTCACGTGAACTCATAGCGAATTACCCGGCCACCCTTGGCGACCGACTCGAGTGCCAGCCACTCAATGTCTTCCGAGTAGCACTGCGTGAGCTGCATATTGTTGGCCGTCAACCGGTACGCAACTGCCTGGACCTCGTCGCCCCGCACGGTAACCGGCCTGCTGCCGAGTGATTCGACTTCCACGTCAACGTACTTGCCCGACTGTGAATCAAGAAGCCTGGGCTGCTGCAGGAAGCCGGTGTCCCAGTAAGCAAAAGTCATGACGCCGTCCGACAGGGCATTCCTCTCGCTGCCGTCATCAACAATGAACTCATCCTGCACCTGAGTGCCGCTTACAGACAGCTTCTTGCCGTTAGCCTGTATCTTCGCTTCGATTTACCTGAAGCAGCCATCCGACCAGATCTCGGTGTTCTCGCGCCGATAGCGGAATGCGTTGACGAACAACAAGCGAACATCGAACTTTGCCTCACTCCGGACCCGGCGCTCGTCGCCAAGATCGGCGAGTTCAAAGCGACGATATCCGATCTTGTCGTCATCGACAAGCACCGAATTGAGTGTCGTGCCGAAGAGCATCCACATCGTAACGATCCAGTGTGGCGCGAGGAGCATGCTGAACTGGCCAGACGGATAGGCAACCCAACCGAATGCGACGAGCAGGCTATCGAAAAACAGACCGACGCTGCCGCAAGCGATGATCAGGCTTGGCTCGAATTGAGGTCGGCGCGATTGCTTCAAGTGGATCGCAAGCACCGGCACGAGCACAACGGGCCCGGGCCAGGGCATTTGTTTTGCCGCACCAATAACGGATGAGAACCAACCGACCTGGAAGGCCGTAAAGTTAATGAGCATCGGCATTTCAGTCGCCCCCCTTTTTGAAAGAACAGTGGGCGACGAACCATTCGTTGCCATCGTTCTCGGGAACCAGGGCTACAGGCGATTGGCGCATCATGCCGCCACGTATGACGGTATCCGGGACTGACCACGATTCCGTCCATCCGATTGCCTTTGCCGCGACGCCGCTCATGGTTGGCTCCTGGTAAGTCATTGCCGGTCAACATACAGACGTTCCCGGCCGCAACAACGGCTGAAGGGCTGCTGTTACAATCGCTTACATGTAGACATGAATTGCAGTGATGCCCTGACCTGCTAGAATTCCTGCGCCGCCCCGGTAGCTCAGCCGGATAGAGCACCAGATTCCTAATCTGGGGGTCCCATGTTCGAATCATGGTCGGGGCGCCATTTTTCGACAAGACTCTACCAGCAGTGTCGGCACGTCGGTCGTTGGGAATTCGGAAAGATTCATCTTCGTCGATACCTACCCGAATCTGGCCACCTGGGCAGCCGCAAAGGACGTATTGGACAGCGAAGAAGGCGATGAATTGGACGACCTCTTCGAGGACATCTCGGAATGCAGCGAGAATCGTCTGTGGAAGATTGAGGACACGAAGTAGCAGCGGCGAACTCTCGTCCGCGAGACGACCGGCGCGTCAGGAGCGCTGGTCGTCATTTCCCGACAGGGCCAACTCGTGATCACGGCTTCATGCCACTGCGGCGCAGTCAAACTCGAAATTGCCCGCAGACCACGGAAACTGACCGTCTGCAACTGTTCGATTTGCCGGCGCTACGGAGCGATTTGGGCATACTTCCAAAGAAAATCCGTGAATGTCGTTTGCGGAGATACTGCGCTCGAGGCATATACCTGGCGTAACAGAACGCTGGAATTCTACCGCTGTACAACGTGTGGCTGCGTGACGCACCACGAGCGATCAAATAAGCGCACCGATGCGACGGACACTCGTGCCGTGAATATGCGCAACGTCGATGATTTATCCACTGTCTGTGACCTGCCGATCAGGCTTCTCGACGGCGCATCCTCGTGGGAAGTCGTGGATGAGAAAGCCATGCCAGGCCTGTTTCGGGGGTGGACAAAGTGAATCGGGGCGCACTGTACTGGTGGCTGCAGATTCCAGGATGGATTCTGCTGGCTTATCTCGTCTACGCGCAGGCAATTGCTGCTTTTGATTACGAACTGGGGGTTCGCATGGGAACCCAGGAATCGGCCGAGAGGATTACCGAGGTCGGGGCGGCTTTTTGGTTTGGTTTCGCATTTTCGGATCTTGTCATTTACATACCTTTGCTCGGCACCGGGCTGATCGGCCACTGGCTGCAGCGTCCATGGTGGAGAGTCATCTTCGGTGCCGCACTCGGCATTACTGTGTACTGGCCCGTAGTTGTCCTTGCGACAGCCGTCGATGCACGCGATGCATCAGGTTGGGATATAGACGAAGCGGCTTACTGGATTGTCCCGCCGATAATTGCAGTTTGGGCGCTTTGGGGCCTGTTGATGGTTGCACGTACTGCGGGCGATGCCGCCAAGGATACCCGCTAGGCCACGCGGCTGCTCCCCGCGGTACGTCCTTATTCGCTGTGATAAGGCCTTTCAACGAGCCTTCTGGAAATCCACCATGCGTTTCCAAAAGGATCGATAATGCCTGCCTGCTCGATGTTGGCGACACGGCCATCGGGGAATTCTGTCCTGCCAACCCCCCTTGCGTTGAATACGCGCCGTAGAGATCCGACGAATTCGTTCACACGGTCGACAATCATGTACGGAAATATTGTCCCGTAGCCTTCCGATACGTACACGGCGTCACCTCCGGCAGGTACCGTGCCCTATATATCCCGATGCATAGTTCTTGGCCCCGGTTTTGAATATACTGCGCCTCAGTTCGCCTACGCGAACTGATTTTTCATCCAGGTGCTCCGATGCTCGTATCATCGTCGGTGCACAGCTGATAAAAAAGCACTCTGCCCATGATTCAAAAGAAGATTTCAGTATTCGCCACTCTCGACCCGTTTGATGGCATGACGGATACGTCACCCGGCCGGGCGATGAATCTCGTGGGCGGCAGCTGGTCGTTCGCGAAACCAGTTCGGCAGGACATTCCGGACCCGATGACCGGCAAGCACTTTATCGACGTCCCGGAGACAGAGGACCTCGGGCCGTTTCTGGCAAGCTTCGCGAGCTGCCCGAAAACAGGCCTGCACAATCCCATGAAGAACACCGACCGCTATGTTCATCTGGGCAAGGTATGCGCCAGGGCAGCCGCCCTGCTTGCCGATGAAGACGTCGAAGCCTGGTTCACGAAGCTGATTCAGAGGGTGATGCCGAAGAGCTGGCAGCAATGCCTCAATGAGGTTGTTGTCACACGGGTCTTCCTCGAGAACTTCGCAGGAGATGGCGTTCGGTTTCTCGGCCGCGGCTTTTCCAATCCTGGCGATACGACGGGGCAGGAGTCGCGCGGATACCGCTGGCCGTTCGGACCGGTAGTCGTGATCGCGCCATTCAATTTCCCGCTGGAAATTCCGGCGCTGCAGACCCTCGGTGCACTTTTCATGGGTAACCGCCCGCTGGTCAAAGTTGACTCGAAAGTCAGCATCGTATTCGAACAGTTCCTGCGTCTCCTGGTTCACTGCGGCCTGTCACCGTACGATACTGACCTGATCCACTGCCGCGGTACACGCATGGGCGAATTGCTCGACGCCGTCAGAAACCGGGTTCGCATGGTGCAATTCACGGGCTCGAGCGAGGTCGCGGAAACCGTTGCCCGGCAGGTTAATGGCACGGTCCGGCTCGAGGACGCGGGTTTTGACTGGAAGATCATTGGCCCGGATTTCGACCAACGCTGGCTGGACTATGTCGCGTGGCAGTCCGATGAAGACGCCTACAACGCGTCCGGTCAGAAATGCTCCGCGCAAAGTATTCTCTTCGTCCACGACAACTGGTCGGACGCCCTGCTCCCGAAACTCGGGACACTCGCAGCCCGGCGCATGCTGGCCGACCTGTCTATCGGTCCCGTCCTTTCGTGGAACGATGCCCGCATCAAGAAACATGTCGATGCCGTGCTCGAAGTCCCCGGTGCAGAACTGCTGTTCGGCGGATCGCCGATTGCGAGAGGCGACATACCCGATTGCTACGGCGCCTACGAGCCGACGGCGGTCCGAGTGCCGCTCGACGCCGTCTGCGGGCAGCACTTTGATCTCCTGACGACGGAGCTTTTCGGCCCGTTCCAGATAGTCAGCTCCTACAGCGATGGCGACATCCCGGAGCTTCTGACTCTGCTGGAACGAATGTCGCAACATCTGACGGCTGCCGTCGTCAGCGCCGATCCCGTGTTCCAGAATCGGGTGCTGTCGTCCACCGTCAACGGCACAACTTACTGCGGCATGCGCGCGCGGACGACCGGCGCGCCCCAGAATCACTGGTTCGGGCCGGCGGGCGATCCGCGGGCCGCAGGCATAGGGACACCCGAAGCGATTGTCAGCACCTGGAGCGGGCACCGGGAAATCATCATGGACCAGGGCGAACTGCCCGACGACTGGCCGATACCGCCACTCAGGTAGCCGCGTCTGCTGCCGTGACCTGCCCTTCCACGCCTTCGTTCGACTTCACCGTGCGCGCCATACGCTTTGCGAAGTAGTAGATGCGCTGCAATTTTTCGGCTATGTCCATCTCAATGGTATAGGCCTCAATACGATGCGGCTCGTTTGCCACCAGCCGTTTTGCTTCATGCAGTGCCGCCGAATTCATGATCCGTGTGATCTCTTTTTTCATGTGGGTGACCGACTTCGCGGAACCGATGTCATCTTCGGCAACGGCATGAATGGCGGCATCGACCGCGTCCATTACAACCTGGTGGAAATCGCTCAGAACCACCTGCGTCGGCTGACTCACCGATACACGTTTTTCAATTCGGCGCCGGCCCAGCTCAACAAGATTCACCTCGATAACGTCACCAATATTCTCGAGGTCATTGACCGCATCCATAAGCCGCACTAGATCGTCCGTTTGTTTCTCGGTCAGCTCGCGGCGGCTGATCTTGCCGAGATAGACCACGATTTCGGCGTGTAATACGTCCACGCGTTCATCCATGAGCTGGATTGCATCCAAATCAGCAGCGCTACCCCGGAGGATTGCCGGCATTATCGCCACCAACATCCCCCGTACCGGTTCGCCCATGCGCCGAATTTCCCGACGCACCAGGTCCAGCGCCAGCGACGGTGTTGAGAGCATGTCCTCATCCAGATACTTGGCCTTGAAAATGCCCTCCTCATCCAGAGGCTTGTCGGGAATTATCCATTCGATGAAACGGGCAATAAGCGTTGTAAACATAATAAATATCAGCGTGTTAGCCACATTGAATATCGTATGTGCATTGGCAATTTGACGCGGCGCCTCGGCCGCCAGCCGTTGCGCGCCAGACAAGCCGGCGTGCGAGGGTGACAGCGTCGTAACCAAAGCCGCAAGTTGATCAACAAAAGCTAGCCAAAGCAGTACCCCCGCAACATTGAAAAGAACGTGCGTGACCGCGGCGCGCAACGCCTCGCGCGGCTTGCCGATTGCCGCAAGCATTGCTGTGACGCAGGTACCTATGTTGGCACCGAAGGCGAGCGCAATGCCGGCTGGCAGCGTTATGAACCCTTGCCCCGCCATGACGATAATTATGGCCGTCGTCGCAGACGAGGATTGAATAAGCGCGGTGAATGCTGCGGCGACGAGAATTCCGATGAGGAGATTCTCCATCGACATCATTAAATTGAGAAATGGCTCATAGCTCCGCAAGGGCTGCATTGCATCGCTCATCACGGTCATGCCGAAAAACACAAGGCCAAGCCCCATCAAGATCTCACCGTAGTGGCGCAGCGCGTCCCTTTTCGAAAAGAAGAGGAGTCCGAAGCCGACGGCAATCATCAAGAAAGCCGCTTTTGTCACTTTAAATGCAATGATTTGAGCCGTTATCGTGGTGCCGATGTTGGCGCCCATGATTACGCCAATGGACTGCGCGAAAGACATCAGTCCGGCGGATGTAAAACCTACAACGAGCACGGTCGTAACAGACGACGATTGAATGATTGCCGTAACGAACGCCCCGGTAAGGGCACCCATGTAACGATTGGACGTCAGCCGCGCGAGCACTATTCGCATTCGTTCGCCCGCGACCGCTTTCAGGGAGTTCGTCATCTGATCGATGCCGAAAAGAAACAGCGCGAGACCGCCAACCACTTGCATAGCCATTTGGCCGATCGCGAACGACGGATCTGTACCGTCCGCTGCAAGAACCGGTTGACTTAGACAGAATGCGGCGGCGGCCGCGAACAAGCGGTAGATCACGCCATGGCTCACTATTGCAGGTTTCTTTTCTTGACTATCGTTACCGGAACAGGACACAGCTGCACCACCTGAGCTGCTTTCGAACCGATGATTAAGTGCTTCAATCCTGTGCGTCCCTGACTGCCCATTACGACCATCATCGGATCCAGGTGCTCGACAACTTCGAGAATACGGGTTACCGGCAACCCAACGACCATCAACAGCGTTGCCTGATGCAGTGCCTCCTGCACTGGATGCGCATCGTAGATACCGGCCATAAACTCCTGAAACGCCTCCGCCGCGACGTCGGGCATCCGGGTCGCACGTTTCTTTTTGATCAGCTTCGAGTAATAGCCGGGCATCTCGCCCGGATCGTGCACAACGTGCAGAACCAAGAGTGTCGCCTGCATCAACTCCGCAAACTCCGCGGCCTGCATTAATGCAGCCTCCGAGTGGTCTGAGAAATCCACCGGCACCAGAATGATGGGCCGACCGGATTTCTCAACGGCCGCTTGCGCACATTCCTGGAGCTCGGCGCTGCTTGTCGCCAGATACACCGACTTACTGTTCATATACGGGCCCTTCGTTCGGTCGCGGACATTTTAACAGCGTGTGATTGCCTTTGCCCTATATTGGATCTAAGGTTGCAGAATGAATGAGCAAGAAGGAATGTCCGCGACACTGGAGAGGCATCGGAACATCCTGCTCAGGATCGCCGGACGGGTAACCATCTACTACGCGGCGATGGCGGCAGCAGTCGCGCTATTGCTCGCTGTCTTTCCAGGCATGATTGAGCAACTGCCGCTTGGCGGTGTTGGCGACATTGCAGACCACGGAAGCTACAGCGTGTACGACCTCGAGGAGGCGCTTCTAAGTGCCGACGATGAGGAACTTGATGAGATAGCGTCGGCAACGACCCAGGCACGGCTGGCACGCGGCCCGGCGTGGCTACGCGGCGCAATATCTCTGGTGTACGTGATGACGGCCACGCTGTTGCTCATGTTGCCCGTTTCCTGGGTTTACAAAGCGATTCACACCGACAGCATCTACGACCACTCGATTGACACGACAACGCTCGTGCTGCCCGCCGTCGTCGCCGGTATCGTGACCGTCGTACAGCACAGCCTGGCTCTTGCTTTCAGTCTCGCCGGAATCGTCGCTGGCGTCAGATTTCGACGAGCCCTCAACGATACGTTCGATACTTTGTTTATCCTGTCGTCGATTGGCGTAGGCATCGCCGCGGGCGTGAGATCGATCGAGATCGCCATAGTGCTGACGGTTTTCTTCAACTACGCGGCAATCGCCGTGTGTGCGTTCGGCGACGGCCTGGAATCGCAGTATGTCCTGCAGCAAGAAATTCGTCGAAAAATTGCGAAGGCCGCAAGAAAACTGGAGAAAAAGGCGCGCTCTGATGCCAGCGGCCCAATGTCTAATCTTTAGACAACATTTCTTCCAGATGCTCTTTGCCCCGGCAGCGACCGGCAATCTCTTTTTTCACTCTCTTGGGGTTGTCCAGGATTTCGAAGTAGTTCTCGATGAACTTGAGCGTCTTCTTTTTCGTTCTTGGCTCCAACTCTGGTTGGTTTGTAAACAGGGCAAAAATGTCCTCGCGTTTTGACTGCACGTGCGCAATGGCTTCTTCGAGAACGCCGGGTGGCTGACACAGGCCCCGGTAGTAACGCGTGGTCACAAATCTCGTCGGCAGATACGATGGCGGCGCTGCATATTTCGTATCCACGAGTCCGGACAGATCAAAGTCATAGGGAACAGGAATGCGCACGTCGGCATTGTCCTTGAGCGCGAGGATTTCCGAATTGTGGCAGCATTCCCTACCTTCCTCGGACCTTAACACCGAATAATCGTTGTTCGCGATCAGCAGCTGGAACAGGTCAACCAGGGCCGTCGTGGGATGATCCATCTGGTCGAAGCGATTGGACACGACCTTCAGACGCGTGAGGTCCAGGCGTTTGGCCATGTCACCGTCGTCTTCAATAACAAAGACCAGATCAGTCCAGGGCGTTTTTTTTTCGTCACTGTCGACATAGCTCAGGCGAATCAGGCGGGTGCCAAAACTCTTGTCCGTCAGGATTTCAAAGCTGCGGTATGCCAGGTATTCGAGGACAACGTGTTGCTGTGATCTTGCGCCATCCTGGCAGGGGGAAACGACTTTCAGCTTGTCCTGGCCCGCGAACAAGGTCTTTTTGACCTGCTGCTTCCTGAAATTCAGCTGCAGCGGCGGCAGCTGGCAAAACTCCCGTCGAAAGAGTCCGCGCGTGCGTATCGATACGTCGAGTCGCTGTGTCGTCCCTGCGGCGGTTTTATAGGTCCACTGTCCCGGCAAGTAGATGCGAACGTCCTGACCGCGCTGGGCGAAGGCCTGCGTGATTGGCGCCGTCAGGACCGCCTTCAGCACCGAGTCATCCTGAAACAGAGGCTGTTTTTCTTTGGCGCAAACACTCCCGGAAATGCCGAGGGCGAACAGCACCAAACCCGCAATAACTTGCTTCATCGTCGGATCGTTATACGGATAAAATCGGCCATTGGTATACGATAATACCGAGGTATTTGCAGTAAAGAATCGAATCCGTGCATAGTGTGTGCTCTCGGCGCGTACTCTGAAGGAGAAAACCGTATGTTACAGGCTGGCGCAAAGGCTCCGGAGTTCGTACTGGCGGACGACCGTGGCGGGGAAACCACGTTGTCCGACCTGCTGCAGAAAGGTCCGCTGATTTTGTATTTTTACCCTGCCGACTTCACTCCCGGTTGCACCAAGGAAGCCTGTTCTATCCGCGATATTCATGACGATATCCAGTCTGTCGGACTGCAGGTTGCCGGGATCAGCCCCCAGGATATCGACAGCCATAAACGTTTTCGTGATGAGCATCAGCTGCCGTTCGTACTGTTGAGCGACCCGGATAAAGTTGCAATAAAGATGTATGACGTTGATGGGCCGTTTGGCGTTGGCGTACGTCGAGCGACATTTCTGATCAACCAGGACAGGACAATCCAGGACGCCATACTTGCGGATGTTCTCATCGGACGGCACAAGGAATTTATCGAGAAAGCCGTCATACTCCGGGAAACCGCGGGGCTCAGATCCGACGCCTGATCACTCGCCTTGAATGGTAAGGACTACGCGACGTGTGTGCGGCGCGTATCGATGTTCCCAAAGATATATGCCCTGCCATGTCCCGAGAGCGCAGCGGCCATCGCGGATCGGTATGTTCAGGTCCGACTGCGTCAGGACGCTGCGGATGTGTGCGGCCATGTCGTCCGGGCCTTCCGCCGTGTGAATGAACATCGGATCGCCGTCGGGGACCTGCTGCGACATGAATGTCTCGAGGTCGGTCATAACGTCGGGATCGGCGTTCTCACAAAGCATCAGCGATGCACTGGTGTGCCGAATAAAGACATGGCAAAGGCCCGACACGATGCCGGATTCGCGCACCGCGCGCTGCACGTCGCGGCTGAGGTCATAGGTTCCCCGGCCCGTCGTCCTGATCTCGATCTCGTGCTGCGAAATCAATGGACGTACGGCTCGCCATATCTCAAGCGTATGGTCTTGGTTTTGCCGAACCAGGGAATCGTCACAATATAAATATTGTCGTACTCGTCTTCGGCAATCTCGGGGACGTTCTTGCTGGCACCCATGTTCGCAATCATCTCCGGCACCGTATTGCTGTGGCCAACGACGAGGATGATCTTTCCTTTGTATTCCTTGACGATCGCTTCAATGATCGCCTCGGTGTCTGACGCGTCGTACATTAGCACCGGGAGATCAAGCGCATCGGCGACCGGTTTTGCCGTCTCGACCGCTCGTCGAAACGGGGTCGAGTACACCGCGTCAACGCCTACCCCGGGAACCACATCCGCATCGACCAGCTGGCGGGCGAGTTCAGCGGCGCGCCGCTGGCCCGCTTCGCTGAGCACCGGATCATCGGCGGGCAAGGCCGCTTTTTCAGCATGGCGTACGAAAATGACCGTGGTGGTCGCCTGAGACTCGAAGAACCATGCGAGACCAACTGCAATGGCCGTATAAATGGCGACGATCTGAAGCCGTCGCCTGCGCCGGCGCCGGCGCCGATCGATTTCCGATTTTGTTCTCGTTGGTTTCTGCATGAAGCAGGACTTTACGAGGTTTTCGGGTCTTTGACTATGCCCGTTTAGCCTTTGCCCTTTCGTTCGCGGTCGTCTTCGATAACGTGAAATTCACCTTCGATGACGCCTTCTGGCGCCGGCCGGCTTTGGGCCGGGCTGAGCGACGCCTGACGTTTGAGCTTTCGATTGAACCACCAGAGGCGCAGTCCGATGACGGCTGCGAGCACGGCGACAATACTCCCTAAGACGACGAATGCGACGAAACCCAGGACCACTGAGACAGCGATGGCCAGTGCGCCGACCAGGACGACGAAGACGTTCGCAATCGGATTTCCGGCGGGAAATCCACGGTTAGTCGACGAATATTTCAATTCGAGTTCCTCGGTTCGGCCGCATCGGCCGGTTTGCGTGTGTAAAAACCTTCGAACCAGGGCGTCCACGTCTCACCGTCATCGGACGACTGCTCAAAAAACTGCCGGACACGGCCGTCCGGCAGCGGTGTCCACAGACCGCGAAACGCCGCGGTCGTGCCGTTTGCGACGTAGTGAATTGTGCCAGTCAGGAGCATACCGTCATCCGTCATACCACCGCGAATATTGATTTGACTGCCGCCGGCGTCGTTCCAAATCTGCACCCATTGATCGCTGGTCTTGTCGAGGTAATTAATGCTCGTGCCAGTACCACCCGTTGCGCTGCGCCAGTGTTCTATTAATACGCAGCCGCGCTGGGCGATTTCTATCCGGTTACTGCCGGCGAAAGCCCCGCCGGCAACATGAACGTCCCACTCGCCGACCCAGAAATCGAAAGCAGAAAAGAGCTCGTCGTGTTCACACGGAAATGCCTGCACCGACATCGTTGCAACGAGCTCGTCGAAATCCGCATGACCTGCGAGCGTCATTAGCAGTGGGTCGTCCGTTATCACATTGACCGCCGCGAAACCGCTTGACGCCACTTCCTGCAGCTCCGCGACGGCGACTTCGGCATCATTTGCGATTACGCCGAGCCTCGCCCGCTCGAGACCGACGCGGACGGGCGAGTACTTCAGCACTTCTGCCCTGTCGAGCGCGGCTGATGCGGCGTCGTAGCGCTCCGCCTGTCGTGCGCTAACCGCAAGGCCGAACCAGGCCACCGCATCCTCGGGATCGTCGATCGTGCGAGACATGTAGGCGTCAGCGGCCGCATCCCAGTCGCCCGCCGCAAAAAGCCGGTCCGCATCCGGCTCTGCAAACGCGAAATTAGGTAGAGAAAAAAGTAAAACTATTAGAGGCTTACCAAGTATTTGGATTTTTTGCATTAAGATTAGTCCGGGGAATCCACGTAGGGTCAGACTCTTATCAACGTGGAATGTTCGAATACAGATGCGCACGACCAGGTTTCCAGATGGACCCAGAGCGCCCGGATTTCAATGCGCGCCAGGGGTGCAGGTTGAAACCTCCGCACACTAGACGCACAATTCGCCGTCGCTCGACCAGACTCCGGAGAGGTGGCAGAGTGGTTGAATGCACTGGTCTTGAAAACCAGCAAGGGTTAGTAGCCCTTCGTGGGTTCAAATCCCACCCTCTCCGCCAATTCAAAGCATCCCTGAGAAGGGATTCTCATTCAGGATTTCCGCGGTGTCCAATATTCTGATAACCGGCTGCAATCGCGGCATCGGACTGCAGCTCGCGAAGCAGCTCAACGAACGCGGCGAAAACGTCATTGGCGTCTGCAGGACACGCAGCGCAGCCCTGGACAGTCTCGATGTTCGAATCATCGACGGTATCGACGTTGCTGATGCCGGTGACATCGAGAAACTCGTCGCCGAAGTCGGAGATCTGTCGATAGATATCCTGATCAACAACGCCGGACTCCTTCGCAGCGACGCATTCGGTAATCTCGATTACGAGGAAATGACGCTGCAGTTCCAGGTGAACACCCTCGGCCCGCTGCGCGTCACCGAAGCGCTAAGCGCGAAATTGCACGAGGGCTCAAAGGTCGCGATCGTGACGAGCCGAGTTGGCTCAATCGCCGACAACAGCTCAGGCGGTAACTGGGGATACCGGGCCTCGAAGGCCGCCGTGAACATGATCGGTACGAACCTGATGCACCAGCTGAAGCCGCGCGGAATTGCTGTTGCACTGCTTCATCCCGGCCTGGTCGCGACCGATATGACGGGCGGCCACGGAATCGAAGCTGCGGCCTCCGCACGTGGTCTGATCGAACGAATAGACGAGCTGAATATGCAGAACACCGGCAGCTTCTGGCATGCCGAAGGCCATGTTTTGCCCTGGTAGCCCGGTCCTGAAAACGCGTGAAGGGTACTGATCTCAAGTTTATTGATGGTAGACTGCCTGACGGTTTATGTGAGGAGTACCACGAATGCAAAACAACATGAATTCACTGGCCCCGGTTGCGAGCCTTGCGGTAAGTGATCGTTCTGAATTTATCTGGAAGTGCTACGCGCACGTAGTGGGCGCCATTCTTGCATTCGCTGCAATCGAGACCTATCTGTTTCAGTCCGGGGTTGCATGGGCAATAGCCGGCCCGATGATGCAAAGCCCGATGCTGGTGCTAATGGCGTTTATCGCGCTTAGCTGGGGCGCGAGCCATCTTGCTCATCGGCTCGAGTCCAAGACCTCGCAGTATGCGGCATTCGGCGCATTTGTCGTCGTCTGGTCGATCATGTTCGTGCCGATGCTGGCAATAGCGATGGTCAAATCAGCGGAAGCCGGCTCGAATATTGTCGAAAGCGCTGCAAGCGTTACCATTTTTGGCTGCGTTGCTTTAATTGCTACGGCGATGATTACGCGCAAAGACTTCTCGTTCCTTCGCGGTATCCTGGTCTGGGGTTTCTTTATCGCCCTGGGGCTTATCGGCGCCTCGTTCCTGTTTGGCTGGAATCTCGGTACCTGGTTCTCGGTCGGTATGATTGGATTCGCGGGTGCCGCCGTTCTTTACGATACGTCCAACATCATGCACCACTACCCGCAGGACAAGTACGTGGCGGCATCGATGGCATTGTTTGCGTCGATAGCCATGATGTTCTGGTACGTGCTGCGTCTGTTTATCAGCCGCGACTGAGCTTCTTCAGGCCGCCCATATACGGCTGCAGAACCGCGGGGACCCGGATTCCGCCGTCTTCGTCCTGGTAGTTTTCCATGACGGCGATGAGTGCGCGGCCGGCCGCAACCCCGGAACCGTTCAACGTGTGTATGAGCTCGGGCCTGCCGGTTTCGGGATTTCGCCAGCGAGCCTGCATTCGTCGCGCCTGGAAATCGTTGTAATTACTGCAGGAAGATATCTCCCGGTATTTCTCCTGGCCGGGCAGCCACACCTCGATGTCGTAGGTCTTTGTCGAGCCGAATCCGATGTCGCCCGAGCACAGGGTGACTGTACGGTAAGGCAGCTCGAGCCGCTGCAGTATGACTTCGGCATGCCCGGTTAACTCTTCGAGCGCCGCGGCCGACTTGCCCGGCTCAACAAACTGCACCAGCTCGACTTTTTCGAACTGGTGCTGGCGAATCATGCCGCGGGTGTCCTTTCCATAGGATCCCGCTTCCGATCGAAAACACGGCGTGTGCGCAACGAACCGCACCGGCAGCTGGTCCGCCTCCAGAATGGTGTCGCGTGCAAGGTTGGTCACCGGCACTTCGGCCGTAGGTATCAGGTAGAACGGCGTTTCCGTATTCGTCTGAAACTGTTCTTCCTCGAACTTCGGAAGTTGCCCCGTACCCACAAGCGCGTGCGCCTGCACGAGGTAAGGCACATAGACTTCATCGTAGCCGTGCTCAGTCGTGTGCGTATCCAGCATGAACTGAATCAGTGCGCGCTGCAGGCGCGCCAGCGGACCCCGCATCACGACAAACCGTGCTCCCGAGATACGGCTGGCCGACTCGAAGTCCAGCAGGCCGAGATGCTCGCCGAGATCGATGTGATCTTTCGCCGCAAAACCCAGCTCCGCCGGCTCTCCCCAGCGCCGCACTTCGGCATTGTCGGACTCCGAGCTGCCCACCGGCACGTCGTCGGATAGCAGGTTCGGCAGGCCAAGCTCGATGTCGTTCAGCGCTGCCAGCACTTCCTGCAGCGCTGATTCATTGCTCTCGAGCCTGTCGCCTAGCTCCTTGACGGCCGCCAGCAGGGGTTCAATGTCCTCGCCCTGCGCTTTTGCTTTGCCGATGTTCTTGGCGCTGCTGTTGCGTTCGCTGCGCAAGGCCTCGGTCTCGACCTGCAGCGCCTTGCGCCGCCCTTCGAGCGCAAGGTAGGCCTCGGTATCGAACTCGAATCCTCGCCGGGCCAGGTTGGCGGCGACCTCGGGTGCGGATTGACGCAATAGTTTTGGATCGATCATTTTTCCTGCTGTCTATGACTATTTATCGCGGTTTCGCCGTTCGATTTCCTCGAGCTTTTCGCGGATCCTGATCTCCAGGCCACGAGGCACGGGATGATAATACTTAACCGCCCTCATGTCGTCGGGAAAGTATTTCTCGCCGACGGCAATGGCGCCCTCTTCGTCGTGCGCGTATCGGTATTTCTCGCCGTAACCGAGGTCCTTCATCAATCGCGTGGGCGCGTTTCGCAAATGGAGGGGCACTTCGAGCGAGCCGTGCGCCCTGGCATCTTCCATCGCCGCTTTCGACGCCTGGTAGACTGCATTGCTCTTCGGTGCACATGCGAGGTAAACGACTGCCTGCGCCAGTGCCAGCTCGCCCTCGGGGCTGCCGAGCCGCTCGAGCACTTCCCAGGCATTGAGCGTCAGCTGCAGGCTCCGCGGATCGGCGTTGCCTATGTCCTCTGACGCAACGCGGATCATGCGGCGCGCGATATACAGAGGATCGCAACCACCGTCGAGCATGCGCATGAGCCAGTAAAGCGCGGCATCAGGATCGGTCCCGCGAACCGATTTGTGGAGCGCGGAAATCTGGTCATAAAAATATTCGCCGTGCTTGTCGAAACGCCTGCGGCTACCCGATGCGACCTCCTCGACCGTAGCCGATGAAATCTCGCCGTCTTCGGTGAGGTCCGCCGCAAGCTCGAGAAGATTCAGTGCGCGGCGGGCGTCGCCATCGGCAGCCGACGCGATGATTTCAATTGATTCGTCGCTGATTTCAAATTTGCCGGCAAGCCCGCGATTTTCATCGATTAGCGCGCGTCGCAATACTTCCTCGAGATCATCCGCGGTCAGCGACTTGAGGACATACACGCGGGCGCGCGACAGCAGCGCGTTGTTCAGCTCGAAGGACGGATTTTCGGTCGTCGCCCCGATGAACGTGAGCGTGCCGTCCTCGACGAACGGCAGAAACGCGTCCTGTTGAGATTTGTTAAATCGATGAACTTCGTCAAGAAACAGGACCGTTCCGCGATTCCGCATCTGCCGATGCTGCTCCGCTTCAGCGACAGCGCCACGGATATCCTTGACGCCGGCCATGACCGCCGAGAGAGCAATGAAGTGCGAGTCCGTTGTTCCGGCGATAACCCGGGCGAGTGTGGTCTTTCCGGTGCCCGGCGGCCCCCAGAACACCATGGAGTGCGCCCGGCCCTGCTCGATAGCCCGCAGCAATGGCTTTCCGGGCGCCAGCAGGTGGCGCTGGCCGGAGAACTCGGCCAGCGTCGCCGGCCGCATTCGGTCGGCAAGAGGTCGTTCAGTATCGTGCAGAGATTCTGATATGAATAGGTCAGTCAATGCCCGGGCCAGTCTGTCGCGCTGAGTACCAGTCTTCGATGCGCAGACTCCAGCCCCCGAGGCCCGCCATCGCGACTGCGAAACCGAGGATTATACCGACAGTATTCGCGCCGATGTCGATCCAGTCCGCCATGCGGTAACTGACAATCAGCTGGCAGAGTTCGATAGCACATCCAAACAGCATCAATCCGATCGCAATGCGCCAATACGAGGGACGCCGATATTGCCCCGCAAACCACACCGCGAGGACGAAAAACGTAACGCCGTGCAGAAGCTTGTCGGCGTTATCAAACCACGACAGGATCTTCACCTTGTCGTCCCAGAACCAGATTGCGGGCATTAGTGCGGCAAGAAAGACCGTGAAGAGAAGTAATACGTCCGCAATTTTCCAGAAGCGTGCGTGTCTTAGCGGCAACATCAGGGAACGGCATCGCCGGCTACCAACGGGACACCGACCAGATCCGCATCATCGGGCACTGCGAATTCAAAATGTTCGGCATCGATGGGCTCATTGATGACAACACCGTCGAACGCGACGAGCGTCGTTTGTTCGAGATTGTCAAGGAACACCATGCGGCGAAGTTCGTCGTTTACGAATCCCAGGTCGACCCGATTGAAGCCACTGCCTTCGTCCACGGGACGCATGCGCACCCAGGTGATGTCACCCTCAACCCGGCTGCCTTCGAACTCAAACTGCTCCAGAGCTTCGTTCGCACCGCCGAGCAACAGCGCCGGCGTGTTGCTTAACGTCTTCGCCTGGGGTTTTACCGTAACCTGCGCGAGATCGACATCGTAACTCCAGATATTCCGGCCATCGGCAACCAGCCACTGTTCATAGGGATCGGCATAGATCCAGCGAAAACGGCTTGGCCGCTCGATTTCCAGCGTACCGGTCGAGACATCCGTAACCGCTCCATCGGCGTCCGTCAACGTCTGCTCGAATCGGCCTTGCATCGTAATTACGTCCGTCAGGAAATCGTTGACGAGCTTTTCGCCGACTTGGTCGACGGATGACTGCGCCACGGCGTTTTGTCCGGCAGCGGTGCAAAGCACCAACAAGAAAAATAGTCTGATCATGTAGTGGTCCCTCAGAAGGCGCTGTCGCCCCTGCCTAGTCCTTCATTCAATCCTCGGCCGCCGCATTCGGCACCAGGATTTCGCGTGTCCCGTTAGGCTGCAGCGGCCCGACGAGACCTGCTGCCTCCATGCACTCGACCATTCTCGCGGCGCGATTGTAGCCGATCTTGAGACGCCGCTGGACGCCCGATATCGACGCTTTGCGAGTATCAATGACAACCTGCACAGCCTGGTCGTACAGCGGGTCCTGCTCCGCGTCGGCGCTGTCGGCCGGCATCTTGTCAATTCCCACCAGTCCTGGTGTTGGACTCGTCGGACCCTCGAGAATTTCATCGATATAGCGTGGCCGGCCGCTTTTTTTCAGCTGGCGAACGACCGCGTGAACCTCGTGATCAGCAACAAATGCGCCGTGCACGCGTATCGGCAGCGAGGTACCGGGCGGCAAAAAAAGCATGTCGCCGTGACCGAGCAGATTCTCGGCACCCTGCTGATCGAGAATGGTCCGCGAATCCACCCGAGCCGAGACCTGGAATGCGATGCGGGCCGGCACATTCGCCTTAATCAGGCCAGTGATTACATCGACCGACGGACGTTGCGTCGCGAGAATCATGTGTATACCGGAGGCCCGCGCTTTTTGCGCCAGGCGCGCAATCAGCTCTTCGACTTTCTTGCCGACAATCATCATCATGTCTGCGAGTTCATCAATGATAACGACGATATACGGCAGTGGCGTCAATGTTGGATGAACAACGGGCTTTTCTTCATCGAAGATATCCGGCGGGCGAAACGTCGGATCTTTGATCGGATCGCCCGCGGCGGCGGCTTCTTTCACTTTGCGATTGTAGCCGCCGATATTACGAACGCCCAGCGACGACATCAGGCGATAGCGGCGATCCATCTCGGCAACACACCAGCGCAGTGAGTTCGACGCCTCTTTCATGTCGGTGACGACAGGCGCAAGCAGGTGCGGGATGCCTTCGTAGACCGAAAGCTCCAGCATCTTCGGGTCGATCATGATCATGCGCACCTGCTCTGGTTGCGACTTGTAGAGGATGCTGAGCACCATCGCGTTGATGGCGACCGATTTACCCGAGCCCGTCGTGCCCGCGATGAGCAGGTGAGGCATCCGCGCAAGGTCGGCCACCACCGAATTGCCGCCGATATCCTTGCCGAGAGCGAGGGTCAAAGGTGACTTCATATCGTCGTAGGCGCGCGATTTCAGAACTTCGCCCAGCGTGACGAGCTGGCGCCTTTCGTTCGGAATCTCGAGACCAACAAACGACTTGCCCGGAATCACCTCAACGATACGCACGCTGACAACGGACAGTGAGCGGGCAAGGTCTTTCGACAGGTTGGCAATCTGGCTGACCTTGACCCCTGGCGCCGGATCCAGCTCGAACCGGGTTATCACCGGTCCCGGAGACACGGAGCGGACCTCGACGTCGATATTGAAGTCCTTGAGCTTGAGTTCGACCAGCCGTGACATCGCCTCGAGCGACTCTTCGGAATAGCCGTGCTTCTGCTCGGGCGGATCATCCAGTATCGACAGCGGCGGCAGCTCGCCGGCTTCCGGTGGGTCGAACAGCGCCACCTGCCGTTCTTTTTCCGCCCGAACGCTGGGCTCCAGTGCGGCCAACACGGGCTCTATTCGTGGCTTGCTGCGTTTCGCCGTAAGTTTCTGCTGAACCTTGACGATGTCCTGCCGCGCAGCCGCCTGCCGCCGGCCCTCTGCCCTGTCCCGCAATTCTCCGATCTTGATTCTGGCTTTTTCGTAGCCGGACAGGGTCCATTGACCTATTCGGTCCATAACGGCAATCCACGAGATGCCGAGAAACAGCGAGATCGCCGCGACCCAGAGGCAAAACAAAAGGGTACTCGCGCCCAGCAGCTTCATGACATCGACGAGCAGCTCGCCGATGCTCGCGCCGATGATGCCGCCAGCCGAATTCGGAAAGCCCGCCGGCGCAAAATGCAGGGACGACAAGGCACAACTCGTGACGAGCGTGGCCAGGAATCCGGAAAAGCGCAGACCGAAGTCGAGCCCGGTCAATTCGATCTGGGTTTTTTGCTCCCGATAAAGCATCCAACCCAGGTAAAAAATCATGACCGTAAACAGATAGGCCGGGCGACCGAAGAATGAGAACAGCAGGCCGGCAATCTGCGCACCGAACAGCCCTACGCCGTTGTTCACCGTCGTGTCCGTCGTTGCCTGGCTCCAGCTCGGATCGGCAGGATCGTAGGTGAATAACGCGTACCAGAGAATCAGCGCCAGTGCGCCGAATACATACAATGCGCCTTCACGCAGCGCCCGATGAACCTGAGCTGACAATCGTGATTCCGGTTGTTTCGCTTTTGAGACTCTTGCCATTAAGAAACGGTTTTCCCTACACTAGCCCAAGGACGCGCTGTTCCGCATATAGCTTGCCCGCATCATCGCCCTTGAAAGTCGTCATGGGAACCGCATTTCCGGGCTCTGCGCGGGCAGATCATTGCATCGCAATATTTACGGACAAATTATACATGAGTGACTTGAAACATTGCCGGGTTCTGATCCTGGGCTCGGGGCCGGCCGGCTATGCCGCGGCCGTGTATGCCGCGAGGGCCAATCTCGAACCGGTACTCATTACCGGCGTGGAGCAAGGCGGACAGCTCATGACGACGACCGACGTCGACAACTGGCCCGGCGACGTCGAAGGCTTGCAGGGCCCCGAGCTGATGGACCGCATGCTGCGTCACGCTCAGCGCTACGATACCGAGATCATCAACGATCACATTCACAAAGCCGACCTGTCGCAGAGGCCGTTTCGCCTTGACGGCGATTACGGCAGCTACACCTGTGACGCGCTGATTATTGCGACGGGTGCGACAGCGATGTACCTCGGCCTGCCGTCTGAAGAAGCCTACAAGGGGCGCGGCGTGTCCGCCTGCGCGACCTGTGACGGCTTCTTTTATCGCGGCAAACCCGTTGCCGTCGTAGGCGGCGGCAATACGGCCGTCGAAGAAGCCCTGTATTTGAGCAACATCGCGTCCAAGGTTACGGTGGTGCACCGACGCGACGCTCTGCGTGCCGAGAAGATCCTTCAGGGCCACCTTTTTGAAAAAGAACGTAACGGCAACGTCGAGATCCAGTGGGACCATGTCGTCGACGAGGTTCTCGGCGACGATTCAGGTGTAAACGGCCTCCGCATTCGCAGCACCAAGGACAGCTCGCTGACCAAGGATCTCGATGTCGATGGCGTCTTCATTGCCATTGGCCACAGGCCGAACACGACGCTGTTCGAAGGTCAGCTCGAGATGAAAAACGGCTACATTATCGTGAAGTCCGGCATTGCCGGTGACGCAACAGCCACGAGCGTTCCCGGAGTTTTTGCGGCCGGTGACGTTGCCGACCAGGTATATCGACAGGCCGTCACGTCGGCCGGCGCCGGATGCATGGCCGCCCTCGATGCCGAGAAATACATCGATGCACTCGCGAGCCACGATGCCGCGACGGACGACGCTGCCGCGTAAGGCCGCGGTGCCTAATGAAGGTCACCGTCCAAGACAGCATTGCAGACATTGCGGCCAGCGACTGGAATCATCTTGCCGGCACAGAATGTCCCTTTCTGCGTCACGAGTTTTTGAATGCGGCCGAAAAAACGCGCTGCGTCGCACCAGTACAGGGCTGGACTCCACGCCACCTGACGATCGGCAAAAAAGGACACCTGCGCGCCGCAATGCCGCTTTACGAAAAGAGCCATTCCTGGGGCGAGTTCGTGTTCGACTGGGCGTGGGCGCGCGCCTATGAACAGGCGGGCTTCCGATATTATCCGAAATTGGTCTCGGCGGCTCCGTTTACGCCCGCCCCGAGTCGTCGCCTTCTGCTTGCCGACCCCAATGATAAAGAAGCTGCGCACGCGCTGATCGCAGCAGCGATCGCCCTGGCGGACGAGTCTAACTGTTCTTCCTTTCACATGCTGTTTCCAACGGCGGAAGAAATACCACTGTTGGAAAGCGCAGGTTTGCTCATTCGCAAAGACTGCCAGTTTCACTGGCACAATCGCGGCTATCGGAACTTTGATGATTTCCTGGCGACCTTCAACTCTGCAAAACGCAAGAAGGCAAAGCGTGACCGACGCCGCGCCGCTGCCAACGGCATCCGTTTTCGCCGTCTGAAAGGTGATGAGATGGACGACGCGACCTGGTCGGTCGTGTACACATTGATCAGCCGCACGTTTATGCAAAGAGGGTCTTTACCCTACTTCAATGAAGTTTTTTTTAAATCGATCAGTGAGCAGCTGCCCGAGAACATCCTCGTCGTGCTTGCAGAAAAGGAATCAAGTCCCGTGGCCGCAGCTGTTTTCTTCGAAAGTAATCGCGTCCTCTACGGACGCTACTGGGGTAGCGACGGACATTACGACGCCCTGCATTTTGAAACCTGCTACTACCAGGGAATCGACTACTGTATCGACACAGGCAAGCAGGTTTTTGAACCCGGCACACAGGGGGAGCACAAGATCAGTCGCGGTTTTTCACCGGAAACGACCTGGTCCGCACATTGGCTTGCGCATCCTGAGTTCGCGGATGCAATCAGCAGGTACCTCGATGAGGAAGCACGCCACGTCGAAAGCTATATGGACGCCGTGGCGTCGCGCACTCCGTACAAGTCGCACCGTGAGCAATAGCCGCATTGTCTGGCTGAGCCCGACTGATCCGCAGGACGCCTTCCCGCCGGTGGAGACAGCGCTGCGCGAACCGGACGGCCTGCTGGCGGCCGGCGGCGATCTCGGCTCGGAGCGATTGCTGTGCGCATACAGCAGCGGCATTTTTCCCTGGTCCGATCAAGGGCAGCCGATCTTGTGGTGGTCGCCCGATCCCCGCTGTATTTTCAGGAAAGGCGACTTTCACCTTTCCCGGAGTCTGCGGCGACACTTGCGGCAATCAACCGCAGAAGTTCGATTCAATACCTCATTTCCGGACGTCATCCGCGCCTGTGCAGCACCGAGAATTACCGAACAACAAACCTGGATCACGGCCGATATGATTGTGGCCTATGAACGGCTGCACGGTGAAGGCTGGGCGCACTCTGTCGAGATATGGCGTGACGGATCACTCGTCGGCGGCCTGTATGGGCTGGCGATCGGGCGAGCTTTCTTCGGCGAGTCCATGTACAGCGCCGAAAGCAATGCATCGAAAATTGCACTCCTGGCGCTCTCGAAAATGATCGATGCCGATGAATTCGGTATTTTCGACTGTCAGGTGCCGTCCACCCATTTGCTCAGTCTCGGCGCCAAACTGATTCCCCGCCATGAGTTCATCGAAATCCTGGATTCGCTGTGCGATCCCCTCGAAAGATTTGAAAACTGGCCATCCGCCCCCATATCGACGAAGAGGTTGTTGCAGGGGTAAGCCGGGTTTGCGTTGCAATACCCACGCCATTTCTGCACAATTCGGCAGCCATTCAGCACTAGAGAGAAGCGAAACCCTTGGCGAAAGAAGAAGCCATTCAGATGGAAGGCGTCGTAAGCGAGACGCTACCCAATACGACCTTCCGGGTAGAACTGGAAAACGGTCATATTGTGACAGCGCATATTTCAGGAAAGATGCGCAAGAACTACATTCGTATACTCACCGGCGACAAGGTTACGGTGGAGCTCACGCCGTATGACCTTAGCAAAGGTCGTATCGTCTACCGCGGGCGTTAAGAACGACCTCTGACTAGCCCTCAGGCAGGTGCTCGAGTTCCTTGAGTACCGGTTCAGCATTCAACTTAAGATTTCCGTCCGCGCCGACGGTGACCTTGACGTGCCCGCCATTCGCGAGGCTGCCGAACAGGAGCTCTTCTGCCAGAGGACGTTTGATCTGTTCCTGAATCACGCGCGCCATTGGTCGCGCGCCCATAGTCGGATCGTAGCCGCGTTCCGCAATCCACTCTCTCGCCTCGTCATTCAGTTCCAGCGTGACGTTGTTGTTGCCGAGCTTGGCTTCCAGTTCGACCACGAGCTTGTCCACAACCCGTTTGATCGAATCGATATCGAGCGAGCCAAACTGAATTATCGTATCGAGCCTGTTGCGAAACTCGGGTGAGAACGACTTCTTGATAACCGCCATGCCGTCGCTGCTGTGATCCTGCTGCGTAAACCCGATCGATGCGCGACTCATTTCCCCGGCACCAGCGTTGGTTGTCATGACAAGAATAATATTTCGAAAATCGGCTTTACGGCCATTGTTGTCGGTCAGCGTTCCGTGATCCATAACCTGCAGCAGCAGATTGAAGACTTCGGGATGTGCCTTTTCGATCTCATCAAGCAAAACGACTGCGTGCGGGTTCTTGCTAACGGCCTCCGTCAGCAAACCACCCTGGTCAAAACCGACGTAGCCCGGCGGCGCACCGATCAGGCGAGAGACCGTGTGTCGTTCCATGTACTCGGACATGTCGAAACGCAGCAACTCGACGCCCATTGACATCGCAAGTTGCCGGGTCACCTCCGTCTTACCGACGCCGGTGGGTCCCGCGAACAGAAACGCCCCGATCGGCTTCTCTTCCTCGCGCAGCCCGGAACGCGCCATCTTTATCGCGCTGCTCAGTGCTTCGATTGCGCGGTCCTGACCGAAGATGGTCAGCTTGAGATCTCTCTCCAGGGTGCGCAGCGCATCGCGGTCAGACGCCGAAACACTCTTCGCTGGAATACGCGCCATCTTTGCGACCATGTTCTCGATCATCTCGACGGTAACCAGCTCGCCACGTTCGGCGACGGGCCGCAGGCGAAGATTCGCGCCGGCTTCATCCATGACATCGATCGCCTTGTCCGGAAGGTGCCGGTCATTGATATGGCGCGCCGACAATTCCGCGGCCGATTTCAGCGCCTCGCTCTCGTACCGAATACCGTGGTGCTCCTCAAACCGGGACTTCAGCCCGTTCAGAATCGCAACGGTTTCCTCGATGCTCGGCTCGGGAACATCGATTTTCTGGAAACGCCGCGCCAATGCATGGTCTTTCTCGAAAATACCTCGGTACTCGGAGTAGGTCGTGGAACCGATGCACCGGATCTCGCCGTTGGCAAGCACGGGCTTGATCAGGTTACTCGCATCCATGACGCCACCCGAAGCGGCGCCTGCACCGATTACCGTATGAATTTCATCGATGAACAGAATTGCGCCGGGATCTTCGCTGATTTGGGCGATTACCCCCTTCAAACGCTTCTCGAAATCGCCGCGGTACTTGGTGCCGGCAATCAGTGTCCCCATATCCAGTGCATAGATTGTACAGTCGCGAAGCACTTCTGGAACACGTTCTTCGGTGATCATACGCGCCAGGCCCTCTGCCAGTGCCGTCTTGCCGACCCCGGCCTCGCCCACGTACAGCGGATTGTTCTTGCGGCGGCGGCACAGGATCTGGACGGTGCGTTCGATCTCAAGCTCACGGCCGATCAACGGATCGATCTTTCCCTGGATCGCCTGCTCGTTCAGATTGGTCGCATACTGCTCGAGCGGCGATTTCTCGACTTCCGCATCCGGCTCGACCTGCGCATCGGACTCCTCCTCGCCGCCTTCTCCCGGGACCTGCGGCAAGCCGTGAGAGATGAAGTTGACGACGTCGAGGCGCGTGATGTCCTGCAAACTGAGGAAATAAACGGCTTGTGACTGCTTCTCGCTGAATATCGCAACCAGGACGTTGCTTCCGGTGACCTCCTTCTTGCCGCTGGACTGCACGTGAAATACCGCGCGCTGCAGCACCCGCTGAAAGCCGAGCGTCGGCTGGACGTCGGTATCATCGTCTTCGGGCAGCCGCGGCGTCTGTTCATCAACACATTCCGTAAGCTGGCGACGCAGCTCCGGAATATTTGCGTTGCAGGCCTTCAGGATCTCATGCACTTTCGGAATATCAAGCAGCGCAAGCAGCAGATGTTCGACCGTCATGAACTCATGACGGCGATCCCGCGCACGTTGAAACGCCTCATTCAAACAAAATTCGAGCTCACTGCTGAGCATAGTGCTGCCTCATTGCCGCTTCAGGTCTCTTCCATCGTGCAGAGTAACGGGTGCTGATGCTGCCTGGCGATTCCCATTACCTGCGCCACCTTGGTCTCTGCGATTTCGAAATTGAAGACACCGCAAACACCTTTGCCTTTCGTATGTACTTCTAACATGACCTGCGTCGCCCGCGTACGTTCCATGCCAAATATGGTTTCCAGTATATCCACAACGAAGGCCATGGGCGTAAAGTCGTCGTTCAGCAGGAACACCTGGTACAGCGGGGGCTGCTTCAGTTTCGGACGCGCCTCCTCGACAGCGATCTCAAGACCGTCATAGCGCTCGTTGTCAGTCGGGTTTTCACTCATCGCTTACTAGGGCATGCCAGCCAGTCAATCAGATGCCAAATCTACGGCCAGATACGAGAAAATCCATATGCCGGCCACAAGCACGTTATTATATATGGGCCTGTCCCCGCATCCGCGGATTCGGGCACACTTTTGGAACGCTTGATTGCGGCAGGTCCGCCAAATCAAGAGCTTATCTTAATTTTAGGTAATGCGGGTATATCCTTGCCAAATATAGTATTTTTCGCCTTTGCCGACTTGTCGGTGGTGAGTTTCAACCCGTATCATCGGGCCATTGCGTTATTAATCAGGTCAAGGTACGGACGCTAGCCGGGCGCAACATGATTACAAGAGTCAACTGGTCCGATCTCTCCAAGGTGGACGGCAGCAGCGCGCTGGCGGCCGCGAACCGGCTGTTGCCCCCGTGGGTCAGCCTGCTGCTGGTCGTAGCCATTGCCTGGCAAATCGCGAAAATAATCTGGATGCTCGTGCCGGGACCTGCCGCTGGCGTTAGTGTGGCGGTACCGGCATCCATCCCCTCGGCCAGCGTCCAGAAGACGAGTTCGGGCGATGTCCAGGCGATCGTGAATTCGCATCTGTTCGGCATCGCTGATGCCGAAGCCGTAGAATCGGCGCCGGCGCAGGCAATGGACGAGAATCTCAGCGATACGCGGCTGACAAACCTGGCGCTCAAGGGCACCGTCGCCTCCGAGATACCGGAGTTCTCGGTTGCTATCATCGCCGATGGCAACAGCGAAGAAAGAGTCTATGCTATCGGCGACCCGATCGGCTCCAGCGCAAAATTGCACGCGGTGTACGCCGATCGAGTGGTTTTGAACGAAAACGGAGTTCTAACGAACCTGAAGTTGCCGAAGGAATTTGCAGCAAGCCAGGTAGTACCGACCCGTCGGACGACCAGCAGTACTCGTCAGACAGCGACAGACGCGCAGAGCATCCAGGCCGTCGTGTCGCAGAACCTGAGCAAGCTTTCGGACGTCATTCGTCCGACACCTTACTTCGTCAACGGCCAGCAAAGCGGTTACCGCGTCTATCCCGGCCGAGATCGGCAGCAATTTTCGGCGCTCGGGCTCAGGCCCGGCGACCTGATCAAGGACATTGATGGGCAATCGTTGACCGATCCGACCCAGGCGATGGAAATATTTCAAGCACTTGGCACTGCAGAACAAGTGACCGTTACTGTAGAACGCAATGGACAGCCCGAAACCATTGTTCTGAAGACCAGTCAACTCGACCTGGGCGGCGAGCAAACCAAATGAACCGAAAAACAAGAAACCTGAACTGCGGATCTCTCCGCCTGCTGCTGACAACACTGCTGCTGTCCATCGCGTCTGTCGCGTGGGCCCAGCAGGCTGACGTCACGCTGAACTGGAAAGATGCCGACATTCGCAAAGTCGTGGAAGCCGTCAGCGAAGTTACCGGGAAGAACTTCATTCTCGACCCACGTGTTACGGGCAAGGTGACCCTGCTGTCGGCGTCGCCGATGACACCCGATGCGTTTTACGAAGCGTTTCTCTCGATCCTGCAGGTGCACGGATACGTTGCGATTCCCAGCGGCGACCTGATCAAGATCGTTCCGGACGCCACGGCGCGACAGTTCGCCGGCCCTATCGGCACCAGCAGTGCGGCAGGGCCCGACGACCTGGCGACGCAGGTCATCCAGGTCCGCAATGTCGGGGCCACGCAGCTCGTTCCAATCCTGCGGCCGCTGATTCCGCAGTACGGCCACATGGTGGCGCACGCCGGGTCCAACATGCTGATCATCTCCGATCGTGCGGCAAACGTCGCTCGCATGGTCAACATCATTCGCCGCATTGACCAGGCGAGTGATGAAGACATCGAGGTTGTTACGCTGGAGCACGCCTCGGCTGCCGAGATCGTGCGCATCATGACCGCGCTGTCGCAAACGCCACGCGCCGACGGCGCGCCCGTTACAACCAGCCTCGTTGCCGACTCACGCACCAACAGCGTGCTGATTGGCGGTGACAAGTCGGAGCGTCTGCGCCTGCGTACGTTGATCGCGCATCTGGATACGCCACTTGAAGACGGCGGCGATACCCAGGTTCGCTACCTGCGCTACGCCGATGCCGAAGACCTCGCGTCGAAGCTGCAGCAGCACTTTTCGGCACAGGCGGCCGGCTCGGCAGCGGCGGGCGCGACGGCAGCGGCATCCGCCGACAGGATCAGCGTCTGGGCAGACACGCAGACGAACGCCATCGTCGTCAATGCGCCGCCCAAGATGATGCGGTCGCTGACCCAGATCGTAGACAAGCTGGATATCCGCCGTGCCCAAGTCCTCGTCGAAGCGATTATCGTCGAGGTCATTGCCGATAATAAGAATGAACTGGGCACGACCTGGGCCGTTGAAGGCAGCAGTGATGACTCGCCTATCGCGGTCACCAACTTTCCGGATTTTCTCAGCGGCGTCGTGCAGCTTGGTAGTGCCGCGGGTACGGGAGTCGTGACCGATCCTTCCGGCCTGATTGGCGAAGGCATTACCATCGGCGTCGGTCGAATCAGCGATTCCGGCGTCAGCTTCGCCGCAATCCTGCGCGCCGCCCAGGGCGATGCCGACACCAATATCATCTCGACGCCCTCGATCGTAACCACCGACAACGAAGAAGCAAGTCTGAACGTCGGGCAGGAGGTGCCATTTGTAACGGGCTCGTTCACGAACACGGGCGGTACTGCCGGCGCCGTCAATCCGTTCCAGACAATTAATCGCGAGCAGATCGGCGTAAAACTCAAGATTACGCCGCAAATCAATGAAGGCGATTCGATGGTTCTCGCGATTTCGCAGGAAATCTCGAGCATTGCGCAGTCAGCAGGAGGCGCCGTCGATCTGATTACCAATCAGCGAATCGTCGAAACGACCGTCATCGTCGACGACGGCGAAATCCTGGTTCTTGGTGGCCTGATAGAAGATCAGCTTCGCGAAAGCGACCAGCGCGTACCGATACTTGGCAGAGTACCCCTGCTGGGCAATCTTTTTCGCTCCCGGAAAACCGAAAAAATTAAAACCAATCTCATGATTTTTATTCGGCCCACTATTTTGCGCGACGCAAGACAGACTGCATTCGAGACCAACCAGAAATACAACATGATTCGCGATGTGCAGCAGGGCCAGCAGGGTAACGACATACAGTTGATGCCAGGCGAGCAAAGGCCGATGTTGCCGCCAATCGAGGAATACACCCCGAAGGAACCCGCCGGAGACGACGAACCGTAAGCAACATGGAAGCCAACAGCGACATCGTCCTGGAGACCGCGCCTGTCGAGGCGGCCGAGCCGGCTGGCCGCAGCCTGCCCTATTCGTTCGCGAAACGACACGGCATTTTGATCCGCAGGATCGACGAGCATGAAGCCGATGCGGTGTATCGCAGCGGCGCGTCTCCGATGAGCCTCGCCGAGGCGCGTCGATTCGCGGGGATCCCGCTGAAACTGTCGCGCGTGTCTGCGGAGGTATTTGACACGCTGCTGCAGGAATTTTACGAGCAGGACCGTACCAAAGCGTCGCAGATGGTCGATGGACTGGATGAGGAGTTCAACCTTACGCAGGTCGCACAGGAACTCCAGGGGCCTTCCGACCTCCTCGAGAGCGATGACGACGCGCCGATTATCCGATTCATCAATGCCGTATTAACCGAGGCCATCAAGGAGAATGCATCGGACATACATATCGAGCCGTACGAAAATCGCCTCGGTGTGCGATTCCGGGTGGACGGCGTGCTCAAGGAAATTCTGCAGACCCGGCGTGCGCTGGCACCGCTGGTCGTCTCACGTATCAAAGTCATGTCGAAACTCGACATCGCCGAAAAACGCCTGCCCCAGGACGGTCGCATATCCCTGCGCATCGCGGGACGCGCCGTCGACGTGCGCGTGTCGACCATGCCCTCGGGTCACGGCGAACGAGTGGTACTTCGGTTGCTGGATAAACAGGCTGGTCGTCTCGATCTGACGTCGCTGGGCATGGACACGGAAACGCAGACGACCATGGACAGGCTGATCCACAAGCCGCACGGGATCATCCTCGTTACCGGCCCGACCGGATCGGGCAAAACGACGACGCTTTACGCCGCCCTCGCACGAATAAACGACAACACCCGGAACATCATGACGGTCGAGGATCCTATCGAGTATTTCATCGACGGCATCGGCCAGTCCCAGGTAAACACCAAGGTCGAAATGACCTTCGCGCGCGGACTGCGTGCCATACTCCGCCAGGACCCTGACGTTGTGATGGTGGGCGAGATTCGCGATCTCGAAACGGCCGAAATCGCCGTGCAGGCGAGCTTGACGGGCCACCTCGTGCTTTCGACCCTGCACACCAACACAGCGGCCGGTGCCGTTACCCGACTGCGCGACATGGGCGTCGAACCGTTCCTCCTGTCATCGAGCCTGCTTGGCGTGCTGGCGCAGCGTCTGGTGCGCGTGCTGGATGACACGACCAAGATCCCCTACACCGCGCGCGAATATGAATGCAACTTGCTGGATGTGGATCCGGCCAATCCGCCCACCCTGTATCACCCTGGCGAAGGCGCGAATGGCGGATTCTCGGGCCGCACGGGCATTTACGAACTCATCAGCGTCGACGACGAGATGCGCGAGATGATTCATGGCGGCGTCAGCGAGCAGGAGCTCGACCGGCATGCCCGCAAGACCAGCCCGAGTATTCGAGCGGACGGGCGTCGCCAGGTGCTGAACGGCACCACGACCCTGGAAGAAGTACTGCGTGTCACTCGTGAGGACTGAGCCGGCCCGGCATCAATTCGACGGAGCTGCAGATGGGTGCGTTTGAATACGTCGCGCTGGACAAGTCGGGCAAGCAGGCAAAAGGCCTGCTCGAAGGCGACACGCCAAAACACGTCCGACAGCTGCTGCGCGATCGCAATCTTCTGCCGGTAAGCGTCACGGAAGTTGCGCAACGAGAAGCGCGCCGACAGCGAAGTTTTTCTTTACGGCGCGGCATGTCCTCGGCAGAGCTGGCGCTGATCACCCGTCAACTCGCTTCCCTGTCTCAATCCGGCCTGCCGCTCGAAGAAGCGCTACTGGCCGTGTCGCAGCAAAACGAGCAGCCGCGAACCAAGAGTATGCTCCTCGGCGTTCGTGCAAAGGTCATGGAAGGACATACGCTGGCCGACGGCTTCAGGGAGTTTCCGCAGGCCTTTCCGGAGCTGTATCGCGCGACGGTTGCCGCAGGAGAACAGTCTGGCCATCTCGACGTGGTCCTGGAGCGGCTGGCTGATTACACGGAAGCCCGCCAGGAACTCAGGCAGCGAATTACGAATGCACTCGTCTATCCCATTGCGCTGGTCGTAATGGCTGTCGCCATCATCAGCTTCATGCTGGCGACGGTCGTGCCGAAAATTGTCAGCGTGTTCGAAAATACCGCGGCCGAACTGCCCGCCCTGACCAGTGGCCTGATAGCGACCAGCCACTTCCTGCGCGCTTACTGGCTATTGGTCATCGTCGGACTTGGCGTCGTCGCCTATGCGACATGGTGGGTTCTGCAGCGGGACGTGCCGCGGCGGCGTTACCACTCGCTGCTTCTGCGCCTGCCGGTCGTCGGGCGCCTGACACGAGGCGTGAATACAGCCCGCTTCACACGCACGCTCAGCATCCTCGCCGGCAGCGGCGTGCCAATTCTGGAGGCCCTGAATATTTCGGCAGAGGTCATCGAAAACCTGCCCATGCGAGACGCCGTCACGGAGGCCACGCTGCGGGTCCGGGAAGGCGGATCGATCAGCAAGTCATTGGCCACGAGCAGACTCTTTCCACCGATGATGATTCACCTTATTTCCAGCGGCGAAGCCGGCGGGCGCCTGGAGGAAATGCTGTCGCGTGCGGCCGCTGGGCAGGAACGTGAAGTGGATGGCCTGATTGCGGCTCTGCTCGGCATCCTGCAGCCCCTGCTTATTGTCATCATGGGCGCCATCGTGCTGACGATAGTGCTTGCAATTTTGCTCCCGATCTTTGAAATTAATAACCTGATTCGCTAATAATATCGATTAGCCTGCTTGTGGCCGGAGACTGATGCGATGAACGGTGAAAACGACGACATCGATGACGATCTGGACGATGACTCATCCGATGAAACACTATCTGCGACTGTCATTCTTGCCGATGCTGATGAAGACGATGACGACGATCTCGTTGGTGACACGACGATCGAGATGGATATCGAGAGACTGGTAGCGAAGCTCGACGCCGTTGACAGCGAGGACGTTCATCGCAGGGCCGAGATTCGACGCCGGCTCGAGGATCTTCGTGAGCAGCGTCAGCAGGAGCTCGACAGCACCTTCAACTTCAATCTCGATGATGACGACTACTGATTGTTCCGATCAGTGAAAGTCCCGCGACCGTATCGTCAGGTTACCAAGCATATTACTGTGATCAATTAATCGCTTTGCGATCACATGTATCACCTTCCCCTCGATCTGCAGTTCCCCCGCCACACCGAGTAAACGCGCATTCAACAGCGCCGCACGATACTGCTCGGCAACCTTTTTCCAGAGGATGAGATTAATCTGCCCGGTCTCGTCTTCAAGCGTGACAAAGGTAACGCCACTTGCCGTACCCGGCCGTTGCTTCGTGATGACAAGCCCTGCCACGTTGATCTTCTGGCCATTGTCCATGCCGCGTAGCTGCTGTGCGGACACGTAGCGGTAACGGTCGAGATGGCTCCTGAGCAGGCACACGGGATGTCGCTCGAGGCTCAGCCCGATACTCTGATAATCGGCAACGATATTCTGCCCCTCAGTCGGCTTTCTTAATAGCGGCGTCGCTTCATACCGATTCATTGATGGAAACAGCGGCATGGGTTTTTCGGTTCCGGAAACAGCCCAACGCGCTTTGTGCCGGTTGCCGGAGAGCGGCTGTAATGCGCCCGACGATGCCAGCACGCCGAGCTCACGCTGATCGAGCCCCGCAAGCTCGAGCAACTGCTGCACCTGTCCGTAAGCGCCCGTTTGTCGTTCCGCAACGATTCTCTGCCCTGTTTCCTCAGACAGTCCCTTGACCATTCTCAAACCCAGACGCAGTGTTGCGGCTCCCGTGTCATTCGCTTCCAGCGAACAGTCCCACTGGCTGCGGTTGATGTCGACAGGCCGGACGGCCACGCCGTGCCTTTGCACATCCTGCACCAGCTGTGACGCCGAATAGAAACCCATCGGCTGGCTGTTCAAAAGCGCGCAGACGAATGCGGCGGGTTCATGGCATTTCAACCACGACGAGACGTAAACGAGCAGCGCGAAGCTCGCGGAATGCGATTCGGGAAACCCGTATTCACCAAAACCTTCAATCTGGCGAAATATCTGTCGCGCAAACTCCTCTTCATAGCCACGCTCACGCATCCCCGAAATCAGCTTGTCCTCAAATCCGCCGAGGCCACCGCGGCGCTTCCATGCGGCCATGGCACGCCGTAGCTGATCCGCCTCGCCGGGCGTAAAACCAGCGGCTACGACCGCAAGCTGCATGACCTGCTCCTGGAAAATAGGCACCCCCAGCGTGCGTTGCAGCACACCTTTGACGTCATCGCTCGGATAGTCGACGGCTTCCTCACCATTCCGCCGGCGCAGATACGGATGCACCATGTCACCCTGGATGGGGCCTGGCCGGATAATCGCCACCTCGATCACCAGGTCGTAGTAACAGCGTGGTTTGAGCCTGGGCAACATGGCCATCTGCGCCCGAGACTCAATCTGGAAAACGCCCATCGTGTCGCCGTCGCAGATCATGTCATAAACCTGCGGATCTTCAGCGGGCACGTTTGCGAGCGTGTACTGTCGGCCATCGAAATCGCGAATCAGATCGAAGCTGCGGCGTATCGCCGTAAGCATGCCGAGACCGAGAACATCCACCTTCAGCAGACCCAGTTCTTCAAGATCATTCTTTTCCCACTGGATAACCGTTCGATCCGGCATCGCGGCGTTCTCGATCGGCACAAGTTCGTGCAGCGGCGCATTGGAAATCACGAATCCACCAACGTGTTGAGAAAGATGCCGGGGAAAGCCGATCAACTCCCGGACCAGATACAGAAGCCGCCGCATCACGGGACTGTCCGGATCAAGGCCGGCCTCGAGAATGCGGCTGTCGTCGACTTTGTGCCCATCCCACCATTGCATGGTTCGCGACAAGCGGCTGACCTGCAGATCGCTCAGGCCCAGCACTTTGCCCACATCGCGTAACGCGCTGCGTGGCCGGTAGGTAATGACAGTGGCCGCCAGTGCTGCCCGCTCACGACCATACTTACCGTAGATGTACTGGATAACCTCTTCACGGCGCTCGTGCTCGAAGTCGACGTCGATGTCAGGAGGTTCGTTACGTTCCTTGGAGATAAAGCGTTCAACCAGTGTTTCCATGCGCCCCGGATCGACTTCGGTGATCCCCAGGCAAAAGCAAACAGCAGAATTTGCCGCCGAGCCACGTCCCTGGCACAGAATGCCCTGTGCTCGCGCAAAACTGACAATGTCATACACGGTCAAAAAGAAAGGTTCGTATTCAAGGTCGGCAATCAACGCAAGCTCGTGCTCAACGAGGGATGTCACTTTGTGCGGCACCCCATGGGGCCAGCGACGCCGCATGCCCTCCTCGGTCAGCTTGCGAAGATACGTTGCCGGCGTTTCGCCATCGGGGACCAGTTCGTTCGGATATTCATAGCGTAATTCGTCGAGCGAAAAGTCGATGGCACTGGCGATATGTACTGTTTCGGCGAGCAGCTCGGCCGGGTAATTGCGCTGCAGTATTTCGCGCGGCCGAAGATGACGTTCACCGTTCGGGTACAAGGTGAAACCGGCGTTGTCGATCGTCGTACCATGGCGTATTGCCGTTACGGCATCCTGAAGAATTCGTCGCGACCGACAGTGCATGTGCACATCGCCGCATGCCACCAAAGGCAGTTTGAGGCGGCGCCCTTCTTCACGAAGTGTAGCCAGTTGTTCCCGCTGACGACCGTCAGCGAGCAGCTCAACGGCAATCCAGAGGCGATCGCGAAACGTCTCGCGCAGCCAGTGATCTTCGATATCAAGGGCGAATGCCTGGTCCGGCACCCACAGCACCAGGCAATCGGGCAAGCCGTCTTCAAACGCCGTGCGTGTCAACTCATAGCGGCCCTTTTCAGCCGCGCAGCGTGCACTGGAAATAAGCTGGCACAGTGCTGCATAACCGTTTCGATTCTGTGCCAGCGCAACAAGCTTGCGGCCGCTGGGTAATCTGAACTCTGAACCGATGATCAGCTTCCTGAGGCCACATGCCTTCGCCGCCGAGTGCGCGCGAACGATGCCCGACATCGAACATTCATCGGTGATGGCAAGCGCCGTATAGCCGAGCTTTGCCGCTGTCTCGACGAGTTCTTCAGGATGAGAGGCGCCGCGTAAGAACGTAAAGTTGCTGAGCGCGTGCAACTCAGCGTACTGGCTCGACATGGCTACTTACCCGAAGTAGCCGTGCAGGTACCAGGAGGACGATCGCTTGCGGTTACGGAAAATCCACAGCCGTATCCCTGCCGGATTTACCGCCATGTAATAGTCACGAGAGATGCCCTCCTCATCCCACCAGCCGGTCTCCAGACGTTCCGGACCGTCAAGCAGCCTTATGCGACCGCCCTGATGCAGCGGGTAACCGCTATCCGCTGGCAGCAAAACCGGCTCGGGCAGCATCCAGAGTGGGCGCCGCAAATGTCGCCTGGCCTCTGACAAGGTGCTGCTCCCCCAGTCCGACAGCAGACTCTGTGTACGCCAGGCGTACTGTGGGCGGTGCTCTGCCACCAGGGTGGTTGAGTGCACTGACTGGTCGCCAATGCGTGCAATGAGGCGCTCGGCAAGCTGCGCAATCGAATAACGTCGCGCCTCTCCGGCAGCAGTCGTATGAAAGTTCAAACGCGCTGACTCGGCCTGCAGCGCCTGAGTCATACCGCTCTGCAAGCGAGCCGCGATCACCGGCACGGGCAACACCAGTTTATTAAAGCGAATACGTAACAACTCCAACCAGCGCTCAGCCGAACGATCCGCACGCGCACAACCCAGCCGCAGCTCGGTCGCTGATCCCTTCAAGTGAAAAAAACTGAAACTCAAACGCTGCGTACCGAGCTGCCGTGCCAGCAGGAACTGCTCGTGCAACAACAAAAGCTCGTGGCAAATGTTGAGCAACAGCTCTCGATCCGACGTCTCTTCCGTCATCTCATAATCGGTACAAAAACGCTCGGGTGCACGCCAGGCGTTTCGCGGGTCCGGCAAATTTCCAAGCGCACGGTCCAGTTCGAGCATATACTGCGCACCAAAGCGCCTGACAAACCCCTCCCGCGGCAAACGCAGGCAATCACCAATGTTTATCACTCCCATACCGGTTAAAGACGCGTAAATCCCCTCGGGCCAGTTGAGACTGGCCAGGGGCAGATGGCGTAACTCCCGTTTAAGGTTCTGCGCGGCGCGAATGCACACACGACGGCCGGCTCTTGCGAGCCATGTTGCGCCTAGCGGTGTCGGTGCAATAGCCAGCGATGCATCAAAACCATGTTGCCGTAAACCTTTCGAAATTTTTTCCCGCAGCGGACGCAGGCCACCAAACAAACGCAGGCTGCCTGCAATCTCGAGCAACAGCAGGTCACGGCCGGCAATACAGACGAATGACGAAAAGCGTTCCAGCCAGCCTGCCAGCGCTTCGAGCGCCTGCTGTTCCCGCAGCAGGCTGCGTTCTTCAAGCTGCAGCGTGGGCAGCAGTGCGAGGGCCGCATTCGCCGACTGCCCCGCCATGACGCCCGCAGCCTCTGCCTGTCTATCCGCCAACAGCACACGATGAATACCCTGCTGTTCTTCAATAACCGCCGTGGCCCCCTCCGATGAGCGACTGGCTTCAAGCGGCAGACCGGGCAACCAGATGCAAAACCAGAGTCGCTGAACCGGCGTTGGAGTGCAAAACAGCGGTTTAACGGGCGGTGCTGACTCAACGAACGGCAACGCCTGCTGTGATGCCGAGGGAGTTGGGGCAGCATCCGCCGCGCCGCGGAGGCCCGTGGATGCAGAAACGCGGCTCATGCGGGATGGTGAGATAGATTCAGCAGATTATTCAGAACGGTCGGGCGTCCGCCGCGACTTTTCAGGATATGAACACGAGTGCCTTGTGCGCTGGAATGCAGCTCCAGGCGCAGTGCCGCAGCCGACGGTTGCTGACGCGCAGTCATGGGGCGAAAAGCAATGGCCCAGCTATGACCTTTCTCCGCCGCCAGCTGCAAACGCCGGCTGGCCTGATCATCGAGCATCTCGGCCCAAAACAGCACAGCGGCACAGGTTCCGGAGGACAGCGCCTGCTCGGCCGACCAGAGTATTTCGCTGGCGTCCCTGGGCCGCACAATGAGCATGCGCGACAAATCGATGCCGCTCTGCTGCAGTGCCGGCGGATAAGGTTGAAAGGGAGGCGCAACCCAGGCAATCCAGCCCGGCTCGCTGCAGTCCGACTGTGGGTCTTCGGCACTCAGCCGGGCCAATGCCGGCATCAGCAAACGTAGCTCGCCGATGCCATATTGCTCAGTCAGGATTTCAGTCAGCGCCTCAGGCGGCCAACCGCCGCCGGGGAGGTATCGGTCCAGTTCCGGGTAACCGCTCGCCAATCCCGCTTTGCGCTGTGCATGATGATGCCCCCGCCAGACACGCGGGTTCTCCAGCAGTTTGTCGAGTGACGATGACAATTTTCAATCAACCCAGTCAACAAACCCCGGTCAATGCAGCGGCAGACCGTTGCGAATGACGCCAACAACGACGCCCTCGATGACCAGTGCCTGATGCTTGAGGTCGACGACTATGGTTTCGAAGTCTTCGTTTTCCGGCAATAGCGAGACGACCGAACCCGTCTGCCGATAGCGTTTCACGGTCACTTCATCATCGAGACGGGCAACAATGATCTGACGGCTGCGAACTTCAGGCGTGCGATGCACAGCGACAAGGTCGCCATCGAGAATGCCGGCATTCTTCATGCTCATGCCTTGTACGCGCAGCAGATAGTGGGGTTTGGGGTCAAATATATGCGGATCGATTTTGTAATGCGTCTCGATATGTTCCTCGGCAAGGATGGGACTGCCGGCTGCGACCCGACCGACAAGCGGCAGGCCCATCTGGTCGCGCAGGGAATCCTTGAGCTGGATACCGCGCGAGGCGCCCGGCAACAGTTCGAGCACACCCTTGCGCTGCAGCGCCCGCAGATGTTCTTCGGCGGCATTAGCCGATTTGAAACCGAGTTCGCCGGCGATCTCAGCACGCGTCGGTGGCATGCCGGTTTCGCTGATAAACTCCTGAATCATCTCGAGAATTTGCCGTTGCCTGGGGGTTAGTTCGCGCATTTGAACAGTTCCTGTATAGATTCACAGTATCTGGGATTATATACAGTACTTCGCTCAGTGCAAGTGCTTGCAGGAGCGCAGTGGTCTTCAGGTCCTTTCAGGGTGCAGGCCAAAACGGCCCTCTACAGGCGCATTTCCCCAATGTCGCCAGGCAACGACAAATTAAAATAAAGCACGGGTTTTGATTGCAGCTTCGAACGGTTTGTTAAATAATGCGCGTGCAGTTTTATCCACAAAGGAACCTTCCACAATGAAAAAGACCGCACTCAGAGCAAGCGCACTTGTGCTCTTCGTCGCAATGGCCGCTGGTTGCGCCTCTACAGGGCTCAACGACGTTACAGCAACGGCTGACCGTGCTGCTGCCGACGCTGCTGCTGCAGCCTCTGCCGCTGAAGCTGCTCGCGCAGCTGCTGATCGCGCATCTCAGGCCGCTGCTGCCGCACAGAGAACTGCCGATCAGGCACTCGCTGCTGCAACAAAATCACAGGCCTGCTGCGAAGCTAACCGCGCAAGCATGGAACGCATGTTCCAGAAATCAATGTCCAAGTAAAGATTGGACAAGTAGCGTAAGACTACGACATTTTTATTCGAACGCCGCGCTTGTCGCGGCGTTTTTTATGCTTGTCCCAACCGTTTCCGGGATACCGTCTGAGCGCTTAACCAGCAGCTCGACAAGATCCCAGTCCAGCTGCCCCGCCCGCTCGGCCGTTACCGCAATGAACTGCTCGGTAACCTGCGTCAGCGGATTTTTGCTCTCTGAACTCAGGTCCGGCAATTCAGTATCCGCATCCAGCTTCTCTATCTGTTGCGGCGACGCCTCGGCGAGGAGCTGCGGCGTTTCAAGCAGCGGGTGAACCTCTGCCACCAGATCTTCGCCGTCCCAGCCGATTTTCACCGGGGCATTGATGATGCGTACAGAGGTGTTCACCGTGACGTGCTGAAACAGGAATTCGATGTCCTCGGGAAACATCCGGATACAGCCGTGTGACACGCGCATGCCAACGCCGGCAGGCCGGTTGGTGCCGTGGATCAGGTAACCCGGAAGACCGAGACGCAGTGCTCTCGTGCCCAGGGGGTTTTGCGGGCCCGCCGGAACGACGCGTGGCAGGGGATCGCCGTCGGCGGCGTGTTCATCACGCACCGATTGCGGTGGATACCACGGCGGATTCGTCGCCATCGCGACAATCTTCGTCTGGCCGAGCGGCGTCTCCCAGTCCATGCGCCCGATACTCATCGGATACGTATATACATAGGCCGGCTCGCCGTCGCGGGGCTTCGGAAAATAATACATGCGGTATTCGGCCAGGTTTAGCACCAGACCTTCGCGAGGTCCGGGTGGCAATACGAAGCGCGTGGGCAAGATCACTTCGGTCCCCTCGCCCGGCAGCCACACCTCCACATCAGGATTTGCGCGCACGATATCCTGGTAGCCAAGACCGTGATGCCGCGCAATATCGACAAGCGTATCTTCGTAACGTGCCGTCACGGTTGCGGCGGCGCCGATGACATCGAAGCCTTCCGGCGGCAGCTCGTAAACTTCGGAACGCGATGGCGATGCTGCCAGCAAACACGCGGCAACAATTGAAACAAGGCGATGCATCACTGGCCTTTCTCGTCCGCCTCTATGACTTCGGTTTCGCACTCGGCCGCGGCAAGCCACGCCTGCATCGCCTTGCTTTCCAGCAGGCGGTGCGGATAGAAGCCGGCGGATTCCGGCAGATTGATGCCATAGGTTCGCAGCCGCAGGACCACCGGCGCGTACATCGCGTCGGCTATCGAGAATTTGCCGAACAACCAGCCGCCCCGGTCGCCATAGTGGCGATGGCAGTCCGCCCAGATGGCGATGACGCGATCAATATCGCGGCCGAGTTCATCCGGCAGCGGTACCATGCGCCCCATCGCGCGGCAGTTCATGGGCATACACTCTCGCAGGTGCACAAAACCGGAGTGCATTTCGGCTGAAATGGACCGCGCAATCGCCCGTTCGTCGGGGTCCGCCGGCCACAGCTGCTTGTCCGGCCAGCGCTCGGCAACAGTCTCGACAATCGCAAGCGAGTCCCACACGGTGACGTCGCCGAGTTGCAGTATGGGAACCCGGCCCGCGTTTGAGAACGCGGCGATTTCCTGAGCCGTGGTGTCGGTATCGAGGGTAATTCTGTGCTCGTCGAACTCGATGCCCGCTTCCTTGAGCAACAGCCATGCGCGCAGTGACCACGATGAGTAATTCTTGTTGCCAATTATGAGCTTCGGTTTCATTGTCCTGGACCGGTCTGCGTGCCCCTATGGTAAACCATTCGAAAATCTTGGGGACATGCTTAGAGTCGCATTAGCACCGAACCCCAGGTGAAACCGCCGCCGAAAGCTTCCATCAGAATCATCTGGCCTTTCTTGATGCGCCCATCACGGATGCCGACATCGAGCGCCATGGGCACAGACGCGGCCGATGTGTTGCCGTGGTCCTGCACCGTGAGTATGACTTTGTCCATCGGCAGGTTCAGGCGCTTGGCGGTCGCCTGGATTATGCGAATATTTGCCTGGTGCGGGATCAGCCAGTCGAGTTCGCTTTGTTTGACACCAGCTTTTTCGAGCGTCTCGGCGGCGATGCCACCCAGCGTCTTGACCGCGACCTTGAAGACCTCACTGCCGGTCATCTGGATGGCCGCCTCGTCGGTCCCGGCCTTGGCCAGTTGATGTGACGCGCCGACCGGATAATAGAGCAGGTCCTTGTACTGCCCGTCGGCGCCGAGTTGACAGGAGATGATGCCCGGTTCATCTGACGGCTTCACGATGACCGCGCCGGCGCCATCGCCGAACAGGACGCAGGTATTGCGATCGCTCCAGTCCATGAGCTTGGTAATGCACTCGGCCCCCATGATTAGCGCACACTTGGTGTCACCCAGGCGGATAAACTTGTCGGCTACCGTAAGCGCGTAAATGAAGCCCGTACAGGCCGCCTCAAGGCTGAACGCGGGACAGGGAGAGATACCGAGTCGATGCTGAATCAGCGTGGAGATATTCGGAAATATGAGATCCGGCGACGTGGTGCCTGTGATAACGAGGTCAATATCGGAAACGTCAATACCGGCATCCTCGATCGCAACTTTTGCCGCCTCGACGCACATGTCCGACGTTGTCTGATCTTCTTCGACAACGTGGCGACGTTCAACACCGGTACGAGTTCGTATCCACTCATCGGTCGTGTCAACGATCTTTTCCAGATCGAAGTTCGTCATGATGCGTTCTGGCAGATATCGCCCGGTTCCAACGATGCGCGAATGCGTCATGCCATTTCCTCTTGCAGCAGCCTGCCGATTTGTTGCGGCAACTGATTCCGTACCTCGACAACAGCCGTCTCGATGGCATGTTGAAATGCATAGGCGTCGGCACTGCCGTGGCTCTTGATCACGATACCATTTAACCCGACCAGAGTCGCACCGTTGTAATTACGGGGATCCATGTCCGTGGCAAGTCGGTTGAGGACCTGGCGCGCCAGCAAAGACTGTAACTTGGCCACCCAGCCCCGGGTGAATGCGCGCTTCAGATAATGTACGCAAAGATCGACCGTTCCCTCCATCGTCTTCAAAGCAACATTTCCGGTAAAACCGTCCGTTACGACGACATCGGCTTTGCCGGAAAAAAGATCGCTGCCCTCGATGAATCCGACGTAATTCAGCGTGCTCGCATTCAGCATTGCAGCCGCGTCCTTGACCGTGTCGTCACCTTTGTTATCTTCTGCGCCGATATTGAGTAGCGCGACTTTGGGCTTTTCTATTCGCGATATATCCGAGGCGACGATCGATCCCATCACGGCGTATTGAAATAAATGCTCGGCGCTGCCGTGCGCACTGGCGCCAAGATCCAGCATGTGCAAAGAGCCGCCCTTGGCGGGAAGCTCTGTAATGATCGCGGGACGATCGATTCCTGGAAGCATTTTCAGGACGAAACGGGCGGTCGCCATCAGCGCCCCGGTATTTCCGGCGCTGACGCATGCATCGGCTTCGCCTGACTTGACCAGGTCAATGGCGACACGCATCGAAGAATCTTTCTTTTTCCGCAAGGCATCGGCGGGTGGCTCGGACATCGCCACAACTTCGCTCGCATGCTGGATGCGCAAGCGCGGCTCACGGCCGACGATACGAGTAACGAGATCCCTGAGTTCGGCCTCGTCGCCAACGAGTACGAGATCCAGGTTGGCGTATTTCTGCAGCGTCGCAACAGCCGCCCGTACAACGATCTCGGCGCCTAAGTCGCCGCTCATTGCATCCAGGGAAATAGTCGTGTGTGATCCCACCGGTAGACGGGCCGGACAGTGCCGGCCGATCAAGGGATGCGCCTACTCTTCGTCGTCAGGCTCAGGCTGCGTGACAACCTGGGTGCCGCGATAGAAACCGTCCGGCGTCACTCGATGACGCAAATGGGTTTCACCGGATGTCGGGTCCACGGACAGCGTCGGCTTCTTCGCCTTGTCGTGCGAGCGCCGCATACCGCGCGTTGAAGGGGTCCTGCGACTCTTTTGAACTGCCATAATCTTCTCCTGCCCGTATTGCCTGGTCGGGCTCTATTGATCCTGATTCATTTGCGCACGCAATGCGGCAAACGGCTTCGTCCTGTCTTCCTGTTCGTCAGCCTCGGCTGACAACGCCTTGCACGCTGTCAAATCAACGTGCATCGCTGAAAACGGCAGCGCCATGATCAGCAGTTCTTCCACGATGTCCTGGGGCCGAAGAGTATTCTCTTCGAGTTCCCAGACCTCGTGGTCCTCGTATCCTGCCGCCGTTTCCTCCATTGCCAGAAGCAGCAATTCGGCCTCGACATCCAGCGGCAGCCGGAATGCTTCGAGACATCGCTGGCAGACGGCGTCCACCGTGACCGCTACGCTGCAACGCACGACCGGTACGCGCTGCCGCTCGTCCAAAAAACCGAACCCCAGCGATCCGGTGACCAGCGAATTCCGCCACCTGGACGGCATCTTAGCAGGCTCGAGCGCGGCAAGATCCTCCGCGACAACGGACGCCAGCCGCTCGAAAAAACTAAGTTTTTCAGCGATATCAATAACTTGGCCGCCCGCCGCCCATTCGGCCGCGGTACGGCGATCTCGCAGCGGATTGGCCATGGCGCGCGCATGATAAGGACCCCGAGAGCCACTGTCAAAGCCGGATGCCGCGCCAGCGCACGATAAATGCTAGCGGTTGCCGACAAACCCGGTAATATTTGCAGCGATCCTCTTAACTTTCTGATTTGTCTATGCAAAATCCCTCCGCCCCGCCGATCATTCTCGCCTCGTCGTCGCGGTATCGTCGAGAGCTGCTGGAGCGCTTCCTGGAACAGTTTGAGACCGTGTCACCCAACGTGGATGAACGCGGCGATCTCGGGCTCGGTCCGGCAGATCATGCGCGTCACCTGGCCCGAAAAAAAGCCGAGGGTGTGGCGGTCAATGCCCGCGACGCACTTATTATCGGGGCGGATCAGCTGGCCGTCCTCAATACCACGGTATTGGGCAAACCCGGAAACCATCAGAATGCAGTTGAACAGCTGCTCGCCGCATCCGGTCATAGCGTTACGTTCCTCACGGCGGTTTGCATCCTCGATCCGATCGGACGCACTCGCCACGAGCATACCGACAAGACGACCGTCCGTTTCAGGGAATTCGATCGGCGACTCGCCGATGCCTACCTGCATCACGATAAACCCTACGACTGCGCAGGCAGTTTCAGGATCGAGGGCGCCGGCTTCGTGTTGTTCGAGTCGGTAACGACCGATGATCCAACGGCACTGATCGGACTGCCAATGATCTGGGTCGCCGACCGGTTGCTGCAGCTCGGCTACCTCACCCCGTAAGACCGGGATCGAACCGGGCTTTTCCGGCAAATAGGGACATTATTGATTCAATGGATTGGTACATTTAATTAAGAATATCTCCGCTATCTGTTTCGCCGCGCCTCGATTATTCCAATCGTCAGGAACCGTTCCAGGTCATCGGGCAACGGCGACGTAAAGTGCAGATCGTTGCCGCTGTCGTCCACGAATGCGATTGACTGAGCGTGCAGGAACAACCTCGCCAGCCCGAACTTTTTCGCCGTCCGATTGGCCTCTTCGTCCCCGTAACGTTCATCGCCTGCAATCGGATGCCCGGTATGCGCCAGGTGCACGCGAACCTGGTGCGTCCTGCCGGTGACCGGCGAACACTGCATCAGGCTGTAAATGCCGTAGGTCCGCGACAGGCTTACGCGCGTCTGGGCCTGCTTGCCATTGTTGCTGACGATGACATGACGCTCACCGCCCCGGCGGTTTTGCACCAACAGCGGCACGTCGATTAGCTGCTCTCCGTACTGCCAGTCGCCGATGACGAGCGCCAGGTAATTCTTCTCGACCTGACCCTCGCGAAATCGCTTGTGCAGGTCCCGCAACGCGCTGCGCCGCTTCGCCATGACCAGGCAACCCGACGTTTCACGATCAATACGGTGTACAAGCGAGAGATCCCTGAGGTCCGGTCGCGCATGCCGCAGCAGCTCGATGACCCCGTGGCTGATGCCGCTGCCGCCGTGGACGGCGACGCCGGTCGGCTTGTCGATGACGAGAAGACGTTTGTCCTCGTAAAGCACACGGTCGAGCATGCTGGCGGCCAGCTTGTCGGGCGGCGGTGGCGCACCGCTCCTGATAAGGGCCGGCGGCACACGCACGACATCCCCATCCTGGAGTCTGTACTCGGCCCGCACCCGGCCACCGTTGACGCGAACCTCTCCCCGCCGCAGCAAACGGTAGACGCGACCTTTCGGCACGCCCGGCAGCTCGCCGCGAAGAAAATTGTCGATGCGCTGCCCAGCCCGATCAGCATCGACAGTGACTTTGCGAACGCCCGTTACCCGCGTTTCGCCTTCCCCGGAAGACTTTTCTTGCATGATCAATAAGTTGAAGTGGCGTTGTGGTGTGCTATATTACCGCCCACTGGCCTGCGGGCATACCGCCTGTGCAGACCACGCGACCCAGGTGGCGCTCGATCGTGGACTCGCCACCTAGAATTTTCACCCGCAGTAACTTGCCTTTGGGACCTCTGGCTACTGCGAAAAATTTTGGTTCCGCCCGTTGCGGAACCTGATTTCAGATGGCAGCGAGCACGGACTCCGGCTTGCGCCAGAGCGGTATTGCCGCAGGGAAATCATGCTGATTTTTTCATGGGTACTGGCCAACCTTGGCCAAAACCAACACGAATTTGCGAGTGACATCGACGGTGCAATTCCGCACCGGCTTTCTATGCGTGACCTCCCCTGCGCCCGCTTAACGGCGCAACGCCCCGACCTGCTGCCCTTCGACACACTTCAAGTAGGGCACTATGAAAAGAATGCTAATCAACGCGACTCAAGAAGAAGAGTTGCGCATGGCGATGGTCGATGGCCAACGCCTTTACGACCTGAACATCGAAGCACCGGCTAGCGAACGCAAAAAAGCCAATATTTACAAAGGCAAGATTACGCGCATCGAGCCCAGCCTCGAAGCCGCTTTTGTCGACTACGGCGCCGAACGCCATGGTTTTCTCCCGCTGAAAGAAATCTCCAGCGAGTACTTCGTCAAGGATCACAAGTCCGGCGGCAAACCCAGCATCAAGGATGTCCTCAAGGAAGGTCAGGACATCGTCGTGCAGGTCGACAAGGAAGAACGTGGAAACAAGGGTGCCGCGCTGACGACCTTCGTCAGCCTCGCCGGTCGGTTCATCGTCCTCAAGCCAAACAAGGATCGCTCCGGCGGCGTTTCGCGTCGCATTACGGGCAGCGACCGCGATCTTGCCAGGAAGTCACTCAACGAGATTGTTGTGCCCGACGGTATGAGCGTCATCCTGCGCACGGCCGGCATCGACCGCAGCGCTGAAGAACTCGCCTGGGATCTCGAGAACCTGCTGACCGTCTGGGCAGCGATTCTCAATGTCGTGCTCGAACGTCCCTCGCCATTCCTGATCTACCGCGAAAGCGACTCGGTGGTGCGCGCACTGCGTGATTACCTGACGAACGAGATCGGCGAAATCCTGATTGACGACGAGGCGACCTACCAGGACGCGCACGAATTTGTCGCGCAGGTGATGCCGCACAATCTGAAAAAACTGAAGCACTACGTGGATCCGGTTCCGCTGTTCACGCGCTTCCAGATCGAGACGCAGATCGAGTCCGCTTTTGCGCACGCGGTCACCCTGCCGTCCGGTGGCAGCATTGTTATTGACCATACCGAAGCGCTGGTGTCTATCGATATCAACTCGGCACGCGCGACCAAAGGCGGTGACATCGAAGCCACGGCAATCAACACTAACCTTGAAGCAGCGGAAGAGATCGCGCGCCAGCTGCGAATCCGCGACCTGGGCGGGCTCGTGGTCATCGACTTTATCGACATGGGACCGCAGAGGAATCAGCGCGATGTCGAAAACCGTCTGCGAGAAGCCGTGCGCCAGGATCGCGCACGAGTGCAGATCGGCAAGATCAGTCGCTTCGGCCTGCTCGAAATGTCGCGCCAGCGCCTGCGGCCGTCGATCGGCGAATCTGCCTACCACACCTGCCCGCGCTGCTCGGGCTTTGGCACGATTCGCAGCGTCGAATCGCTCGCCCTCGCCATCCTGCGCATCATCGGTGAGGAGGCCCGCAAGGAACGCACGGCCAAGGTCATCGCACAGCTGCCGGTTGAAGTCGCCACCTATCTACTGAACGAGAAGCGCGACTGGGTGCGGAGCCTGGAATCGCGCCACGACACCCAGGTGGTGCTGGTCGCAAACTCGGCGCTCGAAACGCCACACTATGAGGTCAGGCGCGTGCGGGACGACCAAATCGAGCTTGCGGAAAATGCCGGCGTCAGTTACGAACTCAGCCATACACCGGTAGAACCCGAAAGCCCGCAGGCCATTCTTGCGCGCAAGTCCATCGAGCAACCCGTTGTCGGTACGATGAAGCCAACGACGACTGCGCCGATACGGCCGCAGCCAACCGGCAAAGGATTCTGGGGCACCTTGATGGCATTCTTCACGGGCGACGACGACGAGAAGGCGCGGCCGCAGCGGAAGAAGAGTAGCCAGGCCAGTCGAGGACGTCGCACACAGCAACCGCGCCGCCACAAGGGCGGCGACTCACGCCAGGCGTCGGACAGCCGCAGGCCGCAACGTAGGAAGACGAGCAAGACGACAGCGTCGAAAAAGAAAACGGCCACAAAAAAGGCGCCTACGAAAAACGCACCCGCAAAAAAATCAGCGGCGAAGAAGCAGCCGGTCAAAGACAGTCAGCCAAAGTCCGCCGAATCAAACGTGCAGCGGGAAAGCTCGGATGCATCACGCACTGACGAGCTTCGACCCTCGCGCAATCGCCGCACCCGCGGCGGCCGCAGACGCCGTCGCACGGCGGACAAATCCACCGAGGCAGCGGATACCCAGGAATCGAAGCCGGCCGAGAAGGTATCTGCCGCCCCGAAACCGGCTCACGACGCCGGCCCACCTCGTGCGCGCACCGATGAAGAACGTGCGCGCGACTCCGTCACGCTTGACGATACTGCGCCACTCAAAGTCCCGACTCCGGACAAGGGCGCTGACAGCACGCAGAAGCCCAAATCGCGTCCGAAGCCCGAACCGGTAGCAGAGCCAAAGCCGACTGCCGATGACGGCGGGCAGGCACAAGCGACAACGCGTCTGCTGCCTTGGGAAACTCGGCCAGCGGCCGACATCAAGCCGCCACCAAAAACCGCGGCGCCAGAACCCGCACCGAAACCTGAAGGCGTGCACGCGACGGAGCGGCTGCCGGCAGCAGCGCCGAAACCGGACAGCAAGGTCCCCGAGCAGCCACCCCAGGACTAGCGCTGTTTTCTGGAGAGCGTCTCGAGCAGGCCTCGGGACGCGTCTTCAACCAGGTCCAGAACGCGCTCGAAACCGGCTGCCCCGCCGTAGTACGGATCAGGCACTTCGCGCTGACCGCTGGATGAGAATTCGAGGAATAGCCTTACTTTGGAATGGTACTGGGCTGGCGACTCATCTTTTAGGTGCGTGACGTTGTCTTCGTCCATCGCGATGATGTAGTCGAAGCGCTCGAAGTCCTCCTCGGTGACACGGCGCGCGCGTATATCGACCAGCGATATCCCCCTGCGCTCCGCGGCGGCGTGTGCGCGCCGATCCGGCGGGCTGCCGACGTGATACGCGTGCGTGCCCGCCGAGTCGACGACAATTCGCTCGCTCAATCCGGCCTTGGCCACGTGATGGCGAAATACGCCTTCGGCCGTTGGCGAGCGACATATGTTGCCCATGCAGACAAAGAGAACACTCGTTTTCTCCTTACTTTCAGCCATTGGAGCCGATAGAAGACAGCACTTTGTTCAAGGTGGCACTGGGTCGCATCACGGCCTGCGTCTTCTCCGCGTCGGCCATGTAGTAGCCGCCAATGTCGACGCTTTTGCCCTGGACCGAGTTCAGCTCTTTGACAACCTTGTCTTCGTTGTCGGCCAAGGCCTTGGCCAGCGGCGCGAAGTGCGCCTGCAGTTCGGCATCGGTCGTTTGCTCCGCCAGCGCCTGCGCCCAGTACATCGCGAGATAGAAGTGACTGCCACGGTTATCGAGTTCCCCGGTACGGCGCGACGGTGACTTGCCTTCATCGAGCAGTCTGCCCGTTGCGGCATCGAGCGTCGTGGCGAGGACTCTGGCCTTCGCGTTGTCATTCTTGTGGGCCAGGTCTTCGAGCGACACCGCCAGCGCCAGGAATTCGCCGAGCGAGTCCCAGCGCAGGTGATTCTCCTCGATCAGCTGGTGCACGTGTTTGGGAGCGGAGCCGCCGGCGCCGGTTTCGAACAGGCTTCCACCGGCCATCAGCGGTACGATCGAGAGCATCTTGGCGCTCGTGCCAAGTTCCATGATCGGGAACAGGTCGGTGAGGTAGTCACGCAGGATATTGCCGGTCGCCGAGATCGTGTCCTTGCCACGGATCACGCGCTCCAGCGTATAGCGCATCGCGCGTGTCTGCGACATGATCTGGATATCGAGTCCGCTGGTGTCGTGATCCTTGAGGTAGGTTTTTACCTTGTTGATCAGCTGCTTTTCGTGCGGACGATATTCGTCAAGCCAGAATACGACCGGCATGCCGGACAGGCGTGCACGGGTCACGGCCAGCTTGACCCAGTCGCGAATCGCGTCGTCCTTGACCTGGCACATGCGCCAGATGTCGCCCTCTTCCACGTGATGCTCAATCAGCACCTTGCCCGTGTCATCAATCGATTTCGCGACGCCATCCTCCGGGATTTCGAAGGTCTTGTCGTGCGAACCGTACTCCTCCGCCTTTTTCGCCATCAGGCCGACATTCGGCACCGTGCCCATCGTGGCCGGGTCAAAGGCGCCGTGAGTTTTGCAGAAGTTGATCATCTCCTGGTAGATGCGCGCGAACGTACTCTCCGGCATGACCGCCTTGGTGTCTTTGAGGCGGCCGTCCGGTCCCCACATCTTGCCGCCGTTGCGGATCATGGCGGGCATCGAGGCATCGACGATGACATCGCTGGGTACGTGAAAATTGGAGATGCCCTTGGCCGAATCCACCATCGCCACCTCGGGTCGGTGTGCATGACAGGCGTGCAGGTCATTGACGATCTCTTCCAGCTGCGTTCCCGGCAGCGCCGAAATCTTGTCATAGATGCTGGCCAGGCCATTGTTGACGTTGACGCCGAGTTTGTCGAACAGCTCGCCGTGCTTGGCAAAAGCGTCCTTGTAAAAAACCTTTACCGCATGGCCGAAGACGATCGGGTGCGACACTTTCATCATGGTCGCCTTGACGTGCAGTGAGAACATCACCCCTGTTTCATAAGCGTCCTGCATCTGTTCCTCATAGAACTCGCACAGCGCCTTCTTGCTCATGAACATGCTGTCGACGACTTCGTCTTTTTCCAGCTCGATCTTTTCTTTGAGTACGATTGTCTTGCCGCTCTTGGTCTCCAGGATCATGGAGACGTTGCATGCCTTGTCCATGGTTATGGACTTCTCGCTGTCGTAGAAGTCGCCCTTGTGCATGTGCGAGACGTGGGTGCGCGAAGCCTGGCTCCATTTCTCCATCGAATGCGGGTGCTTCTGCGCGAAACGCTTGACGGCCGGCGGTGCGCGACGGTCCGAGTTGCCTTCACGAAGGACCGGGTTTACGGCGCTGCCGAGCACCTTGCCGTAGCGCTGCCTGATCAATTTTTCTTCATCGCTTTCCGGGTCGTCCGGGAAATTCGGGATCTTGTAGCCCTTCGACTGGAGCTCGGAAATGGCCGCCTTCAGCTGCGGTACCGAAGCGCTGATGTTGGGCAGCTTGATGATGTTGGTGTCCGGGAACTGCGTCAGCCGGCCAAGTTCGGCGAGGTTGTCCGGGACCTTCTGCTCGTCGCCGAGGTAGTCCGGAAACTCTCCAAGAATTCGGGCGGCGACCGAGATATCGCTCGTGCTGATCTCGATATCGGCCGGCGCGGTGAAACCGCGAATGATCGGCAGCAGCGAGCACGTTGCAAGCATCGGTGCTTCATCGGTGAGCGTGTAAATGATCGTCGATTTCTTCTTACTCAATGAGTTCGTCCTGGCAGGTTGTTTGGCGCCTGGATGTCCGGCAGCAACCGTTTCGAGAATGCTTCCTGGTAACCAGATTTAATTATTTTATTTCAATTAGTTATAGGACTTATTTAATGTACATTATTCACATAATCTCATGTCAGTGCGCCCGATTCACGCAATTCCGCGATCTCGGCATCGCTGAATCCCGAATCTCGCAGCACGGCGTCCGTGTCAGCACCTTCGGCCCTCGGCCAGGCGGGCAACTGGCATTCGCTGCGGCTGAATCTCGGCGCGGGCGCAGGCTGATCGACACCCGCGATTGTAACGTAAGTACCCCTGGCTTGGTTGTGCGGATGCGACGGCGCCTCCGTGAAATCCAGCACCGGCGCAAAACAGGCGTCGCTGCCCTCCAGGATCTCGCACCATTGCTGCCGACTTCGCTGTCTGAAAACCACGGCGAGCTGCTCTTTTAACGCCGGCCAATGTTCCGGGCCCGCCTGTCTGCCGAACAGGCCTTCATCGAGACCCGCTTTCTCGACCAGCAGCGCATAAAACTGCGGTTCCAGCGCTCCGATCGATACGAACTTGCCGTCCGCCGTCTCGTAGACACCGTAGTGGTATGCGGCGCCATCGAGCAGATTCGAGTAGCGTTTTTCGTTCCAGAATCCGATGTCTTTCCAGCCATGAAAGACCGACATCAGGCTGGCCGATCCATCCGTGATCGCGGCGTCGATAACCTGCCCTTTTCCGGATTCCCGCGCCTCGAGCAGAGCGGCGAGAATGCCGATCACCAGGAACAGCCCGCCACCTGCATAGTCGCCGACGAGGTTCAATGGCGGCACCGGTCTCTCTTTGTCACCGATGGCGGCGAGTGCACCCGTGAGGGAGATATAGTTGATGTCGTGCCCGGCTGCATGGGCCAACGGACCGGACTGACCCCAACCCGTAAGGCGGCCGTAGACCAGCGCGGGATTGATCGCGTGGCATTGCTCGGGCCCGAAACCCAGGCGCTCGGCGACGCCGGGACGGAAACTCTCGAACAGGACATCTGCTTGTTCGACCAGCCTGAGCAGCGCTTTGCGGCCGGCCGGATTCTTGATATCGATCGCGATCGATCGCTTGCCGCGGGACGTCACGTCTTTTTTTGCAGGAACGGCTATACCGATGGTCTTCGACGACCGTTCGACGACGATGACATCGGCACCCATGTCGGCGAGCAACATCCCCGCATACGGACCCGGGCCGATGCCCTTCAATTCGATGATCTTGATGCCTGCCAGTGGACCCATCAGGGGTACCGCCACACGACTTCGATCATCTCCTCGAGACCGGCCTCGCGGAACTTGGGCGGACCATTCACGATGTCGTCGTACGCCGCGACACGCTCGAGGTCGGGCCAGTAAGAATGGATTTCGCCGGCCGGCACCGAAAACGGCGGCCCGGTCGCGACCGACTCGTCGTACTCGAGGCTGATGATCAACTTTGCAGCATCGGGAGCCAGCAACGACCGTGTGTGCTCGACGTATTTCCCGCGCAAATTCGCCGGCATCGCAACGAGCGCGCCGCGATCATAATAAGCATCAAACGGGCCTTCGGAAAAATCGAAATAGTCGCCGCAATAGATGGTGATTGGATGGTCTGTCGCGACATAGGCAGTCAGTGCACCTTCAACAGTCGAATAAGCGATGTCGTTTTCATCAAATAGCGCTCTGACAGCAAGCTCCGACAGCTCGACGCCGACAACCTCGTTATCCCGCCGCGCCAGCCAGATCAGATCCCGGGTCTTGCCGCAAAGCGGCACGAGCACACGCTTTCCCGACACGGCCCAGTATTTCTGCAGGCTCGCGTTTCCCTCTGGCTCGTGCCAGCCGATCCTGCCTTCCTGCCAGCGCTCCAGCCAATTCTCGTTCATAGTTCCTTTATCCGCTCATGATGCCAGCAGCGCGGCGGCAGCAGCCAGAGTATCACCGCAGTCCGCCTCGACCTTGAGTGCGGCGATATCATCGGCGCGCGTCCGCCCGTTGTTGATGATGGCGATGATTTTTTTCTGCTCTCGCGCCTGCCGCGCGAATCGAAACCCCGAGAACAGCATCAGTGATGAGCCGACGATGAGCAATGCATCCGCCCGGTCAATCGCGGCGGACGCGTTCCGAACGCGCTCGTTCGGCACGGTTTCGCCAAACATCACAACGTCGGGTTTTACGATGCCGTCACACTTCCTGCAGGCCGGTACGCAAAAGGCGTCGTGGCTTTCGTTAGCAAGCTCGGCATCACCATCGGGCCTGTAGCGGAAAACGCGCGCATGCCAGTCCGGGTTCGCGGCTTTGAGCATCTCCTGGTAGTCCGAACGCGTTTGCGTGGCATCGCAGGCGAGGCAGCGTACGGTGCCGAGATCGCCGTGTAGATCGATAACGCGCCGGCTGCCCGCAGCGCTGTGCAGGCGGTCCACGTTTTGTGTAATCAGTGTATCGACTTTGCCGGCCTCCTCCAGGCCGGCCAGCGCGTAATGCGCGGCGTTCGGGCGCGCTGCGGAGACGCATTGCCACCCGACATAACTCCGCGCCCAGTAACGTTTTCGAAACCGGGCATGCTTAACAAAATCCTGATACTGGATGGGTTGGGCATGCTTCCAGTTGCCGTCTCGATCACGGTAATCGGGAATGCCAGACCCCGTGCTGACGCCTGCGCCGCTGACGACGGCGATCGATTCATTTTCGGCCAGGAAACCGGCCAGTGCCATGCCCGGGGAATTCATTCCGGCATTGCAGCATTGCCGCCGGACGGACGTCAAACCCGCCGCACCCTGTGGCGAGTATGCGACATCAAGAAATCGAACGGGCTCAACTTGTTATGTCGCCTTTTGGAGCCCGGATTGCAGGTTGCCAACGCCACTAAAGTGGCATAGGCTGATACAATCTGAGGTTAGATTCTTGATACTTACGTAGGGGAGCAAAGATGTCACACACGACCTTATGCCGGGGTATTCTCGGGCTCGTCGCGGCTACGCTCGTTACGCCAGTCGTCGCGCAAGATGACGTAGGGGTGCTCGAAGAAATCGTCGTTACGTCGACCAAACGCCAGTCCACGCTGCAGGAAATCCCGGTTGCCGTATCGGTAGTGCAGGTTGAAGATATTCAGCAGTCGCAAATCTCGGATATCAAGGACCTTCAATCCCTGGTGCCTTCCTTGCGCGTTACACAGCTGCAGTCGTCGGGAAATACGAACTTCCTGATTCGCGGCTTCGGTAACGGCGCCAACAATGCCGGTATCGAGCCATCGGTCGGCGTTTTCGTCGACGGTGTTTATCGCTCGCGAACCTCGGCCGCGCTCGGCGACCTCCCTAACCTCGAGCGCATCGAAGTCTTGCGCGGTCCGCAAAGCACGCTGTTCGGCAAGAACGCGTCTGCCGGGGTCATCAGTATTGTTACAGCCAAGCCCGATCTCGATCAGGTCAGTGGCTCCGCTTCCTTGACCGTCGGCGACTACAGCCAGTTTATCGTCAAAGGTGATATTACGGGGCCGCTTTCCGACACCGTCGGCTTCAGCCTCTCCGGTAGCTACAACAGCCGAGACGGCTACTATGACAATCTCGCCGGCGGCGATGCCCTGGGTGAATTGAATCGCTACAGCGCGCGCGGCCAGCTGTTGTTCGCGCCGTCAGACGCCCTTGAAGTGCGCGTAATCGCCGACTTCGACAGTCTCGACGAGGCCTGCTGCGGTGTTGCCAACCTGTTGAACGGCCCTACGGGCGCAATCGTGGTTGGAATCGGCGGTAATCTCGTGCCCGAATCGCCATTCGCTTACCAGGGCTATTACGATTTCACGCCGGTCAACCAGTTCGACACGGGGGGCGTGTCGGTTCAGTTCGACTACGACCTCAACGACTCAGTAAGCCTGACGTCGATCACGGCGCTCCGTAACCTGGATCGCTTCGACAACGTTGACGTCGATTTTACGAGTGCGCCGTTGCTCGATGCTGCGGCCGGCAATCTGACCGATGTGAACATCGACACGCTGACCCAGGAGTTTCGCCTGACCGGATCAACGGATCGCATGGATTGGCTGCTGGGTGCGTTCTTCTTCGATGAGGAGGTTGAGCAGAACACCGCTATCCGCTTTGGGCCGCTTTTTCGAACTTACGCCGACATACTGACATCCAATCCGGCATTCGGCGGGTCCGGGCTTACGTTGATTGAGAACCTTGGCACACTTGGCGTACTTCCGTCAGTTCCTGCCAACGCCAATTTTTTCGCCAATGGACAAGGCAACACTGAAAGTGCGGGCCTTGACAACCAGGCGCTGTCGATCTTTGGCCAGATCGACATCGAACTGGGAGATCGCGCCACCTTAACACTCGGCGCGAACTACACCGAGGATGAAAAGGAAGCTTTTGTCAACGTCATTGGGGACGAGATTTTCTCGAGCCTCGATCTGACGGAGGTTGGCTACGAATTCGTATTCCTCAACCTGACCGGATTGCCAGCCATTCCGGCCGTTCTTCCAGGCTTCCCGGTGGAAGATGCGACCGCAAGATTCCTGAGTACAGTACCTTGTACGCCCGCTACAGGCGCAGCCTGCAATCCGTTTCTCGGCTTCGTGCCATTTCAGTTTCTGCCACAGTTTGTCGACATTCCCAATGTGGTGGAAAATGGTAGATCCAAAGATGATGACACGACCTGGACTATACGACTCGCTTTCGATGTGTCGGACAACGTCAATATGTACCTCGGCGCCGGGACGGGCTTCAAGGCCACATCCTGGAACCTGTCGCGTGACTCCGTGCCTTTCCCGTCCGACGCTTCCGCCGTCGTCGCAGCCGGCCTGACCGAGAGCCCTTTCGTCCCCGGAACGCAGTTTTTCCTTAAGCAGCCGGGCACTCGTTCTGCAGCACCTGAAGAAGCGACGGTCTATGAGATCGGTTTGAAGGCCAGCTGGGATACCGTTTCCATGAACCTTGCGATCTTCGATCAGGAAATCGAGAACTTCCAGTTGAACATTTTCACGGGCGCGGCTTTCTCATTGTTGAACGCCGGTACACAGTCTACGACCGGCGCCGAAATCGACATTCGCTGGCTACCGACGGATAACTTCCAGGGCACGCTTGCGGCAACGATCATGGATCCCAAATACGATTCGTTCGAAGTCGCCGCTGTACCACGGACACTGAGTAATCCGTCTGGAGTTGGGTCCCTGACCGGCGCTACGCCAGCAGGCATTCATGAACTCAGCCTGACGGCGTCCGGACGCTTCAACTTCACGATGGGCAATGCCGACGGATTTGTGCGCGCCGAATACATCTACGAAGACAAGATCCAGGTTGTCGACAACATACCGGCGAGTATCGCGTCGCGAGAAGTCAATACGGTCAACGCGAGTATTGGTCTTGCCTGGGAAAATGGCTTCGAAGCGATGCTTTGGGGCCGTAACATCACCGACGACGAGTATTTGCTCAGCGCATTTCCGTCGGTGGCGCAGCCCGGCAGCGTCTCCGGCTACCCGAACCAGCCCCGCACCTACGGCCTGACGGTACGCAAGTACTTCGACTGACCGTTCTTTTTTAGCGGTTACACCCGAGCGGGCCCCTTTCGGGGCCCGTTCTCAATTCGTGGTTCGACCGTTTCATCGAGAATACCGAACGGCCCGGTGTCCAGGCTCATGCCAATCATCCACGCGCGGTCGATTTCTTCGCGGGTCGCCACACCGTTGGCAGCCAGCACTTGCGCGCTGTCGAGGAGTGCCCTCGTCAACGCATCATGGGCAATGGAGACGTTCGCATTTTCCTGCACGAATCCCGGCTGTCCGTAGGCCGGTTTCGGATAGCTGTAAAAACCTTTCCCGGTCTTCATGCCCAGTTCACCTTTTTGCAGGTAGGGATTGAGGAGAGAAAGAACCTTCGGTTTCAGTGCTTCCGACGCGGCGTCCGGTTGTCTGTGCTGCCAGCTGTCATAAATAAGATTCAGCCCGAACAAATCCATCATCCCGAACGGCCCCATCGGCGCCCTGCGATGGAGCATCCAGGCTCGATCGACATCTTCCTTGCTGACTCCGCCTTCGATCGCGAGCATCATCGCTGTAGCGAGCACGGGACCGATCATCGCGTTCAACACGTAACCGCGGCTTTCCTTTTTCAAAACCAGCGGTACGCTGCCCGTGCTCAAGACATATCGTTTGAGAATGTCGATGGTTGCCGCGCTCGTGCGTGGACCACCGACAATATCGACCAGCGGCGAGCCGAGATGAGAATGCAGGGCCGCAAATCGATCGCCACGATCCACGGCGTCTTCGATTTCTGAGACGAGTAACGCCGATGTGTTGGTCGTAACAATCGTTTTTGCAGGACACAGTTCGTCGAGCTGCTTGTGTATTTTTCGTTTCAACGCCAGGTCTTCGAAAACCGATTCGCTTACGAGGTCCGCGTTCGCCGTGGCTGCGGCAAGATCGTCAGTACAACTGATCCGTGCCAGGCCGGCCGCAACGTCTGCCTCGGTGCAATAGCCCGAGCCCACCAGAAAAGCAGCCATTTCCTTCTGCGTATCGGGGACCCGGCCGAGGCTCTCCTGGTTCACGTCAAATATGACGGCGTCATAACCCGAGATTGCCGCAACCAGCGAATTGGCGCAGCCCATGGAGCCGGCACCGACGAAGCCAACCGTCCGGATTTCCTTAATGGTCATATCGATTCGCGGCCAGACATCATCGCAGCGCGCGCGACCAGCGATCCGGAAGAAACAGGTTGCTGCTGCCTTTCGTCACGATTGCCGGCCGATATTCGAGAATTGGAAGATTTGCCAACGCGTTAACAATGTGAAACTGCGTCGGATTCTGCTCCCAGGTCAGGTGGTTCCAGTCGATCTGGCCATCGCCAACGAATGCTTCCGTGATGACATTTTCCGAAGGAAACGTGGTCGGCTCGCTGATGGCTGCGCCGAAGCCGCCAACGGCGGGCAGGTAACGCCAACCCATCGGGTTGTCCTTGCCAGCCCGTGCCTTTTGAGCCGCAGCAATTTCCTCAATCGTCGGTGGCGTGAGATCGCCGATCGACATATCGAGGATCCTGTTCTCAAAATGGCTTGCGGTGCAGTGCCATTTGCCGTCGACGACGCTGTGATCCGGTATGTCGGCAAATATCTTGGGGATGCCCGTCAGCTCCCTGCCCGTCAGGATCGGGTCTGCAAGGTTTTCCCACACGACCAGCGCGTAGGAGCCTTCCAGCTGGTCTTCCTCGCCGTTGAACCTGGCTGCCGCATTGACGCTGATCAGGTTGTAGCCGTGCCCGGCCAGCCAGTCGATCTTCTTGCTGCAGGCATAAGTGACCGTGATCAAGGCCTCGTTCGCAATCGCGAATGGATCCGGGAGGTAGGCCGCCAGCTCGTCTTTATCCGTCAGATAGGACACGTTCATCGTCGTCACGTCGTGATACCAGCCCGAGGGGCCACCCTCGATCCTTGGGGAACCAAAGTGCGCGGGCATCAGGTACCTGCCTTGTGGATCAAACTTGAACACTGGGAACTCTCTCCTGACCTCAGTAGCCGCTGAGTTTTGCGAAGCGATCCGAATGGTAGTAGTAATCGCCGTATTCCTGGCGCGCAGACGCAGCTCGCTTCATAAAGAAACCGATGTCGAATTCGTCGGTCATGCCGATTCCGCCGAACATCTGCACGGCTTCGTTTACCGCCAGTTGCGCGGTCTTGGCCATCTTGGCCTTGGCCATGCTGGCAAGCAACGAACGCTCCGACGCGTTTTCATCGATCGCCTGCAGTGCTTTGAGCACCACGGATTTACACAACTCGAGTTCAGAGAATAGCTGTGCTGCACGATGTTGCAGGGCCTGAAAGCTCCCGACCGGCACGCCGAACTGTTTGCGCTCTTTCAGGTAATCCAGCGTTCTTTCGAACGCTTCTTGCGCAAGGCCCAGTAATTCGGCCGCAGACAGCACGGCACCGATGTCCAGCGCTCTTTGCAACTGTTTCCCCGCCGCACCAGCTTCACCGAGCAGTGCGCCGGAATCCGCCCGCACAGACTTGAACGTTACCGTCGCCGTCAGCCGGTTATCGGCATTCAGCGTCGGCATAATCTGTATGCCCTCGGCGTCACGATCCACCACAAACAAACTCACGCTATCAGGAGCGCCGGTCGTTGCGGCAACAATAAACACGTTTGCGATGCCGGCATCGAGCACATGCGCCTTGACGCCATTGAGTATGAATTTGTCTGCGTCGCTTTCTGCGGTCAACGCGATTTGTAACGGATCGAATCTGTCGGTCTCGGAGACGGCGAGTGTCATGATCGTCTGGCCTGCCGCGATCGCCGGCAACAGTGACTGCTTCTGCGCGTCGGTGCCCAGTGCGGCGACCAGTGAAGCGCAAATCAGCGATGACGACATTAGCGGCGACGATGCAAGTGTTCGGCCGCACTCTTCGACGATCAGGCCGGCTCCGACATAACCAAACTCGAGACCCCCATACTCTTCCGGGATTGTGATGCCGGTCCATCCCATCTCGGCCATTCCGGCCCATAGTTCGGGCGACCATTCCTCGCCCTTGTCGCGAAGCTCCCGCAGTGTGCTGACGGGTGAGCTCTCCTGAATAAACGTTTTTGCCGAATCACGCAGCATCTGCTGCTCTTCGTTCAATACCAAAGCCATGTTGTGCTTCCTTTTTCTGCCCCGTCAGCCCGGCAAGCCGAGTATGCGTTTGGCGATAATGTTCAGCTGGATTTCCGAGGTGCCCCCCTCGATCGAGTTGCCCTTGCTGCGCAGCCAGTGCTGCGCCCGCGAGGTTGTCTCCCCGCTGCCCCAGGCCAACGCACCGCTGCCGCCGATTGACATCAGCAATTCGTTACGAATTTTGTTCAGTTCGGTGCCGTAGAGTTTCAGCAGCGATGACGCCGCGCCCGTGCCCTGGCCCGCTTTGGCTTCATCGATGACGCGCTCTACAGTCAGCGCGAACGCCTTCTCATCGATTTCGAAAGCGGTGATGTCGGCACGCAACGCGTCGTCTCCAAGCCGTCCGTGCTTTGCGCCAACGGCTTGCATTGCTGTCTGGCCGAGAGACTTTGATCCCGCTCTGGATAACCCGAACCCACCAATCATTTCACGCTCATGCGTGAGCAGGTACTTGGCGATATCCCAGCCCTGGTCCACCTCACCAACCAGGTTCTCCTTGGGAACCTCGACGTTCTCGAAAACGGTTTCGCAAAACGGTGAGTTGCCGCTGATTAACTTGATCGGGTTTGTGCTGACGCCGGGCGACACCATGTCAAAAAGCAGGAAGCTGATGCCCTTGTGTTTGGGCGCCTCGAAATCCGTCCTGACGAGGCAGAATATCCAGTCGGATTTGTCCGCGTAGGAGGTCCAGACCTTGGAGCCGTTGACCAGGTAGTGATCGCCCTTGTCTTCGGCACGGGTCTGCAGGCTGGCCAGGTCGGATCCCGCGTTCGGTTCGCTGTAGCCCTGGCACCAGCGAATCTCGCCGCGGATGATGGGCGGGATGAAACGCTGCTTTTGCTCTTCGCTCGCAAACTTGAACAGAGCAGGGCCAAGCATGTCGATGCCGAAACTCTCCAGCGGCCGCCGAGCCGTGATGCGCGCCATTTCCTGCTGCAGGATCTTGGCCTTTTCCCGGGATAAACCGCCACCGCCGTACTCGACGGGCCACTGCGGCGCGGTCCAGCCCCGCTCTGCCATGCGCTCGAGCCACAGTCGCTGATCGTCGCTTTCGAATACCCAGTTACGGCCGCCCCAGCACTGGTCTTTATCGGACTTTATCGGACGGCGCATCGAAGCCGGGCAGTTTTCTTCGAGCCAGGCGCGAGTTTCTTGACGGAATTCTTCGGCGTTTGCCACGTTGGAGTCCTCCACGGAGTCTTTAGGAGCATCTGTTAGCGGTGATGCTAACTATGACCCATCGTAACCCGTTTGACTGTCACACGGGCGACATCGTCAGGGCTTCAGCCAGGATTAGCCGGCCGCGTCACACAGGTGACACGCGTCACACCACGGAATATGAGAAGATTCGGCCTGCGTCGTTGGGAGCGCAAAAACCAATTACGATGGGGGAAACGGATGACAGAAACAATCAAGGCCGAGGACCTTCCCGGCCTGGTCGGCAAGGACCTGGAACCGTCACCGTGGCTGGAAATTACCCAGGAACGCGTTAACCAGTTTGCCGACGCCACCAATGATCACCAGTTCATTCATGTCGACCCGGAAAAAGCGGCGCAGACGCCATTTGGCGG
>Ga0224512_10000219_pt1 | contig 61425 bp, 48 predicted proteins | sample SF_May12_sed_USG_4_FD_169103 | JGI IMG/M metagenome (GOLD analysis project Ga0224512, IMG submission 169103) | Sediment microbial communities from San Francisco Bay, California, United States - SF_May12_sed_USGS_13 | ecosystem: Environmental > Aquatic > Marine > Sediment | place: USA...
GAGGGTCGCCGCCAGCGGCCCGTGCTCGGCGCCGGGCGGCTCTGCGAAGACCGCCAGGGCGCGGAAGATCTCGCCGGGCGGAGTGGGGGGCTCTGCGACGCTCACTCTCGCGCCTCGCAACCGCGCTCCGACCCCCGCCTGCGGCGGGCGCCCGCCCGGGGGCGGGCGCCGTCGCGCTCGGCGGCGACCGCTAGGAGACGTTGACCGCGGCTTCCACCGGGACCGGGGTCAGCCAGCTCCGGTACTCGGGCAGCTCGCCCCGGATCGCCTGGAAGAACGTGCTCTGGATCTGCTTCGTCACGGGGCCCGCGACGCCGTCGCCCACGGGGCGGTCGTCGACCTCGCGGACCGGCGTGACCTCGGCCGCGGTGCCGGTCATGAACACCTCGTCGGCGAAGTACATCTCGTCGCGGGTCATGATCGTCTGCTGGACGTCGTAGCCCAGGTCGCGGGCGATCTGCATCACCGACTCGCGAGTGATGCCCTCGAGGACGCTCGTCAGCGCCGGCGTCTTGACGGTGTTGCCGCGCACGACGAAGATGTTCTCGCCGCTGCACTCCGCCAGGTAGCCGTTGGTGTCGAGCATGATCGCCTCGTCGTAGCCCATCGCCGTCGCCTCGCGCTTGGCGAGGATCGAGTTGACGTAGTTGCCGATGACCTTGGCCTTGGTCATCGTCGAGTTCGGGAACGGGCGCATGTAGCTCGACACCTTGCAGCGCACTCCCTTCTCGATGCCCTCCTTGCCGAGGTAGGCGCCCCACGGCCAGGTGAGGATGGCGCAGCGGATCGGGTTGTCCTTGGGGTGCAGACCCATCACGCCGGCGCCGATCCAGACGATGTGGCGCAGGTAGCAGGTCGGCAGGCCGTTGGCGGCCATGATGTCGAGCGACGCCTGCCGCAAGGCGTCCTTGTCGAACGGGATCTTGAGCTTGACCGCATTGGCCGACTTGCCCAGCCGCCACAGGTGGTCTTCGAGGCGGAAGATGGCGCTGCCGCCGTCGACCTGCTCGTAGGCGCGGGTGCCCTCGAAGACGCCGAGGCCGTAGTGCAGGGTATGCGTGAGCAGATGGACCGTCGCCTCTTCCGTGGGGATCAGGCGCCCGTCCAGCCAGACGTAGGGTGTCTTCAGGTCTGTCATGGAGCTCCTTCGGGGAGTTTGGATGACCGGGAACGCTACGGGCACCTATTGTAGCGCAAAGCCGGCGGCCTTGACGCCGCTCGCCGGAGGCCCGGCGGGCCGAGCCTTGCCGCCCTCCCGCCCCGCAGGTAAGCTGACCGCCGGCGCTCGAAAGGCACCCTACGATGACGCGATTCCACGGTTGGGCGGCATTCCTGGGCGCCGGACTCCTGCTGGCGGCGACCGGGGCCGCGGCCCAGGCCTGGCGCGGCGAGGCCGGTCTCGAGGTGCGCGTGGCGAGCCGCAAGGGCGGTCCGCTGGCCGGCGCCCGGGTCGAGCTGATCTACCGCGACGGACCGGACGGCGGCGGTCCGGCCGCCGTGGCCACGGACGCGAGGGGCAGAGCCGTCGTCGGCGGGCTGGCGGCCGGGACCTGGCAGCTCGAGGTCTCCCACCCCGACTTCATGTCCTACGTCGCGGTGCTCGCCCTGCGGCCGGGAGCCAAGCCGCAGATCACGGCGTCGTTCCTCGAGGCCAGCGGCAAGTCGACGGCGCCGATCCAGGTGAAGCTCACGGGATCTCGAGGCGGCGCCTCGTCGCCCCCCCTGCCGGCGGCGCCCGCGCCGCCCGAGCCGCCTCCGCGGCCGGTGCCGGCGACGGCGCAAGACGAGGCGGCGCAAGACGAGCCGGCGCGAGACGAGCCCGCCGCGATCCCGGAGGCCGAAGCGAAGATGGCCGAAGCGCCGAGCGCCGCCCCGCGAAGCCCCCAGCCGCCGCCCGCCGACATTCCGGCCGGGCCGGCGCCCGAGCCGGCGCCGACGGAGCCGCCGGCCGCGAGCGCGGAGACCGCTGCGCCCGTGACGCCGACCGGGTGGCGGGAGGTGCCCACGCCCGCGGTGGCGGCACCGGAGAACGCCGACCCCGGAGCGCCTCCACCGGCCCCGGTGCCGCCGCCCGAGCCCGCGCCGGTCCTCGAGCCGACTCCCGAGCCGCCACCGGCCCCCCTGCCCGCTCCTGAGCCCCACCCGGTTCCTTCCGCGACTCCCGAGCCGTCAGCGCCCCCCGCGCCGACCCCCGAGCCTCCGCCGGTCGCCTCGCCCCGTCCCGAGCCCGCGACGCCCCCCTTGCCGACGCCGGAGCCTGCACCGGTTCCCGCGCCCGCTCCCGAGCCCTCACCGGCTCCCGTGCCGGCACCGGTTCCCGCGCCCACGCCTGAGCCCTCACCGGTTCCCGCGCCCGCTGCCGAGCCCTCGCCGGCTCCCGTGCCGGCGCCCGAGCCTGCGGCGGCCCCGCTGCCGACTCCGGAGCCTCCGGCCGCTCGCGTGCCAGCGACTGCGCGTCCGCCGGCCGCCCCGCCGCCGCAGTGGCGGGCCTACGAGGAGCGGACCTGTCCGGAGTGCCGGCCGGGCGAGTGGGCGCTCACGGTGACGGCCCTCGTGGCCGGCGGGGGCGGGTGCGGCGAGGAGGCGAGCGACGCGGTGGCGAGCTCGCTCGCCGGCCTCGCGTCGCGGCCGGCGCTGGAGCTCGCGGGGTTCGCCGGCGGCGTCGACGGCGCCGTCGCGCTGCTCGACGCCGCGGCGGCGGCGAGCGTCCAGACCGCTTTCGGCGCCGCCGACGCCGGTGGCTGCAGGATTCTCGGCGCCGTGCTGCCCAAGGGCAGCCGCTTCGTCGGCTTCCAGTACGAGATCGAGGACGCGAGCGGCCGCCATCCGTGCCTGCCCGACCAGCCCTGCCCCGGCGGCACGGCGGCCTTCGCCGGCCCGCCCCGCATCGTCCGCGGCGCCGGCGCGACCGTGATCCACGGCCTGGCGCACGGTCTGGCGAACGATGCGGCGGGCGGCCCCGGGGGGCTCGCCGCCCGCGTCCTCATGACGGTATTCTTCCGCGGCCCGAACAACGCCTGGACTCCCGAGAGGTGACCCTGCAATGAAACGACTACTCGCCGCCGCCCTGCTGCTGGCTTCGGCGGCCGCAGCCCCGGCCGCCGCAGCCGGATCCGCCACCGCCGGATCCGCCGCCGCCGGATCCGCCCAAGAGATCGCCGCCGCCCTGCAGGAGTCCATGGGCGGGTCCGCCTTCGCCGCGGCCCGGGTCCTGCGCTTCACCTGGGCCTTCGAGCGCGACGGCGAGCGGGCGGCGGCCTACGAGCACTCCTGGGACCGGTGGACGGGCGACTACCGCCTCGAGGGCACGGATCGCGAGAGCGGCGAGCCGTGGCTCGCGCTCTTCAACGTCGAGAGCCGCCAGGGCCGCGCCTGGCTGGGCGGCGAGGAGCTCGCCGGCGACGCCCTCGCCGAGCGCCTGGAGATGGCCTACGGGCGCTTCATCAACGACACCTACTGGCTGCTCATGCCGTGGAAGTGGCTCGACCCGGGAGTCCACCTCGCCTACGCCGGCACCGCCGAGGTCGACGGCGAGACCTGCGACGTCGTCGAGCTGACCTTCGGGGAAGCCGTCGGCCTCACCCCGAACGACCGCTACCGCGGCTACGTCAGCCGGACGTCCGGCCTGATGGTGCGCTGGAGCTACATCCTCCAGAACGAGGACCTGACGTCGGGCGAGGGGGAGCCGACGGTCTGGAGATGGACCGAGTGGCAGGCCACCCCCCAGGGGGTGTGGCTCTCGGCCCGCAGGGAGCGGCTCGGGGACGGGCCGCCCGTCGCCATCGTCTTCCCTGCCCTCGAGCTCGTCGACGAGCCGAGCGCGGCCCAGCTCGAGGCCTGGTTCGCCCGCCCCGAATAGAGGGGAGCGCGAGACGATGACGACGGCCCGCTCGGCGACCCGCCTCACCCTCCGCGTCAACGGCGAGGACCGCCTCGTGGCGTTCCCCACCCACCACACCCTGCTCGAGGTCCTGCGCGAGGAGTGCGGGCTGACCGGCACCAAGCACGGCTGCGAGCTCGGCGAGTGCGGAAGCTGCGCCGTCCTCGTCGACGGCAAGCCGATCCTCTCGTGCCTGGCCCTGGCGGCCGAGATGGAGGGCCGCGAGATCGAGACCGTCGAGGGCCTCCAGCGCGGCAACGCCCTCCACCCGCTGCAAGCGACGCTCGCCGACCTGGGCGCCGCCCAGTGCGGCTACTGCACGCCGGGGATCCTCATGACCGCCAAGGCGCTCCTGGCCGCCAACGACGACCCCACCGCCGCGGAGATCCGCGACGCCCTGGCCGGCAACCTGTGCCGGTGCACCGGCTACCACAAGATCGTCGAGGCCGTCCTGGGGGCGGCCGCCATGGAGCGCGGCGAGGACTGGACGCCGCCCTCCGAGGTCCTCTACGGGGCCGCCGTGCCGGCGGCCCCCGGAGAAGGCTCGTGAGGCGGCGCCCGCAGGCCCTGGCGCTGCTGGCCCTCGTCGCCTGCCTCGCGGCGGCGGGCGTGACGGCCCAGGAGGCGCCGCCGCCCCCCTGCGGCGGCGCCGAGTACCGGCAGTTCGACTTCTGGATCGGCGCCTGGGACGTGGCCGGCGCGGACGGCACGCCCCAGGGCACGAACCGGATCGAGCCGATCCTCGGGGGCTGCGTGCTGCGCGAGAGCTGGGCCGGCGCCGGCGGCTCGGAGGGCCACAGCTTCAACCTCTTCGATCGCCAGACGGGCCGCTGGCACCAGACCTGGGTGGACAATAGCGGGCTGCTGCTCGTGATCGAGGGCGGGCTCGACGAGGACGGCGCCATGGTGCTCTCCGGCACCGGCAAGACCCGGGCCGGCGCGGCGCTCTTCCACCGCATCACCTGGACCCCGCTGGCCGACGGGCGCGTCCGGCAGCACTGGCAGACGTCGACCGACGGCGAGGCCTGGAGCGACGCCTTCCTCGGCTTCTACAGCCGCCAGCCCGGCGCCGCGGAAGGCGCCGCGGAAAGCGCCGGGGAAGGGGGCGGCTAGCCGCCGGGGCCATGGCCGAGCCGGTTCGCACGCCGCCCGACGAGCGCCGGGCGAGAGAGCCCCGCAACCTCGTCGGTACCCCGTTCCGGCGGGTGGACGGGCGCGCCAAGGTGACGGGGCGCACGCTCTTCGCCGACGACCTGAGCTTCCCGCGCACGTGCCACATGCGCCTCGTCCGCTCCACCGTCCCCCACGCCCGGATCGTCGCCATCGACCTCGCCGCGGCCGAGCGCGTCGAGGGCGTTCTCGGCTTCCTGACCGGCGCCGAGATGCCGGAGCCCTTCGGCATCCTGCCGGTGTCCCAGGACGAGCACGCGCTGTGCCCGGACAAGGTGCGGTTCGTCGGCGACCCCGTCGTCGCCGTCGCCGCGACGACGGAGGACGCGGCGTGGGAGGCCGCCCACCGGGTGCGCGTCGAGTACGAGGAGCTGACGACGATCGCGTCCGTCGACGAGGCCCTCGCGACCCCGGAGCCGCGGATCCACGACTACGGCGAGTTCGGCAACGTCCACAAGGCGATCTCGATGCGCTTCGGGGACGTCGAGGCGGGCTTCGCGGCCAGCGACCTGGTGCTCGAAGACACGGTCTTCTACGAGGGCAGCACCCATCTGCCGATGGAGCAGCACTCGGCCCTCGCCGTGCCCGAGGACGACGACCGGATCACCCTGTACTCCTCGACCCAGACCCCCCACTACGTCCATCGCGCCCTCGCCAAGGTGCTCGGCATCCCGGCGGCGCGCATCCGGGTCATCGCCTGCTCCAACGGCGGCGGCTTCGGCGGCAAGAGCGACCCCTTCAACCACGAGATCGCCGTGGCCAAGATGGCGCTCAAGCTGGGGCGCCCGGTCAAGGTCACCCTGAGCCGCGAGGAGGTCTTCTACTGCCACCGCGGCCGCCATCCCGTCCTGATGCACGTCAAGACCGGCTTCGCGAAGGACGGCACGCTCGTCGCGCAGCGGCTCAAGACGGCCCTCGACGGCGGCGCCTACGGCAGCTACGGGGTGGCGTCGACCTACTACACGGGCGCCCTGCAGACGGTCACCTACGACCTGCCCGCCTACCACTTCCAGGGCGCCCGGGCGTTCACGAACAAGCCGCCGTGCGGTCCCAAGCGCGGCCACGGCACCCCGCAGCCGCGCTCGCCTTCGAGATCCACCTCGACAAGGCGGCGCACGCGCTGGGCATCGACCCCGCCGACCTGCGGCTGCGCAACCTGGCTCCCCCCGACAGCGTGACCGCCAACTGGCTGCGCATCGGCTCGATGGGGCTGCGCGAGTGCATCGAAGCGGTCGTCGCGGGCAGCGGCTGGCGCGAGCGCTACGGCCGGCTGCCCGTGGGGCGCGGCCTCGGCCTGGCGTGCGGCTCCTACCTGTGCGGCGCCGGCCTGCCGATCTACTGGAACCACATGCCGCAGTCGGGCGTCCAGCTGCGGATCGACCGCTCGGGCTGCGTGGCCGTCTTCTGCGGCGCGGCCGAGATCGGCCAGGGCTCCGACTCGGTGCTCGCGGCCATCGTCGCCGAGGTGCTCGGCGTCGAGCTCGCCGACCTGCGGCTGTGCGTCGCCGACACCGATCTGACGCCGGTCGACCTCGGCAGCTACTCGTCGCGGGTCACCCTCATGGCAGGCAACGCGGCCCAGCAGGCGGCGGACCGGGCGCGCGAGGTCATCGCCGCCGCCGTCGGCGAGCAGCTCGAGGTGCCGGCCGGGCGGCTCGTCTTCGCAGAGCGCCGGGTGTTCGACGCCGCCGACCCCGACCGGGGGATGGACTGGGTCGACGCGTGCATCGCCGCCGAGGCGCGGCACGGCACGCTCGGCTTCGTCGGCTCCTATACGCCGCCGCGCTCGCCCGGGAAGTACCGCGGCGCCGGCGTCGGGCCGTCGCCGGCCTACTCCTACAGCGCCTGCGTCATCGAGACCGAGGTCGACCCGGAGACCGGCATCTACCGCCCGCTGCACGTCTGGCTGGCCCACGACGTGGGGCGCTCGATCAATCCCGTGCTGGTCCTCGGACAGATCGAGGGCGGCGTCTACATGGGGCTGGGCGAAGCCATGATGGAGGAGCAGGCGTTCCGCCGCCTGCCGCCGAAGCGCTCGCGCGCCCTGGTCCACAAGATGCCCTCCTTCCTCGAGTACAAGAGCCCGTCGGCCCACGACATGCCGCCGGTGACGAGCTACATCATCGAGAATCCCGACCCGGAGGGCCCCTACGGCGCCAAGGAGGTCGGCCAGGGGCCGCTGCTGCCGGTGGTTCCGGCCCTCGCCAACTCGATCTTCGACGCCGTCGGAGCGCGGGTCGACCAGGTGCCCATCCACCCCCACATGATCCTCGCCGCGCTGCGCAACGGCCAGCGGACGGGGACCGCGCGCTTCGGTCCGGCGGCGTTTCCGGACGTCGACTTCGGAGAGACGATGGTCGTGCCCACCCCCGCCGAGGGGGGCGACGGCAAGGCGATCACCGAGTACAAGCAGAAGCTGCGCGGCGGCATGCGCGGCGCCACCGGCACGATGACCACCCGTGAAGAGGCTCTCGAGTCCAAGAAGGACCTCACCACCCGCTAGCCCGCGGCCCCTCTCCCATGCTCCGCCTGCCCCCATTCGAGCTCCGCCAGCCGACCACCCTCGCCGAGGCCGCCGACATGCTCGCCTCGGAGGGACCGGGCGCCCGGCTCGTCGCCGGCGGCACCGACCTGTGGCCCAACATGAAGCGCCGCCACCAGCAGGCGGCGACGGTGATCAGCCTGATGCGCATCCCGGGCCTGCGCGAGATCGGCAACGGCGGCGGCGACCTGACGCTGGGTGCGACCCTCTCGCTCCACGAGGTGGCCACCCACGCCGCGGTGCGCGCCGCCTACCCCGCCCTGGCCGCGGCGGTCGAGTCGATCTCCTCCCCGCCCCTGCGCCACATGGGCACGCTCGGCGGCAACGTCTGCGTCGACACCCGATGCACCTACTACAACCAGACCGAGGAGTGGCGGCGGTCCATCGACTACTGCCTCAAGGAGGCGGGCGAGATCTGCTGGGTGGCGCCGGGATCGAAGCGCTGCCTGGCCCACACGGCCGCCGACTCGGCGCCGATCCTCTGCGCCCTGGGGGCCCGCGTGCGCCTCGCGTCGGCGGCGGGCGACCGCGAGATCCCGCTGACCGACCTCTACCGCGACGACGGGATCGAGTACCTCGCCAAGCGCCGTGACGAGATCGTGACGGCGATCCTCGTGCCGGCGAGCGCCGGCGCGCCGCGCTGCAGGACGGCGTTCTGGAAGCTGCGCCGGCGCGGCACGATCGACTTCGCCGTGCTCTCGAGCTCCGTCGCCCTGTGGCTCGCTCCCGGCGGCGCCATCGAGGCGGCGGAGATCTACCTCGGAGCGGTCAGCTCGCGGCCGCTGCGCGCCACGGCCGCCTGCGACTTCCTCGTCGGCAAGAGGCCGCTGCCCGACGTCCTGCGCGAGGCCGCCGAGCTGGCCCGCAAGCCGGCGACGCCCTTCGACAACACCGACTTCCAGGCGCAATGGCGCGGCGTGATGGTGAGCCGCTACACCGAGGCCGCGCTACGCGAGGCGGCGGGGCTCGAGCGCCAGCGGATGGCGCCGAGCCACGGGCTCGCCGCCGAGCCCGCGGGCCGCCGGGGCTAGCGGCCCGACGAAGCGACCGGCGCCAGGACCATCACGAGCCGGCGGCCGTCCATGCCGCTGCGGCTCTCCACCGCGGCGATGTCGGCGAGCTCCTCGACGACGCGATTGAGCACCTCGTCGCCCAGCTCGGGGCGGCGCAGCTGGCGGTAGCGGAAGAAGACCGTGAACTTGACCTTCTTGCCGGAGGAGAGGAACTTCCGCGCCCGCTGGGTCTTGATCTCGAAGTCGTGATCGTCGATGTTGGGCCGGTACTTGACCTCTTTGACGTCGATCGTGTGCTGCTTCTTGCGCGACTCCCGCGCCTTCTTCTCCTGCTCGTACTTGAGCTTGCCCCAGTCGAGGATCCGCACCACCGGCGGATCGGCGTCGGGTCCCACCTCGACGAGGTCGAGACCGATCTCCTCGGCGCGCGCCCGCGCCTCCTCGATCGGGACGACGCCCAGCTGAGTACCCTCGTCGTCGATGAGCCTGACGGGGCTTTTCCGGATCTGGCGGTTGGTACGGAACTTGTCCTTCTTCTGGACGGGCTCCGGCCGCCAGCGCTTTCTAGCGATGGCCGAGCTCCTTTCGACGGCGGGCAGCGCTCATCGCGCGCGGAGGGCGGCGAAGGGCTTCACGCGTGGGAGAGGGCGGGGGGCGCGCAGACGAAAAGCGCCGCGACCCGAGAACTGAGCGAACGTGTAGACACCGAGCGGGACAATAGCACACGCGCTTCCGCCGCGGTCAAGCCCGCCGGCGGTCATGGAAGAGACAGCGCGGCCCGGTAGTCGTCGACCACCAGGCTCGTTCCCGGCGGGGCTCCCGCCGTGCCGCCGGGCAGCCCGAGGCGGATCTCGCGGACCAGCCGCGCGTCGTTGTCGAGGTGGCGCAGAGTGCCGCGAGGCCCGCCGTTCTTGACCAGGCGCACGTAGCCGTCGAGCGCGCCCTCTGCCGAGGCCCGCCGCCAGATCACCTCGATGTCCTCGGTGATCTCGGCCCGCAGCGGGGTGCGGCCGACCTCCTGGTAGGCGTCGTCGTTGGCCTTGGCGTAGAGCGTGAGCCAGTAGGCGCCGTCGATCTGGCGGACGGTGACGGTCAGGTGCCGCTGGCCCTTGCCGAAGAACTCGAGAAGGGCGACCTCGGCGCCGCCGAGGTCCGCGTTGTTCGCGTTGATCAGGAACCCGACCTCGACCCCGTCGCCGGGCGGAGCCAACCTGTGCGCCAGGAAGCGGCGGGCGGGCGAGCCGGTGAGCGGCAGATCGAGGGCCAGCGCCGAGCCGCGGAGCCCCGGCTGCCGGGTCGCGAGCCCCCCCCGGACGGAGAACCAGGACAGGAAGCTGCCGCTCTCGAAGTCGTCGGCGAAGAGCAGTCCGCTGATCCTGAACCGGGCCGTCACCGGGGCGCTCACGGCGCCGACCCGGGCGTTGTCCCGCTGGTCTTCGATGCCGGTCGGACGGCCGTCCCACTCCACCCGCGGGTTGGAGAAATGGAGGATCTCCTCGCAGCTCCCGCAGGGATCGGGGTAGGCCATGATCGTCCGGAAGTCGTTGGCGACGATGTGGCCGTAGGCCCACGGGAACGTCACGTCGGTCGGCCCGGGGGCGTTGGCAGGGTCGTGATGGAAGCCGAAGTTGTGGCCGATCTCGTGAGCGAAGGACGTCACGCAGGGCGAAGCCGTGACCGAGTAGGCCCAGGGGGCGAACCCGGGGCCGATCACGTTCGGGACGTAGGCGATCCCGCACAGCCCGTTGTGGCGGACGAGGAGGGCTACCAGATCCGCCGCGTGCTCGTTGCGGAGGGCCGCCACCTGGGGGTCCGTCCGCAGCGTGTCCAGATCCGACTCCCCGCCGCCGGTGTCGCCGAAGGGGGCCAGCGCGGTGTGCACGAGGTTGAGCCGCGCGCTCATCTGGCTGTTGGCGAAGACCACGTTCGCCGTGTCGACCATGAGCTGGGCGCGCGACTGGATCATCAGCTCGCCGCCCGCGAGGTCGCGGGCCTGCGGCGTGTAGAGGACGAGGACGTCGATCCTGCCCGGGCCGTCCGCCGCCGTGGGCGGCGCCGCCGGCTCCTCGGGGACCTGCGGCTCGAACGCCGGCATCAGCGCCGGACCGCAGCCCGGCAGGTCGTCGAGCTCGATCCGCGAGACGACGGAGTCACCGTCGCTCAAGGGGCGGATCTCGTAGTCGCCGAAGCGCGAGTGGATCCAGCCGGAGAGCACGCCCCGGGTGATGGACAGGATCACCTGGCTGTCGCGGCTGCCGGCGAGGTTGCCGCTCCAGGTCGCCGAGTCGATCCCGCGCCGGTCGAGGCCGCTGCGCCTGGCCTCGAACTCCAGACCGTCGGGCAGATCGAGGTGGAGGCGCGGCACGCCGGCGAGGACGAGGCCCGTCTTCACCTCCACGCGGCGCGCGGCTTCGGCTCCAGGGCCGAAGGGCGTCTCGCCCGGCGCGACCTCGAAGAGCCGCGGCGCGGATGCCGCCGCGGCGCCGGCCGGCCACAGGCAGGCTCCCAGGAGAATCGCGCTCGTCGTTCGCTGCCACATGGTGGGCTCCTTCCTCGTCTATCTCGTCCTCGTCTATCTCGTCCTCGCCTATCTCGTCCTCGTCGCCCCGCTCATTGTACCGTCACGAGCCCGCCCTGCCGAGCGCCTGGCGGGTGATCGACCAGTGGCTGGCATGCCAGACGGCCGCGCCGCGGCGCACGAGAATCACCTGCGGCGACTCGTGGCGCACGCCGAGCCGCTCCGCCAGCGCCAGCGACGCCGCCCGCGCCGGCTGGACCTCCACCATGCAGAAGCGGGCGCCCCGATGGCCGGAGGCGAAGCTCTCGAACTCCCGGCGGGCGGCGCTCGAGATCCCGCACGTCCGGCTGTGCTTCAAGATCCAGACGTCCCGCTCGTGGGAGGCGAGGAGCTCGTCGAGCAGGTCCTCCGGCGTCGAGATCTCGTGGATCTGCCCCATCGCGCTCCCGCCTCTAGCCCGCGAAGTCGCGCCGGCGGCGCTCGATCTCGACGCCGACGGAGTCCGCGAAGCGCAACGCCCCCGGCTTTTCCACCCGCACGCGGACGCGGGCGGCGCCGTGCTCGACCACGCACAGCCGCGCCAGCGCCGTCGCGAGGCTCTCGACGAGATAGTGCGACGACGACTCGACGTACTCGATCACGTCCTTGGTGATCGTGCGGTAGTTGAGCGCGTCCTCGATGTCGTCGGACTCCCCCGCGCGCGCGAAGTCGCCGAAGAGGGTGAGGTTGACGACGATGTCCTGGCGCTTGCTGCGCTCCCACTCGTTGATGCCGACGATCCCGCGCAGCCGGAGATCGCGGACGAAGATGCGATCGGCGGCGCGCTCGCGATCTCCGCTCATCGAACCGATCCCTCGCGGCGCCCCGCCGCCGCCCGTCTCATCTCTTGTTGCTCCCGTGAAGATGCTCGCCGCCGTCGACGAACAGGACCTCGCCGGTCACGAAGGACGCCGTGGCGAGGAACACGACCGCGGCACCGACGTCCGCCGGATCGCCCGTCCGCCGCAGCGGCAGCCGCTCCCCCGCGGCCCGCCACGCCGGCGAGTCGGCCGGCTCCCCCGCCGGCGGCAGAATGGCTCCGGGCACCACGGCGTTGACCCGGATGGCCGGCGCCAGCTCGAGCGCGGCGCAGCGCGTCAGATGCAGCAGACCGGCCTTGCTCGCTCCGTGGTGCGCGTACCCGCGCCAGGGGACGACGCCGCTCAGGTCGGCGATGTTGACGACCGCCGCGGCGCCGCCGGCGGCGGCCGAGGCGGCCAGCAGCTCTCGGGCCTCGCGGATGCACAAGTGGGGCGCCCGCAGGTTGACGGCCTGAGCCCGGTCCCAGCGGGGCGCGTCGATCGCCGCCAGCGGCGCATGGTCGAACGACGCGGCGCTGTTGACGAGCACGTCGAGCCGGCCGCAGACGTCGCGCACTCGCTCGAAGAGGCCACCGATCTCGTCGGGGGCGGCGAGGTCCGCCTGGAAGGTCCAGGTCGGCACCCCGTGGGCCTCGCGCAGGCTCGCCGCGGTCGCTTCCGCGGCCTCGCGCGATCGCCCGTAGTGCACGGCCACGGCGAGGCCGCTCGCCGCGAGGCTCTCCGAGATCGCGCGCCCGACGCGGCGCCCGCCGCCGGTGACGAGGGCTACGCCGCCGCGCGTTCTGTCGGCGGGACCGGGCACTTCGAGGTATTCTCCGAAGAGCGAGCTCGGGAAGGAAAAGTGAAACGGGAGGTTCCTGGTTGGGTGGGGCGGATCTGGATTTACTCTAGGCGATCTAGAGAGTGGGGTGGGCCGAGAAGCGGGGCGGACGGTCTTGCGACCTCCGCCGATGGGGTAGGCCAGATCTTTCGGTAGGGGGAACCTCCCTCGCTCTTGCGAGCGTAACGTGGCTAGAGGATACCAGCTTGTGAAAACTTTCACAAGACCCCGGGGCCAGATCGCCGGGAAAGACGGGGGGGCCAGACTCCCGGCCCGCCGGCGCGACCGGGAATACCGCGCCGCGCGCCGGCGGTAGGGAGAGAGGAAGCCCGATGACGCGACGACGAGGGGGACGGCGATGAAGGCGGCCGTGGCGTTCGCCACGCTCGTTCTGGGGCTCACCGCGGGGCCGCAGCGGATCGAGCTGCTCGTCGCTCACGGCGTCGACCACGTCGACGTCTCGCTCGACGGCGTCGTCGTCGAGCGGCTGACCGGCGCGCCCTGGACGGCGGTCTGCGATCTCGGACCGACCCTCGCGCCGCACCACCTGCAGGCCGTCGCCTACGCCGCCGACGGCGCCGAGCTCGGGCGCGCGTCCCAGTGGCTGAACCTGCCGCGGCCCCCCGCCCAGGCCGCGATCCTCCTCGACTCGGACCCGGAGACGGGGCGGCTCGCCGCGCGGCTGCGGACCAACAGCATCGTCGGCGCCGAGCCGGCGAGCGTCACCGTCCTGTTCGACGGCGTGCCGTTGCCGGCGGCCGACCTCGATGCCATTCCGCTTCCCCCCCACGACCCGGAGCAGCTGCACTACCTCCGGATCGACGTGCAGTTCGGAGACGGGCTCTCCTCGACCGTCGAGCGGACGTTCGGCGGCAGCTTCTCCGACGAGGTGGGCGCCGAGCTGACGGCGGTGGCGCTCGAGCTCGACGAAGGGGCCGCCGAGCCCGGCTCGCGCGCTGCGGGCTGGCTGCGCGCCGGCGGCCGGCGTCTCGAGGTGGTCGACGTCGTGACGGGCCCGGCGAGCATCATGCTCGTCCGGGACCAGGGCGCGCAGCGCGACATCGATCGGATGGCGCGGCGGGCGGGCGCCGACTTCCGCTACGTGGCCGGCCTCAAGCGCGGGACCTCGCTCCAGATCATGCCGCCGGTGGCCCGGAGGTCGCCCCGCACCGACATGGACATGCGGCTGTTCCAGCCTTCCTCCCCCTTGACGTCGCGCGACGGGGGGATCTTCTGGCTCCTCACCCGGGTCCGGTCGCCGAAGATCTCGCCCGCGAGCCAGCGGATCTCGGACGCGCTCGCGGTCGCCGGAGTCAGCGTCGCGGCGGCCGGAAACCGGCGCGCCGCCGTGCTGCTCCTGGGACCCGAGCCGGCCGACCACAGCCGCTTCTCGGCCCGGGAGGCGGCCGACTTCCTCGCGCAGCTCCACGTTCCGGTGTGGATCTGGAGCACCGCGGGCGAGGGCGATACGCCGTGGGGCCGCGCCGCCGACGCGTCCTCGATGGCGCAGATCGAGACCCAGGCCCGGCTGCTCGCCAAGAGCCTCGAGCGCCAGCGGATCGCGTGGGTCCGCGGCATCCATCCGCCCATGGAGATCACGCTGGGGGGCGGCACCGACGGCGTCCGGCTGGCCGGCTCGTGAGGCGCACCCGCGCGGGCCCGGCCGCCGCGCTCGTCCTCGCCGTCATCGCGCCTGCCGCCGCGGCGCAGGATCCGCCGCTCGGCCGCGGCGCCGCGTTCGGCGTGCTCGAGCTCGAGGACATGGTCCGGGTGCCGGCCGGCGCGGCGCTGCGCAGCCGCCCGGACCCCCAGGCCGAGGCCTTCGTGCTCTTCGAGGCCGAGATCGAGGTGCCCGTGCTGGAGCGGCGGGGACGCTGGATCCGCACCCATCACCGCGACTGGACCGGCTGGGTGGCGCCCGGCGGCGAGCCCACCGTCGAGCAGTACGAGCTCGAGGCCCTCGCGGCGGGGTATCTCGTGGTCGCCACCTCCGCGGCCGAGCGCGCGGAGCGGATCGCGGCCGCCCGCCGGCTGCTCGGTGAAGAGAACGCCGACTTCACCACTCTCGGCGGCTGGCCGCTCTACACCGACGTGCGCGACGCCGGCGCCCTGACGCGGCTCGATCGGCTCGCCGGCCGGCTGCCCGCGGCCTACGAGGAGCGCTTCGCCCTGCGGGCGGGCACCGAGCCGCGGCGCGCGGTGGTGCTCTACCGCAGCGAAGACGCCTACCGGCGGTTCGCGAGCGAGTTCACGGACATCGGCGAGCTGCACGGCGACGGTCACGCCGACGACGCCATGGCCGTGCTGTACCTCGGCGGCGGCGGCGTCGACCCCGCGGCCGTCCTCGTTCACGAGCTCACGCACCTGATCAACCGCGACGTCTTCCAGCGGCCCCCGATGACCTGGATCGAAGAGGGGATGGCCGAGGATCTCGGCCTGTCGCGCATCGACGGCAAGGGCAACCTCGAGCCCGGCACGATCGGCGTGCGCGAGACCCGTGCCACGACCTCGGGCGGACGGTTCGTCTGGTCGCAGCTGCTTCGCGACTGGCGCCAGGACAGGGGGCGGCTGCAGCCTCTGCCGGCACTCCTGGACCTCTCCTGGGCCGAGTTCGTCAGCGACCGGTACCGGCAATCGAACTACGCGCAAAGCGCCTTTTTCGTCCGCTACCTGCTCGACGGGACGGACCCGCCGACGCGCCGACGCTTCCAGGAGTTCCTCGCCGCGGCCAGCCGCGGGGCAGCGTCCGGAACGGACGCCCTCGCGGAGGCGCTGGCGACCTCGCCGGGTCGCCTGCGCAACGGCTACGAGCTCTGGCTCACGCGCCGAGCAGCGGCGTCACGATAGCCGGCCGCCGGGCCGCTGCCCCGCGCTCCATGCGCTAGAATGCCGCCGCCATGGGAGAGTACGCTGCGAGGCGTGCATCGGCCCGCCTGCCGATCAGCGCGGAGGTCCGGGTACGCTATCCCGGGGTCGACGAAGTCTTCGACGAGATCGTCGGCGACGTCGGCCTGGCGGGCATGTTCGTGGCCACCGCCTCGCCGATGCCGGCGGGCACGCTCATGCACTTCGAGCTGCGCCCGTCGCCGCAGTGGCGGCCGCTGCGCGGCCGCGCGCGGGTGGTGTGGGCTCGCCATCGGGCCGGCGGCGAGAACCGGCCCACGGGCATGGGCGTCCGCTTCATCGAGCTCGACGAGCGCGCCCGGCGCGGCGTGCGCTGGCTCATCGAGACCTACCAGGCCGTGGGGGACAAGCCCTTCGACACCTGGACGATTCCGCAGCAGTTCGCGCGCTCGGGCGCGGCCGCGGACGCGGACGCGCACGCGACCCAGGAGGTCGAGCCCCTCGGGCCGCCGCTCGCGGAGACGGCGCGCGGCATGCCGCCGTGGCCCTGGCTGGCCGCGGCGCTGGCCGTCCTTCTCGGCCTCGGCTGGCTGCTGCGCGGCGCGAGCGGTCCGGAGCCCGAGGCCGTCGCGAGCGCTCGTGTCGCGACGCCACCGGCGACCGCCGGCGGTGCCGAAGCCGCGGCCCGCGCCGCGCCGGCGGAGCCTGTCCCCGCGCCGCAGGCCGCGCCCGTCACCGCGCCAGCCGAGCCCGTCACCGCGCCGGCCGAGCCCGTAACCGCACCGGCCAGGCCCGCCGCGGTGGCGCCGCTCGAGCAGGTCCTCGGCCAGCTGGCGCAAGAGTGGGCGGCGGCGTGGTCGAGCCAGGATCCCGAGCGCTACCTGGCCTTCTACGCCGCCGATTTCGTGCCCGAGGGAGCCGTGAACCGCCGCGCCTGGGAGCGGGCGCGCCGCCAGCGCCTCGCCGCTCCGGCGTTCGTGCGCGTCCGCATCGAGAACGTGCAGGCGCTCGAGCTCGAGACCGCCACGCCGCGCACGGTCTTCACCCAGACCTACGAGTCCGACACCTTCGGCGACCAGGTCACCAAGTCGCTGACCTGGACCCGCGACGACGGCAGCTGGCGGATCGTCAGCGAGCGCTCGGCGCCGTGAGCCGATCCAGCCCGGGGTAGAGCCGGCTCTCGTTGGCCGCGATCGCTTCCCGCAGGGCCCGCGGATCCAGCCCCTTGAGCTCCGCGATCGCCCGCAGCGCGCGGATCGCCTGGGCGGGCTCGTTGCGCGCGCCGGGCTCGGCGCCGAGCACCGGGCTGTCGGTCTCGAGCAGCAGGCACGACAGCGGCAGCCTGCGGACGAGCTTCTGCTTCTGCGGCGACCTGACGACCGACGGCGGCACGGAGAAGAAGTAGCCGGCCTCCACCCCCGCCAGCGCGCTCGCGGCGCGGCCGTCGAAGGCGTGCATCTGCACGCGGCGCGCCCCCCGCGCGAGGAGGAAGTCGATCGTCGCCCGGCCGGCCGACCTCGAGTGCACGTTGAGCGGCAGATCCACCTCCAGCGCCAGCTGCACGAAGCGCGACAGGATCTCCTCCTGAAGCTCGCGGTCCTGCCCGCCGCGCACCTTCCAGTGGTCGAGACCGACCTCTCCCACCGCGGCGAGACGATCGCGGTGGCGGCGGATCCAGGCGCAGATCTCGTCGGCCTCGTCGAGATCGAGGCGCGTCGGGAACAGGCCGGCCGCCGGTGCCACCATCTCGGGGTGGGCCGCGGCCAGCTCGAGGTTGCGCCGCGCGTCGGCCAGCGATTCGCCGACCGCGACGACCCGCCGCACCCCGGCCGCCCGGGCGCGCTCCAGGACCGCCGGAAGATCGCCGCTGAAGGCCGGGTCGCAGAGGTGGGCGTGGGTATCGATCACTTCGGCGCCGCGGTCGCCGCGGCGGCTAGCGCAGATCCGCCGTGAAGGCGCCGTCGTCCGCGACCCGCAGCCGCAGGACGTGGTTCGCGCCGCCGCGCAGCTCGGCCGCCACGTTGACGACCTGGGTCGCGCGGCCCGGCAGGCTGAGATACACGCGCAGCGCCATGTCGCCGGCCGGGATCTCGAGCTTTCCGGTCAGCGAGCCGGTGGCCGCCTTGGGCGGCAGGAACCGGCGCCGCTCGAGAAACCGGAACGCCTCCTTGAACAGCTGGCGGTCCCCCTCGTAGATGGTCAACACGCCGCGCGACGCCAGGCTGAAGAAGTCCAGCTGCACCACCGCGACGTCGGAGACGGGCTCGGGCTCGACTCGGACGACCTGCGGCGCGACCTGCTCCGGCGGCGGCGGCCGCTCGACCTCGACCGCCGGCGGCGGCTCGACCGGGCGGGCGGGCTGCCGGGCCAGCCAGAGCCGGCTTTCCAGATCGGCCACGCTCGGATGCTCGGGGTCGAGCGCCCGCGCTCTCTCGAGCGCGCCCTGTGCGTCGCCCCAACGGCCACGCGAGAGCGCCGCCCGCCCCTCGCTCACGGCGGCGTCGACGTCGATCTCGCGCAACGCCGCCTCGTCGCGCCGCAGCCGGCTCGCGGCGAGGCGCCGGCCGAGGCGGGCCCGCAGCGAGTCGGGCGCGACCAGCTCGGCGGAGCGAAGCAGATCGTGGGCGGCCGCCGTGTCGCCGGCGGCCAGCCGCGCCGCGCCCTGGCCCAGGAGCTGGAGATGCGCTGCCCGTGGCGGCGGCTCGCGCGCGGGCTCCCCCACCGGTGAGCCCGGTCGGCGCGAGCCCCACCAGGCGATCCCCCCGACGACGAGCGCCAGCGCGATCCCCGCCGCGGCCGGGATCTTCCAGCGGCGCGGCGGCGGGGCGCCGGCCGCCACCGGCGGCGCCGGGGCGCTCTCGGCCGGTGGCACCGCGGGGGTGACCGGCTGGGTCCGGTGCAGGGCGGCGATGCGGCTCAGCGCGGCCCTCAGGTCGGTCGCCAGCGCGCCGGCCGTCTGGTAGCGCTCGTCCGGATTCTTCTCGAGGCTCTTGAGGAGAATCCCCCGCAGCTCCGGGGTGATCTCGGGCACGAAGCGCTCCGGCGGCGTCGGCGGCTCGCGGGCGATGCTCCTCGTCAGGTCCGCGACGCTCGAGCCCTTGAACGGCATGTGCCGGGTCGTCAGCTGGTAGAGAACGACGCCCAGCGAGAAGAGGTCGGCCCGCTGATCGATCTCCCGCCCCTCGATGCGCTCCGGCGCCATGTAGCTGGGAGTGCCGAGGAAGCGGAGATCGTCGCTGAGCGCGGTGTCGATCAGGTGCGCGATGCCGAAGTCCGTGATCTTCACCCGTCCGTTCGGCGTCACGATGACGTTGGCGGGCTTGACGTCGCGGTGGATCACCCCCTCCCCGTGCGCGTACTCGAGCGCATCCGCGATCTGGGCCGCGAGATCGAGCACGAGATCCGGCGCCAGGGGCTCCGGCTTGCGCAGGAGGTCGCTCAGGTTCGTCCCCTCGACGTACTCCATGGCGATGCACAAGGCGCCGTCCTCGGTCTGCTCGATGGCGTCGTAGACCGTGACGATGTTCGGGTGCGAGAGGATTCCGGCGCTCTGCGCCTCGCGCTGGAAACGGGAGCGCAGTCGTTCGCTCGACTCCTCCGCCCCCGGCAGGTCGAGCCGCAGCACCTTGAGGGCGATGCGCCGCCCGATCACCGGATCGCTGGCGAGGTAGACGACGCCCATGGCGCCCCGCCCGAGCTGGCGCTCGATGAGATACCGCCCGATCCGGGCCGTCTTGGCCGTCGTGTCCATGCGCCCAGCCCGCCATCGTAGCAACCGCGCTTCCCGGCCGCTACCTCCAACGTCACCCCCGCGGCGCCGCGGCCCCTGCCGCCCGCCGACCGTACCCGCTAGTCGTACCCTGGCTGGTCGTACCTGGCCGGTCGTACCTGGCTAGTTGTACCTGGCGCGGCCGATCCGGGTCTTCCAGTCGCAGCCCATGAGCGGATCGATCTGAGAGGTGTACTCACCGGCCACCCAGAAGGAGACGTCGTCCAGCGGATCGGTCTGCAGACCGACGTAGTCGCCCGTCCGGTTGGCGCCGAGGTTGACCGAGAAGTTGTCGAGCGGACAGCTGCTGCCGCGCAGGTTGCGGATCCCGTCGAAGTGCAGGGCGTTGGCGCGCTTGCCGTTGAAGGTGACGCCCATGAAGCCCTGCGGCACCGCGCGCTGGAAGGCCATCATCAGGTCGCCATTCTTGTTGACGGCGATTCCGGGCCAGAACATGAACATGTTCGGGCGCCCGAAGGCCTCGCCGAAGGTGAACGCGGCGCTATCGGCGCTCGGGGTGATCCCCACGGCCCGGACGCAGCTCTCGTTGGGCAGCGGCCCGATCCCACAAGCGGTGGCGTGAGCCGCCCACACCGTGCCGTCCCGGAACGCGACCTGGGTGATCCGGGTGTCCCCCGTATCGAGGAGAGCGCCGTCGCGCTGCGGAGCCAGCGGCGGGAAGAAGTACGAGAAGTCGCCTTCGATCGTCTGCTTGGAGATCCGCGGCTGGCCGCCGGCGTCGGTGATGATCCGCCACAGGGTGTAGTAGCTCTCGGGCAGGAAGCTGGAGCCGCTGACCATGAAGAGCGGCTTGCCCGGCAGGTCGGTGGTCGTGTAGTGCTGCGCCGGATGGACGCTGAACGCCGTTCGGCCCTGTGCGTCCGTGGGGGGAGCGAAACGCTTGATGGCCAGCGCCGGGCAGCTCTCCGCGTTGTCCGTCACCTGGCTCACCCGGGTGAGGTAGATCTGCACCCGGCGGAAGCTGCCGTCGGCGAAGGCGAAGTTGTTCACCGCCACGGCAAACCAGTTCTCGTTGATGCCGATCCCCGGATAGTCGGCCCAGCTCCCCTCGCGCCGGCCCTGGATGCGGTAGGTACAGAACTCGTCCGGGGCCAGCAGCACCGCCGGATCGGAGCTCTTGGAGACCCCCAGCCAGATGCCGGAGAGATCGGGGTCGAGCGACTGCTCGAGCGCCACGACGAAGAACCTCTCGGACAGGCGGTCGAAGTAGACCTTGGGATCGAACAGGACGCTGCCCGCGAACCCGAAGAAGTTGTTGAGTGGAATGCTGTCCACCTCGAATCCCGTCCGCGTCGTCAGCCGCAGGGCGACGTTCGTCCCTTCGAGCACCTTGGTGGGGCTCGCCGCGACGATCGTGTCCGGCGGAAAGAAGCTGGCGCCGAGGCGGCCGGCCGTGGAGCGGTTCAGCCCGTCGAAATCGATCAAGCGGGCCGGAGCCTTGGCGACCATCGGGCTCCCGGGGGGTCCGACGTTGCTGCCCAGGCGGAATCCCTGGGGCAGGTCGGCGTCGACGTAGGCCGCGGCGCGCGCGCTCGCCAGCAGCTCAGGCGCCCAGAGGTAGTGGTAGCGCTCCCCGGGCTCGGTCGACCGGACGAGCGGCTCGCCGCTCCAGGGGATGCTGCCCGCGGTCGACTTGACGACCAGCGTCCCGTTCGCCCGCCGGAAACGGGACTGCGCGGGCGGGTCTTCCTGGGCGCCGGCGAGCGCGGCACCGGCGGCGACGAGCAGGGCGAGCGACGAGAGCGTTTTGAGCATGATCAGCCTCCTCGAGTTGCAGGATAGCAGACGGGGCTCGCGGCTCGCCGGACCCTGTGTCGCAGGTCACAGCGACACGTGTACCGATGCGCCATACTCTCGTTGCTTCACAACCCCTCCTCATCTCCCCTATGCAGGCGAGAGGCCCCCACCTCTCGCCGCCTTTTTTCCGGCGCTCGCCCGGGGCCGCCGCCGGTCGGATGGGCGGACGGACCCGGAGTGGAAACAACGGCGTGCGGCGCGCGTATGCCTTCGGTAGGAGCCCTGCGGCTCCGGGTGGAAGGAGGAGCTCATGACCAGAGGCTCGAACGCGCTCGTGCGGTCCCGCACCGACAGGATCCTCGGCGGCGTGTGCGCCGGCATCGCGGACTGGCTGGGCTGGCGGGCCACGACCGTGAGGATTCTCTACGTCCTCGTGTCCGCGCTGTCCGCGGCGTTTCCCGGCATCCTCGTCTACGTGATTCTCTGGATCGTCATGCCGGCGGCCGATCACCGCTCGCGCGTCTCGACCGGCTGAGAAGAACCGCCGCCCCCACCGCCTCGCCGGCACGCCGAGTCGCCGGAGCCTCGCCCGGGAGCCCGGCGAGGCCCGGCAGGCCATACGCCGCGGCCGCTTCTTGACACCTCCGCGGGCGCGACGGTAGCCTGCCGCCGGTTCCACCCAGATCATCTCGTGCTACGGGCAAGGAGGCCGCAGTGAGCGTCCAGCAAGCTGGAAGGGAACAGTGGGGCACGCGCATCGGCCTGGTGCTGGCCATGGCGGGCAACGCCGTCGGCCTCGGCAACTTCCTGCGCTTCCCCGTGCAGGCGGCCCAGAACGGCGGCGGGACCTTCATGATCCCGTACTTCATCTCCTTCATACTGCTCGGCATTCCCCTGATGTGGATCGAATGGGGCGTGGGCAGGCTCGGCGGGCGGCACGGCCACAGCACGGTGCCGGGCATGTTCGACGTCCTCACCGACCGCAAGAAGAAGTGGGCCAAGTACTTCGGCATCCTCGGCGTGGTCATGCCGCTGATCGTCTTCATCTACTACACCTACGTCGCCTCCTGGATGCTCGGCTTCAGCTTCTTCAGCCTAACCGGCAGGTACTTCGGGCTCGGCGACGACGTCGCAGCACGGGCGGAGGGGGTGCGGAGCTTCCTCGTCAACTACCAGAACATCCACGACTCGACGGGCACGGGCGGCTTCGTCCCGGTCCTCTTCTTCGCCGCGACCATGATCTTCCTCGGCTGGATCCTGGCGCGCGGCATCCGCGGCGGCATCGAGAAGCTGGCCCTCTACGGCGTGCCGATGCTCTTCCTCTTCGCGATCGTTCTCCTCGTTCGGATCATGACGCTGCCGGAGGCCGCCGCCACCCCGGCCGAAGGCCTCGACTTCATCTGGAACCCGGAGTGGTCGAGCCTCGGCAATGCCCGGGTGTGGGTCGCGGCGGCGGGCCAGATCTTCTTCACGCTGTCGGTCGGCATGGGCAGCATCCAGACCTACGCCTCGTACCTGCGCCGCAAGGACGACGTCACGCTCACCGGCCTCTCGACGGCGGCGACCAACGAGTTCGCCGAAGTGGTCCTCGGCGGCACCATCGCCATCCCGGCCGCCGTCGTGTTCTTCGGCGTCACCGGCGCGATGGCGATCGCCAGGAACGGCAGCTTCGATCTCGGAATCGTCGCCATGGGCACGGTGATCGGCGAGATCGCCGGCTCCCAGCTGTGGGGCTTTCTCTGGTTCTTCCTGCTCTTCATCGCCGGCATCACCTCCTGCGTGGCGCTGGCCAGCCCGACGATGGCCTTCCTGCAGGAGGAGGTGGGCCTCACCCGGAAGCGCGCCGCCCAGGCGGTGACGGCCCTGGGCATCGGCCTGGGCATGTTCCACGTGGTCTTCTACCGGTGGGGGGTGCTCGACGAGTGGGACTACTGGGCCGGCACCTTCGGCCTCGTCGTCTTCGCGGCGATCGAGATCTTTCTTTTCGCCTGGATCTTCGGCATCGACCGGGGCTGGGACGAGCTCCACCAGGGGGCCGACCTGCGCATGCCCGGCTTCTACAAGCCGGTCATGAAGTGGGTCACGCCGGTCTTCCTCGCCGTGCTCCTCGTCTGGTGGGGCTGGACCGAGGCCCGGCCGAAGCTGATGATGGAGGGCGTGCCCGAGGAGAACGTGCCCTACCTGCTGGTGGCCCGGCTCATCATGACTCTCATGCTCCTCGTGGGCGTCGTGTTCATCCGCCGCTCCTGGCAGCGCCGGGCGGCCGCCGCGGCTGCCGGCAAACCCGGCGCCTAGCCGCTCGAGAGGAGAGAGACCATGCACCCCTTCGCCCTCGTGTTCATGATCGTCAGCATGGCAGCCGTGACCACCCTGGCGGGCTACACCTTGCTGCGCACGATGCGCGCCGATTCGCCCTCCGGCGACGACGACGACTGAGCGCGCCGGCCGGGCGGCCGACCGGGGGCCGGCTCACGGAGCGAGCAGGAGCTTCAGCGCGAACAGGATGATCGTGGCGGTGACGACGCGGCGCACCCAGCGGTGGCCCTTGAGCACCGTCCAGCGGGCGCCGAGCAGCCCGCCGGCGAGAAACCCGGCGGCCAGCACGCCGCCCGTCACCCAGTCCACCCTGCCGTTCCAGGCAAACACGGCCAGGGCGACGGCCGTCATCGAGAGGATCGAGAGCACCTTCACGGCGTTGCCGCGCACGAGATCGAGCCCCACGAGCGAGGTCAAGGCCAGGAACAGGAAGCCGACCCCCGCCTGGACGAACCCGCCGTAGATCCCGACGACGAAGAAGCCCGCCGTCCGCGCCAGCACCGCGCCGGCGCCCGCCGCGGCGCGCTCCGTGCCCGCCCGGCGCCGCGAGGGGCTCCACAGCGAGCCCAGCGACAGGACGATCATGAGGATCGCGAGCAGCCGGACGAAGGCCGCGTCGCTCACCTCGAGCGCCAGGAGCGCCCCGACGCCCGCTCCCAGCGTCGCCGGCAACGCCGCCCACAGGGCGGCGCCCCGCTCCAGAACGCCGTGGCGATCGAACGACCAGACGGCGACGAGATTCTGCGTGACGATCCCGAGGCGGTTCGTCGCGTTGGCGATGCCCGGCGGCAGGCCGAGGAACATGAGGACCGGCAGGCTCAGGAACGAGCCGCCCCCGGCGACGACGTTGATGGCGCCCGCCGCCACGCCGGCGGCGAGAAGCAGGACGTAGCGGCCGGCCGTCTCCATGGCCGGCGGTCAGCCGGGCAGCGCGCCGAGGAAGTCCGCGGCGCGCCGCCGAAAGGCGCTCGTCCACTCGTGACCGCCGCGGAAGACGCAGGTCTCGACTCGCGAGCCCAGCTCCGCGAGGAGGCGCTCGTCGCGCCGCCACCGGGCCTCGTCGTAGAGCGGGTCGCGGGTCCCCCGACCGATGAGCACCGGCGGCCGCCCCCAACGGCCGGCTTCGGCCAGCTCGGGCGGCACGTCCCCCGCCAGCGCCACGACGGCGTCGCAGCCACCGTCCGCGGCCGCCCGGTAGGCCATGGCGCAGCCCTGGGAGAAGCCGGCGAAGACTCGCGGGCCCGCCACCGGGGCGCGCTTCGCGATCGCCTCCAGGCTCCGGCGCACGTACCCGAGGTTGTCCGCGATGGCCAGCTCGCGATCCTGCTTGGTCATCCAGCTGGCGACGACCTCGCCCGTCACGCGGTGGTAGAACGGATGGAGCGCCTGGATGGCCGCGACGTGCCAGCCCGCGAGCCCGGGAACCGCCAGCAAGGCCTCGAGCATCGACGAGGCGCCCTCGCCGTAGCCGTGGAAGCCCACGGCGAGCGGCGCCGGCCCCGAGCCCGCCGCCGGGCGCAGCAGGAAGCGCCCGTGCGCCGTGGCCGCCACGTTGCCGACCTCGATCCCGCCGTCGCCGCTCATCGGCGCTTGCGCCCGCGGCGTAGCGGCGCGCTCAACCGCCGCACCTCGGCGGCCAGCGGCCCGGCCGCGCCCGCGCCGTGCTCTTCGACCAGGCGCACGAGGGCACTGCCCACGACGACCCCGTCGGCCAGGGCGCCGACCCGGGCGACCTGCTCCGGGGTCGAGATGCCGAAGCCGACCGCGAGCGGGTGCCGCACCCGGCGGCGCACCGCCGCCAGCTCGCGCGCGAGCTCCGGGGCCAGGGTCTCCCGCGCCCCGGTCACCCCGGTCCGGGAGACGTAGTAGACGAAGCCGCGGGCGAGCTTGCCGACGGCCTTCATCCGCGCCGCCGTGCTGGTCGGGGCCAGCAGGAAAACGGGGTCGAGGCCGGCGTCGCCGAGCGCGCCGGCGAAGCCGGACGCGGCCTCCTCGGGCGGCAGGTCCAGGCACAGGACGCCGTCGACCCCGGATTCCGAGGCGCGGGTGGCGAACTCGGCGACGCCCATCGCGAGCACGGGATTGAAGTAGGTGAAGAGCACCACGGGCACCTCGTGGCGCAGCCGCGTCCGCGCCACCAGGTCGAGGACCGCGGCCAGCGTCGTGCCGCTGGCGAGCGCCCGGGCGGCGGCGCGCTGGTTCACCGGTCCGTCGGCGATCGGGTCGCTGAACGGGACCCCGAGCTCGAGGACGTCGGCGCCGCCGGCGACGAGGGCGCCGATCAGGTCGAGAGTGGCGGCGGGGCTCGGATCCCCGGCCATCAGGAACGGGATGAAGGCCGCCCGCCGCGCTGCCTTGCAGGCCGCGAACGCGTCGTCGAGGCCGCTCACCGCTCGCTCTCGGCTGCCGCCAGGTCCCAGGCGCGGACCGACTCGAGGTCTTTGTCGCCCCGCCCCGAGAGGTTGACGAGGATCACCCGCGAGGCGGAAAGGGCCGGCGCGCGGCGGCAGGCCTCGGCCACGGCGTGAGCGCTCTCGAGGGCCGGCAGGATGCCCTCCGTCTCGGCCAGCGTGTGGAACGCCGCCACCGCCTCGGCATCCGTGGCCACGGTGTACTCCACCCGCCCGATGTCGCGCAGATGGGCGTGCTCGGGCCCGACGGCCGGATAATCGAGCCCGGCGGACACCGAGTGGGTGGGCGCGATCTGGCCGTCGCCGTCCTGGAGCAGCCAGGTGCGCGTGCCGTGCAGGACTCCGATCCGGCCGCCCCGGAAACGCGCCGCATGGTCTCCGAGGCCGGCTCCCCGCCCCCCGGCCTCGACGCCGATCAAGCGCACCTCCGGGCGGCCGAGGAACGCCGTGAAGAGGCCGAGCGCGTTGCTGCCGCCGCCCACGCAGGCGATCGCGAGGTCCGGCGCGCGCCGGCCGGCCTGCTTTGCGAGCTGCAGCGCGGCCTCCCGGCCGATGACCTCGTGGAAGTCGCGCACCATGCGTGGGTACGGCTCCGGGCCGAGCACGGAGCCCAGGACGTAGTGCGTGTCGCGGACGTTGGTCACCCAGTCGCGCAGCGCCTCGTTGATCGCGTCCTTCAAGGTGCGGCTGCCGCCGTCGACCCCGGCGACCTCGGCGCCGAGCAGCCGCATCCGGTCGACGTTGGGACGCTGGCGGCGCATGTCCTCCTCGCCCATGTAGACCGTGCATCTCTGGCCGAAGAGGGCCGCCGCCGTCGCCGTCGCCACGCCGTGCTGGCCGGCGCCGGTCTCCGCGATGATCCTCTCCTTGCCCATCTCCCGCGCCAGGAGCGCCTGTCCGAGAGCGTTGTTGAGCTTGTGCGCCCCGGTGTGCAGCAGGTCCTCGCGCTTGAGGAAGATGCGGGCGCCCCCGAGCCGATCGCTCAAGCGCCGCGCGTGGTAGAGCGGCGTCGGCCGCCCGGCGTAGTGGGCCAGGAGATCGTCGAGCTCCCGCCGGAAGGCCCGGCGCCGGCTGAGCTTGTCGTAGGCGCGCGCGAGCTCCGCGAGGGGCGCCATCAGCGTCTCGGGGACGAACGTCCCCCCGAAGTCGCCGAAGTAGCCCTGCTTCCCCCTCTCAGCCACCGCGCACCTCCCGGACGAGGCGCTCGACCGCCGCCGCGTCCTTGACGCCCGGGGACGACTCGACGCCGGAGCACACGTCGACTCCGTCGGCGCGGCTGAGCCGCAGCGCCTGTCGCGCGGTCTCCGGCCCGACCCCGCCGGCTACGAGCTTCGGCTCGGCCAGACCCAGGCCCGCGATGCGCTCGTAGGGCCAGCGCAGCCCGGTGCCACCGTAGGCGTGGGTGCTCGCGACGTCGAACAGATAGCCCCAGATTCCCGCGTACTCGGTCAGGACGCCGTGGTCGAAGCCGTTCTCCGGGTCGACGCGGATCGCCCGCACGGCGCGGCTCCCGAAGCGACGCACCTCGTCCGCCGGCTCGTCGCCATGAAACTGCAGCCGGTCGAGCCCGACCTCGCGCTCGATCGCCACGATCTCGCTCCCGGGCCGGTTGACGAAGACCCCGACGAGACCGAGTCTTCCGCGCACCGAGTCCGCGATCGCCCTGGCCTGTCCGACCTCCACGTACCGCGGGCTGCCGGGCCAGAAGTTGAGACCCAGCAGATCCACCCCGAGGTCGGCGCAGACCACCGCGTCGGCCACCGAGGTAACGCCACAGATCTTGACGAGCGGACGGCTCATGGGAGGGCGAATCTAACGGGCTATCCCGGCCGCCGCAAACCTGCAGGAGCGGGAGCGAGCCCGGGAGCCCGACGGCTCGTCAGCCGAGCAGCTCCCGCAGCTTGGCCGCGGGGTCCGCGGCGAGGAGCAGGGACTCGCCGATCAGGAAGGCGTCGAAGCCCGCCCTCTCCAGGCGGGCGAGGTCTTCGGGGCTGCCGAGCCCGCTCTCGGCCACCTTGAGGGCTCCTTCCGGCAGCCTCGGGACGAGCCGCTCGGAGTGCCCGAGGTCGACCTCGAAGGTCCTGAGATCGCGGTTGTTCACCCCCACGAGCGGCCAGTCGCCGCCCGCTAGCTGCGCCAGGTCGGAGGGGTCGTGGAGCTCGACGAGGACCTCGAGCCCGAGGCCGCGGGCCGCCGCGGCCCAGCGCGTGAGCTCCTCCCGCGAGTAGAGCGCGGCGATGAGCAGCACCGCGCCGGCGCCCGCCCGCCGCGCCCACTCGAGCTGCCGGTCGTCGACGACGAAGTCCTTGGCCAGGGTCGGCAGCCCGCTCGCCGCGCGGCAGCGGGCCAGGAGCTCGTAGCTGCCGTGGAAGAAGTCCGGCTCGACGACCACCGACAGCGCCGCGGCGCCGTGGGCGGCGTAGAGGCGCGCCTGCCGCTCGGGCTCGACCCTGCCCACGAGGGATCCCAGGCGCGGCGAGCCGAGCTTGACCTCGGCGATCACCCTCCGCCCGCGGTGGTGGCGCAGGGAAGCGACGAACGCGCCGGCCGCGGCGGTCTCCGCGGCCGGAGGGACCCCCGCCGAGTCCGCGCCGGGCGCGGCCAGGCGCTCGCGCCGTCGCTCCACGATGCGCCGTAAGACGTCCGCGATCTCAGCCCCCATAGTGATCTCTCAGGGCTCGGAGCTTGTCCGCCGCGGCGCCGCCGTCGAGCGCCGCGCGGGCCGCCGAGATTCCCGCCCGCAGGCTGTCCGCCCGCCCGCTCACCCAGACGGCCGCCCCGGCGTTGAGCAGCGTCACGTCCCGCAGCGGCCCTTCGCGCCCGGCGAGCAGCGCGGCGAGCGCCGCGGCGTTCTCCGCCGGCTCGCCGCCGGCGAGCGCCGCCCCGTCCACGTACGCAAAGCCGAGCTCGCGGGGATCGAGCACGCTCTCGGTCACCTCGCCGCCGCGCACCTCGGCCGCATGGGTGACGCCGGTAAGCGTGATCTCGTCGAGCCCGTCCTCTCCGTGCACGACGAGGGCGTGCTCGCTGCCCAGCTCGGCGAGCACCCGGGCCACGAGCAGCACGCGGTCGCGCGCGTAGACGCCGAGCACCTGGCGCCGCGCCCCGGCGGGATTGGTCAGGGGGCCGAGCAGGTTGAACGCGGTCCGCACCCCGAGCGCCTCGCGCACCGCCATCACCTCGCGCATGGCCGGGTGGAGGAGCGGCGCGAAGAGAAAGGCGATGCCGATCTCGTCGAGCGCCCGCGCCGCGCGCGCGGCAGGCACGGTCACGTCGACCCCCAGGGCCGAGAGCACGTCGGCACTGCCCGAGCGGCTGGAGATCGAGCGGTTGCCGTGCTTGGCGATCGGCACGCCGGCGCCCGCCGCGACGAAGGCGGCCGCCGTCGAGATGTTGAACGTGCCCTTGCCGTCGCCGCCGGTGCCGCAGGTGTCGACCGCCCCCTCCCGATGGTGCTCGATCGGGATCGCGCGGTGGCGCATCGCCGCCGCGGCGCCCGCGAGCTCCGCGGCGGTCTCGCCCTTGACCGCCAGGCCCATGAGCAGCGCCGCCTGGGTCGGCGCGTCGAGCTCGCCGTCCATCAGCTGCCCGAAGAGCGACTCGACCTCGTGGCGCTCCAGATCGCGGCGCGCGATCAGGCGCCGCAGGGCTGCCGCCGGAGCGATCGCGGGCGCGCTCACGCGGTGGGCTCGCCGCCACCGCCGGCGGGCGCGGCGCAGCGGTCGAGGAAGTTGGTCAGGATCCGCGGTCCGTGGACCGTGAGCACCGACTCGGGATGGAACTGGACGCCCCAGTAGGGCAGCTCGCGATGGCGCATCCCCATGAGCACGCCGTCGCGAGTCCAGGCCAGCGGCTCGAGCTCCGGCGGCAGGGTCTCCGGCACGATGGTCAGGCTGTGGTACCGCGTCGCGTCGAACGGGCTGGGCAGGCCCGCGAATAGCTCCGCGCCTTCGTGGACGATCGCGGACGTCTTGCCGTGGACGAGCTCGGGAGCGCGCTCGACCCTCGCCCCGAAGACGTGGCCCAGCACCTGGTGGCCGAGGCAGACGCCGAGGATCGGCAGCCGGGGCCGGCGGGCCACGAGCCGCGGGCAGATCCCCGCTTCCTCCGGGCGCCCCGGCCCCGGCGAGATGACGATGCCCCGCGGCTCCATCGCCAGGAGGTCGTCGACCGTTGCCGCGTCGTTGCGAACGACCTCCACCTCGGCGCCCGCCCGCAGCAGCTCCTGCACGAGGTTGAAGGTGAAGGAGTCGTAGTTGTCGATCATGAGGATCACGGCTGCGAGCTCGCTTCCAGCCCGCGGGCCAGCTCGACGGCCGCCAGCAGCGCCGCCGCCTTGCTCTCGGTCTCGAGCTGCTCGGACTCGGGACGCGAATCGGCCACGATGCCGGCGCCGGCGGTCACGGAGACCTCGCCGTCGTGGATGACGAGGGTACGGATCGCGATGCAGGCGTCGAGGTCGCCCGCGAAGGACACGTAGCCGATGGCCCCTGCGTAGGGGCCGCGCGCCTCCGGCTCGAGCTCGTCGACGATCTCCATCGCGCGGATCTTCGGCGCGCCCGACACCGTTCCGGCGGGAAAGCAGGCGAGCAGCACGTCGAGCGCCCCGCGGCCGGAGGCGAGGGTCGCCTCCACCGTCGAGCAGAGGTGCATCACGTGGCTGTAGCGCTCGATCTCCATGAAGCTGGCGACTCGCACCGAGCCGCCCTCCGCCACCCGGCCGAGGTCGTTGCGGCCCAGGTCGACGAGCATCACGTGCTCGGCGCGCTCCTTGGCGTCGGCCAGGAGCTCGCGCGCCAGCCGCTCGTCCTCGCCGGCCGTCGCGCCCCGCCGCCGCGTGCCGGCGATGGGCCGCGTCTCGAGGCGCCGGCCGGTCTTGCGCACGAGCATCTCCGGGCTGGCTCCGACGAGCGCCACCTCGGGCATCTCGACGAGAACCATGTAGGGGCTCGGATTGATCGTGCGCAGCGCCCGGTAGAGAGTGGTCGCGTCGACCGCGGGCCCGAGCGGGAAGCGGCGGGCGAGCACCACCTGGAAGACGTCGCCGCGCTCGATGTGGCGCTGCGCCCGCTCGACGGCCGCGCGGTACTCCGGGCCGGAGAGGCTCGGCGCGGCGACCGCCCCCGGCGGCGGCGCCGGGAGCCGCTCGGCGCCGGCGGTCCGCACCCCCGCCAGCAGGGCTTCCAGCCGGTCGAGCTCCGCCGCCGCCGCCTCGCGGTCGACCTCGCCCTCGATCTCGTTGGCCACGGCCAGCAGGCGCTGGTGAGCGTGATCGAAGACGAGGAGCGAGTCGATGCGAGCGAGAAGCGCCACGGGCAGGCCGAACGGATCGGGGGGACTCGCGGGCAGGCGCTCCGCCAGGCGCGCGAGGTCGTAGCCGAAATAGCCCACGAAGCCGCCGGCGAAGGGGACCGGGCCCGGTTCCGCCACGATCGCCCCCAGCGTCTCGCGCAGGCGCGCGAGCGGCGGCCCGCCGAGCGAGCGCCGGCCGGCCGCGTCCTCGACCTCGAGGCGATCCGGATACAGGCGGTACAGGGCGCGCGGCGCGCCGCCCAGAAAGCTGTAGCGGGAGACCTGCTCGCCCCCGGTGACGCTCTCGAAGAGAAAGCGCGGCCGGTCGGCAGCGAGCCGGCGGTAGGCCGCGACCGGCGTGAGGCTGTCACCGAGGAACGTCCGTACGTGCGCCACGGCCCGCCGCGGCCGGCTCATCGCTCCTCCAGCTCGGCCAGGAGCTCGGCGACGAGATCGGCGGGCATCTCGCGGCCGGTCATCGCCTGGAACTGCGGAATCGCCTGGTGCAGGAGCACCTCGCGGCCGCCGATCGCGAGCCGGCCGGCAGCGCGCAACGCCGCGACCCAGGGGGTGGCTCCCCGCCGGCGGTAGACGAGGTCGAGCCCCACGCCGCCGGCCGGGAGGGCCTCCGGGTCGCACGGCAGGGGATCGGAGTCGTCGCGGCCGAGCGGCGTCGCCTGGACCACGAGGTCGAAGCGGGAAGGGTCGAGCTCCTCCCACGGCAGGCAGGGACGCTCGAGCTCGCGGGCGACCCGCCGCCGGCGCTCGGCGCCGCGATTGAAGAGCGTGACGGCGAGCCCGGCCTGCTCCAGCGCGTGGGCGGCCGCCCGCCCCGCCCCGCCGGCACCGAGCACCGCGGCCGGCTTGCCCCGCAGAGCGATCTGCCTGCGGCGCAACGGCCCGAGGACTCCCTCCGGATCGGTGCTGTCGGCCTCCCAGACGCCGTCGTGGAAGACGAGGGTGTTGGCGGAGCGGATGCGGTCGGCCAGCGGGCTGACGGCGCCGGCGACGGCCATCGCCACGCGCTTGTAGGGGGCCGTGATGCTGAGCCCGCGCAGCGAGCAGCCGGCCTCCGCGAACCCGCCCTCCTCCACGACCTCCAGCCAGAACTCGCCGAAGCTCTCCACGTGGAACGGCACGTAGAGGCCCGGGAGATCCAGCCGCCGCAGGGCGCGATTGAAGACGTAGGGCGAGAGGCTGTCGGCCACCTGCCGGCCGACGAGCCCGAAGATCCAGCGCACGCGCTCCGGCGGCGGCCAGGCGAAGTCTTCGAGCAGCCGCGCCAGCTCCAGCTGCCCCGGCGCCGCCGCCTGCGGCCCGGCGGCGGCGAAGATCGCCGGCGCCCCCAGGACCGGGGCCACGAGCCGCGTCCAGCCCCCAGTCTCACCCGTGGCGAAGGCGATGAAGTCCCGCCGCCCGAGGTCCTGCAGCAGACCGAGCGGCCAGCGGTCGGGGCCGCTCGCCGGCTCGACGGTGACGGCCTTGTACCAGTAGGCCGGCACGCCCAGCAGCCGGCCCGCGACCTCGTGCAGCTCCTCCTCGCTCTCCGGGCTGCCGTGCCACGACAGGACCCGCTGCTCCTCGGCGACGGCCTCGAGGGTGCTCCCGCCGACGTCCCGCAGCTCGAGGTCCACGAGCTCGTAGGCCGCGGCGGCCGCGGCGAGGCGGGCGCGGCGCTCGTCGTCGCCGCCGCGAAAGCCGCCCCCCTCGGCGGCGCTGCGCAGCGTGTACAGGAGGCGGCCCGGGAACTCCCGGCGCAGCGCCGCCGCCTCGGGCTCCGGGAAGAGGTCCGCCCGCACCTCGAGCACCTGGCAGCGCTGCGCCAGCTCGTGCAGCCGGGCCGGGTCGAGAGCGGCGGTCAGCGAGGCGACGACGGCAGGATCTGGCAAGGAAGCCCCCACGGAGACGGGGGGCCAGTAGACCAGCCGGCCCGAGTCGTGTCAATCGATGGCCGGTGGCTCCAGCGCGAAGCGCGGCCGCTCGTAGCGGGCCTTCCACCCGGGGTCGGTGCGGTCGAGAAGGAGGGCGAGGCCGGCGCCGAGCGAGTAGAAGGAGATCCGGTGCCGGCCGGCGAGATCCGGCGCCGCGAGCTCCTCGAAGACGCGCTCCCTCGCCGTCCGGGCGGCGGCGGCGAACGCTTCGGGGGCCGCGAGGGCGGCCACCGCGGGCGGCGCCGGCCCGCCGCCCCCCAGCTCCTCCGCCAGCCGCAGCTCGACGTAGCGGGCCACCCCCTCCTGCCAGATCTGGAAGCGCAGATAGCGCGCGTCCGCCGGCGCGAGGGCGCCGACGAGCCGCTCCCAGCGGTGCCAGAAGTCGCCGGCCGCGGCGCTCAGGTCGGCGTCCGCCGGGCGCCGTAAGAGCCCGGCGAGCCGGCGGCTCAGCGCGTCCAGGCCGGCGGCGACGCCGGCCTCGTCGTACGGGAACGGATACTCGAGCATCCAGCGGCCCGTCGTGTCGCCGGCGGCGAGATCGAGGGCTTCCGTGGCGGCGAAGTAGTCCGGCGCGCGCATCTGCCACTGATGGAAGTGCTCGTGCAGCAGGACGAGAATCCACTCCGCGGTCCCGAGGCCGGCCGCTTCCGGCGTCCCGACGACGATCGTCGGCGGCGGACCGAAGACGGGCATCGTGGCCAGCATCGTCTCCGGGAAGACCCGCGGCCGCCACGCCGCACCGGCCGCCGAGGCCCCTTCTGCCGAGTCCCCGGCCGCCGAAGCCCCGGCCGCCGCCTCGAAGCCCGGGGGCCGGACGGCGCGCCCGATCAGGACCTCGCGCTCGCCGGCGACCAGCAGCACCTCGAAGCCCGCCGCGTCCCAACCGGGCCAAACCCGCCCGCCGATCGCGTCGGCGAGATCCCGGGCCGCCGCGACGAGCTGCAAGTGACGCTGCGAGGGCGCCACAACGGCATCGCCGGAGCCGGCCGCCGGCCGGGCCGGACCCACTGCCGGCAGTGCGCAGAGCGCGAGGAGGAGGCCCATTCGTCGCACGGCGACGAGGCGAAGCAACTCTCGTGCCGCCCGGCGCGGCGGGCCGGGAGCCAGGAGCAGCGGCGGGTGTCGCGGGCTCAGGAGCCGGCCGTCGGACTCGCGCGCGGCCCGCTCGCGGCCTCGCGCAGCAGCTCCTCGACCTGCCGGTTGCTGCCACCGGAGAGCTCGAGGGCGCGCTCCCAGGTCGCAACCGCCGCGGCCTCGTGTCCCGCGGCGAGGAGCGCCTGCCCGCGCGCCGTCAGCGCCGGAACGTGATTCGGGGCTCTCTCGAGCACCTCGTCCAGCAGCGGCAGGGCGCGGCTCGGCTGCCCCATCCTCACCCGCACCGCGGCGAGGACGAAGAGGCCGTCGACGTCCTCCGGATCGCGCTCGAGCAGCTTCTCGGCCTCCTCGAAGGCGGCAAAGAACGCCCCCTGGCGCAGCAGCTTCAACGCCAGCCGCCGGCGCAGGTCGTCGCGCTCCGGGTCGGCGGCGACGGCGGCCCGCAGACCTCGGGTCTCCGGGTCCTCGGCGGGGCCCGCACCGGCCCCGGCGTGCGGCGACGGCTGCGCCGCCGGGTGGGCCGCCGGGGTCGGCGACCCCGCCCCCGCCACGACGGGCTCGAAGGCTGGACCGCGCGCCGGCTCGCCGCCAGCGCCGAGCCACCAGCCCGCCGCGATCAGGGCGACCAGGGCGACCCCGGCCGCCGCCCCCGCGGCCGCGGAGGCGAGCGGCGACGCGAACCGCTTCGCGACCTTCTCGCTCTCTTGCATCGCCATCTGCCGGACTAACCGTTCTGGGAGCCGATGACGACGGCGTCTTCCCGAGGACGCGACTCGCCGCCGAAGAGCACCCCGGCCTCGCGCAGGAACGAGAACGGCGGAATGCCGCCGGCGAAGACGAAGACGTAGTCGTTCGCCAGCTCGACCGTCTCGACGCCGCGAACGCGGAGCCTGACGCTGTCGGGGAGGATCTCTTCCACCGCGGAGTCGAAGACCGGCTCGATCCGGCCGGACGCGAAGGCGCGCTCGATGCGGTCCTCGTTCTTCTTCTTGATCCGGAACAGCTTGCTCTTCCGGTACGAGAGCGTCACCCGGTTGCTCGCGACGTTGGCGAGCCCGAGGGCCGCTTCCACGGCGCTGTCGCCGCCGCCGACCACGAGGATGCGCTCGCCGTCGTAGGACGCGGCGTCGATCAGCCGGTACATGACCCTGCTCTGCTCCTCGCCGGGCACTCCGAGCTTGCGCGGCGTGCCGCGACGGCCCATGCACAGCAGCACCCGCCGGGCCCGGTAGAGCGTGCCGCCCGCCAGCAGCTTGAACGCGGCGCCGTCCTTGACGGCGCTTTCGACCGGACGCTCGAAGTGGATGTGGAGCCCCGTCTCGTCGACCATCCTCGACAGGAGCGCGAGCAGATTTTCCTTGCTGTACTCGCTGCGGTCGAGAGCGCCCCACTGGCCGAGCTCGACCGGCTGGGTGAGGACCATCTTGCGCCGCGGATAGTGCAAGAGGGCGCCGCCGAGGGTGGCCTCCCGCTCGAGCACCGCGTAGTCGAGGCCGGCCTCTCTCGCCGCGAGGGCGGCGGCGAGGCCCGCCGGCCCGGCGCCGACGATCGCCAGATCGAGCTCGTCGGCGGGCCGCGGCCCCACCCCGGGCTCGGCGACCAGCGATTCGACGATCGCCTCCGCGGCCGCCCTGCCCTGCCGGCACGCATTGCGCACGAGGGCCAGGCCGCCGAGCTCGCCGGCGATGTAGAGACCCGAGACCGACGTCTCGTAGTCTTCGTCGAGCTGCGGAATGTCTGCGCGGCCCTTGAGATCGCCGAGGCCCACCTCGATGGCGCCCACCGGGCACGCCACCTCGCACCTGCCGTGCCCCACGCAGCGCAGGCCGTTGATGACGACCGCCGTGCCGCCGACGACCCCGAGCGGGTCGCCCTCGGGGCAGGCCTCGACGCAGGCGCCGCAACCGATGCAGCGGCTGGCGTCGATGAACGGGTACTGGGCCGTCGGCCGGTCGATCCCCAGCTCGGCGGCTTCCCGCTTGCGCTCGCGCTGAACCACCAGCCGGCGCCGGAAGCGCACGAAATAGATGCTGATGATCGCCAGGCTCGTCGCGATCGCGGTTGCCCAGATCTCGAAGGACTCGTTCACGAGCGGATCAGAACCGGTATCCGAGGCCGAGCAGGAACCTCTGCCCCTCGAGGTCGTCACCGGAGCTCACCTCGGCCTCGGCGCGGGCAAAGAGCTGCCCCGGCAGCTCGAACCAGCCGTCGAGGCGGAACCACTGCGTCTCGCGGCTCTCGCCGCCGCGCAGCGCGTCATCGAGCAGGCGGGCGCCGGCCGTCAGCCCCAGCCGGTGGCCGCCGCGCAGCCGCTTGCCGACCCGCAACGTGCCCGTCGTACCGTCGCTGTAGGGATTCGAGTAGGCGAGCACGTTGACGCCGAAGCTGTATCCCCTGCCGAACAGGTTGTTGTGGTGGACGCCGAGGCCGGCCGAGGTGGTGTCCTTCTCGTCGTTCTCGCGCTGCCGCCACCCCGCGGAGAGCGCCACGTTGAGGCCGTTCGCGCGGCCGGTCTGCCAGCGCGCCTGGAAGCCCTGGCGCTGGCCCGTGTCGAACAGCTCTTCGGGAATGAACCGGGTCTCCTCGGTGCGGTAGCGCTCGAACCGGCTGTAGGAGAGGGAGAACCTGTTGCGCTCGGAGATCCGGGCCGAGGCGTTGACGAACAGCGTCGAGAGCTGGCTCGAGGTCCCCGTGAGCTCCTGGCGCCAGCCGTTGTTGAGATCGAGCTCGCCGCGGGCGTAGAACGAGAGGCGGCCGCCGGTCAGCCGGCTCTGGACGGCCACGTACTCGCGGCTGACGTCCTCGATGCCGTCCTCGCGCACCGCGGCGAGGAGGATCTCCCGGAGGCGCTGCGGCTCGCCGGTCGTCCACCGCGTCGTCAGGCCGTAGGTCGTCCGATCGCTGTCGGGACCGAAGTCCGAGATGTCCGAACGGGCGCCGCCGAAGACGCCGACGTGGAAGACCCGTCCGACGCGCGTCTCGGCCGACACCCCGTCCACGGTCCCCGCCCCCGCGTAGCGGCCCAGGCGCAGCCGGCCGAGGCGCAGGGCGAAGCGGCCCTCGGGCGGCTCGTAGGCCAGGGACAGCTCGTACAGCCGATCGCGGGTCTCGCTGATCGTCGAGGAGTCGTCGGACGAGACGACGCGGTCGAGCGTCCGGGTCGAGGCGCGGATCCGCAGTTGCAGCGGCATGCCGCCGAGGTCGCGGCCGCGCAGGCCCAAGCGGGCCGAGGTGCGATCGAAATCCCGGTCGTAGCCGGACTCGTCCGTGAACTGCTCCCAGTCGAAGGTCATGCTGCCGCTGACGTTGGCCTTGAGCTCGGGACGGCGCTCCGGCTCCGTCCGCGAGTAGCTCGGCGCCGGCGGCGCCGGATCCTGTCTCGCGGCGGTGACCGTCGTGGCGGCGGCCGGCATCGCGACCGGCGTCCGCGGCGAGTCCCAGATCGCGACGTCCCCCGTTCTCAGGGCCTCGGTCGCCTCGAGCACCCGGCACGACGCCGAGTGGGTGGCGACGAACACGACCTCGAGCACGCCGATCTGCTCGCCGTCGCGCTCGACCTCCAGGCGGTCGCCCACCGCGAGGCCGAAGCGCGAGCCGCCGTGCAGGTAGACCCGGTCCGCGGTCATGTACTGGATGCCGAACGTGACGGGGTCGGCGGCCGACGTGCCGGCGGCGAGCGCGGCGAGGGCAAGCAGGGTGGCGATCGCGCGGATGGCTCTCATCAGTCGTCCGCCTCTCCGTTCGGGTGGCAGTTGAAGCACGCCTGGCTCTCGTAGGTGTAGCCGTTCACGTCCTCGTGCTCGTCGTCCATGTCGGCCTGGTTGTGCTCGTGGCAGAAGATGCACTCGAAGACGCCGAAGTCGTTCGGTATCACGTGGCAGTCCGCACAGGTGTCCCACTCCCCTGCGTGCCGTCCCGAGTAGATCGGGAAGTACGCCTGGTCGTGATTGAAATCGGCGTCCTCCCAGTCGTTCGTGTTGTGGCAGTCCTCGCAGGTCGTCGGGAAGCCGGCGGCCTGATGGTCGGGATCCGTCGTGTTGTTGTAGTCGTCGAGGTGGCAGCCGACGCATTCGGTGGGCGTCCCGGGGTAACCCTCCGCGTGGCACTCCTCGCAGTCGAGGTTCTGGTGCTGCCCGGTCAGCGGCCAGAAGGAGTGGTTGAAGTTCGAGTCCCAGTTCGCCGTCGTGTGGCAGTCCTCGCAGGAGGTGGGGAACCCGGCTTCCTGGTGATCGGGATCCGTCGTGTTGTTGTACTCGTCGATGTGGCAGGCCGCGCAGTCCGTCGGCGTGCCCTCGTAGCCGTCGGCGTGGCAGGCCTCGCAGTCGAGCGGCTGGTGGGCGCCCGTCAGCGGCCAGAACGAATGGTCGGCGGTCGCCCCCTCCCACGTCGACGTGTTGTGGCAGGCCTCGCACATCGTCGGGAAGCCGGCCTCCACGTGATTCGGATCGGCCCCCTCGTAGTCCTCGCGATGGCAGGAGTAGCAGTCTCTGGGCGTGCCCTCGTAGCCGTCGGCGTGGCACGCCTCGCAGTCGAGCGGCTGATGGGCTCCGGTGAGCGGGAAGAACGCGTCGTGGTTCAGGACCGCGTCGTCCCAGTCGCTCTCGTTGTGGCATTCCTCGCAAGCGGTCGGGAAGCCCTGCGCCACGTGGTTGGGGTCGTCCGTCGACTCGTAGTCCTCCCGGTGGCACCCGTAGCAGTCGCGCGGCGTGCCCGCGTAGCCGTCGGCGTGGCAGTCCTCGCAATCGAGGGCCTGGTGGGCGCCGCGCAGCGGGAAGAACGCCTCGTGGTCGATGGCGTCGACGAACCAGTTGGACTCGCCGTGGCAGTTCTCGCAGTCGGTGCTGAACCCCTGCGCCGCGTGGTTGGGGTCGGTCGTCGCGTTGTAGTCGGCCTGGTGGCAGGCGAAGCAGTCCGTCGGCGTGCCCTCGAACCCGTCGGCGTGGCACGACTCGCAATCGAGCACGGCGTGGACGCCGTTCAAGGGGAAGAACTGGCTGTGATCCACCTCGCTGGCCCCCTCCCAGGTCGTCGTGCCGTGGCACAGCTCGCACATCGTCGGGAAGCCGAGCGCCACGTGGTTCGGATCGCGGGTCGCGTTGTAGTCGTCGGCGTGGCAGGCGAAGCACTCGCTCGGGGTGCCGCCGAAGCCGCCGGCGTGGCAGTCGGTGCAGTCGAGAAGCGCGTGCGCGCCGCGCAGCGGGAAGAAGAGGTCGTGGTCCACCCCGTCGAAGGTCGCCGGGCTGAAGGCGTCGGTCGTGTGGCACGCCTCGCACGAGGTCGGGAAGCCGAGCTCGACGTGATCGAGCTCCGCGCTCCGGTAGTCCTCGATGTGGCACTGGAAGCAGTCCGTGGGCGTCAGCTGGAACTCGAACGGCGGATCCTCGGTGTGACAGGCCGCGCAGTCCGCCGAGCGGTGGGCCCCGGTCAGCGGGAACGTCGCGTCGTGGAGCTCGCTCATGCGCGCCCGCGGGTCCCAGCCGGTGGTCTCGTGGCAGTCGCCGCAGGCGAAGCCGAGCTCGCCGAGGTGGGGGTCGAGGTGGCAGTCGGCGCACGCCGAGCCCACCTTGGCGAACTCGAGCACGGCGTGGCAGCTGGCGCACTTCACGCCCCGGTGGCCGGCGTCGAGGGGGAAGCCCGTCGCCCCATGGTCGAACGCCGGATCCGCAAGCAGCGGCGTCCACCCCTCGGTCGTATGGCATTCGTCGCACGAGATCGAGAGATCGCCGTGCGGGTTCTCGAGGCTCGGCGCCGCCGCGGCCGCGCCGACGCCGGCCAGCGCAGCCGCCAGCCAGACCGCCGGGAGCAGCGCGCCGCGCCCGCCGTGAGTCTTGTCGCCTGCTCGCTTCGTATCCATCGTCCCTCGTCGGCTCGGTTGTCTCCGGCTCCTGCTCGCTCGGCTGGTGGGAGCAAGTCTCGCGCCAGTTGTCACGGTCCCATCCGGGGGATTACAGGGGCATTACTCGCTAGGAGGGCAGGGCCTCCCTGGAGCCGCGGCCGGGAAGCCGTGTCTCAGGCACTGTCTCGCCAGAGACGGTGGCGAGACACCGCGACACACCCGGGACCGACGCCGCCGTGCCCTCTCCGGACAGTAATCCAGCGCTAATGTTGGCTATGCTAGAGACCTTCCCGAGACCGCCGGAGCGGAGCCCCGCCGTTCGTTGGTACGCGGCTTGAACCGAGAGGGACGCGATGATCGAACCGCAGACGAGACGACGCACCGCGAGCCTCCCGAAGACCTATCAGCGAAACTGGGGTCTGGCGGTCCTCTACGCCCTCTCGCTCGTCACCTTCGGCCTCCTCGTGGCCTACGGCTGGGACTACTACACGACGCCGCTCGTCGAGCGGCCGCACCACCCGCAGTACTGGGACCTGAAGCCCGGGGGGAGTCTCGGGCGGACCTACGGGATCATCGGGGCCAGCCTCATGACCCTCATGATGACCTACTCGCTGCGCAAGCGGGTCAAGGTCCTGCGCAGCGTCGGCCAGCTGCGCTGGTGGCTCGATTTCCACATCTACTGCGGCGTGATGGGCCCGCTGCTCATCGTCCTCCACAGCTCGCTCAAGGTGACGGGCGTCGTCGCCTTGAGCTTCTGGTCGATGGTGCTGGTGGCGACGAGCGGCATCCTCGGCCGCTACCTCTACCTCCAGATCCCCCGGCGCCGCTCGGGCGACGCGATGAGCCTCGCCGAGGTCGAGCAGCTGTCCGAGGGCCTCAACGCGAAGCTCACGAGCCAGTACGGCGTGACCGAGAAGGCCCTCCACCGGCTCGACGGCGTCGTCAAGCGCACGGTGGACGGCTCCGCCGGGCTGCTCCGCATCCTCGCGAGCCTGCCCCTCGGCTCGGCGCGGCTCCAGTGGCAGGTGAAGGCCCTGACCCGGGGAATGTCGACCCAGCACCGCGCCGAGCTGCAGAAGCTGCTGCAGGATCGCGCCCAGCTGTCCCGCCGGCTGCTCCTGTGGGAGAGGCTCCAGGAGCTCTTCCATCACTGGCACGTCTTCCACAAGCCCTTCGCGATCATCATGTACATCTTCGCGGCGGTGCACATCGCCGTCGCCATCGCGACCGGCTACGGCTTCAGCTAGTGAGCGTCGCGCGGGCCGCCGTCCTCACCCTGGTCTGGAGCGGCCTCGGCCTGCTCGCGGCGCCGGGCGTCCACGGCCAGATCTCGCCCGGTCCCCTCACCGCCGCCCACGCCGAGATCGACGGCAGCCGCAACTGCCTGGACTGCCACACCCAGGGCGAGGGCGTCGCCGCCGCCAAGTGCCTCGAGTGCCACAAGATCCTCGGCGAGCGCATCCGCACCGGCGCCGGGCTGCACGCCCGGACCGACTACGAGGATTGCCGGCTCTGCCACATCGAGCATCACGGCCGCGACTACGAGCTCGTCTGGTGGGGACCGGACGGAATCGCGAGCTTCGACCATGCCGAGACGGGCGAGCCGCTCGCCGGCAAGCACCTGGAGCTCGACTGCCGCGAGTGCCACCGCGCTTCCTTCATCGAGCGCGCCGAGGCCTTCGTGGCGGCCGGCAAGGACCTCGACCGCACCTACCTCGGGCTGTCCGCGGCGTGCGCGGCCTGCCACGCGGACGAGCACCGCGGGCAGCTGGAGCCGGCCGCCTGCGACCAGTGTCACGGCGTCGAGGCCTTCCGGCCGGCCTCCGGGTTCGACCACGCCGGCGCGGCGTTCGCCCTCGCAGGGGCCCACGCGAAGGTCGAATGCGTCGAGTGCCACCGCCCGGAGACGGACGCCGGCGGCGAGCCGTTCGCCCGCTTCAAGCCGGTCGCCCACGAGCGCTGCTCGGCCTGCCATCGGGATCCCCACGAGGGAGCGCTGGGGCCCGACTGCGCCTCCTGCCACGTCGCGGACTCGTGGTTCACGACCCCCGGTTTCGACCACGCCGCGACGCGCTATCCGCTCACCGGGCGGCACCAGCGGGTCGGCTGCGCGGAGTGCCACCGGCGGCCGGGCGGCGCCCTGCAGTTCTCGGGCATCCCCTTCGCCACCTGCCGCGACTGCCACGCCGACCCGCACGAGGACCGGCTCGGCCCCGACTGCGCCAGCTGCCACGTGACGGGAGGATGGGACAGCCGCAGCCGCGACGGCTTCGACCACGGGCGCACGCGCTTCGCGCTCGCCGGCGCCCACGCCGCCGTCGAGTGCGGCAAGTGCCATCGCGCGGGCGAGCCCTTCGCCGTGCCGGGGTTCGAGCGTTGCGCCACCTGCCATGCCGACGAGCACCTCGGGCAGTTCGCGGGACGCGAGGACGGCGGCGCCTGCGAGGGCTGCCACACCGTGGAGCGCTGGGTGCCGGCGCTCTTCTCGGAGGAGGACCACGCGCTGTCCCGCTTCGCGCTGACCGGCCTCCACCGCGGCGTGGCGTGCATCGAATGCCACCGGGAGACGACCTACCAGCGCCCCGGCGATCCGCGGGTCGTCGCGACCGCCAAGTTCCGCTTCCAGAGCCTGGCGTGCGTCGAGTGCCACGCGGATCCGCACGGCGGTACGGCCGACCGCTGGCTGGCGGAAGGCGGCTGCGCCGCCTGCCACTCCGACGCCGGCTGGACGGTGCCGGTCTTCGACCACGCCGGCACCTCCTTCCCGCTCGAGGCGGGCCACCGGGAGGTCGCCTGCGGCAAGTGCCACGCCACCGCGGAGGCCACCGAGGAGCGCCGTCTCCTCGCCCTCGAAGGGGTCTCCACGGACTGCGCGGCGTGCCACGCGGAGCCCCACGGTGGCCAGTTCGAAGGCCGCCCCGGCGGCTGCGCCGCCTGCCACACGGCCGTCCGCTGGGCCGATCTCGTCTTCGTCCACGACCGCGACAGCGCCTTCCGGCTGGCCGGGGCGCACGCCCGCGCCCCCTGCGTCGCCTGCCACGAGCCGGAGGCCGGGCTGCCCGAGCCGATCGTCCGCTACCGGCCGCTCCCCGTGACCTGCGAAGGCTGCCACGCTCCGGCCGCCGGCTGAGGGGGCCGCGGCGACCTACTGGAGGTAGCCGGCGGCCCGCAGCCGGCGCTTGAGCTCCTCGTCCGCCTCCACCCGCGGCGCGTCGAGGCTCGTCCAGTAGTGCCGCCTGAAGCGCAGCAGCGAGCCCAGGTAGCCCGTCCAGACGGTGTCCCGGGCCGCCACGTCGCGGGTCTCGCCGGGGTCCGTGACGAGATCGTAGAGCTCCTCGCCGGACCTCGGAAACCGCTTCGTCGGCAGGTAGCTGATCAGTTTGCGGGCCGGCGTTGCCACGCTTTCGAGGTGGCGGTCGTCGAGCTGCAGGTAGGCGTAGCTCACCTCCTCTGGCGCCCGGTAGCCGCCGACCGCCGGCAGCAGGCTGCGCCCCTGGACGGCGGCCGGAATCTCGGCACCCACGAAGTCGAGCAGCGTCGGCAGCACGTCGATCTGCCGGGCCAGGGCGCCGACCGTCGCGCCCCGCCCGCGGCCGTCCGGGAAGCGGATGACGAGCGGCACCGCGAGCTGCTCCTCGAAGAGGCCCTTGCCGTGGGCGAGACGGTCGTGCTCGCCGAACTCCTCGCCGTGATCCGAGAGCAGGACGATGAGGGTCGACTCGTAGAGCCCCAGCTCCCGCAGCTTGTCGAGGAGCGCCCCGAAGGCCGCGTCGTTGAAGGCGATCTCCGCGTCGTAGAGGTCGCTCAGGGCCTGCACCGCGGCGTCGCCGGCCTCGACTCCGGCCGTCGCCAGCTGATTGATGCGCTCGTTGGAGCCGGCCTCGGGGTCCTTCACCTGCGGGGCGAAGCGCTCCCGGTAGGGGCTGCGCGGCATGTACGGCCCGTGCGGATCCGTCGTGTGGAGGTAGAGCAGGAACGGGCGGTCGGCCGGCCGCTTCTCGAGCCAGGGAAAGGCCGCCGCGTTGACCTTGTCCGACAGCTCGTGGACCTCCGGCCTCGTGGCCCGCTCCTGCAGCCAGTTGAAGATGGAAAAGCCGCGCTCGAAGCCGAACTTCCGGCCCACGTTGCCGTTGGTGATCACCGCGGCCGTGTCCCAGCCCAGGCCCTGGAAGATCTCCGGCAAGAGCTGCACCGACTCCGGGATGGCGTCGTCGCGCTCGTTCGTGCCGTGGACCTGGGGATTGAGCCCGCTGAACAGCGAGGCGACCGTCGGCCGGGTCCACGACGACTGCGCGCTCACCTCGGTGAACCGCGTCGCCTCGCGGGCGAAACGGTCGATGTTGGGGGAGGTCGGCCGCTCGTAGCCGTAGCAGCCCAGACGGTCCGCCCGCAGCGTATCCACGAGGTAGATCAGGATGTTCGGCCGCCGCCCCGAGGGCTGGCCAACGGGCGCCGGCGGCGGGGCGTCCTCCTTCCGCGGCGCGCGCACGACGGGGGCGACCAGCCGCAGGCCGCCGGCGGCGCCCGCGGCGGGCAGCGCCGCGAGCGTCACCCGCACCGGCCCGGAGGGCGAGGCGGGCAGCTCGACGGCGACGTCCTCGAGGCTCTCCTCCGCCAGCGAGAGATCGCGGGTCGCCACTTCCCCACCCGCCGCCTCGACCTCGACGCGCAGCGCCGGTACCGCGCCGCCGGCGCCGCTGAGGTCGCGCCACGGCGCCACGCCCGCGATCTCGAGACGGCCCCCCGCGGGAAGCCGCAGGTAGTAGCTGGCGCTCGAGGCGAAGGGCAGGATGAGGTCGTCCTCGCGCGCCTGCGGCGGCTGCGAGCCCGAACCCGGCAGCAGGCTCAGGGAGTGCCAGGACACGGCCAGCTCTCGCCGGTCCTCGGAGGCCGGATCGACCTCCGCCGGCCGGCGGCTGTAGGCATACTCGAGCTCGAGCACGTTGCTGCCCACGACCAGCGCCGCCTCCGGCAGCGCGAGGCGGTACTCGCGAACGCTACCGCCGCGCGGGCTTTCAGGGGTCTCGAAGCCGTCCATCACGATCTCGCCGACCGCTTGCCCGTTGAGCAGCACCCGGACGACCTGCGGCGGCGCGCCGGCGAAGAGGAACGGCGTCGCCTCGGCCACGAGCTCGAGGGGACGCCGCCAGGAGATCTCGAGCCGCAGCTGCGAGCTGCTCCCCAGCCCCCAGCAGTACGACGCTTCGCCGGGCTGCTCGTCGACGCCCCAGCCCGCGATCAGGAAGGGCCGCGCCTCGGGAGTGCCGAGATCGAGCGCCGTCGTCTCGGATCGCAGCTCGGCCAGGGGGAGGAGCGTCGCGAGACTGGTGCCGGGCTCCGGCGCCGGTGCGGGCCCGCCGCAGGCCCCGGCGAGGACGGCCAGACCGAGCCCGGCGAGCCGCCACGGCCCCTTCACGCGATTGCGGCGGCAGCTTCCCGGGCCGAACACCGGCGGAGTATACACACCTGGCCTGGGCGCAAACCCATCCTGGGATGCCGGCCGCCGGACCTCGCCGGCGAAGGGCGGGAATCTCGCAGCGGGCCCCTCCTGTTGCAGATAAGACGAGGAGGAGGTCACGACCGGCCGTTGCCCGGCACCGTATACTGCGACGATGCGCGACCCCCGCAAGCTCCGCCGCCCGACGCTGCTCGCCCTCGCGGCGATCCTGCTGATCCCCGCCTGCGACGGCAAGTCGCCGACGGCGCCCACGCTCCCCGAAGGGGACGTGCCCTGGGAGACGCTGTTCCAGTCGCAGGAGTCGGGAATCACCGAGTTCCGGCGCGACGTCATCCGGGTGCAGAGCGGCCTGGAGGCTCTGTGGAACGAGCTCGGGACCAGGAGTGAGCTGCCGATCGTCGACTTCAACGTCGACATGGTCCTCGTGGCCGCCTCCGGCGAGCAGCCCAACAGCTGCTACGACATCGAGGTCACGGCGGCCAGGTCCGACGGCACGGACCTCACGGTGACGGTGACCGAGCGCACGCCGACGACCATCTGCGTCTGCCCGCCGGTGGTCGTCCAGCCGGTCGAGGTGATCAAGGTCCCGCGGGCCGACGAGGTCTTCTTCACCAACATCACCTTAGCCTCCTGCGCCACCTGACGGCCCCGAGCTCGCGGGGCGCGCAGCGGCCGGCCTCTGCGCCGGCGGTCAAACGTTGGTAGCATCCTCGAGGTTCGTGGGCGTCTTCGCAGCCTCGCAACGGAGCGTCTCGGCGGGCCGCTCAACCTGCAACCAAGGGAGGGCGCGGATGCTATTCGCGGGCTGGGAGCAAGCGTTGCTCGTCGTGCTGGTCGCCGCATCGGCCGGTCTTTTCGTCCACGGACTGCTGCCCAAGATCCGGCACATCCGAGCCGGCCGGCCGGAGCGGCCGCGGACCGATCGGCTGCCGGCGCGGCTCCTGCGGGTGATCCGGGAGGTGGTCTTCCAGTCGCGGGTGGTGGGCGGCAGGCCGGTCGCCGGGGCGCTCCACGCACTCGTCTTCTTCGGGTTCGTCTTCTTCGGGCTGGAGACGGCGGATCACTTCCTCGAGCCGTTCTACGTGCCGCTTCTGGCGACGATCTTCGGCGGCGCCCTGCCGCTCTTCAAGGGCTTCCTGGCCGTCGTGGCGGTGCTCACCGCCGTCGGCATCGTCGGTCTCGCCTACCGCCGCTTCGTCATGGTGAAGATCTCGCCCGACCCCAAGTCGTACAGCTCGGGCGTCGTGGCGCTGATGATCCTCGTGCTGATGCTCACCTACCTCTACGGCCTCGACGAAGCAGCCCCTTTCCAGAAGGCCAACTGGTGGCTGCACTCCCTCTTGATCGTGGCCTTCCCGCCGCTCATCCTCCGCTCCAAGCACTTCCACATCCTCATGGCCCCGGTCGACATCTTCCTGCGCACCCACGAGCTCGGCGAGTACCTGCCGCTCGAGCTCGACGAGGAGGCCCTGATGGCCGCCGAGGAGGAGGTCTCGCTGGGGCTCGAGACGATGGCCGACGTGCCGTGGAAGATGCGCATGGACTTCCTCTCCTGCGTGGAGTGCAAGCGCTGCACGGACCAGTGCCCCGCCGCCGGCAGTGGCCAGGAGCTCAATCCCCGCGGGTTCATCCTCGCCGGTCGGGCCGCGCTGGGCGGCGACGGCGGCGTCATCGGCAGCGTGATCACCGAGACGGCTCTCGGCCAGTGCACGAGCTGCGGTGCGTGCGAGAGTATCTGTCCCGTCGGGATCGAGCATCTCCAGCTCCTCATCGGGGCCAAGCGAGCTCAGGCGCTGGCCAGCGGCAAGGGCATGGTGGCGGCCGACTTCCTGCAGGACGTCGAGCGCTACGGCAATCCGTTCAAGGCGCCGGGGGACGCCCGCGGCAAGCTGATCGCGGAGCTCGGCATCCCCCTCTACCGGGCCGGCGAGACCGAGTACCTGCTCTGGCTCGGCTGCGTCTGGACCTACAACGAGGACGCGCGGAGCAGCCTCGCGGCCACCCTCAGGCTCCTCGACGAGGCCGGCGTCAGCTACGGCGTGCTCGAGGAGGAGTCGTGCAGCGGCCACCACTCCCGGCGCCAGGGCGAAGAGCTCCAGTTCCAGACCCTGGCCAACGAGAACATCGGCCGGCTCCGGGAGCGGCAGGTGGCCAAGGTGGTCACCGGCTGCCCGCACTGCTTTCACACGATCCGCCGCGAGTACCCGACTCTCGACGCGAGCTTCGAGGTCGAGACGATCCACCACTCCGAGCTCCTCGTCGAGCTCCTCCGTCAAGGCAGGCTGCGGCTCGCCGGCGGCGCCGGGGCGGGGCGCAAGGTCACGTTCCACGACCCCTGCTACCTGGGCCGCTACGAGAAGGTGTTCGACGCCCCGCGGCAGGCGATCGCGAGCGCCGGATTCGAGCTGCTCGAGCTGCCCCGGCGGCGCGAGAGGTCCTTCTGCTGCGGCGGCGGCAGCGCCGGGTTCATGAGCCAGCGCGAGGAGGAAAAGCGCGTCGACCTGGAGCGCAAGCGCGAGATCGGCGCCTCGGGAGCCGAGGTCCTCGTCACGGCCTGCCCGGAGTGCAAGATGATGCTCGACGCCGCGGTCGCCGAGACCGTCGATCTGGCGGAGCTCGTGGCCGGCTCGCTGCAATCCACGTCCGAGGCGTGAAGCGGATGCCCCGGCCCTCCACGAGCGCTCTCCTGGCGATCGTCCCGACCGCCCTCCTGACCGCCCTCCCTCTGCTCTTCGCGACTCGGCTCCTCGCGGCTCAGGAGGACACCCCCGACCCCGCCCGCGAGCCGTTCGGGGAGACGGTCGACGTCAAGGTCGTCAACGTCGAGGTCCACGTCACCGACAAGGACGGCAACCCGGTCACCGACCTCGGCCCGGAGGACTTCGAGGTTCGCGAGGACGGCCGGCCCGTCCAGATCACGAACTTCTACCGCGCGACCTCCAGATCGTCTGCTCCTCCCCTCGCCGTTGCGCAGCCGGCCCCCTTGCCGGGAAGCGACCTTCCCGACACGGTCTCGCCGATCGAATCGCCACTCCGACCCGAAGACCGCAAGCTGCGCGTCGTCGTCTTCGTGGACAACTTCTACTCCCGGCCCGTCGAGCGCAACCGCAACCTGCCGGCGCTGCGCCAGTTCCTGCAAAGCACGCTGGGGCCCGACGACGAGGCCATGGTGGTGAGCTACGACCGCGCCCTGCACGTCCTCCTGCCGTTTACCACGGATCACCCTCGCGTCTACGAGATCCTGTTCGAGCTCGAGAAGACGGCGACCTTCCAGAACGAGCTCGACGACGCGCGGCGCGGCGTCCTCCAACGGATCGACGAGGCCGAGAGCGCCGACGAGGCCCTGATCTCGGTGCGGCCCTACGCCGACACGGTCCGCAACGACGTCGAGCACGAGATCGAGGCCGTCCAGACCATCGTCAACGACCTCGCCGGGCTCGCCGGCCGCAAGATCCTCGTCCACGTGTCGAGCGGCGTTCCGATGATCGCCGCCGGCGACCTCTTCTACGCCGTCGAGGAGAAGTTCGATCGGGGACCGGCGGTCAACCTCTCGATGTCGTACGACATGTCCCGCCGCTTCACCGAGCTGGCCGCCCAGGCCAACGCGCACGGCGTCGTCTTCTACACGATCGACGTCGCGGGGCTGCGGACCCATCGCTCCATGTCCGCCGAGGAGCGGGGCCTGGACACGCCCATGATGGGCGTGCGGGTCGAAAGCGACCGGGTCGCCAACCGTCAGAGCCCCCTGCGCTTCCTCGCGCGCGAGACGGGGGGCCTGGCGATCCTCAACCAGAACAACATCCTGCCACCCTTGATGGAGGTGGCCGCGGGGCTCGAGACCTACTACTCCCTGGGTTTCGTCTCCGGACATCCCGGCGACAACCGCTACCACAGCCTGCGGGTCGAGGTGGCCCGCAAGGGGGTGACGGTCCGCCACCGGAACGGCTATAGGGACAAGAGCATCGACGTCGAGATGGAAGAGAGCGTCCGCGCCGCTCTCGTCCACCGGGCGCCGACCAATCCCTGGGGCGCCACGCTCGGAACGGGACGAGCCCAGCCGCGCGACAACGACCTCTTCCTCGTCCCGATCTCGATCGAGGTGCCGATGCGGGCGCTCGAGCTCATCCCGACCGGCGAGTACGCACGCGCCGACCTCACCTTCTTCTTCGCGGCGATGGACGGCAGCGCCCGCCTGTCGGCGGTCACCAGCGCCCCCATCGGCGTGAGGATCCCCGCCGCCCAGGCCGCGGCCGCCGCCGGCGAGTCCTACATCCTCAACCACCAGCTCCTCATGCGCACCGGCCGCAACACCATCGCGGTCGGCATCTGGGACCACTTCGCGGCCGACTCGGTCGTCCTCACCCACACGATCACCGTCCCCTGAGCGGGGAAACCCAGACAAGAAAAGGGGGCCTTGCGGCCCCCTTTGGATGATGCCCTTGCGGGCTCGCTAGATGCTGAAGCGAACCCCGAGGAAGTACCTCTGCGGAGGCACGAACTGGATGCCCTCGCCGAACGCCGCGGCGCCCGAGCCGGCCACCAGGTCCTCGTCGCGGATGGAGCCCTGCTCGTCGAAGACGTTGAAGCTGTCGAGGAAGAACTCGCCCTCGAACCGGCCGAAGGACCGGTTGTACTGGACGCGCAGGTCGAGAGTGCCCCAGCTCGGATTGGTGAGCGAGCCGACGGCGTCGGGCGCGAGCCAGCGGCTGGTGATGCCCGCGAACTCGAACTCCTCGCCGGTGGGGACGCGGATCGGCAGGTTGCGGCGCGACGCGCTGAACGTGCGGCTGGCGATGGTGCCCGAGTTCCAGCGGTACTGGCCGCCGAGCACGATGCCGTTGTCGAAGTGGTAGGAGCCGGCCAGCTTGACCAGGTTCTCGATCAGGCCGGGCTGCGTGCCCTGCTGACCGGGCGCCCGCGGATCGAGAAACAGAACATCGCCCTGGAAGTCGGCGTTGGAGTCCGAGTTGGAGTTCCCCGTGCCGTCGGCGATGAGCGCCGAGGCCAGAGCCTGCCACTTGTCGCTGTAGCGCTTGCGGAAGACCAGCTCCAGACCGTCCCAATCCCGCTCGCCGCCGGCCAGAGTCGCGATGACGAAGTTCGACCCCGGGTTCTCCGTGTAACCGAAGTAGTCGAGGCCGAGCCACAGCGAGTCGGGATGATCGAGCGGGCCCGGATAGAGGGTGCCGCCACCCACCTGATCGGCGTAGAGCGCCAGGTCGTAGTCCTCGAGGATGTCGCGCGTCTGGCGCGAGATGTAGGACGCCTCGAAGCTCATGTTCTGACCCAGGTCGCGCTGGTAGCCGACCATCAGATCGTCGGTGTACGGCGTCTTGGTGGTCGGCGCGAAGAACGCGTCCTGCGCCACCGGGCCGCCGCGGGTGCGGAACGTGAGCCAGTCGTCGATCGCCGAGACGTAGACCTGCTCGTCGCGGATCCGGCCGGTCAGCGTACCGGCGAACTGGGTCATGTTGTTGCGCACCGGATCGAAGTAGCGGCCGTAGTAGGCGGACAGCTTCTGCCGGCCGTCACCCTTCAGGTCGTAGACCACGCTGATGCGCGGGGCGTACTCGAGGTCGAACTTGAAGATCTCTTGGCCGGTGGTGGCCTTGTGCCTCCACTCTTCCGCGCGGACACCCGCGTTGACGCTCCACTGGCCGTTCTGCCAGGTGTCCTGGATGTAGTAGATCGCGCCTTCGGAGCCCAGGGTCTGGGGACCGGCGGCCGTCTGGATGATGCGCTCGTAGTTGATGTCGCCCGTCGGGTTGCCCGCGGTGCTGTTGAACTGCAAGCCAGCGCCGACCTCTTCCTCCGAGAGCACGCCATCGTGGTTGGTGTCCATCGCGGCGTAGATCTCGTCCTTCCGGGGATCGGCGTTGATCGTGTTGATCAGGCCTCCGAAGTCACTGGCGTTCGTGTGGTTGAACGTCGTGTCGGTCCAGGTGAGGTTGGCGATGTCGTTGGCCGTGAGGTTGTCGCCCAGGTAACGGATGTCGGGCGAGGTGAAGACGGCCGGTGGGTTGCCCGTGGTCGTGGAGTCGCGGAAGCTGATGTTCTCGGACCGCTCGGCACCGAACTTGAGGGTGTGGTCGCCCCAGCTCGTGCCGGCGAAGAACTCGTAGGTTCCCTTCAAGAACTCGTTGTCGCGCTCGTCCACCAGGTTGGCTCCGGAGCCGCCCTTCTGCTCGTCCTGCAGCGAGAAGGTGCCCTGGTCCGACTCGAGGAAGATGACGTTGTTGCGGGTCGACGGATCGGCGGCGAACGTCGAGGACTCGCCGTTGTGCTTGCCGCCGGAGACGTCGAGGAACGCCTGCGAGCCGAACACGTGCGAGTAGTTGACCGTGAAGCGGTCACCACCGGTCTCGCGCGTCGAGTCGCGGTTGTTGAGCACGTCGCGCAGCAGGCTGCCCGAACGGTCCGTCGGGTCGCTCAGGTACGTGCCCGTGATCCGGTCGGCGCCGGTCGGCGCCCAGCTGAGCTTGAAGAAGCCCTGGTCGGAGGTCTCGGTCACGGTCCGCAGAAACTCGTCGGTATCGAGGCTGATGACGTCCTCGTTGAGCTCGGTCTGGCGGAAGCTGCCGAAGAACCACGCCTTGTCCTGGACGATGGGGCCGCCCAGGGTGATCGCCGTGTCGAACGTGTCGAACTTGGCGTCGGGAGCGTTCTTGTTGCTGGCGACGAGCGAGTCGTTCTGGAAGTAGTAGTTGACGGAGCCGGAGAAGGCGTTGCCGCCGCTCTTCGTGACCACGCTGGAGATCAGGCCCGCGGAGCCGACGAACTCCGCCGGGATGCCGCCGGTGATGACGCTCTGCTCCTGGATGATCTCGGTGTTGAGATCGGCGCCGTACGTCCCCTGGACCGGGTCCGTCACGTTGATGCCTTCGAGGTAGTAGAAGTTGTCGCGCGAAACGCCGTTCTCACCGCCGATGTCGCGGTAGTTCAGGCCCGAGCGCGAAGCCGGGTTCTGCTCGCGCACCGTCGGATCCGTCGGCATCACGCCGGGAACCAGCTGCAGATAGCTCTGGTAGGAGCGGCCGGTGGGCAGCGACTCCGTGAGCTCGAGGGTGATGTCCTGGCCCGTCACCGCCGAGGTGACGTCGACGATCGGCGACTCCGAGGTGACGACCAGCTCCTCCGTCACCGAGCTCAGGCTCAGGGTGATGCGCAGGGTCGTCGTCTGGCCGGCCTTGACCAGGACGTTCTCGTTGCGCGCGCCGTTGAATCCTTCGAGGCTCGAGATCACCACGTACCTGGCCGAGGGAGCGAGACCCGTGAGGGTCGCGACGCCGTCGGCATTGGTGACCGAGTTGCGGGTGCCGAGGACCTCGGTGGACTCGGCCATCACCGTGACTCCGGGGAGCCGGCTGCCGTCCTGGGCCTCGGCGATGACTTGGATGGAGCCGTTGGAGCCCTGGGCGAATGCGGTCGCACCCGACAGAAGCGCCAGGCCGACTGCCATGGCTATAACGATACGTTTCAAGTTACACCTCCTTGATCGAAACTGGTTGACGGTTCCCTGGCCGGTGAGAACGAGCGGCGTGCTTGTCCGCGGGCTCGTGGAGACCAAGGCCGTGCTCCGTGTGCGAGCAGCATACTCGACTCGAGACGGCTGCGCGGGCACGGCAACACGATAGTTCACCTGGTTTGCAAAACGGAGGCCACGCCACCGCCCTCGGCGCCCGTCGAGGCGCGCCTCGCCCGGCCCCGGAAGACCCGTCGGAAGCCTTTTCGAATCAGCGACTTGCGGTCATTCCAGAGCACTCGGGAGCCGGGGCTCGGCAGTCGCACTCGAGACCGCAGCGGAACGCGAGGTTCACTAGGACGCAGCGTGGATTCAATCTTTTGAATCGACCGCCCCGGCAGCGCTCCCTCCCAGGCCCGTCAGCTTCACCTGCAGGCGCGCCCGCTCGCTCTTGTCGGCCGCCAGCGCCAGGGCCTTGCGCAGGCTCGACAGGGCTCGTTTCGGGGCTCCGGCCGCCAGGTGGGCGTCGGCCAGCAGCTCGTGGAAGTCCGACGCTTCGGGCAGCAGCCGCACGGCCTCGCGCAGGCGAGCCACGGCCTCCCGCGGCTCGTCCTCGGCCAGCGCCTTGACTCCCTGCCGGAACTGGTAGAACGGGTTGCGCCGCCGCTGCTCCTCGACCTCGGCGACGAGCCGCTCGCCCTCCTCGATCCGGCCGACGGCCAGGTAGAGGCTGGCGAGGTTCCAGCGCGCCGTGACGTCCGCCGGGGCGGCGGCGAGGGCCCGCCCGTAGGATTCCTCGGCGGCCGCAAACTTCCCCTGCCGGCGCTGCGCCACGCCGAGATTGGTCCAGGCCGGGTTGAAGGTCTCGTCGGCCGCGAGCGCGCTGCGGAAGCGGCCCGCGGCGGCCTCGAGGTCGCCGGCGGCCAGCTGCTCCACTCCCAGGTTGTTGAGGAAGTGCGCCAGCGCCCGGCGGTCGCTGATCCGCCTCGTCGACAGGTAGTGCTTCTGCTGGCCGGGCAGGAAGTCCACCCGGTTCCTCCCGTTGTCGATCTCGGCCTCGGCGAACATATGCATGTTGACGACGATCACGTCGCCGCGCCGGTCCCAGCTCGACGCCTCCGACACCTCGTGGAAGGAGACCTCGAGGCCGACCTCCCGCGCCAGGGCGACGAAGAGCAGCGTAAAGGACAGGCAGTTGCCGCTGGCGGCGTCGAACGTCTCCTGCGCGGTCCGGGTGGCCGTGTTGCCGTACGTGACGCCCAGCCCGTCCTTGCCGAACATCGCGTCGACGAGGGCGCGGAACCGGTCGTCGCGGTTGACGTTGGCCGGCACCCGCTCGGCGAGGAACCGTTTCGCCTCGGCGTCGAGGGCGAGGATGTCGCGCGCGGTCGCCGGCGCCGCGTCGCTTGCCGCCTGCGCCCCGGCGGCCGCCGCCAGGAGCACCAGGGCTGCGCACGGGAGCACCGCCCGCCGCCTCGGTCTCACGCGCCGGGATCTCCCTTGCCGAGGCTCGCCGCCAGCCGCTCGGCGTTGGCCCGCGCCTGGCTCAAGGCGGGGTCGAGCCGCGCCGCCTGGCGGTAGAGCTCGAGGGCGCGCTCCGGCTCGCCCAGGTGCTCGCACAGCGCCGCGAGGTCGTTGGCGGCCAGCGCGTTGCGCGGATTGAGCTCCAGCGCGCGCTCGAGGCTCGCCCGCGCCGCCGCGAGCTCGTTGCCGAGAATGAGAGCCCGGCCCAGGCCGTAGCGCAGGCGGTCGTCGTCCGGCACGGCGGCGACGGCGCGCCGCAGGGTGGCCAGACCGGCGGCGGGCTGCCCGTTCTCGAGCTGGAGGAACGCCAGGTCGAGCCAGGCGGCCGCCAGCCCCGCGTCCAGCCGGACGGCCTCGGCGAAGGCCCGCTGGGAGTCCTCGAGCCGGCCCAGCCCGGCCAGGGCGAGCCCCTGGTTGGCGAACGCCTCGGCGAAGCCCGGGCGCAGCCGGGTGGCCCGGGCGTAGCTCGCCACGGCGCCTTCGAGATCGCCGAGGGCCAGGCGCGCGTTGCCGAGGTTGTTGTGCGCCTCGGCGAAGTCCGGCTCGATCTCCACCGCCTGGCGGGCCGCGGCGAGCGCCTCGGCGGGCCGCCCCGCGTCCTTGTACGAGCTGCTCAAGTTGTTCCAGGCGCCCGCCATCCGGGGGGCGAGCTCGACCGCGCGCTCGCCGGCAGCGACCGCGCCGGCGGCGTCGCCGAGCCGCGCGAAGAGCGAGCCGAGCTGGTCGTGCACCCGGGCGCTCTCCGGTTCGAGCCGCGCCGCTTCCTCGAGCTCGCGGCGGGCCGCCTCGAGGTCGCCGCCATCGAGCGCCACGACCCCGGCGTTGTAGTGCACCTCCCAGTCGTCCTCCAGGGTCTCGGCCGCCTCCGCCGCGAACCGTCCCGCCTCCTCCGTCTTGCCCGCCCAGAGCAGCACCTTGGAGAGGTTCTTGAGCGCCTCGGCCCGCTCCTCGGGGCCGATGCGGCCCTCGATCGCCGCGGCCACCGCCGGCGAGATCCGCTCGCGCCAGTCGGCCGGCGGAGCGACGACGCCGAGCCCCTCCAGGGCGCCGAGCAGCTCGGCGGCGAGCAGCCCGTTGACCTCGATCGTCGGATGGACGTGATCGAGGAAGCTCTCCGCGCCCGGGCTCCCCTTCCCGCTGCGGGCCCGCGCCGACTCCGCGAGCCGGCGCTCGAAGTCGACCAGCGGCACCGCGTTGGCGGCGGCCAGCTCGCGGATGGCCTCGTTGATCGCGGGCAGCGCCCGCAGCGGGCACACGTCCTCTTCGAGCGCCCGCCGCAGCGCGTCGCGGGCGGCCTCGTCGTCGCCGAGCTCCGACAGCGCGCGCCCCAGGGCGAAGTGGCTCTCCGCGTAGCGGGGGTCGAGCGCCACGGCCTCGCCCGCCGCCCTCGCCGCGGCGGCGGCGTCGCCGGCCGCCTGCGCCGCACGCGCCGCCGCCAGGAGGTCCTCGATCGAGCGCCGCGCCGCCTCGGGCAGCCCGTCCGAGAACTGGCTCTTGAAGGGGGAGAAGTCGCGCTCGTTGACGGGGATCGTCACCAGCAGCACCTGGGCCCCGGCGCTGCGGGCGAGGTTGATCATCCGCTGCAGGTTGAACCGGTAGTGCTCGATCACCCGGCGCGTGAACTCGTCGTCGCGGTGGTAGTACTCGAGGCCGGCCGAGTCGTCGAGCAGCTCCTTGACCTCGCCGGTCATCTGGTAGCGCCGGCGGGCGGCCGCCTCGCGGGCCCGCAGAGCCCTGCGGCCGACCGCCCACAGCCGCGAGTGCTGGAGGAGGAGCCGCGCCCGGGTCAGCGCCACGGGCTCGGCGATCAGCCCCTCGTAGGTGCGTTTCTCGAGGAACTCGTTGTTGCCGGAGTAGACGACGAAGAGATCCGGGTCGTATCCGGCCAGCTCCTCCATCAGCGTCGCCACCCGGTAGCTGGCGTAGGAGATGCCGCCGGCGTTGACCACCTCCCAGCGCCGCTGCGGAGCCACCGCCTCGAGGTAGGCCCGCAGCCAGCCCGCGAAGGAGGTCGAGTCGGCGAACGGCCGGCCGTAGGTCGTCGATCCGCCCACGGCGAAGATCCGGTAGGTCCCAAAGCCTTTCGTGCGCGAGAACCGCTGATCGTTGAACAGCGCCCGCTTGTTGGCCGCCGTCCGCAAGGCGGCGCCGTCGGGCGTCGGCTCGAACAGCCGGATCGAGCCCTGGAAGCCGACGTAGGGATCCTCCTCCACGAGCAGCGTGTCGACGCCGGCCAGCCAGAGGATCCCCTCCGCGAGCACGAAGAAGAGGACGAACGCCACGGCCGAAAAGGCGAGCTTGCGCCGCAGGGGCATCTGCGCGGCGGACGCGGGCGGGCTGGCGCGCCGGCTCTTTCTCATCCTGGCTCCGCTGCTCATGATAACCACCCCCGGCCGTGACCCCACGGCGGGGCGTTACAATGCGCCGGAACGGTGCGCCGCCGCAAGCGCCCGGACGCCGCCGTCCACCCGCTCGACAGGAGACTACGATGTCACGCACCCCAACCTCGGTCCTCGTCGTCCTCGCCGTCGTCCTGGCCCTCCCCCTCCCTCTCCCGGCCCAGATCGCCCGCATGGTCGGCATCGTGGTCGACGAGCAGGGCGACCCGATCGAGGGGGTGACGATCACGGTGACCTGCGCCACGAAGCCGGAGTTCCGCGAGCGGCTCACGACGCGCAAGAACGGGCAGTTCTCGATCAACTTCCGCGATCCCTACCTGACCTACACCTTCGTCGTGGGCAAGGAGGGCTACCAGAGCTTCCAGCAGGACATCGGGGGCACGTCGACGGAGATCATGCGGCCGAGGTTCGTGCTCAACAAGGCCGAGCCGGCCGCGGCGCCCCCGGCCGAGGCGGCCCTGCCGGAGGCGCCGGCGGGCGTGGCCAGCGAGGCGGTCACGGCCTACAACGCGGGGGTCACCGCGCTCAAGGCGGGTGATCTCCAGACTGCGCGGCGGCAGCTCGAGGCGGCGCTCGCGGCGGACGCCGGGCTCGCCCCGGCCCGCTCGGCCCTGGCCGGGATCTATCTCGACCAGCGCCTTTTCCAGGAGGCGGTGGAGATGGCCGAATCCGCGCTGGCCTTGAACGCCGGCGACGTCGACGCCCTCAAGGTCGCGCACGAGGCCTACCTCGCCGTCGGCGAGCGCGAGAAGGCGGAGAGCGCCTCCGCCGCCCTGGCCACGCTCGAGGACCAGGCCTCGAGCGCCACCAGGAGCTACAACGAGGGCGGCGCCGCGTACCAGGCGGGCGATCTCGACACCGCGCTCGCCAAGTTCCGGGAAGCGGCGCGGCTCAATCCCGGTCTCCACGACGCGCACCATGCCGTCGCCTCGCTGCTGGCCAAGCGCGGCGACTTCGCCGCCGCCGCCGAGGCCGCGGAAAAGGCGCTCGCCTTGAGGCCCGACGATCCGCGGACCCTGCGCATCGCCTACGAGTCGTATCGCGCCCTGGGCCAGTCCGAGCGCGCCCAGAACGCCCTCGTCGCGCTGGCTGCCGCCGACCCCGAGATGGGAGCCCAGGGGCTTCTCGAGCAGGGCAACGAGCGGTTCCAGGCGGGCGACGTCGAACAGGCCATGCTGCTGCTGTCGAGCGCCGTCGAGATCGATCCCGATCTGCCCAAGGCGCATTACCTGCTGGGGCTGTGCTACCTCAACTCCGGGCGCAGCAGCGAGGCCAGGGAGCATCTCGAGACGTTCCTCGCCCTGGCGCCGGACGACGCCGAGGCGCCGGCCGCGCGGGACATGCTCGGCTACCTCCAGTAGCCCTCGCCGCCAGGACGGCTCGGGCCAGGGGTAGCAGAACTACGGGTAGTAGCCGGGAATGGTGTGCGCCGTCAGGCCGGGCGCGGCGACCGCGACCTCGACCTGGCGGAAGGCGCCCGGGACCGTGCTCGTCGACTGGTACCCGAGCAGGTACTGCGAGCGCAGCTCCGCCTCGATGCGCTCGTAGGCGGAGTTGAGCTCGCGTGCCCTCTGGATGAAGAAGGCGCTCCCGCCGGTGGCCGTCGCCAGGCGGCGCAGCGCCGACTCCGTTTCGAAGTCGCGGGTGCCCACGTCGACGCCGATCGGGTAGACGGCGACCCCGAGGCGCTGGGCGAACTCGACGACCTGCGCCTGATCGAAGCGGCTCTGCGAGTCGTGCCCGTCCGTGAGCACGACGAGGGCCCGCTTGCCCGCCAGCCCTCCGAAGTAATAGAGGCTGAAGGCAAGGCTGTCGTAGAGCGTCGTCTCCCCCTCCGCCTCCAGATCGTCGAGACCGGCGGCCAGCGCCTCGAGATCGCTGGTGAACGGCACCTCGACCGCGGGCTCGTCGGCGAAGGTGATCACCGTCGCCCGGTCGCGCGGCCGCAGGATCCGCGTGAAGAACTCGAGCGCCGCGCGGCGGGTCTCCGCGAGCTCGTCGGTCATCGAGGTCGAGGTGTCGAGCAGGACCCCGACGTGGATCGGGCGGTCGAGCACGCGCTCGAAGCGCCGCACCGTCTGCGGCACGCCGTTCTCGGTGACGGCGAAGTCGCCGCGGGTCAAGCCGTCGACGGGCTTGCGCCGGCGATCGAGGACCGAGGTGAAGAGCTCGACGAACGAGATCCGGAGCTCCTCCATGTCGGACCTGGCGTTGACCGCCACGAGATCCTCGGCGGTGCTGCCGTCGGCCAGCGTCGCGACCGCGCGCACGTAGGTCTGTTCGCCCGTGGCGAGCGCGAGGTCGGCCGCCCAGGGGGGCGCGGTGGCCGAGCCCGCGAGCTCCTCGCCGAGGAAGAAGTCGACCCGCTCCAGGGCCTCGCCGATGGGCAGCGTCGGCTCGGCGCGCGCCGGCAGAGTGCCCTGGTAGCGGTGGCCGGCGACCGGCGAGAGGAGCCGCACGGCGAAGCGGTGCGGGCCCAGGTTGACCCGCAGCCGGTCGCGCGCCAGCTCGCGGCCCGCCGCGTCGTAGGCGACGGCGGCGACGAGGTGCGGCCGGGGGGCCTCGCCGAGGTCGAGCTCGACGCTGAACGGCGGCAGCCGCTTGGCGAGGACGGGTCTGCCGTCGAGCAGGAACTGCACCCGCGCCACGCCCGGACCTTCGACGACGGCTCCGACCCGCAGCGGCCCGACCTGGAGCCCCTCGGGCGGCTCGAGCAGCCGGACCGAGTGCTCGGCGGGCGCCGCCGCGGGCTGGGAGCTCGCGGCGGCAGCGGGAAGCAGGGTGGCGAGCGCGACGACTCCCAGGGCTACCGCCCGCCCCGGGCGGGCGAGCGTCGCGCTGCCTGCGATCGAAGCCGAGCGGGCCATCGTGCAGGGCTCAGGCTAGCACGGCGGGCGCCCGCGGTGCGCACCCGCCGCAACGGGACGGCTAGCGCTCGAAGCGGTCGTCCGGCTCGGCGGCCGGACCGCCGCCTTCGAGCCGCGCCGCGATCTCGATGAGCTCCGTGAGCTCGGCCAGTCGGCTGTCCCACGGGCCGAGGCGCCCGACGTCGCGGGCCGCGGCCGCCAGCTCGCGCAGGCTCGTGCCGCGCGCCCAGTAGGAGCCGCGCAGCCGCTCCGCGAACTCGGCCACGACGGCCGCGACGCGCAGGCCGCGCGGCGCCTCGCTCCAGCTCCGCGCGAGGTCCTGGCGGCCGAGGCCGGCCGCGTCCTCGACGATCCGGCCGCTCTCCCGCGAGCGGTAGCGCAGCCTCAGGGTGGCGAGGTCGCCGCGCTGCGGCGCGCCCTCGCGCAGCTTCACTTCGTAGAGCGCGGTCACCTGATGGCCGGCGCCGATCTCGCCCGCGTCCACGGCGTCGTTGCGGAAGTCGCGGTCGGCGACGTCGCGGTTCTCGTAGCCGAGCAGGCGGTAGCTCTGCACCTGTCCCGGATCGAACTCGACCTGCACCTTGGCGTCGGCGGCGATCGTCTGGAGCGTCCCCGTGAGGTTCTCGACGAACACCCGCCGCGCCGTCTCGACGTCGTCGACGTAGGCGTAGTTGCCGTCGCCACGGTCGGCCAGCTGCTCCATCAGGACGTCGTTGTAGTTGCCCATCCCGAAGCCGACCGCCGTCAGCTCGATGCCGGCCGCGGCTTCTTCGGCGATGCGGCGCAGGATCGTGTCCGGCCCCGTGGCGCCGACGTTGGCAACCCCGTCGGAGCACAGGATGACGCGGTTGATCGCCCCGTCCCGGAAGTGGCGGCGCGCCGTCTCGTAGCCGAGGGCGAGCCCTTCCTCGGCGTTGGTCGAGCCGCCCGGCCGCAGCCGGTCGATTGCCGCCAGCACCCGCTCGTAGTCGCCGGTCGGCGCCAGGAGCACCTGGCCGCGGCTGCCGTAGACCACGAGGCCGACGGCGTCACCCGCATCGAGCTCGTCGACCAGCAGCCCCAGCGAGCGCTTCACGAGGCCGAGCCGGTTCTCGCGGTTCATCGACCCCGACACGTCGACGACGAACGTGAGCACCGCCGGCCGGCGGTGGCTCGCCGCCACCTCCCGCCCCTTCAAGGCGAAGCGCACGAGGTAGGTGCGGGCGGTGGCCGCGAACGGCGACGGCGCGCCCTCGGCGACGACGGCGAAGTCCCGGCGCCGCGGCGGCGGGTCGCCGTAGTCGAAGGAGTTGACGAACTCCTCGACCCTGACGGCGTCGGCGGGCGGCAGGTGGCCGCGCCGCAGGTAGCCCCGAGCCAGCTCGTAGGACGCCGTGTCGACGTCGACGGCGAAGGTCGACAACGGGTCGTCCTCGGTGTCGACGAAGGGGTTCGTGCCGTAGCCCTGGAAGAACATGTCGCCGTAGGGCCGGTCGTTGGGCTCGGCGGTGCCGCCGGTGGAGGGCGGCACCCAGCGGCGCGTGGGCGCCTCGTCGAAGCCCGCCTGCGAGCCGGCTCGCCCGCCCGCGGGCTCGACCTCGAAGGCCTCCTGCCCCACCTTCAGGGCGTCGAGCCGCCCGCGGAACTCGCCGTCGCGACCGGGCCTCGGCGCTGCCGCCGC
>Ga0224512_10000220_pt1 | contig 61356 bp, 53 predicted proteins | sample SF_May12_sed_USG_4_FD_169103 | JGI IMG/M metagenome (GOLD analysis project Ga0224512, IMG submission 169103) | Sediment microbial communities from San Francisco Bay, California, United States - SF_May12_sed_USGS_13 | ecosystem: Environmental > Aquatic > Marine > Sediment | place: USA...
CGTCTCACGCCGGGGGAGGACGTGTTGGACCGACGTTGACGGGGGTTCTCCAGCGGCCTCCCCCACGGCACCGTGGGGGAGGTGGGTCGGCTCGAAAGAGCCGAGCCGGAGGGGGCGAGCAAACTCCAGGAAACGAAGGGGGGTGCGGCCCCCTCCGACCTCGCTTGGCTCGGCCACCTCCCCCGTCTCACGCCGGGGGAGGCCGTGTTGGGCCGACGTTGACGGGGGTTCTCCAGCGGCCTCCCCCACGGCACGTGGGGGAGGTGGGTCGGCTCGAAAGAGCCGAGCCGGAGGGGGCAGGAAGGTTTGTGCGGGGCAGCTCCAAGGAAACGAAGGCGGGTGCGGCCCCCTCCGACCTCGCTTGGCTCGGCCACCTCCCCCGTCTCACGCCGGGGGAGGACGTGTTGGACCGACGTTGACGGGGGTTCCCAGCGGCCTCCCCCACGGGACGTGGGGGAGGTGGGTCGGCTCGAAAGAGCCGACCCACTGCCCGTCTTGAGATCTACGCGCCACCCGCCGCCGAGGCGGCGGCTTCCCAGGCCCGGACGATGATGTGCCAGCTCAGCATTACCGCTTCGAGAGGGACGGGAAGATCGGCCTCGATCCTCACGCGATTGAACGACGCAACACCCCCATCGAGGCGGGCGACCTCACCGCCCCCCAGCTCGATCGACCACTTGCGGAGGGTCATCGACCGGGCTCGCAGTTCATAGCCGAAGCTCTCCCCGGTCAGATCCCACGCCCTGCCCAGCCAGTTCTGCCGTTCGCCGCGGGCCAGCACCTCGTCCCGTTCGGTGAGCGAAACGGTGCCCCACCCGTCGGGACTGATGATCCAGTGGCGCCCGTCATTGAGCTCGACCTCCGACGTGCGTCGCCAAACGTGGCGGCGGCCAACGGCCATGAGTGCGCCCTCCTTTCGCAGCTCCCATGCGCGCGAGAAGAGGGTGCTGTGCAACTCCCCGCGGCCGCCGAAAGGGATGATCCGGGTGGGGTTTCGTTCAGCCATTGTCCGTCCCTAGGCGGGCGGGTCGTCCTCACCGGATGTCTCGTCCGGGGTGGCCTCTGCGGCTTCCACAGGCGTTTCCTCGACGGCCGATCCCTCCGTCTCGGTTTCCAGGTCGGACTGGGTGCGACCGATGGCCCGCTGGAACGCGTCACCGATTTCCTGGAACGTTGCCCCGAACGCGGCCAGCAGGGAGTTCGCCGCCGTCTTGGCGTCGTCCTTCACCTCAGCATCGCGAAATGCGTTACCCACCGAGGAGAACGCAGTGTCGACCTCGTCGGCTACTTTCTTGAAAGCCTTCTCAGACTCTTCGGTTGTTTCTCCACCGTCGGCTCGTTCCGCTTCGAGCTTGCGATAGTGATCACGGAACTTGTAGCCCAGCTCAGTGAACTTCTCTCCAACTTCCTTCCACGCCGACTCGACGTCACCCATGGCCGCTCCTTTACTATCGGGTCAATGCGACTGCACCTGCTTGATGCTACCTATGAACTCTTCCGGGCGTTCTTCGGTGGCGGTCCGGACCGCCAGGCCCCCGACGGTCGGGACGTTAAAGGCGTGGTCGGAATCATCGAATCGACGTTATCGCTGTTGAGGCAGCCGGACGTCACCCATCTAGGGGCGGCTACCGACAAGGTCATCCGTTCGTTTCGTAACGACCTTTTCGACGGATACAAAACCGGCGAGGGGATAGACCCGGACATCCTGGCCCAATTCCCGCTGGCCGAACGGGCTCTCGAGGCGCTCGGGGTGGTCGTTTGGAAGATGGAAGAGTTCGAGGCCGACGATGCGCTGGCCACGGCCGCCTTGCGATTCTCCGACGAGGTCGAGCAGGTCGTGATCCTCACACCCGACAAGGACCTGGCCCAATGCGTAGTTGGCGACCGGGTGGTGATGTTCGACCGCCGGCGGGAGATCGTCATCGACGAAGACGGCGTGTGGGAGAAGTTCGGGGTCGGTCCCGAGTCGATCCCGGACTATTTGGGATTGGTGGGCGACACCGCCGACGGCTTTCCGGGCATCCCCTCGTGGGGAGCCAAGTCGGCCTCGACGCTACTGGCCCGGTACGTCCATCTGGACCGCATTCCTCCGGAGCCCAAAGACTGGGATGTCAATGTGCGAGGAGCGGAACGCCTGGCGGAGAACCTCAGGGAACACCGTAGGGAAGCGGACCTCTACCGTCATCTGGCCACACTGCGACGGGATGTTCCGCTCGAAGAGAACCTCGAGGACCTCGAATGGCAGGGGGTCAACAGGGACGCCTTCTTCGAGCTGTGCGACGAATTCGGCTTCAACGACGTCCGAAACCGCCCCCACAAGTGGGCCGAATAGTCAGTCTCTCGTTCCTCGTTCTCGTGTCCTCCCTCGGCGTGCGACGGGGGAGGTGGCCGAGCGATGCGAGGTCGGAGGGGGCACTAGGTACCTGAAGTTTCCCGACAAACCGTCCTTTCCGTTCAGTTTGGGGGCCCAAAATGCCGAAACAATGAGGGATGAAGCGGCTTTCAGCACCCACTGATCGCGACCGCGACAGCAAGCGCGTCGTCGCCATAGCCGGCGGTGCGATGGCTGCCATTGTCTTTCTCGCTCTGGCCTTGATCTTCACCAATTCCTACGGATCCCAACAAGTGGCCGCCAATGCCCGGGCGCTGCACTGGACAAACGCCACGCTGGGTTCGGCCTCCATTGCCCGCGCCTCGAACGCACAAGCGATTGTGTTCACCGTTGATGAACAGCTCGGCGTTGCGGATGCGGATGCAGCGGATCGCGCCCGCGCTGAAGCCCGAACCAACCTGGCCAACTTGCAGATCTGGGTCGGTGGTTGGGAAGCCGCCTTCTCCGACTCCGACACCGCGAGTCTGCTTGATGATTTTGCGGCCACTGGCCACCAGATCCTGGCCTCGCTCGATGCCGGGCAGGTCAGTGAGGCAGTAGAACTCAGTAACGGTCAAGCCGAGAAGCTGTACGCCTCCCTCTCGATTGCGCTCGGGAGCGCCCAGCAGGACATCACCGAGGAGATCGACAATACCGAAGCCCTGGCCGGCGTGGTGGCAGCCATCACCCGGTTCCTGGTGACGTTGCTCATTCCGGTTGGAACCATTCTCATCTACCGCTGGCTCGTTCACCGCCAGGCTGTGAGTAGCAACCTGGCGTTGCAAGTCAAGCTCGAAGCCGAACGAAAACTTCGCAAGGCCCGCGATGAATTCATCGCCAACATCTCCCATGAGATCAGGACTCCGCTCACCAGCATTTACGGGTTCTCCGAGGTGCTGATCGAGGAAGGTCTGGTTGATCCCGAGATGGCGATGGAGTTGATCGGGCTCATCAACGGCGAAAGTGCCGAGCTCTCTCGGATGGTTGAGGACCTTCTGACTGCGGCCCGACTTGACGCCAACGTACTCAACTTCAAGTTCGAGGCGGTGTCGCTCGCCGACGAGATCGGCACCGTTTCGGCCCCGATGATCCGGTCCGGAGCCGAAGTCCGGATCGACGTGCCGCGGGTGATGATCTGGGCGGATCAGATGCGGTTCCGCCAGATCATCCGCAACCTGATTTCCAACGCTATCAAGCACGGTGGCGACCATGTCACCATCTCGGGACGGTCCGAGGGTGCGCGATTCCTGCTTACCGTCGCCGACGACGGGGCCGGCGTTCCCGAGGAAATCGAGGATCGGATTTTCGAGCGCTTCATTCATGAAGGCTCCGAGCCGCTGCTGACCGGAAGCGTCGGTCTGGGCTTGGCCATCGCCAAGATGTTGAGCGACGAGATGGAGTGTGAACTGAACTACCAGCGAGTCGATGGCGAAACGCGTTTCGTGCTGAGTCTCCTGCGGGCGACCGAGGCTCTCTCTCGCGAGCCGGGGTTCGTTGAGGATTCCCAGGCTACGGCCAATTCCGGTAGCCGCAGGCTCGGCGGAGTGGCAGCTAGCTTCGCCGGCAACGGGGGCCAGAAGCAAGGCGACGGAAGGGGAGCAGAAGGGAGCGACACTCTGGCAGCAGGGGAATCCCGGAGTGGTCCATGAGGTTGCTGACCCGATTGGTGACTCTCGTTCTGCTGACCGGCTTTCTCGTCTCTGCTCCGCCTCCTTTGGCCGCGGCCACCACCGATACGTTCCGCGACGAGTTCAACAACATCAGCTACAGCGGGGACGATGGGGTTGGGGGGTCGTGGGCCGGTTCTTGGTGGGAGAGTGAGGCACCGACAGACCCGACCGGCGGCGACGTGACGGTGGGTTCCGATGCGGCAGTTGCGGATTTTGTCCTGCGGTTCAACAACAACGGAACCGGCGACTACATCGAGCGGACGGCCGACCTTTCGGCCTATAACACTGCCACCCTCAGCTTCGACTATCGGCGGAGCCCCACCGACTCGGCCTTCTCGTTCAAGGTTTGGGCATCGGCCAACGGTCCGGCAGGACCGTTCACCGAAATCTCTTCTCTTGCGGGTGCCGGTGACGATGCCGTCTACGTCGGTTCCGGGAACCTGGACGTCACCGCCTACCGGTCGGCGACGACCACCATCCGCTTCTCTCACGAGGCCGGTTCACTCGCCGTGGGCAAGGACTTCTACCTCGACAATGTCGAGATCTCGGCTACGACCACGAACTCGCCCCCGATCGCCGCCGATGATGGGGACTCCACCGCCCCGAACACGCCCGTGACCATCGATGTGCTGACCAATGACTCGGACGCGGATCTGGATCCGCTTCTGGTGGATTCCGCTACGCAAGGAGCAAACGGATCGGTGGTCAACAACGGAACCACAGTGACGTACACCCCGAATCCGGGGTGGAGAGGGCTCGACACCTTCACCTACACAGCGACCGACGGCAACGGCGGATTCGACACCGCTTCGGTCACGGTCGGAGTCGGCGGTGTGTGCTATCTGGTTGGAGACGGCGGTGGGGCCGATGGGCTCGCCCTGGTCAACCTGGGATCCGGCCTCGAGTCGGTCGTCGGAGCAACCGGCACCTCAGGAATCACTGCGGCAGCCATCCACCCCCTGACCGGAACGTTTTACGCCTCCCTGCCGGGTCAGCTGGGCACGATCGATATCGCAACGGGAGCCTTTACGCCCACGGCCGCTCCCTTTGACGGTGGATTCGACAACATCCAGGCCATCGCCTTCGATAGCGACGGTTCGCTCTATGCGTTTCATCACCGGGCCGGACCGAAGGATCTCCTCATCCGCGTTGATCCATCGACCGGGGCGTTCATCCCGGATGCCTTTGGTACTGGCGTAGATTCCGTTTCTCTCGATTCGTTCTGGGCAACGCAGAAAAGCGTGGTCGGTATCGACATCAACGCCTCGGGCCAAATGTATGGGGTGACCTCAAACGACGGTCCCTCGTACAACATCCAATGGATCGACAAGAGCAGCGGGTCCGCCTTCGCAGTGTGGGTTGCATCTGCCACGGTCGATGTCAGCTTCGACGCCACCGGGCGACTCTGGATGCTTTCCCCGACGGGCACACTGAGAGAGCCATTCGGCAGCTCCATCGGGCTCTCGGGACTAGCCGGGTACCAGGCGGTTGCCTGCGAGGGTGGCCTCAACAACCAGTCACCCTCCGCGACTGGTGATGCGGATACCGCTTCTGAGGACACGGCAGTGACGATTGATGTGCTGGCCAACGATACGGACGCCGATCTGGATTCGCTGGTGGTTGACGCCGTGACGGATGGCCTGAACGGTTCGGTGACCAACAATGGGTTGGATGTGACCTATACCCCTGATCCGGACTGGAACGGCACCGACACGTTTTCCTACACAGTCTCAGACGGCAGGGGCGGTTTCGCCTCTGCACAGGTGACCGTGACCGTGGTCGCCCAACCTGATCCGCCGGTAGCGGTGGATGACGCCGACACCACTCCCGAGGACACGGCGGTGCCGATCGATGTGCTGGCCAACGACACTGATGCCGATCTGGATGTGCTGTTGGTGGATTCGGTCACTCAGGGGTCGAACGGGTCGGTGACCAACAATGCCACCGATGTGACCTACACCCCGAACCCGGGATGGTCGGGGACCGACACCTTCACGTACACGGTATCCGATGGCAACGGCGGGCTCGACACCGCCACGGTGACGGTGACAATCTCGGCCGTGAACGATGATCCTGTCGCAGTCGACGACTCGGGTAACACAACCGAGGACACGGGTATGACCGTGGATGTGTTGGGGAACGACACGGATCCGGAGCTCGATCTTCTCTCGATTGATTCGGTGACCCAGGGAGCGAACGGTTCGGTGGTGAACAACAGCACTGACGTCACGTATACCCCGAACCTGGACTGGAACGGGGTCGATACCTTCACCTACACCGCCTCCGACGGGAACGGTGGGTTCGCTGTGGCGCAGGTGACCGTGACGGTCACGGCTCAACCCGATCCTCCGGTAGCGGTCGACGATGCCGACACCACACCTGAGGACACTGCTGTGAATGTGGATGTGCTCGCTAACGATTCTGATCCGGACCTTGATGCCCTATCAGTGGATTCGGTGACGCAGGGGGCTTATGGGTCGGTGGTCAACTACGGGACTGACGTGACGTATGACCCTGATCCTGGCTGGAGCGGAGTCGATACGTTTACCTACACGGTCACTGATGGCAATGGTGGGTTCGCTGTGGCGCAGGTGACCGTGACGGTCACGGCTCAACCCGATCCTCCGGTGGCGGTCGACGATGCCGACACCACACCTGAGGACACGCCGGCGACGGTGGATGTGCTGGCCAATGATTCTGATCCGGATCTGGATGTGTTGGTGGTGGATTCGGTGACCCAGGGTGCCAGCGGGTCGGTGGTCAACAACGGCACCGATGTGACCTATACCCCGAACCTGGATTGGAATGGAGTCGATACGTTCACCTACACCGCTTCCGACGGGAACGGTGGGTTCGCCACCGGCACCGTGATCATCACGGTGACACCGGTTAACGACGACCCGGTGGCCGTCGGCGACACAAAGACGGTTGACGAAGACTCATCTCAAACCATCCCGGTGCTGGGCAACGACTCCGATATCGACGGCGACCCGCTCACCATCACGGGCGTGGTGAACGGGTCTAACGGGACCGCGGTGAACAACGGCACCAACGTGACCTATATCCCTAATCCGGATTGGAGCGGCGTCGACACGTTCATGTACACCGTGTCCGACGGCAACGGGGGTTCGGCCTCCGCCACCGTCACCGTGACGGTCACCCCGGTCAACGACGACCCGCTGGGCCTCCCCGACGCTACGAGCACACTTGAAGACACACCCGTCGTGGTCGATGTGCTGGCCAACGACACCGACGTCGACAGCTCCGTCCTGACCATCACGGCAGTGACCAACGGGACCGGCGGCACGGTGACGACCGATGGTGCCACCGTGACGTACACGCCCGAGCCCGACTGGAACGGCACCGACGCCTTCACGTACCGGGTCTCCGACGAGCTCGGAGGATGGTGCGAAACCACCGTGACGGTGATTGTCTCCCCCGTCAACGATCCTCCGTTGGCCCTCGATGACCCCTCAACCACGCCCCGGGATACCGCAGTGTATGTCTGGGTGCTGGCGAACGACTCGGATCCGGACCTCGATGACCTGTCCGTTTCGGCCGTCACCAACGGCTCCAACGGCGCCGTGGTCAACAACGGCTCCAAGGTGACCTATACACCTGCTGCCGGCTGGTCCGGGGTCGACACCTTCACCTACACCGTGTCCGACGGCAATGGCGGTTCCGATTCGGCAACCGTGACCGTGTCGGTGACCGCCGGGCCCAACCGGCCACCGGTCGCCACGGATGACAGCACGGTCACGGACGAAGACACCCCCGTGACCATCCCGGTGCTGGCCAACGATTCGGACCCCGACGGAGACACTGTGACGGTGAGTGCTGTCAACCAGGGAGCGCACGGATCCGCGACCAAGACCGCCATCAGCATGACCTACACACCCGACAAAGACTGGTCGGGAATGGATTCGTTCAGCTACACGATTGCCGACGGTCGCGGCGGGACGGCCACCGCCGCAGTCGTGATAACGGTCAAACCCGTCAACGACGCACCGGCTGCCAACAACGACAGCGCGAGCACTCCGGGAGCGACCACCGTAATCGTTCCGGTGCTGGCCAACGACTCCGATGTCGACGGAGACACACTCGCCGTGACGACGGTGTCTCAGGGAAGCTACGGCGCGACCGCCACCGATGGGGTCAACGTCACCTACGCACCTTCTTCCGACTGGTCCGGCACCGATTCATTTTCGTACACCATCACCGACGGCCAAGGAGGGTTCGGTAGCGCGTCCGTGACGGTGACCGTCACGGACACGACCGCGAACAACGACCCCGCCGCGGTCGTCCCGGTGGCGACCAGGAACCAACCTCCTGTCATCACCGTGATCGGCGAAACGGCCGTGGCGGACGGCGCTCGGCTCAGGCTGGAGATCAGCGCCGAGGACCCGGAGGGCGATCAGGTGTCGATCTCGGCAACCGGTCTGCCGGGTTGGGTGAGCCTTGTTGACTACGGCGACGGTCGGGCGACGCTCACCGGGATCCCGTGGTCTGGAGCGGACTCGTCGACTGAGATCACGATAACCGCCTCGGACGGGACGATCACTGCGAAGACGATCGTGGTGATCGAGGTGATCGACGGCAACCGGCCTCCGCGGATCGGATCGATCATTTTCAACGGCGTGAATGGGGATGGATCGTTCTCCTTCACGATCACGGCGTCCGATCCGGATGGTGATCCGCTGGCAGTATCAACCGACGACCTGCCGCCGTGGGCCACGCTGACCGACCATGGTGGCGGGAGTGCAACTATCAGCAGCAACGGGGTGCCGGACGATGCGATCGGATCTTTCTCGGTCGTTGTCTCCGTTACCGATGGACAGACGACTGTGACGTCGAGCCTTTTGCGCCCCATCGCCGACTTGCGCAACGGCCGGCCTCCCGAGTTGACCCATCAGGCGTTCGAGGTTGAGGGTGCCGACACACTCGTGGCAACCGCGCTGAAGCCATTCGTGGCGACTCCCAATCCGCTCAATGCCCATTTGACTCCCCGCGAGGGTCTCATGGTCGCCTTCGGGTCGGCCGTCGAGACGCTCAAGAACCAGGTGATCCCGGCAGTCGTGCTCGGTGTGGTCATGGCCTGGATGCTGATGATCGGCGTCGGCCGCACCAAGAAAGAAGAAGAGGGAGAACCGGCCTAAGGCGGTCCGTCGCGCCTCTCCCGCCAGCGGGAGAGGCGCTGTGCTGGGGGAGCCCACGCTGCGGATCGCCGCGGAGGGTCGCACGCTCGTCCATACTTGAGTGATGGATACCAGCCGCGACGGGCCGTTGATTGGCCTGCTCGTTCTGTTCTTCATCCTGGCGATCGTTTTCGCGGCCGCCGAGATGGCTCTGGCACGCGTGTCCGACCTGCGGGTGCGGACCATGGCGGAGGAAGGACACCGGCGGGCCGGGCGGCTGGGTTCCTTGTTGGACACTCTGCCCCGGGTGATCAACGCCATCCTGCTGGCGGTGCTCGTGGTCCAGATCGGAGCCGCGATAGTTACCGGGCTGCTGGCCGAACGATGGTTCTCGAACATCGGCATCGTCATCGCGTCTGTGGTGCTGACCATCGTGTTGTTCGTCTATACAGAGGCCATCCCCAAGACATACGCTTTTCGCCACCCGATCCGCGTGGCGCTGGCTTTGACCTACCCGGTGGCGCTCCTCGAGTTCTTGCTGCGGCCCGTCGTCAAGGGGTTGGTTTGGTTCGCAGATCTGCACGCCCCCGGCAAGGGAGTTTCTTTGGCCCCGACCATCACCGAGAGAGAGCTGTTGAGCCTGGCGGCCGATGCCGAGCAGGAGGGTGAGATCACGCCAATCGACCGTCATCTGATCGAACGGGCCTTCCGCCTGGGTGACCGGACGGCCGAGGAAGTGATGGTGCCTCGCACCGACATCGTTGCGGTCCCTGCCCACGAGACGGTTGACGGCGCGGTGAATCTGGCGGTGCAAGCAGGCCACCGCCGGTTGATCGTCTACGAGGATGATCTCGATCAGATCACGGGAATTGTGTACCTGCGGGATCTGATCCGAGCTACCGGGTCGACGCCCCCACAGCCCGTGCAGGGACTCACCCAACCCGCCCTGGTTGTCTCGGAGTGGAAAAGGGTCGTCGAGTTGCTGCGCGACATGCAAGCGCAGGGAACTCATCTCGCCGTCGTGGTGGATGAGTTCGGCGGCACCGCCGGCATTGTCACGATCGAGGACATTGCCGAAGAGTTGCTGGGAGCAGTGGCCGACGAAGGCCGGGTGCCCTCTCCAGCGATCACCAAGTTCAGTGCAGGGCATTTCTCGGTCGACGGTGCTCTGCTGGTCGACGAGCTTGCTGAGATCATCGGGGTCGATCTTCCCAAGGGGGAGTGGACTACGGTGGCGGGGATGGTCATGGGTGTGGCCGGCGAGGTTCCGGAAACCGGAGACGAAGTAGAGACCGGCGGCTACAGATTCCGCGTCGATCTGATCGAGCAGCGCCGCATCAAACGGATCGACGTCCAGCGCCTTCCCGTCGGCGGTTAGTGGGTCTTTCGCCTCTATGACTGCCTGCGGAGCAGGGAGACAATCGGGTTGGAGCTACGCACCTGCGAGGGTGTCGAAAGGAGGTGTCATGCCTGAGATCCTCGAACAGACGCAAACAACTCGCGTCCCCAAAGCCCCTCCGGCCCGGTCGAGAGCCATTGAGTTCACCCTGGCAATTCTGGGCTTCCTGTGCCTGGCCGCGGGGGCCTATCTGCTCTTCGCCGCCGAGGACTGGTGGTTGGGTGACTTGGTCGAGTCCTGGCACCTGGGTGCCTTCATCATCGGCGGCGTGCTGATGATGACCGGCCTGGGAGTGTACGCCAACGAGAGCTATCACGAGGATGGGCAATGGACGGCCCGGGTGACCACCGGAGCGGTGGTCGCTGTTCTGGCGCTTGCCGGCGCCGTGACGGCTGCCCTTTTCCTGATCTTCTGAGTTCGGCGACTCAACGGGGATTGCTCGAGGCGATCCCCGTTGTCGCGTACGGGCCGCAACACGTTCGTGGGCCACTAGCCTCATGGTTGACCTGAGTTCAGGAGACGTTCCATGGAACCGCACCCCAACGTCGAACGAATCAAACAGGAATACCGGGCGTTTGTCGAGGGCGACTTCTCCGGGTTGGCGAAGCTCTTTGCGGAGGACGCCGTATGGCACGTGCGCGGTAGCACGCCCCTGGCGGGCGACTATTCCGGTTGCGAGGCCATTGTCGACTTTCTGCGCAGATTGGCCCTAGCCACGCACCATTCCTTCATGATCGAGGTGCACGACATCGTTGCCAATGACCAGCACACGGTGGTCCTCGCTCACACGACGGTCAAACGAGACGACCGCACCTATACCGCCGACGAGGTGCACGTGTTCTGTACCGACGAGACAGGTCTGATCACCGAGGCATGGGGCCTCAGCTCCGATCCGGCCGGCCAGGGCCAGTTCTGGTTCTAGCCCGCTGACGCTCGCAGTAATCAGTCATCAGTCATCAGCATTGCTTACTATCGATCACTGACAACTCACAACTGACTACCTACGACTGACAACTGACGACTCCACCGGATCGAGCAAATCCGGAGGAGCGATCTGTTCCATGAATTCCGGATACGCGTCGGTGCCGTGTTCCATCCGGTCGAGGCCGGCCAGTTCTTCTTCCGCTGTGACCCGGAGACCCCAGATCCGGGCGATGACCCGGAACACGATCGAGGAGGTGGTGAACGCCCACAATCCGATGGCGAGAACCCCGACGGCCTGGGCCCCGAGTTGCGCGAATCCGTCTCCGTAGAACAACCCGCCCTCGGTAGCGAACAAACCGACGGCCAGGACGCCCCAAATGCCTGCTACGCCGTGGACGGAAATGGCGCCGACCGGGTCGTCGATGCCGATCCGTTCCAGACCGACGATCGAGATCACCACGATCAACCCGGCCACCAGGCCGATAATCACGGCGCCCAGATTGCTGACGTCGGCGGTGCCGGCAGTGATGCCGACCAGGCCGGCGAGAGCGCCGTTGAGGGTGAGGCCCACATCGGGTTTCCCGTACACCGGGTAGGCCCAGGCGGCGAGCATCGCCGCCAGTGCACCTGCCGCGGCCGCCAACGTGGTAGTCACTGCTATGCCGGCGATGTCCGCACCGACCGCGGCCAGCGTGGATCCGGCGTTGAACCCGTACCAGCCGAACCAGAGGATGAAGACCCCGAGAGCTCCCAGGGTCAGCGAATGACCGGGAATGGGTTGCGGTTTGCCGTTCTCGTCGTACTTGCCGATGCGGGGGCCGATGGCCAGAACGCCGGCCAGTGCGGCTGCTCCGCCGACGAGGTGAACGACACCCGACCCGGCAAAGTCGAGGTAGCCGAGGTTTCCCAGCCATCCCTGACCGCTCCACACCCAGTGAGTGACGATCGGGTAGATGAAGCCGGTGATGAACGGGGTGTACAACAGGTAGGCGGAGAACTTGGTGCGTTCCGCCATGGCCCCCGAGACGATAGTGGCGGCGGTGGCGGCGAATACCACCTGGAAGAACCACTCCAGGCTGCGTTCTGGGTTGCTCATGAAGAAATCGCCGTAAGCGAGGAATCCGCCCAGCGAAACGCCTCCGTATGCCAGGCCGAAGCCGACCGCCCAGTACATGAGTGATCCGACGGCAAAGTCCATGAAGTTCTTCATGATGATGTTCCCGGCGTTTTTGGCACGGGTGAACCCTGCCTCCACCAGGGCGAACCCCGGTTGCATGAACATCACGAGAATGGCAGCAACTACTACCCACACGGCGTCGACGGCCGACACCAGTTCGCTCATGGACACCTCCTGGGCGGCGCCCAGGGTGGCAAGCGGGCCGACAAGAAACATTGCTCCCAGAACTGCAACGATGGCCGGATACGACTTCTTCATTCCTACCTCCTGGTCTGAAGGAGGCAAGGTAAGCCATGGTCGTTTCCTGGCGATTGCCGCTGGTTTGCAGTCGAGTGAACGGGGTGTTTCGAGCGCGTGAACGACCGAGCGGACGTTCAGGCGCGAACAGGCTCTTCGACCGCCGGGGTGTGAGATGCAGCAAGAGGTATGCGGAAATGGAATATGGTCAGGCCATTGCGACGCTCATACCGGGCGTCCCCCCCCATTTGGTGGAGCAAAGTCTCGGCGACGGCCAGACCCAGTCCGACCGTACCCGCCAGCAGCGGGCGGTCCCCCTCGTGCACGTAGCGCGTGAAGAGTTTGTCGACCATATCTTCTGGAACCCCGTCTCCGTCGTCGATGACCGAGCAGTGATACCACTCTCCCTGGGCAACTCCGTTGATGGCAATGCTTGGACCTCCATGATCGATTGCGTTGGCCACCAGGTTGGTTACGACATGTCGGAGGCGGAACCGATCTGCCCGAACCGTTCCGGGTGCGACGACGATGTCAGGACGACGGTCCTGGTGTTCGAACGGTGTGAGGGCCTCATGAATCTCGCGTACGATGTCGACATCGTGCATCTGATAGGCCAGGTTTTCCGAGTCGCCCTTGGCTGCCACGAGGAGATCCTCGACCATCCGGCCGAGACGCCCTGCCTCTTCGATGATGAGGTCGGTGGTGTCGGAAACAACTCGTTGATCGCCAAACCCCTCATCCCGCATGGCAAGAGCGAATCCGTAAATCGCCGTGAGTGGCGTGCGTAGCTCGTGTGACAGGTTGGAGATCATTTCGTCACGAGCCCGGCCCAACGCTTTCTCACCCTCGAGGGACGCCACGAGGTCGGCTTGGTCTTGCCTGCGGCGACTGATCGATCGGAACATCAGGATGGCAAGGGCCGGGATGAGAAACGCAACTCCGAAACCGGCTGCCCGGGCGATCCTTCCAACCTCCCCGCGCTCGGCGGCGACGACGGCTGTCACCTCATCCCGGTAGGGGACCAGTACGTTGCGCAGTCCGTCAAATGCGGTAGTCAGGGAAACCCGGGCGACATCCTCGGCGTCGGAAACCTGGCGAGCGTCCACCAGGTCTAGCGTTTTCAAAGAGGTTGAGACCATTGCCGCCGCGGCCGTTCTGATTGTCGAATCCAATGTCGGGTCGGATTCGGCCAAAGTGGCCAGAGAGTTCTCGATCTGTCCCGCGAAACTGCGCCCGTCCGCCACGATGGTGTTGGTGGCGTCTTCCGATGCGAGGTCGGATTCCTCGGCCGCGGCAAATACGAGAGCCAGCTCGATCGTTGCGCGCGTCGCCGTTGCCGCACTCAAGAGCTCCTCGGCCCGGAGAAGTACTTCGGAGCCATCCCCGATTCGGACGGCTTGATCGCTGTTGGAGAAGACGATGGCAAGCAACGCGATTACCAACGTAGCCACGACCATCAGGCCAGTGGCCCGTCCAGTTGAGGGTTGAGCTGACAAAGGTTATTCCCGGTTAGACCTCAATGGCATCGGCATCTTCCGCAGCCCTCTTGAGACGCATCGTGTGCATCCAGAACATGGAATTCATTCAGATTCTCGCTGAGGAGCCGATGAATTCGTTGGGTATGAGAGGCTTGTCCATGTCTGGCGCGCGTTGGCGTTCAGTGGCGGGAGCGATGCTTGCCGTCTTCTTCTTGACGGCTTCCCAGGCCGTCCCGGTCCGCGCGGATTCCTCCGACTGGAAAGACGCGGTTGCCGACATCGAGCAGATTCGAGACGAGGCGGTCCAGGACCTCCTCGATCTAGTCGGCGAATTCGAGAGTTACCTGACGCCAGAGCCGTCCGCGGCCGAGGCAGCGGAAGAGCTCGTAGAAATCCATACCGAGATGGAACAGGTGGCCAGTCAGGCGGGCGATGAGATCGGTTCAGTCATGAGCGAATATCCAGAGACTCCCCAGGTACAGAACTCCGGGTCTTCTGCTATTGCTCGGGTCACACTGGCCGAAGGCTATTCGATCAATGAAGCGACGGTTCGGTTCGATGAGTACATCGGTGGGTTGCTGCCTCCCGAGAGTCCTCCCCCTACAACGACAACGACCCTTCCACCCGTGGTCACGACGACCACCGTCCCCGTGACGACGACCACCGTCCCCGTGACGACGACCACCGTCCCCGTGACGACAATCACGGCTCCGTCGACCGCTTCGACGACCACATCCACCACTACCACCACCACGGTGCCGCCGTCCACGACCACAACCGTGGCCGCCGCCGCAACCAATGAAGACGGCTCTGCCGACCCGCCGGCGTCGGCGGGTATTGATGGGACCCCGGTCGATCAGGCTCATTCATCGACGGAGGCAGAAGGAATCGGCGAGGCTTTCCGGCAAGGTAGTCGACCCGATAACAACCCCGATCCCCAATTGTTCGAGGAGCCAGTGCTCTCTTCGCCCGGTCGCTTCGATCAGAGAGGAATCACGGCGTCGTTGACCCGCGTGCTTGAACCGATTCTTCCGGCCACGGTGGCCGATGTGGTGGTGTCACCGCTTCTGATGCTCGAGCTGCTGTGGCGGGCAATCTCATCGAGTGGGCGGGGCCTAGTGATGCCTATGTCGCTTCTGGTCTTTTCTCTGATCAGCCTGCTGTGGGATCGCCGATCGAAGAAAGCGACGACCGCGGTACCTAGCTGACAATAGGCAGTACGGGTGCTTTGATATCCGGGTTGGGGAGCATGAAGTCTTCACGGATGACGCGGGTCAACTCATGGTACGAAGCGATGAACCCTCGCAAGGTGCGGACGGTGGCGCCGTAGCTATCGAACTCTTCAACGGTCATTCCGTCTTCGTCGAACGCCTTGCGGAAGTCGGGAACCCGGTCGCGGAGCTCCGCGATGATTCCCGGGGCGACAGGATCGTCCATACGCGCCTTGACTTCTACCATGGAGCTGTTGATCAGTTTCTGCCACTTCGCCGGAATGGTGAGGATGACATTGCCGCCGATGAATTCCGACCAATGCAGATGGTGTCGGTAGGCCGCGGCGAGAAGGCGCGAGCGGAAACCTCGTTCCCCGTAGATCTTGCTCGCTTTCTTGAACACGGCCACCCCCGCCCATGGGAGATATTGCGGGTTCACGATGATGTCATCTCTCGTGGTGACGACCTGGATCCAGTCATCGGTCCTGCCGACCATGATCGTGGTGACCGGCGTCATGTTGTCCGTAGAGAATCCTTCTGCTTCGCGCCGCTGCAGACCGCGCTCGACGGCTTCTCCTATGGCGATGGCTTGGGGAACGGTGAAGCTGACCGTGGCGTTGATGTTCACCCCGCGGTAGGTCGCTTCTTCGATCGCTGCGACGCCTTGACTCGTCGCGGGCAATTTGACCTGCATGTTGGGAGCCAGCGAGCCGTAATAGACGGCTTGCTCGGTCATCTTTGCGACGTTGCGGTAGTAGGAGGGGTTCGTTTGGATCGAAAGACGTCCCTTCCTTCCGTTCTCGCGGTCGAATACGGGCAGCAGAAGTTCCGCGCCCTTGAGGGCGATCTCTTCGAATACCTTCGCCATGACGTCTTCGTCGGACCACGACGTATTCCGTTCGATCAGCTCGTGAATCCGGTCTTCCCAGAGATTGCGTTCTTGGCGGAGGACCTGTTCGACAATCGTCGGATTGCTGGTGGCGCCGACCGCGCCGTGTTCTATGGCGTAGGTCAGTTCCTCGACGGAGCACGAGTCGTTCCAGAAGTCCGTTGGGTAGGCGCTGACCGTTTCATGCAGAGGGCTCCTGCGAGTGGTCTCCGACATGTGCTGCTCCTCTGCCTTTGGAAGCTCATTCGTGAGGCGGTCTCGGCCCCGGAAGCTTGGCCGTTGCGGCGATGGCCTAGTGCATATTATGACCGGCGCCGTGGCTGCGCCGTCCGTGGTTGACCGGCGTCCGACGCTTCTCGGGGGATTCGTGGGCAACGGAGCGGGCGGCGCCCATGAACGCTGGTCCCCGAGCACGAATGTGCGGCACCCTCAGGGCCCGTAGTGGTGCGATGGACCGCCCTTCAAGGAGGTCCCGTTCTCTAGCTGACGACGTACCGTTCGGCGCCGTTGCTTTCCAGTAGCTGAGACATCGCATCTTTCTTGACGAGCCCCGAGGCGCGCCAGCGCTGGGTAATTTTGGCGGGGCCGGCCTCGGCCTTGGCCTTCTTCTTGGCTCGCGGGGAGGTGGCCAGCAGTACGAAGGTCGGGGTGGAGCGGATGGCGAACTTCTGTACGGCGCCTGGCACCTGGCGAACGTCAACCTTGGTCACATGAGCAGTGTCGCGGTACTCGTTGGCCAGCTCGTCGACGATGCCGTCCATGGTTCGGCAAGACTGGCAATCGGTCTGCCAGAAGTCGATCAACACCGGCCGGCCACTGGCGGCCAGTTCCTCGATCTCTTCCAGGGTTTCGACCCGGGTGGCCCGTATTCGTTTGTTTCTCTTGAAGATCACAACTCACCTTCCGGCGCAGATGGCGCTCAAGTGCTGCGCCGTGGGACTCAGCATTCAGTATGCCCGGCTCGCCGGGTTAGGCAGAACCGACGGGCTACCAGCCGCTCCCGCCGCCGCCTCCGCCGAAGCCACCGCCACCCCCAAACCCGCCGCCTCCACCGAAGCCACCAAAGCCGCCGCCGATGCCGCCTCCCGAACCCCAAGATGAGCCTCCGCCACTGCTGCCGGTACCACCAAACCCTCCGCCGCCGCCGAATCCGCCGAACCAGGAGTTGCGGTTGCCCGACCAGGAGTTGTCCCGGTAGATGGGACGCCAGCCGAGGGCGACGTCGACACCGCGGGTAATGATCCAGTGGTAGTACAGAAGCGTGAATGGATCGAACACGCGCAGGTCGGATGGGATCGGCCGGCCGGTCCAGGTGTCCTCCTGCCGCCGGGTCCCCTCGTGGGCCAGTTCCGGTGCGAATCGATCGGCATCTTCGATCGTAGAGCGAGCCAATGCCTGGCGCTGGGCCGCGTACGCAAGGGCGAAGGCCTTGGGCCCCCGCGGGTCCGAGGCACCGAAGGCGGCTGCTACGTCGGCGTATGAGCCGGACAAACCCAGGTCTGCGAGGGCACTACGGGAATCAACCCACCGGCGCATCGCCTGGGCAGGCTCGAGCGAAATTGCCAACAGTGCGGCAATCGTCCGCTTGGTATCCCCTTTCACTCCCTGTGCCGCCAATTCGTGCTGCAAACTCCCAAAGGTGACGACCGAGCGCTCTCCGGCCCGCAGCAAGGCGGCCGTGATCGAGATGGGTAGACCAAGGCGGGATGCTTCCTCCCGAACGTGCTCGATCTCCGCTTTCGTCTGGAGACCGGCGATCGCCAGTTCGACGGCAACCACCGGTTCGTGCCCGAGTCGGCGCGCTTCGTGGTAGGCGTCGAGGAATTCGGTCAGGCTGCCCTCGTCGTTGTTCAGCAACAGGAAGGCGGCCAGCGCAGACAGCTCGATGCCGTCCTGCTGAAGGTCACGGCCTCGCGTTTCCAGAGCCGTCCGTATCAACTCGTATCGTTCCAGGGAGGCATCGGGGTCTTCTTCCAGGTCGGCCAGAGCCGCGGATACCGCCGGTCGGGCGATTGAGTCCGGTAGCCGGGCGTAAAGGTTCTCGAGCCGGTCGGTCTTGGATCGGGCCACCTCGTAGGTCTTCTCCAGTTCCGAAACCGAGACGGACAGCGCTGTGGCATCGTCGAGGACCGGTGCGGCTTGGGCCAGCCTTACCCCGAGATCGGAGAGGACGGTCGGCCCGATAGACGTTTGGCGGACCTGGCCGGCCACGTCCTGTGCCAACCGCCGCTTGGCTTCGGCAATCCGGTAGGGGCGCAACGACTCGACCAGCCGGTTCAGCTCATCCAACATGACCTTGAAGGCAGTGTCGTCTCCGGTCGGCACTTTCACCGCATCGATAGCCGTTTGTTGAACGGTTTCCTCGAGGACGTCTTGCTCACCGGTGACCCGCAGCTCGAGGGGTATTTCCACCTCGGCGTTGAGCCGATCCTGGTCGACCACGTCGATGGCTCGCAGTGCCCACAGCGCTTCGAGCGCCTTCCGGTCGCCGGCCGGCCGCTCCTCGGCTAGGGCGGCGAGGGTGTCCATGCCTGCCTTGGTCGTGACGTCGGGCGCCTCCGGCGGCCGCGCCAACATAAGTTCTTCTTCGAGGGTCAGTTCGTAACCGGCGGGCTTCAAGCGGGCCAGTTCGCCGTCCACCTGTTCCTGGCGCTCCTTACGGACGGCTCGCACCTTGTCCAGCCGACTGTTGGCGGCGCCCGATCCGACCAGGCCTGCGCCGACGGCCAGCATGAGTCCCGCAAAAACCCAGCCGCCGTTACCGGAGCCTTCATCCTGCCGCGGGGGCGGTTGGGTCGTGACCGGCTGTCCCGGTTGCGTTGTGACGGGTTGCGACGGCTCGGTTGGCCCGGTTGCGTCGGTCGGGGCCATCCCGGCCAGGGTCTGCTCGAGCCCACCGACGATGGCGGCCAGACCACCGTCAAAGTCGTCCGCCGCAAAGAAACTGTTGCCGAGACCGGCGACGAAATCGAGCTGGGAGGTCGGAATGAATATTCCCGGTCCGGTCTGGATGGCGGTCCGTCGATCTCCGAGGTTGACCACAACCACGATGCCGTCGTCGAGTTCGGCGTCACCGACGCCCCAGGCGTTGCCCAGGTCCTGCGCAAACTCGTTCGTGTCCCGGCTGCCGCTGTCATCAATCACGACCACCGCAATCTCGTGACCGTAGGCGGCCACAACCCGGCCGACCGCGTCCTCGAGTCGCTGGTCGTCGACGACGACGCCGGCGGCGTCGGTCACCCATCCAGCGCACGTGATGCCTTCAAACTCCGGACACTCGACTGTTTGCGCCAGGGCAGGTGCGGCCGTTGTGAACAGCACCAGCAACCCGATCATGAGGATTCTTCGCATTCCACCCCTTTTCGACAACGAGCCTACCGTTGAACGCGGGGCCACTATCCGGGATTTGTCATCGGGCCGGAATGTAGGGGATCATCCGGTGGGTTGAAGGAGCGGTATGAATCTTTATGGAGACCAAGCCACTATCGAGCGGGTGCTCACCAACTACCGGACCTGGGCGGTGGTCGGCCTCAGCGAGAACCCGGGGCGGGCCAGCCATCGGGTGGCAGCCTTCCTGCAATCACGGGATTTTCAGATCATTCCGGTCAATCCCGTCGCCGGGCAGATCCTGGGCGAAACGGCCTATCCCGACCTTGCTTCCATCCCGGAGCCGGTCGATGTGGTCGACATCTTCCGCCGGTCGTCCCGGGCCGGGGCACACGTCGACGAAGCGATAGCCATCGGCGCCAAGGCGGTCTGGCTGCAGCTCGACGTCATCGACGAGAAAGCCGCGGCCCGGGCGCGAACCGCCGGGCTCGACGTCATCATGGACCGCTGCCCGGCCATCGAATACCCGCGCCTCCAACGTCAATCCGGCCTGCAGTGAGGTGAACGTTCGGCTCTCAAAGATCTCCAACATCATTCTCCGGGTCGGAGAACTCGAGCGATCACTGGAGTTCTACCGGGACCGGCTCGGCATGACCGTCCTGGGAGCCAGCGGTACTTTCGCCTTCCTGGACGGGGGTGGCGTGACCTTGGTGCTCAACGCAATTGGGACCGAGATGGAAGCGAATCCGCCCGGCCTGGTCGAGGTTGTTTTCGAAGTCGACGACGTCGACGCCGCTCATCTGGCTCTGACCGAGGCCGGAGTGCAGTTCAGACTTGAGCCGCGGGTGGTGATGAGCAGCGACGGGCGTGACCTTCTGGCTGCCGACCTGCGCGACCCGGACGGGAACATCCTGTCGATCACCGGATGGCGGCAGGTCTCCTAGGGCGTCTCTTCGATGTCGTCGCGCTCGAAGACGATGTCCCAGCGGTCGAGGCAGTCGACGCACCGGTAGACGAGGACATCTCCCGGCTCCAGTTCTTCCTCCGCGGGCACCGGAGTGATCAAGTGGGCGCGGCCGCCGCAATCGACGCAGATGATCTCTGTGGCGAGCTCCATGGGTTCACCTTACCCCTCGTACGACGAGCCCGGCCGAGGTTGATGACCTCAGCCGGGCGTATGGTTGGAGGTCGGTTATCGGATCAGGAACTCGACTCCACAGTGATGGCTTGGTGGGAGCCATGCGTGATGGCCACACGGTGCGGCTTGGCTTCCTCGCGGATCGGGAGGGTCACCGTGAGTACGCCCTGATCGTATGAGGCGTGGACGTTGCCGGTGTCCAAGCGCTCTCCGAGCCGCACCTGGCGGCTGTGGGTTCCGGTGGGGCGCTCCCGCATCAGCCAGTTGGCGCCTTCCGTGTCTTCAAGTTTGCGGTCCGCCTTCACGGTGAGGATGCTGTCCTCGACCATCAAGTCGACGTGGTCTGGATCGACGCCGGGGAGATCGAATTTGAGGGTGTACAAACCCTCTTTCTCAAAGGCGTCCATCGGCATGAGGCCTCCCCGCCAGCCGCCTCCGCCGGAGCCTAAAAACTGATCCAGCCCTTCGAAGGGATCCATGAAACGCAGCACCATCGCTACTCCTTTCGCTTTCTCGAGGATGGTATCTACCAGTATCTTATCAATTAATCTGATAAGAATGAACTAAGATTTTTGTCGGCCATGACCCGTCTGGAAACGGGCTGAGGCCAACATTTCAAGGTGAGGCGATGGGGGACCTGCCGGTGAAGCGCAGGATCACGTAGCCGATGATCCCGGCGGTGCCGGAGCCGGCAAAGATACCGATCTTGGCCAGGTCGGTCAGCGCCGGATCCCTGAAGGCCAGACCGGTCACGAACAACGATACGGTGAATCCGATGCCGGCCAGAGCGGCCAACCCGAATATGTGGGTCCACGTGGTGTGGCGGGGCAGTCGTCCCAGCCCCAGACGAACGGCGAGGGCGGTGAAGGCAGAGATTCCGGCGATCTTGCCGACCAGCAAACCCACCGCGACCCCAAGAGCCACCGGACTGGTGAGCGCATCAACAACGTCCACGTTTCCGAACCGGACACCGGCATTGGCCAGCGCAAACAGCGGGACGATCAGGAAGGAACTCCACGGGTGCAACAGGTACTCGAGACGGTTGAGCGGAGCGATCGATTCGTTGGCAATGGAGGCCAATTGCCGGGCCTCATGGTCGACCCGGGCTGGACCGTGGGGCGATTCCGGCTCCGGTGCGAACGTATCGAGGATGTAGGTTGCCTTGCGGTGATACTCCTCGTCCGAGTACATCGGCCTGGCCGGAGTCATCAGGCCAAGGGCCACCCCCGCCAGGGTGGCATGCACACCCGATTCGAGCAGGAAGAACCAGGCCAGGATTCCCATCGGCCAGTAGAAAGCTGCCGCCCGGATGCCTCCCTTCTGTGCGGCCCACATGATGATGAGCGTGACGATCGCCGCAGCCAACCACGGGAAGGTGAGGTCGTCGGTGTAGAAAACGGCGATAACGGCAATGGCCCCGATGTCATCGACGATGGCCAATGCCAGGAGGAAGAGCTTGGCACCAACCGGGACCCGGCTCCCCAGGAGGGCCACCACGCCGAGCGAGAAGGCAATATCGGTAGCCATCGGGATCCCCCAGCCGCGGGTTGCCTGACCGCCCTCCCCGGCGGCGAACGCCAGGAAGATCAAAGCCGGCACGATCATGCCGCCCAGCGCGGCAATGACGGGAAGAGCAGCCGCTTTCGGGTCACGCAACTCGCCAACCACCAGTTCGCGCTTGATCTCGAGGCCGACCACCAAGAAGAAGACGGCCATCAGGCCGTCGTTGACGAGATCCCGGAGGGATTCTTCGAAGTGAAAGGATCCCATTTCGATCTTGAAGACCGTTTCCCACAGTTCCTCATAGGTATCGCCGACGGAAGAATTTGCCCAGAGGATGGCGATGACGGCCGCGACCAGCAGCACGATTCCCGAGGCGGCTTCGACCCGGGTGAATCGGAGAGCAGGTCGGATGAACCGCCGGGGAATGAATCGCTCCGAGTTGAGCCAGGTACGGTGGGTTTCTTGGTTGGGCATGCGGTCGGCAGGCTACCAACCGTCATTTGATATCCACAGCCTGGTCGGTGCGTCGGAAACCATCACCCGCCGCTGTTGACTAACCGCCGGTACGTCGGAAAGATGTCGACTACGCGTTGCCTCCTCGGGGCGATATGCTGCCCCCCATGACGCAGGTTGTTCAGAACCGCTGGTTGCGAGGTCTCTATATGTCGCTCGGGTTCTTGACGCTCGGCCTGGGCATCATCGGAACAGTTCTCCCCGGAATCCCGACGACTATGCCCATCATTCTGGCTGCGTTCTTCTTCTCGAAGTCGTCGCAGCGTTTCGACGACTGGATGTTGAATCACAAGCTGTTTGGGCCTCTGGTGCGCGACTGGCGGGCCGGAGTTGGGTTCAGCGCCCGCGCCAAAGCGATCGCCATCACGGCCATCGCCATCACCTTTACGATTACGGTCGTCTGGGCGGTCGACGTCACGGCCGTCCGCATCGGGCTGGTCGTCCTGGCGATGGGTATCACCGCCTACATTCTGTGGCTGCCTACCAAACAGGTGCGTTCGCTTCATTAGGCGCGGAGTTGGCGGGGGCCTGATCGTTGTTTGGGGAGGCGCTTTGCTCAGCCGCCGGAGACGGCCTGCATGACGGTCAACCTGTCGCCATCCAGAACGGGAACGTCCGGCGATGACAGCCAGCGGATGTTGGTGTCGTTGTAGAAGAGATTGATGTGGGGTCGCATCCGCCCGGACTCGTCATAGAGGTGCACCTTGAGGGCCGGAAAGTCTGCCAGGAGCTGGCCGACGGCGCCCTGCAGCGTGTCGGCCTCAACGATCACCTCCTTCGTGCCACCCATGATCTGGGCAAGCAGACCGGGCAATCGGACCTGCACCGTCGCCATGGTCAGGCCTGCATGACGCGAACAGAAAGAATGCGGGGCAACGTCCAAGGGAGGGTGGTCCAGGCCTCGCCCGCATCGGCGGTGGTGATGACTTTTCCGGCAGTTGTCCCCAGGTAGATGCCCTTTCTTTGATCGGTGTCCATGGCACCGCGCAAAACGGCTGTGAATGTGGCCGCGTCGGGGTGGCCCGTCCCCGAGACGCTCCAGGAGTCGCCGCGGTCGTCGCTCCGATATACCCGAAAGGCCCCGTCGACCGGGAGCCGGTTCTCGTCACTCTCGAGTGGCACGACGAACAACCGGCCCGTTTCCCGGTCCACGGTGATTGGGAAGCCAAACGCGGCCGCAAGACCATCCTCGATTCGTACCCAGCCGTCGCCCCCGTCATCAGTCCGAAAGACGCCGCGGTGCTCCTGGCGGTAGAGGCGGTTGGCGTCGGCGGGATCCTGGACGATGCAATGAACGCAGTACCCGATGTCGTCGAGCTCTTCTTCGTCGACCGTTCTCTGGACACCCGCGTTCTTCGTCACCCAGGTCGCCCCGCCGTCGTCGGTGCGGAACACACCGACGGCGCTGATGGCGACCCAGATGCGGTTCGGGTCGGCCCAATCAACCACCACCCGGTGCGCAGCCAGACCTCCCAGACCCGGCTGCCAGGCAGCTCGGGTGGGGTGCTCGTTCAGCCCGTCGACCGGCTGCCAGGTCTGGCCGTGGTCGTCGCTGCGGAAGAGTCCCGCCTCGTCGACTCCGGCGAAGAGAATGTCCCCGGCCCGGGTCAGGGTCCAGATCTGCGTGAGCTTGCGATCGCCGCCCTCCGGCCAGGCGGGACCGTCGACAATCTGGGTCCATTCCTTCAGGTCAGAGGAACGGTGCAACGCGGAGCCGAACCAATTACTGGCGGTCGCCAGGAGGTGAGTACCGTCGCCCGCCTCGCCGAATGTTGTGACCCTCCAGCCCTTGAAGAGGGGGCCTTCGAGGCCCCAGTTTCTTCGCGCCTCGTCAGAACGCAGAAGGTAGGCGCCCTTCTCGGTGCCGACCGCCAGTGTCACGCCCATGCTCAACCTCCTCGCGGGCGAGCCTACCTGCCCCCGATACCGTCTTGCGTCACTTCTGCACCCTGTGCCTGCATCTGTGACGCAAGAACGTATGCTTCGCGCCATGTCCCGGAATCGTGAAGTTGCCCGTGTACTGAGTGAGCTCGCCTTGCTGACCGAGTTGGACGAAGGGTCGCCGCAGGCTTTTCGGGTGCGGGCCTACGACAACGCCGCCCGGGCGGTCGACGGCCTGGCTACCGACGTTGCGTCCATGTCCCCAAGCCAGCTGGTCGCAACCAAGGGGATCGGGAAGAGCACGGCCCAGAAGATCGGCGAGTACCTCGAATCGGGGAAGATCGCCAAGCTCGAGAGGCTGCGCGAGCTGTTCCCGCCTGCATACGTCGAATTGACCCGCATCCCCGGACTGGGGCCGAAGCGGGTGGCGGTGCTGCACGAAGAATTGGGGATCGGCAGTGTCGACGATCTCCGGCAAGCCATCGAACAGCAGGCACTGCGCGCCCTGGCTGGGTTCGGACCCAAGAGCGAGGAAAAGCTGATCCAGGCGATCGAACGTCTGGGCCTGTCCGGCAAGGAGCGCCGGACTCCGATCGAGCACGCTCTACCCGTCGCGCGGGAAATCGTCGCCGCGTTGGCTTCCGTCGAGGGGGTCGAGTCGATCGAGTACGCCGGGAGCCTGCGTCGGTTCCGGGAGACGATCGGCGACATCGACATACTGGTGGCGGCCCGGGATCGCAACGCAGTCATGGCGGAGTTTCTCGATCTGGCCGTCGTCAAGGACGTGTTGGGGAAGGGCGAAACCAAGTCGTCGGTCGTCACCCACGGGGGCATGCAGGTCGACCTTCGCGTTGTCGACCCGGACCAGTACGGCGCCGCTCTGCTCTACTTCACCGGCTCGAAGGCGCACAACATCCGGCTTCGCCAGCTGGCCCTCGAGCGCGATTGGACTCTCAACGAGTACGCCCTGTCGGAGGTTGAGTCGGGAAAGGTGGTTGCCTCCAAGACAGAAGAAACCATCTACGAAGCCCTGGGGGTGTCGTTCATCGAACCCCCGCTCCGAGAAGATACCGGAGAGATCGAGGCAGCTCAGGATGGCACGTTGCCAGACCTGGTCCATCTCGACGACATCAAGGGCGACCTCCATGTTCACACCGATCTGTCGGGTGACGGGCACGCGACTCTCGAGGACATGCTCGACGCATTGGCAGCCCGCGGGATGGCTTACGTGGGGATCACCGATCACGGCGAAGACCTGCGCATCAACGGGGCGTCGCGTGGCCAGATGCTGGCCCAGCGGAAGCGGATTGCCGGCCTCGCCAACCGGTACGAGGGGATGCGGATCCTGCACGGGTGCGAGTTGAACATCGACCGGGAAGGCAACCTGGACTACGACCACGACTTCCTGATGGGGTTCGACTGGTGTGTTGCCAGCGTCCATTCGTTGTTCGATCTCGACCGCGACGCGCAGACCCGGCGGGTGCTCGCGGCGATACGCCACCCGGCGGTCAACGCCATCGGCCACCTGACCGGGCGCCAGATCGGTTCGCGGCCCGACATCGAACTGGACATTGACCAAGTGATTGAAGCTGCGGTTGCAACGGGCACGGCGCTGGAGGTGAATTGCCATCTGCGGCGCCTTGATGTCGCTCCCGAAGTAGCACGGCGAGCGACGGAAGCCGGGGCCTACTTGGTGATCAGCACCGACGCTCACACCGTGCGCGAGCTCGATCAGATGCGGTGGGGAGTGCTCAATGCCGAGCGGGGGTGGGTTGACAAAAGCCGGGTTGTCAACACATGGCCCGCCGATCAATTCCTCAATTGGGTGGGCGCCAAGCGGACGATGTACGCCGGTACCACCGCCGAACCCGATCTCGAGGGACTGTGACGAGTTACTTCCCGGACGCCCGATTCTTCAAAGAGAACGGGCACCTCTTCCCCTACGACCTCCGGTACGACCCCGGCGACCGGGCCCACCTCAACCTTCTCGACGACGGCCGGATCCAGTTTCGGGTCGTTGCAGAATCGGGTCTGGCCGCCGGACATCTGGTCCTGGCCGACGGCACGGGCAAGGGGATGAGCAAGACCGGGCCGGGACCGCGATTCGATGTCTGGGAGGTGATCGTCGATCGACCGTCCCAATCTTTCTCGTATACGTTCGCTTTTCGAACCGTCGATTCGAAAGCCGTGCACTTGGTCCCGGCGGGGGTAACCAACGCGGTGGAACGACTCGATCGGTGGGTACTCAACCCCGACGATCTGGCCCCATTCGAGGTGCCCGATTGGGCTCGGGGAGCCGTCATTTATCAGATCTTTCCGGAACGATTCCACAATGGCGATCCAACCATCGACCCGGTGGGCGTCGATCCCTGGGGGGCTCCGCCTCACTGGCTCCACCACCAGGGTGGCGATTTGATCGGTATCGCCGACCAGGCCGATTACCTGGCCGACCTGGGCATCGATGCGGTCTACCTGAATCCGATCTTCTTCTCTCCATCAACGCACAAGTACGACACCGTCGACTACTACCGGGTCGACGACCATCTCGGCGGTAACGCGGCCCTCGAGCGACTCATCGAGAGGCTGCACCACCGCGACATCAGGTTGATCCTCGACGCATCGTTCAATCACTGTCACCCGGGCTTCTTCGCGTTTGCCGACGTGATTGCCAGCGGTTCCAAGTCGGCCTACCGGGATTGGTTCGTCATTCGCGATTACCCGGTTACGGTCACCGTGCGGCCGCACCGGATGATGCAATCCAACTGGTCGGACCCCGACGCCTATCTAGAGCATCTGCGGCGACTGCACGACGAGGCGGGCCTGCCCGTCGTCGAGGTCGACGACGACGGCCCGCCGGTCGAGACCAACTACGAAGCCTGGTACGGCGTGCCCTCGATGCCTCGAATCAATCTGGCCAATGTGGAAGCCCGCCGCTACTTCCTCGATGTGGCCATCCACTGGATCACCGAATACGGTATCGACGGCTGGCGCATGGACGTCGCCCGGTATGTCGATGATGACTTTTGGGTCGATTTCCGCTCCACCGTGAAGAGGGCCAATCCCGACGTGTATCTGATGGCCGAGGTCATGGGGGATGCGTCGCATTGGCTGCAAGGCGACCGATTCGACGCCACTATGAACTACACGTTCCGGGATCTCTGCCTCGACTATTTCGCTTCCGGTCGGTCGAGCACGGACCGGTTCGTCGATGGGTTCACGCGAATGCTGGCCATGTATGCACCGCAGGTGACCGAGGTCAACCAGAACCTCCTCTCGTCGCACGACACCGAACGCCTTCTCCACGTGGCGGGCGATGACCCCATCAAGGCCCGCCTGGCAACGTCCTTCCAGCTGTTGGCGCCTGGAGCACCCGGCCTCTACTACGGCGACGAAGTGGGGATGACGGGTGATAAAGAGCCGGCTTCGCGGGGCGCCTTTCCCTGGCACGACGAGGATCTCTGGAACCGCACCCTCCTCGATACCGTATCGGCCCTCACCTGGATGCGCAGACGCCATCGAGCGCTGCGTTACGGCAACATGCAATTTGTGTGGCGCTCGGTCGACGCCTTTGCGTACACCCGCAGTTTCGAAGAGGAGCGGTTGTTGGTGATCATCAATCGCGGAGCGGCCTTGGGGGCGATCGACGTGCCGGTCAGATCGGGCCGGCCCCAGACAATGTGGGGTCCGGGCCGGGCGCGTCCTTCCTTGGGATCAGTGGTAGTGACCGAGGTGGGCCCGCTCACGGCCACCGTGATCCGGCTGTAGGACGTTTCTCGTTTCTTGTTTTCCCACCCTCTCCGTTCCGCCGCCTGCGGTAGCTCCTTGCCCCTCCCGCCGGCAATAGGCAAGACGCGAAGCACCGGACCCATGGGGGCCCGGTGCCAACAGGGTGGGTTGCGTTATCGAACGGCGAGCGGGACCATTTCGGGTTTTCGCTCCCGCCCGCGCGGGGCCGCAACGAAACTCACCATCGAGCAGTTGCTGCAGACGATTCGGAACAGGTTGGCACCGATGCGATCGGTGTGGTGGCGGTGTCCAGTTATCCGGCAGTGCAAGGCCTTCATCGGTGACACGCTGTCTCCCCTCTGGTTCCCAGCCCGGGGATCACTCTTCGATGAGTGTACGGAGAGTGAGGTCCGAAACCGCGGATTTCCGGGTGGAGTTACTGCTGCGGGGTGGCCTGGGCCTCGATCTCGATCTTGAACTTGTCGCTCACCAGGACGCCGCCCTGGTTTAGCGGGACGTTCCAGGTGAGGTCCCATTCCTGGCGCTCCAGCTGAGCCGTTGCCTCGAAGGCGGCCTTGGCGTTGCCCCACGGGTCGTTGGCGACACCGAGGAAGGTCAGATCGAGCGCGATCGACTTGGTGATGTCGCGGATGGTCAGATCACCGGTCAAGCGCCACTTGTCTCCCTCGGCCTCAACCGATGTGCTGCGGAAGGTGAGGGTGGGGTAAGACTCAACGTCCAGGAAGTCGGCCGAGCGGAGGTGGTTGTCCCGGTCCTCGGTGCCGGTGGTAATGGATGCTGCATCCATGGTGATCTCGACCGTCGAGTCTTTAGGGTTCTCTGCCACGTTGATTGTGCCCGAAAACGACGCGAAGTGACCTCTCACTTTGGTGACCATCAAGTGGCGGGCCACTGCCGCGATGGTGGTGTGGGTCGGATCGATCATCCAGGTGCCTTCGGCAGGAACCAGACGGCCTTCGACGGTGCGGGTGGTGGGTTGATCGCTCATGAGATTCTCCCTGTAGATTTGGTTGTTAAGTACGATAGTTGCATAATGCATTTAGCCAGGAACTCTTTTGGACCAGCGCTTCTTGGTGGTGATCGTGTGGAACCGGCCCTGAAGAAAGAACAGGTGGAGGCGTGGCGCCTCTTTCTCGAGGCTCACGCGTCGCTGACGCGCACGCTGGAGCGCGAGCTGATGGAGGAGCACAAACTGCCCCTCACCTGGTACGACGTTCTGGTTCAGCTCGAAGAAGCCGGCGGCCATCTGCGGATGCACGAGCTCGCCGATCGACTGCTGCTCAGCCGGAGCGCCACCACTCGGTTTGTGGAACGGCTCGAGAGCCGGGAACTGATCGAGCGGCGCGCCTGCTCCGAGGATCGCCGCGGAACCTACGTTGTCCTGACGACTGTCGGCAAAGACGCCTTGCGAAGTGCTTCGCCGATCCACCTCGCCGGCGTCGAAGAGCACTTCGCAGAACGGCTCACCGAGTCAGACACCCGGGCAATGATCAGGGCCCTCACCAAGCTGGTTTCGTAGCCCATGGCGCATAGCTCATAGCTCATAGCTCGTAGCTCACTCATAGGAGATGGCGTTGAGCACGTTGAGGCGGGAGGCGCGCCAAGCGGGTAGCACGGCGGCCACGACCCCGGCCACGCCGGCCGCGAAAAGCGCTCCGATCAACTGCCCGCCCGGCAACACGAACAACAAGCCTTGCTCGGATAGGGCTCGCACCACGGCCCACCCAAAGAGGATGCCCAGGCAGATACCCAACACGGCTCCGAACACCGAGATGATCACCGATTCCCAGCGGATCATGCGTCGGACCTGCTTGCGGCTCATCCCGACCGCTCGCAGCAGGCCGATTTCGCGGGTCCTTTCGATAATCGACAATGAGAGCGTGTTGGTGATCCCCAGCAGGGCGATCAATACCGACAACAGCAACATGACAAAGATCAGGCTGAGGATCAGATTGATCTGGCTCTCAGTTTGCGCTTTGAAGTCGGCCTGATCCTGGATCTGAACGTTGGGGAACGCATCGGTGATCGATTCGACGGCGGCGCGGCCGCTCTCGATGCTGATGCCGTCCTGAAGTGCAATCAGCACCTGGGCGTCGAGCTGTTCTGAGAAGTTGGTCTCGAACGTCTCGATCGACATCAAGACCGATGCCTGGATGCCCTGCCCATCCCAGATGGCCACGACGGGGAGTTGCTGTGTGCCGGTGCGGGCGAAGGTGATGGTCACGGTGTCCCCGACGGCTACGCCAAGCGTTTCCGCACGCGAGGTTCGCAGGGCGACGCTCGGCGAGGACAGGGTTTCGAATCCACCGTCGATCAGATCGATCGCGAACAGATCGAGGAATGTGTCGGTCTGGACTGCCGACACGAAAGCCGGGCCTTCTCCAAGGGACGCTTGACCGAAGCGAGTCCGGGCCAACCGGTCGATCTCCGGAAGGTCGGCCAGGGCTTCGGCAATCGATGTGCTGAACCCGATACCGCCGAACCCGACCTCGCTCACGACCAGGTCGGCGCGAAAGCTTTCGTCGATCACCTCTCGCACCGTGCCCCGGAAGGAGGCCGCCAGGATGGTGGCCAGGCTCACCAGCGCCAGACCGATCATGAGTGCTGCGGCGGTGGCAGCCGTACGGCGCGGCTTGCGCATGGAGTTCTCGCGAGCCAGCGATCCGGGCAACGCCAGGAGACGAGGGAACGGCGCTCCGATGATTCCGGCGATGGGTCGGGTGAAGACCGGGCTGATGACTGCGACGCCGATGAACACGACGGCGGCGCCGGCGCCGACCAGGGCGATCGGGCTGATCCACTCGAACGGCAACTCGACAAACAGCCCGATTACACCAAGCGCGATTCCAAAGGCGCTGATCGGGACGCCGGCTACAACCCGGGTTCGCATCGATCGGCGCGTCGTGGACTCGACGTCCCGCATGGCGGCCACCGGGGGGACGGACGCCGCCTTCCTCGCCGGCAGCAAAGCCGACACCAGGGTCACGATGACGCCTACCGCCAGTGCCACCAAAACGGTGCGTAGCCGGACCTCAAGGGCGGCTTCGGGCAGGTCGCCCCCAAAGAACTCATAGGCAACGGCCAGCACGTTGGCCAGGCCGATCCCGAAGAGCAACCCAAGCCCGGAAGAGACCACGCCGACGATGGCTGCCTCCGTGAGAACCATGCCGGTGACCTGGCGGCTCGTGGCTCCCAACGCACGGAACAAGGCCAGCTCACGGGTGCGCTGGGCGACGATGATACGAAACGTGTTCTGGATGATGAACGTGCCGACGAAGAGGGCAATCCCGGCAAATACCAGAAGGAAGGTGTTGAAGAATCCCAACCCTTCTTTGAGGGCTGCTGCCTGCTCCTCGGCAACGCTCTGCGCAGTGACTGCCTCGACTTGGTCTGGCAGCATCGGCTGGAGTCGTTCGACCAGGGTCTCGGGTGCCACCCCGGGCGTGGCTGCGATATCGATTGTGTCGAACGCGCGGCCCGAGTTGAAGACCCGCTGGGCGGTCGGAATGTCGAACAAGGCGAATCCGGCGCCTCCCAGATTGTCTGCTTCGCCGAATCCGGCCAGACCAACCAGTTTGAAGGACTCCGGAGGGCCGAAGATAACGATCTGCACGGTGTCACCGACCTCAAACCCGAGCCGTTCGGCCGTCTTGCGATCCAGTGCCACTTGTCCGTCCGCCGTCGGTCGTGCTCCCTCGCGTAGCGAAAAGGCCCCGGGACGATTGGTGTCCGCCCACGATGCTCCGAAGGTTGGCGGCCCGTTGGTACGGGCAATCTCTCCGTTCTGGTCGAGGAGCTGCACGAACCAGAAGAGCGCTCCGGTTGCCTCTTCAACCCCTTCTACCGCCCGGACGTCGTCGAGTACCGCAGCCGGGATCTTCTCGGGAAGGGAAAAACCGAAATCCGTTTCCGTCTCGATGATCGGCCGGATGGTGACGTCGATGCCTGCCGTTGTACCGGAGAAGAGATCGTCGAACACGCTGCCCAGGGTGTCTGTGAATACAAATGACCCGGCGACAAACCCGACCCCGATCGTGATCGCCAGGACGGTCAATGCCAGGCGGAGTTTGTGGCCCAGCAGGCCCTTAACGGTCGCCCGCCACACGGCTCAGGCCTCCAGAAGTTTGATGTGATCGAGAATGCGCTCCCGGGTCGGTTCGAGCATCTCGCCGACCACCACTCCGTCGGCCAGGAACACCACCCGGTCGGCATAACCGGCCGCCGCGGGGTCATGGGTCACCATCACGATGGTTTGTCCGAGTTGTTGCACTGCTTCTTTCATGAATCCCAACAACTCGGCGCCGGAGGTCGAATCGAGGTTGCCGGAGGGCTCGTCGGCGAAGATGATGTCGGGCCGGCTGGCCAGGGCTCGGGCGGCGGCCACCCGTTGTTGCTCTCCACCGGAGAGTTCGGTGGGCCGGTGTTGGAGCCGATCGCGGATTCCGATGGTGTCGATGATTTCATCCACCCAGGTCTGGTCCGGTTTCCGACCGGCAATTGCCATCGGGAGGGTGATGTTCTCCAGGGCATTGAGCGTCGGCACCAGGTTGTAGGCCTGGAAAACGAAGCCAACCTGGTCACGGCGGAGCCTGGTGAGCTCATCGTCATCGAGCGATCCAAGGTCGGTATCGCCTAGGTAGACGTGGCCGTCGGTCAACGAGTCGAGGCCGGCCAGGCAGTGCAGCAGCGTCGATTTGCCCGATCCGGAGGGGCCCATGATGGCTGTGAACTCTCGAGAGCCGAACTCGACGTCGATCCCGTTCAGGGCCCGAACCTGCGCGTCTCCTTCACCGTAGACCTTCACGGCACCTGCGGCGCGAGCGGCGATTTCCGTGCGCGTCATCTCATTCGTCCTTATCGAGTTTCCAGCTGATGCTGGCATGTCTGTGGCGTTATCGATGGCGGTCTTTTTTCGAGCGATGCGCGTCGCAGCCCGGACCTGGTGTCCGGGCTGCGACCCCTTGCCGTGTTGGGTGAGACGGTTCCATGGGGGAGGGTGGTTCGACCTTCCCTGGCAGATCGCTCCGGCTCATTCCATTTCGAACCAACCGCCGTCTCGGCCGCGTCAACGATATGCCGCTGGCCGGCACCATATTGTCATTCGTGAGATCGAAACTGCATCATCCGAAAGAGTGAGTTTCTTGACTGTTAGATCTCGATCGATCCGGGCTCAATGAGACCCGATTCATAAGCGAGCACGATCGCCTGAGAGCGATCGCGTACTTCGAGCTTGGCAAACACATGGGAGACGTGGGTTTTCACGGTTGCCTCGGAGATGAAGAGTTGCTCGGCGATCTCCGCATTCGCATATCCCTGCGCCACCAGGCGCAGCACGTCACGCTCGCGGCCGGTGAGCCCATCAAAACGGGCCGTGTCGACGCGACGGGGCCGCCGGGTCAGCTCTTCAATGAGGCGTTTGGTGATAGTTGGGGAAAGGACGGCGTCCCCCCGCGCAATGATGCGGACCGCCGCGGTCAGTTCTTCCGGGGGAGAGTCCTTGAGGAGGAACCCGCGGGCACCGGCCTGCAAGGCGTCGTAGACGTACTCCTCGAGGTCGAGGGTGGTCAGCATGAGTATGTTGGTGTCCGGCGCATCTGCGGAGGTGAGCAACCGCTCTGTGGCCTCGATGCCGTCCATGCGCGGCATGCGAATATCCATGAGCACCACATCCGGTTCGAGCTCGATGGTGAGATCGAACGCCTCTTCGCCCGTGCCGGCTTCACCGACGACGTCGATGTCGGCCTCCCCTTCCAGAATTCGCCTGAATCCGGTCCGAACGAGGACCTGATCGTCGACTATCAGCACACGAATGCTCACACGAGGCTCCGGGACGGTACCCACGGTGTTCGTAACACCGCATCCCGTGATGGTACCTGGAAGGGCTTGGCTATGGTGGTCCGAGTTGAACGGGAGGTGTCATTGAGCGGGCCAATCCCGGCGCTCACGGAAAAGCAGATGCGAGAAGTCGACCGCGTCATGGTCGAAGACCTGGGCATCGAACTGATGCAGATGATGGAGAACGCCGGGCGTAATCTGGCCGAACTGGCCATACGTCGATTCCAACCGGCCGAGGTTGTTGTGTTGGTCGGCCCGGGCGGTAACGGTGGGGGCGGCCTGGTGGCGGCCCGCCATCTGGCCAATCGTGGGGTCGAGGTGCACGTAGCGTTGTCGCGACCGGTTGACGCGTTCGAGGGAGTGCCCGCTCACCAACTGGCCATTATCCAGAAGTTGCGAATCCCGGTCATGCATGGGGCGGCGACCGGCGCGGATCTGATCATTGATGCATTGATCGGGTACAGCCTGCGCGGCGACCCGCGCGGTGACACTCGTGACCTGATCGACTGGGCCAACGAGTCGGGCTCGCCCGTGCTTTCCCTCGACACACCCAGCGGACTGAACGTCACCACCGGGGAGCCGGCGACGCCCTGCGTTCAGGCCACGGCCACGATGACGCTGGCCGTGCCCAAGGTCGGCCTGCTCGGCTCGCCCCAGGTGGGGGAGTTGTGGCTGGCCGACATCTCGGTTCCACCGTCGGTCTATGCGGCCTTTGGTCTTGAGGTGGGCAACCTCTTTGCCGGGGACACGATCATTCGGGTGTGATGCTTGATACCCGATTGAAACAACCGGTGCGTGCTGACTGCCGACAACCTGACGCTGATCCAATCGTCTTTCCTGACCCGCCGGATCACCGGACTGGACTCGACACGCATCAGCGCGGTATGTGAGGCGATTGGAGCCGCGATGGCGGCCTCACTCCGTCGGGCGGAGTCTCAACACCGGGATCGGGCGGTCGGTGCGAGCCTGGTAGGCGGCGTAGCCCCGGTGGGCCGCCACGATGCTCGGCCACCACTGTTGCCGTTCGTCTTCCTCCATCGGTGCAGCGATCACGTTCCACCGACGCCTCAGCACCTGCACGGCTGCTTGCGGATGTGCCTCGAGGTTGGCGTACCAGTGCGGATGGTATGGCCGCCCTCCCCAGGAGGCGATGACGATGAGGTCGTTCTCGTCCTTGAGATACAGCAACGGGACCGTGTGGAGGGCGCCGGTCTTTCTGCCCCGGGTGGTCAGCAGCAGCATGTCGTTGTCGACCAACCGCCGACCAATCCGGCCTCCGGTCAATCGGTACACCGCGGTGTGGATCGCAGAGAGGGTCCGGGCGGTTCGATCGTGCATGCCCGGAACCTAGTGCTGGTTACGCTGGTACGCTCCCGGCCAGGCGGTTGATGATCGCCCGGTGCAGCGTCGACTAACTCCCCCCGAAGTACGATTCGTGGAGACCGAGGAGCATCGAGATCTAGGAGACAACATGGCCGAGTACCTCCCCAGCACCCGCGACTGGGTCCGCGAGCAGGTGGAGCTGTACGAGCGTACCAACGGCGCCGAGGGGAACACGCTTCGGGATACCGGACTGCCGGTCATCATCGTGACGAACACGGGAAACAAGTCGGGCGCGATTCGCAAGACACCGCTGATGCGCGTGAAAGATGGGGACAACTACGTCATGGTCGGCTCGCAGGGGGGAGCGCCTCGGCACCCGGTATGGGTGCACAATCTGCGCGCAAATGCCGAGGTCGAGATCCGCGATCTCTCCGAGGTCCACCCGATGCGGGTCCGGGAAGTGGAGGATGGCGCCGAACGCTCGCGCCTGTGGGCGCTCGCCGTCGAGGCCTATCCGCCCTACCAGGACTACCAGCAGCGAACCAAGCGAAAGATCCCGGTGTTCGTCGCCGAACCCGTCTAGGACTCAGCTCGTCAAGAGGGCCCGTCCTGAATGCCGGGTCCCGCGCCAAACTACTTCCCGGGCCAAGCGCCGCCGTGATCTCACGCGGTGGCCCATTCCAGGCCCCCGGCCGAGGTCAAGCGCCGAAGCTGCCGGGTTTCTCCGTACCTGCGGGTGGATCGTCGACAAGGTCCGGGCGGTTCGATCGTGGATGCCCGGACCCTAGTGCTGGTCGCGCTGGTACGCTCCCGGGCCATGCGGTTGATGATCGCCCGGTGCAGCGTCGACTACGAAGGCCGCTTGACGGCTCACCTCCCGATGGCCATCCGGTTGATCATGGTGAAGGCCGATGGATGTGTCGCCGTTCACGCCGACGGCGGTGCCTACAAGCCGCTCAACTGGATGAACGCTCCCAACTACCTCGAGGAACGCGAAGGCGAGTGGGTCGTCACCAATCCTCGCGGCGAGCGACTGGTTATCACCATCGGCGAGGTCCTGCAGGACACGTCGCTCGAACTGGGAGCGGATCCGGGTCTCGAAAAGGACGGCGTTGAGGCCCACCTCCAGGTACTGCTGGCGGAGCGTCCGGGTGTGGTGGAGGAGGGTCTCACCCTCATCCGCCGCGAGTTCCCAACCGACATCGGCCCGGTTGACCTGCTGTGCCACGACGAGGCGGGAGGGACGGTCGCCATCGAGATCAAGCGTCGCGGCGAGATCGACGGGGTTGAGCAACTGGCCCGTTATCTGGAGCGGCTCAACCTGGACGCCCGGCTGGCTCCCGTGCGCGGGATCTTCGCCGCCCAGTCGATCAAGCCGCAGGCCAAAGTTCTGGCCGAGGCTCGCGGGATCGGCACAGTCGAGGTCGATTACGACCAGTTGCGGGGCATCGAATCCAACCACCTGCGTCTCTTCTGAGCGGCGGATGTTCCACGTCGTCCTGTACCGGCCGGAGATACCTCCCAACACGGGCAATGCGATGCGCTTGTGTGCCAACACCGGGACCGCGTTGCACCTCATCCATCCGCTCGGGTTTTCGTTGGACGAAGCCAGGTTGAAGCGGGCCGGGCTCGACTACCGGCACTGGGCCGACGTCCGCAACCACGACAGCCTGGATGATTTCGTGGCGACCACCGCCCCCGACCGGATCTGGGCGTTCTCCCAGCACGGGCAGAGCTCCTATACCGACGTGAAATACCGGCCCGGCGATGCCCTCCTCTTTGGACCAGAGTCGGGGGGCCTTCCCGAAGACGTGCTCGCCTGGGACAGAATCGACGATCTGGTTCGCATCCCCATGCTGGCCCGCTCCCGCAGTCTCAACCTGGCCAACGCCCTGGCCGTTGCCGTCTATGAAGCTTGGAAACAGATAGGGTTTCCGGGAGGTGTGTGACGCTCCGACAACCCCGATGCAGGTGAGCTATCGTCGCATGATGACCGAGATCCTCGTCACCCCGCTGGGATCCGATCTCTACCGGGTTGAAGTCAAGGAAGGCGACACACAGACGATCCACGATGTGACTGTCGCGTCGGAAGATCTCACCACACTGGGCCGGGGGCACGGTCCCCATGCTTTGCTCGAGGAGTCGTTCCGGTTCCTGCTGGAGCGTGAGCCGAAGGAGGCGATTCTGCCCCGGTTCGAATTATTGGTGATCGCTCGCTATTTCCCCGACTACCCGGCCGAGATAACCCGGCGCATGGCCGGCCGCTAGACCCGCCACCTTTTGCGTCGCTCTTGCGGGTATGGCCTGCACCTGTGACGCAAAAGGCATCTGAATTACCCGGCCAGCAGACGCAACGCGATCGCCTCGGCCAGGGCGGCCTTTTTGAACTCGCCCAGATCCACGCTCTCGTTGGGCGCATGAATCGCGGCGGCCGGGTCAACTACTCCGGTCAGCAGGATGCTCGCCTCCGGGTAGGTCTTGGAGAAGGCGGCTACAAACGGGATCGATCCGCCCACTCCGATGGACACTCCTTTCGTTCCCCACGCCTCCTGAAAGGCGGTCCGGAAGGCGTCGGCTGCCGATCCCTCGGCCTCCAACGCGAACGCTTCTACTTTCGCTCCTCTGGTCACCGTCACCCGGGCTCCCCACGGAGCGTTGTTCTCGAGATGCGAAGCCAGCGCCTCCATGGCCCGGTCGGGGTCATCTCCCGGAGCGATCCGCACACTGACGCGAGCCCGGGCGACCGGGATCAACTGGTTGATCGACTCGGCCACATTCGGGGCATCCAGACCGACGACCGACGCTGCCGGCCGGGTCCAGAGCCGGGACGTGAGGGTCCCTTCTCCCACGAGGTCGACCCCGTCGACCATCCCGGCCTGCCGGCCCAACTCCTCCTCGGTCAGGTCGAGCTGAGGAGCCTCGCCCGAGACAAGGCCGGGAATAGCGACGGTGCCTCGCTCGTCGTGGAGTGTCGCCAGGAGGCGGCTGAGGGCGGTGAGGGCGTCGGGAGCGGCGCCCCCGTACATCCCGCTGTGCACGGCCCGGTGAAGGGTGCGAACCTCAACGACACAATCCACCAACCCGCGCAGTGACGTGGTCAGAGCCGGCTGCCCCAGCCTCCAATTGCCCGAATCGGCTATCACGATCACATCGGCGGCGAGAAGGTCACGATATTCGCGGATAAAGTCGCCCAGGTGAGCCGAGCCGATCTCCTCTTCGCCCTCGACGATCACCTTGACTCCGACGGGAGATGAGCCCTGGTGCGCTCGAAAGGCCAGGGCATGCACGAGAACGTTCGCCTTGTCGTCGGCCGATCCACGCCCATATAGACGACCGTCGCGTTCGACCGGTTCATACGGTGCCAAGTTCCATTCGGCCTCGTCGCCGGGCGGCTGGACGTCGTGGTGGGCGTACAGCAGCACAGTTGGAGCTCCGGGTGGAGCCGGGTACTCGGCAAAGACGGCCGGATGGGCGCCCTCGATCTCGAGAAGCCGCACCTCAGGAAACCCGGCGTGGCGGTAGAGATCGGCGATCGTTTCGGCCGATTCCTTCACCCAGGCGGGGTCATAACCGGGGGCGCTGACCGAGGGGATACGGATGAGGCGCTCGAGGTCTGCCTTGGTGGAAGCGAAGAGCTCGTCGACGGCTGCGTGTAGATCCTGGTTTTGCATGTCAGGAGCGTATCAGGCCAGTGACCCGGCTACGGACGGACCAGAGCCGGTTACCTTCCGGGTGTGGCGACCAGGATCGGGATGCGAAGCTCGGCCTCGGTAAGGCCCCCGTGCTGGCCGACCATGAGGCCTTCGTTGCCGGGGTAGAGCAAGGCGAATCCGTTATTCGCCACCAGCGCCCCATCGGGCCTGCGGTGTTCGAATTCGGGGTGATAGGGGGGTGGGCCCCACCAGCCGTCCATGTCGGATCGTGATACCCAGGAGACCGGGAGTTCGGAAGCCAGCGCCCTTGCCTCATCCACAGCACCCGACACGTACACCACCCGGGAGTCGCCGTAGAACGTCATGTCGGGCAGATCGGGGAGACGGTAGTACTTCTCGGGGGTCACGTCGACGTGTCCATGATCGGCGGTACCGACGGCAACTGCGTGCGGGGGGAGACCGGCGGCGATCGCCTTCCAGATGTCGGCGGCGTCTCCGAGTGCATCCCGGTAGAGGTCGGATTCCTGTCCGGCGGCGTGAGCAGCTGCATCGACGTGCGGGACATAGACGGCCACCAGCTTTTTTGGCTGAGCCGCCCGCTCCAGCGCGATGCGGACCGATGCCGCATCATCCTCAGCGGGCACCATCGTTGCCCCCCGGTAGAGAAGTCGGTCAAGGGGGCTGTCGATGAAGGCGGCCGGTTCGACCACGATCGACTCGACACCGGCCGCCGACATGCGTTCCGCCAGGTTGGGAGTGGGCAGGAACTGTCGACAATCGATGTCAACGCTCTGACCCTCCGGGTCGAACCAGAAAATCGTGTTGACCACCCGCTCATTGAGGCGGAGAAGGTACGCAATCAGGCCGTGCTGGGAGGGGGGAAGTCCGGTCGCCAGCGTTGAGGTGTTGACCGTCGTCTGCGTAGAGAACGAAGCGTCGATCGCTCCGACCCGATCCCGGGCGAGTAGAGCGGCGGCCGGATGATCGAGCTGGTGGTTGCCGAGACCGTCGATCAGCACGAAGACGTAGCTGCGGGCAGGCGGGATCCGAGCCGCCAGGTCGACTCTCAGGCGAGGTGCGGCCGAGCTCCCGGTCAACCGGTGTTCCAGTTCTGCGATCAGATTGACCAGCCCACCGCCGTGGTAGTCGGGTGGACGCATGGGTACGACGCTATCAGGCTGGGAAGGAGTGCGCAGTACCCGGTACCTGCTGTTTCGAAACCGGGACCCGGGTCGGTTGTCGACTTCGCGCTGAAGGGGGGCTGTGTTACCGTGGCCCTGCGGAACAAATGTCCGTTTCTATGGATGGATTGCGATGAGCATCCCCGAACAAGTAGACCTCAGGGAAACGCGCACCGGTTGGCGCCTGGAAGCAGCCTGCAGCGGCCTTGACACAAACCTGTTTTTCCCCTCAACGGAGGACGATCAGGTCCAGTTGGCGTTCACCCGGCAAGTGTGCGCGAGTTGCCCGGTCCAACAAGCCTGCCTGGCCTACGCAATCGAAAGCCGTCAAACCGTTGGCATCTGGGGTGGTGCAACCACGAGAGAGCGACGTCGTCTGCGTCGGCGCTGGCTGGAGCACGCCCGCCGGGTCAGCTAGGCCGAGCGCCGCCTTTCTCCCCAGCACGCAGCACCCCGATCAACGCCGCCCCGGCGAAGCACAGTCCGGCGGCCGGCAGGTTCACGCCCGGCCACCATTCGCTCCAGATACCGCCGTAGGCGAGCATGCCCAACCCGGCGCAGACCGCCACCGTGCCAAGCACGGCCGCCCATGTCGGAAGGGGACGGGCATCTGGTCTGACGCTCAATCGCTCAAATCGGCCAAAGGGCACGGCCGCCGCGGCCAGGAAGACCGCATACACCGCCATCCAGAGCGGTCGGGTCAGCCACCAGATGGCTCCCGCCGGCTCGATCGACAACCCGACGCCTCCCAGCAGCAAGGCCAGTCCGAGAGCCAGGATCATCGCTGAGAGGTGCCACACGAAGAGCGTCATGATCATCCCGTTGACGAGCACTGTGGCCGCCCACGGCCGCGGCCCCCGGAGCCACCGGTTGGCCACCGGTTCGAGGGCTGCCAACAGCCCGGTTTGCAGGATGCCAAGAGCCAGCAATACCAAGGTGGGGGGAGCAGAGTTGGATGCCTCGGAACCCGGCACATCGACCATCGAGGCGGGGTACGGACCAAGGTTGACCAAGACCGCAACCGCGACGGCGCCCAGCGCCGCCCAGCTGAGGGCTCGCCTGGTCCCCGCAAGGCCCCCGTCCCGCCACAGGTAGCCCAGCTGGTGGACGGCTATCCAGATAAAGAGGTAATTGGCCCACCCGGCCTCCGGCAGGCTTCCGCTCAGAGCTGCCCAGTCCACCAAGGCCGCGGCTGCTGCCAGGGCCCAGAATGACCACAAGCCAAACCGGCGCCAGGCCGCCCGGGTGACGGGTACCAGCGCAACGGCCAGCACATATACGGCCAGGAACCACAGAGCGATGAGGGCGTTGACCGACCCGACCCGGATCAGATAGGGGTCCACTCCCAGCCATCCGGCCACTACTCCCAACCCCACCCAGAAGGCAACCAGCGGCAGGATCGGGATCACCAGCCGGCCCATCCGCGAACGCAACCAGGCCGAGTAGCCGGTGCCCGCCTGCGAGGCTGATTCCCATGAAACTGCGTTGGCATAGCCGCCGACGACGAAGAACACCGGCATTACCTGCAGTACCCAGGTGGCGACCTGGGTCCAGGGCGCAACCACCAGCAGATGTTGCACCTGTAATTCGCCGTCGACCATCTCCGGAGCCGCCATCAACCAGTGCCCGAAAACGACGGCCAGGATCGAAACCGCCCTGAGGAAATCGACGTAGCGGTTGCGCGAGGCGGGTGTCTTCTTGGCGACATCGAGGGCGCGGGTCCAGGTGCTCATAGCATGGACCGACCTGCTCTTCCCATCGCCCCGGCCACCCCCATGCCAATCGCCGGTAGGGCCAAAGCTACCCACGAGAGGTCTGGTGTCGTTGAGACGCCGACGAGAGCCACCCCGGCGAAGCCGGCGCAAGCCAGCACCGTCCCGGCGATAGGTCGTGTTTTCCCGGTGGAGGTGGGGTCGCGCCCGCCCGGGCGCTCAAACCGGCCGACCAGTGGAGCGAACAGCGCCATGAGAATCACCAGGACGGCGATCCACAGGGGTCGCGTCGCCCACCACGGTCCGGTGTCCGGCTCGAGTCGCATGCCGAAACCGTCCAACCAGGCCGCATCGGCAACGACCGGGACCACCATCACCGTGTAGTGCCACACGAAGAGGGTCATGATCATCCCGTTGACCAGGACCGTTGCGGTCCACGGCCCAACCTTGTCCAGCCACCGCCGCATCGGCCGTTCGGCGGCCAGCAAGATACCGAACTGCCCGATCCCCAGGGCGAGCATGGCGACGGTAGGGGGAGCGCTGTTGGAAACGTCGGCGCCCGGGACACCGATCATCGCCACCGGGTAGTCCAGTAAGAGCACGGCAACCAGGGCAACGCCCAGCCCTCCGATTGCGTACGGGGCCGATGAGCGGGCTCCGCCCAACCGGCCGTCCCGCCACAGGTAGCCCAACTGATGGACGGCCGGCCACACAAACGCGTAGTTGATCCAGCGCAGCCAGGTCACGCCGAAGCCAAATGCAGCGATGTCGACGACCACGGTCGCCAGGACCGGCGCCCAGAACGACCACACGCCGAATCGCAGCCACGCCTTGCGGGTCAACGGAACGAGGGCGACGACCGCCACGTATACGGCCAGGAACCACAGGGGGGAGAGGGCACCCAGGGAGGTGACCTCGACCAGCATCGGGCCCATCACCCCGGACCAGGTGGCGATGGCGAACCCGGCCCACAGGGCGAGGAGCGGGAGGGCAGGCAACACGAGTCGTCGCAGGCGGGCCACCAGCCAGTCTCCGTAGGGGGTGCCTCGCTTGGTGGCCGAATCCCAGGAAACGGCGTTGGCGAACCCGCCGACCGCAAAGAAGACCGGCATCACCTGGAAGAGCCAGGTCAGCCAGCGACCCAGTTCAGACCGGGTGAGCAGATGATCGCCGTGAAAGACCCCGTCGGCCGACACCCACGGAGTGATCACCAACCAGTGGCCGATGACCACCGCCAGGATGGAAACAGCCCGCAGGAAATCCACGTACCGATTGCGCTCGACCGGAGTCCGCTCGGCGACGGCGCGGGCCGATCCCAACAAACTGCGGGCGGGTACCGAAGCGGCCATGGGTCCTCTCTCTGATTCCTCCATAAATATCGCACCAAAACGGGCTTGACTGTATGGGGGAGTTCCCCGAGATTCGGAGGAGGTCTCTCGTTTCTCGTTCTTGGTTGCCCAACCTCCACATAGCCCTCTCCGCTCGTCGGAAGGGAGAACAAGACCGCCCAGCTATGAGGCCTCGGCGTGGTACGTGCGGACGCGAAACAATACGTTGGCGATCTTCGAGCCGGCCGGCGTCTTGACGAGGTGGAGGTAGTCCAGGTACTCGGGCGACAACACTCGCACGCTGGCGATGTTGGCCGAGATGTTGTCGATCATCACCTCGACGTCGGCGTCGGGTGTGTGGCCGCCGCCTTCTGCGGTCAGCTCCAGTGCGAGCCCTGGGGACCATACGCAGCCCGCCCTCTCCGGGCCCGGCCCTCCTCCTCCGGCGTCCGTTTGACTCTCTTCGCGTTCATAGTGCCCATCACACCTGGTTGAGCAGTCGGAGGAGCAGGCGAAACGATCGTCCCGGTTGAGCGATCTGATTGATCGTTCCCGTGCAGTACAGGCCCCGACCGGGAGCGTAGAACGCGAACGCGCCGGACAACCCTGAGTGACCGAGCAGTTCTGGCGCCGGACTGAACGGCGAGAGATAGCGGGGGAGTTGGAATCGCATGATCCCCACCCCATATTGGAGGGGAAAGAAGATCTTGTTCCAGAGATATAGCTCCGGCAGATAATCGACGGGGAAAAGCACACCGGTGAAGAATGCCTTCAGGAAGGTCATCGACTCCGAGGCTGTCGAAACGATGCCTCCGTCTGGTCCGAACGAGACCATCGCCATGGGCACCCGGAGGGCGCGGTCCTTGTAATAGAGGTGATGGGGTCGATCGTCGGCCGGGTCGGTGTAGAGGTAGGTGTCGGTCAGCGACAACGGATCAGTGATGAAGGCACGGAAGGCCTCATCGAGAGCCTGACCAGTGACCGTCTCGATAACCTTCCCGAGCAGCTGGTAGTTCGTGTCCGAGTAAAGGGCTTTGCCGGGCGTGCCCGGAGCGAACGGTGCCTTCATGCGCCGGGAGGCTTCGAGGACATCGTCGAGCGTCCACGTCTGGTCCCGGCCGGCCGTGATCTGCTTCTCGAGGCTCGACCCGCCCGGGCGCTTCTGCTGGAAGTAGTCGGGCAATCCGGATGTGTGGGACATCAAGTGGCGAATGGTGAGCAACCCGGAGTCGTCTGTCTTGTCGGTGCGGATCCCGGCCACAAGTTGGGGCCGGAGGTGGTCGACGAGCAGGTCGTCGAGACCGAGTTTCCCTTGTGAGCGCAGCGCCAGTAGCACCGCCGTGACATAGAGCTTGGTCGTACTGGCGATGAAGTACGGGTCGCCGACTGCCAGGTCGCCGGTGGCGCTTTCCCAGGCGAAGGACCCGTCTTCCGTTTCCAGGCGGACCGTACCCCCAAAGAGATTCCTACCCTCCATGAAGCGGTCGAACGTGGCTTGCAGGTTGGTCTCGGTGGCGCCGGCCGCCATGGAAATGCCCCCGTTTGGTGAGTGGCTCAGGCTACCAAGCCATGCCACGCCTCAGCCGGCTGGCCCCGAGTGGAGCGGGGTGTTCTACGTCGATCTTTCTTTCACGACGCTGGCGATATCCATCCGCCGGACGGCTCGCAAACCCGGCCACTGGGAGATCAGGGCAACGATGAGAATGGCCACGGCCGACCACACGAAGGTTGACGGCCGCACGTAGAGCTCGAAGCGGAACATGTCGCTCTGGAAGCTGGCCATTGCCGCCGCCGAGGTCAAGTATCCGGCCACCAGGCCGAGGGGGATTCCGATGGCGGCTACCAACAGGTTCTCGGTGGTGATGAGCCGCGAGATGGTCCGCCGCTTCGTGCCGACCGCCAGCAGGGTGGCCACCTCTCGCGACCGCTCGGCGATGTTGACGCTCATCGTGTTGAAGATCAGCGCGAACGCCATGGCGGCTCCGAACGCCAGCATGACTCCGATGAACACATAAAAGAGAGCCATGTAGTCCTGCATGATGTTGTAGATCGCTTTGGCGTCCTCGAAGGCCGCTACCTGTGGCAATTCGACGATGGCGTTGCGGATGTCTGAGCTGCTGGCTCCCTCTTCGTAGGTCAGCAATGCGGAGGTCGCCGGCAGGGGAATCCCGGCCAACTCCTCGGCATAGCTCTCCGAGATGTACACCATCGACCCCAGCGGCTCGTCGATGAAGTCGGTCACATGCGTGTCCAGCGTGAGGTTGACTCCGCCGACCGTCACCGAGACTGCGTCCCCGGCGGCGATGTTGAGCTGGTCGGCCACCCCAATGCCCGCCAGTACGCCATTGGTCGGAAGGGTGGTCGTGGTGTCCGTTCCGGTATAGAAGGTGTGCATCTCGGTATCCGCGTCGATGGCGACCAGCAAGGTCTCGTACCGTTCGCCTTTGGCCTCGATCGCAATGGGCAGCTCCAGGCTGGGTTCGACCCCGGCAACCCCGGCAATGTCCGCGAGGGCGGCCAGGTCGGCAGCACCGACCGGGGTGGTGAAGTAGACCCGGGCGTCTTCCTTCTGGATCTGAACGAACTGGCGGTCCATCAAGTGCTCGATGGTGTCAAGCATGCCCCACGACACGAGAACCAGCGTCAGCGACAGCACGACCCCGATGACGGTGTAGATAGTGCGGCGCGGGTTCCGCTCGATGCCGCGCAGGGTCATGCGCCATCGGATCGGCAACCGGCGCAGGGGCGGCAGCAGCCGCTCGGCGAGGCTGGCCCGTCCCTTACCGGTTGGGACAGATCCACGCATCGATTCGGCGGGTGATAACCGTGAGGCGGCCAGGGCAGGCGCGGCGGCCGCTACCAGCGTGGCCAGCAGCCCAAGAGCGATGGCCGCGAAGAGCGTCGATGGGTAGAACCGGATCACGGTGATCGGCACGGAGATGAAGGTGGTGTAGAGCCCGGTGATGACCCGGGCGAGTAACACGCCGGCGATCGCTCCCGGGATGGATCCGATCAGACCCGGCACTATCCCGTAGCCGAGGTAGTGACGTAGGACCTGGCGTTTGGTGAAACCGTTGGCCAGCAGAATGCCGATCTGCGGCCGCTGGGCGTGCACCAGCCGGGTGATCATCACATAGGCGGCCATGGCCGCCGCCGAGAGGAACAGGATCGGGAAGAACAGTCCCATCTCCTCAAATCCTGCGAGGTCCTCTTCGAGCGCTGCGTTGGACGGCTGCTCGGCGCGGGTAAACGTTTCGAGGGCTCCCAGCTCGTAGGCCCGGGTCGTCAACGACTCTGTGAGCGCCTCGTTTTCGTGACCGTCGTTGTAGTACACGACGGCTTCGTTGGGGTTGCCCTCCCCCGACAGCGCGGCTGCGGTGCTCTGGGGGGCGAAGACCACGCCGAAGTTGTCCGGAGTGGTGATGACTTCCTGCCGGCTGGCGGCCGGCCAGATGTACTCGGGTGAAGAAATGATCCCGGCTATCTCGACCCCCATCCATCCCGACGGCCCCTGGATCTCAAACGTGTCACCGGGAGTGATATCGAAATGAGCGGCGAGGTGCTCCTCCATCAAGACTGAATTGGGACCGGTCGGGTCGCTGCCCTCGAGCACCAGTACCTGGTTGACGATCGGCCCGCTCTCGGGGATTCCAACCACCCGACCGAGCAGCTTGGTATCGCCGAGGCGAAACGGAAGGTCCGCCACGGTACGGGTTGACACGGCCTCGACGCCCGGGAGGCCGGCGCTGTCTGTGGCGAACTGCACGACGTCGCCCCCGGCCAGGGTCAGGTTGGCGAACGAGAATTCGGTGGCGGTCTGGGCATAGGAAGCCTCGAGATTCTGGAACGAGTCGTAGCTTGCCCCGAACATCGTGATCCCCAGGAACACCGTGATGGTGATGGCGGCGAACTGGGCCTTCTGGCGGCCGAGGTCGCGCCGGAGCTTTGTGCGTAGAGTGCTCACCAGTACAACTCCTCCGCATCGACGGGAGCATCGTTGAGGGTGTCGGAGACGATCTCACCCGAATGGAGTCGCAGCACCCGGTCCGCCATCTCGCCGACCGATGCGTTGTGGGTCACCAGCAGCACCGTACGGCCCGTCTCCCGATTGAGACGGTGGAGCAGACCAAGTATGCGGCGCCCGGTCTCGAAATCCAGCTCTCCGGTCGGCTCGTCGCACAACAGGACCGGAGGCTCCTTGGCGAGCGCCCGGGCGATGGCCACCCGCTGCTGTTCGCCACCCGAGAGCTGGCTGGGGAAGTGGTCAATGCGGTCTCCGAGACCGACCAACTCGAGCACTTGTCCGGCCCGTTCCAAACCGTGGGATCCGGTCAGTTCGGCGATCAGCTCGACGTTCTCTCCGGCGGTGAGGGTCGGAATGAGGTTGAAGAACTGAAAGATGAACCCAACGTTGGTGCGGCGGTAGTCGATGCGGCCCCCGTCGTCGAGTGACCCGAGGTCGATACCGCCGACCCGCACCGAACCGGAGGTCGGCTCGTCGATCGATCCGATCAGGTTCAGCAACGTCGTCTTGCCCGACCCGCTTGGTCCGAGGATCACCACAAACTGTCCCGGCGAGACATCCAGACTCGCCCCGCGCAGGGCATGGACGGCGGTTGGTCCCTCTCCGTAGGTGCGGCTGAGATTCTCCAGCCGGATGCTGGCTCCGGTCGGATTGTTGTTCATTTGGTTCCTTTCGAGGATGCCGCCATCATCCCGAGCAGGGACGATTCGACGGCATCCAGATCGAGATCGGGATCGATGAGGCGATAGAGGACCAGTCCGTCGAGCAGGGCGGCCAGGACCACCGCGGCCCCCGCCGGGTCGAGATCGACCGGAAGTTCCTCACGGGACTGGGCGGCGATTACCAATTGTTCGAGCAACTGGCGGGCGCCACCCAGGATTCCTTCGATCCAGGCCCGCACGGAGTCATCGCGCAGGCCGCGCAACAGCGCTTCGACGGAGACGGTGACCCCCGGACCGTGGTCTTCGATGGCCCGCAGATAGTCGATGTACGCTCGCAGAGCTTCGGCGAAGGTCGGAGCCGTTCCCATCCGGGTCATGGGCCCCTCGAACTCCTCGGCGAACATCGTCGAGGCGGCCTCGATCAGCAGCGCGTCTTTGGTACCGAAGTAGTAGTGGATCAGTGCGTTGTTGATACCGGCTCGCTCGGCAATCCGACGGGTGGTGACCCCCGACCAACCGAGTTCGGCGATCAGCTCGCCGGCTGCGTCGAGGATCTTCCTACGGGTGGTGTCGTTTCGGATTCTGCCTTGGGCATCTGCTTTAACCACTTGGTTAAGGTTAACACTTCTCGCTCCTGTGCAAAATAGCGCCCTTGTGACGATGGGGAGCCGAGAGGATGCTGGGAACACCGGCGCGACAGAGGAGGAGTCCATGGGTTCTGGCCGCGGGATCCGACTGGCCGGATGGAAAGCGCGGGGGACGAAGACAGTACGTTGATGCGTATCGGGAATCTCAGGAACTCAGGGAAGCCCCGTCGAATCCCGGGAGATTCCCACCCGTTTCGGCACAACGCATGCCTTGGTGAGCGGGCCGGCCACTGCGCCGCCCCTCTTCTGCGCGCTGCAAACCGCCTCTGTCCCGAGGGTGGGATCTTGAAGTGGAGTCTTTCGACTCTACCGCAGGTACCGGAGTTGCAGCATATACTGCAATTACCGCAGATAAGGAATATGTAGGACACCCGATCGGAGGACGGCCGCATGGTGGACCGAGACGAGCGCCAGTTCACGGAGGAGATGGGAGCGCTGTTCGAACGGAGTGGCTCGCCCCGCATGGCAGGGAGGGTCTGGGGATACTTGTTGATAGTCAACGCCGAGCAGGTGTCGGCGGCGGATCTCGCGGAGGCGCTCAATGCCTCGCCCAGTTCCATCAGTGCCGCAACTCGGTTCCTCCTCGGGCTCGGCTTGCTCGACCGTACCCGCATGCCCGGCGAGCGGCGGGACTACTTCACCATCCACCATGGCGCCATTCTGAACCTGGTGAGATATCGGCTCGAGGCATTGACTCCCAAGAACATGGCGGCGAGAGCTCTCGAGATATTCGGCGAGAGGAATGTGGCCCGGCCGCACCTAGAGGAACTCAACGAGGTCTACACCTGGTTCGCTGATGAGTTCGCGGCGCTGGTGGACCGCTTCACGAGGGAGCGGCTCTCGGTGTCGCCAAGGGAGTGAGGACATCATGCTCATCGAGCTGAAAGATGTTGCCAAGCGCTACGGCGAAGGTCCGCTGGCGGTGACGGCCCTCGCAGACATAGACCTGCTGATCGACCAGGGGGAGTTCGTGGTTGTGCTGGGCCCGTCCGGCAGCGGCAAGACCACCCTCCTCAATGTGGTCGGCGCCCTTGACACTGCCAGCGAAGGATTGGTGAAGGTCGGCGGTGTCGAGATCACCACGGCCACCCGCCGGGATCTTTTCGGCTTTCGGGCCGGCACGGTCAGCTTCATCTTCCAGGCATTCAATCTGTTCCCCGGTCTCACCGTGCGCGAGAACGTGCAGTTCGGAGTCGACGCGGCCGGCTCAGCGGCGGATCCGGATGCGCTTCTGTCCAGTGTGGGTCTCGGCGACAAGGGGGACCGCTTTCCGCACGAGCTGTCGGGCGGAGAGCAGCAGCGAGTCGCCATCGCCCGGGCGCTGGCGACCGGGAACCCGATTCTGCTCTGCGACGAACCGACCGGGGAGCTCGACTTCCGAACCGGAGTGCAGATCCTCGAGTTGCTCAAGGAACAGGCTGGCAACGGCCGTGCAGTGCTGGTCGTTACCCACAACCGGGAGATCTCCCGCATGGCGGACCGGGTTGTTGAGCTGTCAAGCGGACGGATCATAGGCGACGGACCCCCGGTGGGTGGTACGTCGCCCGTTTCCGAATTGCATTGGTAGGGAGGATGTCGTGGGCACCTTTCCCTTGCTCATCCGCTGGTCGTGGCGCGATCTTCGGACTCATTGGATCAAAGTCGTGGCCATTGCCCTGGTTATTGCCATTGGCACCGGCGGCTACGCGGGTCTGGCGTCAACCACAAAGTGGCGGCAAGCCTCATACGACCTCAGCTATCGCCGGCTCGCCATGTATGACCTGCGCGTGGACCTCGCCACTTCCAGCGTCGTAGAAGAAGGCACCCTGGCGGACATCGCTGCTGGCCTGCCGGGCGCCGCGGCGATCGTCGCCATGGAGGAGCGTCTGATCGTCCCTACTCAGGTCGATGTCTCCACACCGACGGGGAGCGTTCTGGTGAGAGGGGAGATCACGGGATCGGACTTCTCCGGCGGCGGGCCCGCGGTCAACTCGTACGTGTCGTTCACCGGACGGCTCCTCACGGAGGAGGACGACGGGCACCCTGTCGTTATGGTCGAACGGAGCTTCGCCAAGTTCTACGAAATGGAAGACACCGGCACCCTGGCGGTGAGCGGCAGCCGGGAACTGGAATTCGTCGGTCAGGCAAGTACACCGGAGTATTTCACGGTGGCGCCCGAGGGCGAGACGTCTATGACGGAAGCGACCTTCGCGGCGCTGTTCACAACGCTGGAGACCGCCCAGCAACTGGCCGAGGAGCCGGGTCGGGTCAACAACCTGGTGCTCACCCTCACCGATGAGGCCGACCGCGCCGGGGTGGCAGTTCAGCTGAACGATTCTCTGGCGTCCCTCCCGGTCGGAACAACCGTTTCGACCCGGGATGACAACCTCTCCTACACGTCGCTCACCACCGACATCGACCAAGACCAGGCGTTGTTCAACGCTCTGGCGATCCTTCTCCTGGCCGGCGCAGTCGGTGCCGCGTTCAATCTGATCCACCGGTTGACCGAACAGCAGCGACGCGAGGTGGGCATCGGCATGGCCCTGGGAGTGCGACCCCGGGTGCTGGCCGTTCGGCCTCTCTTGGTGAGCGCCGAGATCGCCGTGCTCGGGGTGGCATTCGGGGTCGGAGTTGGCCTGCTCATTGCCAACGCCATGGCCGCAGTCTTCACCGACATGATTCCGCTGCCGGTGTGGGTAACCGACTTCCAGATCGTGGTGTTCGCCCGGGTGGCTGCCATTGGTCTGGCAATTCCGTTCCTCGCCTCCGTCATTCCCGTCTGGCGGGCAGTACGGGTTACCCCTATCCAGGCTATCAAGCCGGATCTGACCGGCCGCGGCACCATTGTGGGACTGCACCGCCGGACGGTGCGCAACACCTTTGCGGTGATGCCATTGCGCAACCTGCGGCGAACCCCCCGACGCACCCTGCTGACCGTACTCAGCCTCGGTGCCGCGTTGACGGTACTCGTTGGGTTCCTGGGGATCATGGACTCGGCATACGGGGCCATCGACACGGCCGAACAGCAAGCGACCGGTGCCTTCCCGGAACGGATTGTCGTCAAACTCGACACGTTCCACCTCACTGAGTCTCCGGGGGTCGTCGCCATCGGTCGTGCGGAGAGCGTGGCAAGTGCTGAACCCACTCTGCGCCTGGCTGGATCGATTCACTCCGCCGCAGGCGAGATCGACGTATTCGTCGAACTCGCCGACCTAACCAACGGCATGTGGCGCCCGACCCTCACCGCCGGTACTTGGAGTGACGAACCCGGGGTGCTCTTGGCGGAGAAGGCCGCCGCCGACCTCGGAGTGACCGTCGGCGACACCGTCACATTGCGGCACCCCCGCCGGGGAGGGCTGGACTCCTACACGTTCGTTGAGAGTGAGCTGCCCGTGCTGGCCACCCATCCCCATCCGGTGCGGGGTGTCGTATACATGGACCTCGGACACGCTGATATCTTCAATCTTCGCGGGGTCACCAACGCCGTCAACCTGCTACCCCAAGCGGGAGCCACAACCAGCGACGTGCAGCGCGAGCTTTTTGCGCTTGAGCAGGTGGCGTCGGTACAGTCCGTCACGGCCGTAACCGAGGCGGTGCGAGGTGCATTCGATCAGATCCTCGGCATCGTCCAGGTCATGGTGGTAGCGGTCTTGCTGTTGGCGTTGCTGATCGCCTTCAACGCGGCGGCCATCAACCTCGACGCCCGGGCCCGGGAACACGCCACCATGTTTGCCTTCGGTGTGAAGGTGAGGACGGCGCTCCGGATCGCCGTGACCGAGAGTCTCTTGATAGGAATCATGGCCACGATCCTGGGCGTTGCCGGTGGCTTGGTGATGGTGTGGTGGATGACCCAAGACCTCCTGGCCGAGACCTTGCCCGACTTCGGTCTCAACGTGGTGCTGCGAGCCGAGACCGTGGCGTTGGTAGCAGTGATGGGCGTGTTGGCGGTGGCGGTAGCGCCGCTGTTCACGGCGCGGCGCATGCGGCGTATGGATGTTCCCGGAACCCTGAGGTTGGTGGAGTGACGACCACCCGAGGTGGGTCGATCCTCAAACTCTCGAGACAACCACCGGGATCCCGTTGAGGACGGCGTTACCGGAGAGGGTATCGAGCGACCGGCCGGAAGTGAGCAGGTTGGAGTTGACCCCGGGCCTCCGGGCGGCGACGCCAAGTTGCGTCCCGGGTACGTCGTGGCCCCATCCGTGGGGCAGGCTGACCACCCCCGGCATGATGTCGTCGGTGACGACGACCCGGACGGTCACCGCCCCCGTGCTGTTCGCCACCTTTGCTTCTTCACCGTCCCCGACGTCGGCGGCTTGGGCATCGTCGGGGTGCATCTGCAGCGTGCACCGTTCCTTCCCCTTGACCAGCACCTCCAGATTGTGCATCCACGAGTTGTTCGACCGGAGGTGCCGCCGGCCGACCAACAACAGCCCGTTGACAGGGGCGTGGTCGAGGGTGGTCGCCAACCGGGCGGCTTCTTCCATGATCGGAGCAGGGGCCAGTTCGATCTTGCCCGAAGCGGTGGTCAATAGTTCGGGAAGGCGCGGCTGGAGGGGTCCCAGATCGATGCCGTGGGGGTGCTCGATCAGCTTGGCCACAGAAAGCCCGTCCGGGTCTTCTCCAAACCGGTCACCGTAGGGACCAGTCCGCAGGAGAAAGTCGAGGATGCGGACCGGCCCCCGATACTGGTTCAGGTGGCCGAGTATCTCCTCCGGATCACGTCCCGAGATCGGCGAGTCGGGATCATTGATTGCCTGGTTGACGGTGCTGGCGATGCCCCAGGCGTCGGCCAGGGCCGGGTCGGCCTCGGCACCCGGGCCGGAGGCGATCAGGGCCAGCCGGGTCAGGATCTCCCACTCTTCCATTTCGCCGGTGCGGTCCAGGGTCGGGGGCGAAAAGTTGGCGATGTTGCGCACCGAAAGCGTGGAGAATGTGAAGTCGTAGTGGCTCCGGGAGAGAGGAGAGGGGGGCGGCAGGATGACGTCGGCGTGGCGGGTGGTCTCGTTGATGTAGCAATCGACGCTGACCATGAAGTCCAGAGAGGCGAGGGCCCGGTCGAGGTGGGCCCCGTCCGGGGTCGATAGCACCGGGTTGCCTGCCACGGTCACCAGGGCTCGCACTCTGCCGTCTCCCGGTGTCTCGATCTCGTCGGCCAGGGTGGCAACCGGTAGCTCGCCCCGTACTTCTGGGAATCCCTTCACCCGGCTGGTCCAGCGCCCGGTCCGGAAGGGGCGACCGGGGCGGGGCGGACGGGCGTGAGCCGCCAGCGGGAACATCGCCCCTCCGGGCGCATCGAGCCCTCCGATCAGCAGGTTGATGACATCGACCAGCCACGAAGCGACCGTCCCGAACTCGACGGTGTGGGTGCCGATCCTCCCGTACACGACCCCGGTCGGGGCGGCGGCCAACTCGCGAGCGATCCGGCGGATGGTTTCGGCCGGAACGCCGCACCGGCCGGCCACCGCTTCGGGGGAAAAGCGGACGGCCAGGGAGGCCACTTCTGCGATCCCGTTGGTCAGATCGGACAGACGACCGGGGGAAGCGAGATCCTCCTCAAACAGGACCGCCACAATGGCGAAGAGCAGCAGGGCGTCGGTGCCGGGCCGGATGAACAAATGCTCGTCGGCCACCCGGGCGGTGCGGCTGCGGCGGGGGTCGACGACCACCAGTTTCCCGCCCCGCTCCTGCAAGGCCTTGATCCGGCCCGGCCAGTCGGGGGCCGTGGCCAGGCTGCCGTTTGATACCAGGGGATTGGCGCCCAGCATCAGCAGGTAGCCGGTCCGGTCGATGTCGGGGACCGGGATCGAATCCGGGTGCCCGAACATCAGACCACTGGAAACATGCTTGGGCATCTGGTCGACGGTGGTGGCCGAGAAGATGTTCTTGGTCCCGATCGCTTTGAGCAAAGGCTTGAGGTAGAGCGGTCCGGCCATGGTGTGCGAGTTGGGGTTGCCCAGATAGGCGGCCACCGCATCTCCGCCCTGCTGTTCGATAACGGGACGGAGCCCTGCCTCAACCATCCGGAAGGCCTCTTCCCAGGAAACCTGCTCCCTGCGGTCACCCCGGCGGATCACGGGGGCCCGCAACCGGTCGGGGTCGTCGTGCAGTTGTCGCAGGGTGGAGCCTTTTGGACAGATGAAACCCCCGCTGAACACATCCTCCCGGTCGCCCCGGATCCTGGTGACGGCTCCGTCCCGGACGGTGACCTCCAACCCGCAGGTAGCTTCGCAGAGGGGACAGGTCCGGAAGGTGGTGGTGGTGGTCTGGCTCATCGTTGGTTCGAGCGTACCGGAGGTGAGGCGGCGGCGCCCTGGATGGGACGCTATACCAATAAAGCCAGGATCGTGTCGCCTTCTGCAATGGTGCGGTACGGATCTCCGTCCCCGGCGGTCATTACGACCAACCGCCGGTTGGGCTTGACCACGAAGAGCGGGACGGCTTCGAGATTGATCGCTCGGAAGTCGGCCACGGTGAACTCGGGCGTGATCGAGGTGTTGCGGATCGTCGCTCCGCCCCGCACCAACTTCGACAGCCGCTCGTAGCTGGCTTCGCTGTCGAAGAGGAGCCGGCCGGCCAGGTGGGTGGTGGCGCTGCTGTCGATCCCGGCCGGGACCCGCCCGGGGGCCAGCTGATAGGTCTGGGCCCGTCCGAAGATCCCGGCAAACCGGGTAGCCGCCAGCGTGTTGACATCGTCGTTGGGAGTCAAGGACAACACCCGGCCGATTCCCGAGAGATCCAGTTCCAGATCCACGTCCTCGATGAGCACATTCCCGTAGTGGGTTTCCAGTCCGTCCATGCGGGCCCGGTATTCGTCCCGGCGGTTGGTGGTCGCCAGCAGCACCGGAAAGTCCTGTTCCACCAGGGCCGCTCCGATGACCCGTTCGAGCCGTCCGGCTCCGATGATCAGCACACCCTCCTGGCGGCGCTTGGCCAGTCCGAGCGCCCGAGCGACGGGCGCCATGCCGAGTCCGTAGATCACCACGGTGCCGACAATCACCGCAAAGACCAGCGGAGTGAGTTGTTCCGCTCCGGCCAGGCCTTCGGCCTCCAACTCGAGGGCGAACACCGAGGCGATGGAGGCCGCCACGATCCCGCGTGGCGCAACGGTGCCGATGAGGACCCGGTGGCGCCATGAGAGGGTGGTCCCGAGCGTCGATACCATCGCAGCGAGCGGGCGACCGACGAGGACCAGGGCGGCCAAGATCCCCACCGCCCCCGCCCCGATCAGGCCCAGCTGGTCACTGCCGATGCGGGCGCTGAGGACGATGAAGAGAACCCCGATCAAGAGGACTCGAATCGTCTCCGAGAAGTGGAGGATCTGTTCGGTGCTCACCCGCCGGTGGTTGGCCAGGACCATGCCGAGGGTGGGGGTGGCCAGCAGACCGGCTTCGGCGACCAGGCTGTTGGCAGTGACGAACCCGATCAGGGCGGTGCCGACCCCGACCAGGGAGAGCAGTTGCTCGGGGACCCAATGGCGGCGGAGGGCGACGATCAGGCCGTAGCCGAGGATCAGGCCGACGGCTACGCCGACCAGCAGGAACAATCCGACCTGACCGGCTACGGACGCGGCCGATGTACCGGCCCCGATCAAGAGCACGTCAAAAGTGACGACCGCCAGCAGCACCCCGATGGGGTCGACCAGGATGCTCTCCCATTTGAGGATGGGGCCGACCGGCCGGTCGGGACGTACGTGGGAAAGCAACGGTCCGATCACGGTGGGTCCGGAGACCACCAGGATGGCGCCCAGCAGGAGAGCCAGACCGGGCGAAAGATCGGTGAAGAGCAGCGCCGCCACGTAACTCACCGCCCAGGTGACCAGCACGCCGACGGTAACCAGGAGCCAGATGACCCGGGCGTGCCCCTTGATCTCGCGCAGGCGCAAGCTGAGCCCGCCTTCGAACAGGATCACCCCGACCGCCAGCGAAACGAGCGGCAGGAGCAGATCGCCGAGCAGTTCGTCCGGGTTGAGGATGCCCAGCACCGGGCCGGCCAGAAACCCGGTCAGCAAATACAGGAGGATGGACGGGATGCCGCTGCGAACCGCCAGCCAGTTGAGTCCGATGGCCAGAATCACAATCCCGGTGAACAAAACGCTGGGATCAGACAGGACTCCGGAACTCGAAGACACGGCGAGGATGGGTACGGGCACCGGTCAGAGCACTGTCGTGTCGCCGGGGAGGGGGAACCAGCGGAGGTGCTCGAAGTCGGCGGTGAGTTCGAGATCGGGTCGATCGGAATCCACTCCATGCGCGGCCGAATCGAGGATCTTCTCCGCTTCCTCCAGGTAGTCGGCCAGGCGCGCTTCGGGCTCGTGCCGGCGATGGGAGGTGTGGGTCATGTGACCGGTCTCATAGGAGATGTTGTGGAGGCTCATCGGCGCTTCGGCCGGTTGGTCCTGGTGGCGCCACAGACCGGCGGCCGGGTCGAAGCGGTACTGGGGGAGCAGCTTCCAGCCTTGATCGGCGATCAGGTGGACGGCCGCCAGCATGTAATCGAACACGGTTTCCGAAATGAAGTAATTGAAGTTGACCCGTACCCAACCGGGTTTGATGCCCTCGCAGCCGCGCGCCACCTCCCGGGCAAACTCGTGGGAGGTGTCCAGGTCGATGCCAAGCAGGCGGTGACCGTACGGACCGGCGCAGGAACAACCCCCGCGCGATTGAATGCCGAACAGGTCGTTGAGCAGGGCAACCACGTAGTTGTGGTGCAGATGCCGCTCCCCGAACTTGACGACGAAAGATACGATCGACAGCCGTTCGGCCTCGTGGTTGCCAAGCACATCCAGGTTGGGATCGGCGCCCCACGACGCGATGGCTCGCCGGATGAAGCTCTCCTCGCGCCGGCGGATGGCATCGACCCCGACCGCTTGCTTCAGCTGAAACACCAGTCCGGCCCGGATCGACTCGATGATGGCCGGGGTGCCCCCCTCCTCGCGGACTTCGATGTCGTCGAGGTACCGGTGCTCGGTAGGGTTCACGTAGGCGACCGTTCCGCCGCCCGGTACCGCCGGGACTCGATTGTGGAATAGGTCTTTGCGGGCCACCAGCAGCCCGGGGGTACCGGGCCCCCCGATGATCTTGTGCGGGGACAGGAAGATGGCGTCCTTGTAGGCCAACTGGCCGTCTGGCTCTTCGTCGGTAGGACCCATGTCGATGTCCACGTAGGGGGCCGCCGCGGCGAAATCCCAGAACGACAGCGCCCCGTGCCGGTGGAGCATGACCGATACGGCGCGGACGTCGGTGATGATGCCGGTGACGTTGGAGGCAGCCGAGAAGCTACCGATCTTGAGCGACCGGTCGGCATGGAACTCGAGTTGACGCTCGAGGTCGGTGAGATCGACGTGGCCGTCTTCGTCCTCGGCGATGACCACGACGTCGGCGATCGACTCCCGCCACGGCAACTCGTTGGAATGGTGTTCATAGGGTCCGATGAAGACTACCGGTCGCTCATCGAAAGGAATGAACCCGGTCAGGTTGTAGTCATCGTCGAGGTTGGCCGGGATGCGCACCCCCAGCACCCCGATCAGCCGGTCGATCGCCCCGGTCGTCCCCGAACCGCAAAAGATCACGGCATGATCGTGGGTAGCGCCGACCGCCGCCCGGATGATGTTCCTGGCCTCTTGGCGGAACCGCGAGGTTTGCAGCCCGGTCCCCGAGCTCTCCGTGTGCGTGTTGGCATAAAGGGGCAGCACGGACTCGCGAATGAAATCCTCGATGAAGTCCAAGGACCTTCCCGAGGCGGTGTAGTCCGCGTAGGTCACTCGACGGGGCCCGAAAGGGCCCGCCACCACGTCGTCGTTGCCGATGACGGCGGATCTGATGGCCTCGATGAGGTCGGAACGGTCGTCCATCCAGTCATGGTAGATGGGCCACGGCCGGGACGGCCCCATTGTCCTAACCCGGGCGTTGTGGCAGCCTGGCTTCAACCCGTCTGGAAAGGCCATCTGTGCCCGCCGTTGATATCGCCGGTTTCGTCACCGATTTGAAAGCCCACGCTGTTGAGCACGGGTTCCACATCCACGGCGAACGCCATTTCGTCGAGACGTACTCGCTGGGTCAAACCTGGGAAGTCGAGCTGCATCCCGAGGAGGCCTGCGGCGGTCCGCTCGATCTCCACCTGACCCTCGAGATCGACCCGCGGGTCTTGCTGTCGTTTGAAGACGAGATCGTTGAACGGGACGGCGAGGTGGCCGACCTGACCGAGGCGTATCTGCTGCCGATCTATTTCAACTGGGCACTGCCGCCGCTCAGCCATCCCCCGGACCTGCTCATACTGGCCACCGAACTGGCCGGAGTAGGCGGAGCGGATCTCCCCCTCGAGGTCTCGGCCATCGATTCGTTTGCTTCGGTGACCGATGCTCCCCGCCGCAGTCTGACGATCGTGGCCGGAGTGCAGGTGCCTCTGGCGGAGGCGTTCATGGGCGGCCAGGTACCATGCGAGGTGATGGATCGCTGCCACCAGGTGAGCGAGTTCATCCTCGAAAAGGCCCCCGACTGGCTCGACGCTTCAGACTGATCCCGACTGATCCCGAACTTGCGTGAGAAACCTGCGCATCGCGCCGGTTTCTCACGCCGGAACGGGTTTAGATGGGCAGTCCCAGCCCCCGGCTGATCACCAGGCGCTGGATTTCGGAGGTCCCTTCGCCGATCTCCAGCATCTTGGCGTCGCGATAGTGCCGGGAAACCGGCGTCTCGTCGAGGAATCCCGCTCCGCCGAAGATCTGGACGGCTTCCCGGGTGGCCGTCACGGCCGCCTCGGTGGCGCAGACCTTGGCGACGGCGGCGGCCTGCTTGAACGGCTGGTCCCTATCCTTCAGCCAGGCAGCCCGGTAGGTGAGTAGGCGGGCCGCGTTGACGGCAATCTCCATGTCTGCGCACTTGAAAGCGATGGCCTGGTTGCCGCCGATCGGTCGGCCGAACGTGGCTCGCTCGGTGGCATAGGCAACGCTGTGGTCGAGGCACGCCTGGGCGACCCCGACGGCCAGGGCGGCGATGGCAATGCGGCCATCATCGAGGATGGATAGGAACTGACGGAAACCTTGCCCGCGTTCACCCAATACGTTCTCGACCGGCACCCGGCAGTCCTCGAACACCAACCCGTGCGTGTCCGAGGCATGCCACCCCATCTTCCGGTAGGCCGGTTCGACGGTGAATCCCGGGGCTCCCGCCGGGACGATGAGGGCGCTGATCTCATCCGGTCCGGTCCTGGCGGTCACCGTGACGAGGGAGGTGATGGGGGTTCCGGAGTTCGTTATGAAGGCCTTGGTGCCGTTGATGACCCAGGAGTCCCCGTCGAGCTCGGCCTTGGTGCGGGTGGCTCCGGCGTCGGAGCCGGCCTCCGCTTCGGTGAGTCCGAATCCGGCCAGGGCCCGCCCGGCGGCGAGATCCGGCAGCCAACGCTCCTTTTGTTTACCGGTGCCGAACTGGTAGATCGGGCCGGCCCCCAGACCGACGCCGGCCTCCAGCGTTATCGCCACCGATTGGTCAACGCGGGCCAGCTCTTCGATGGCGATGCAGAGGGTTGTGAAGTCGGACCCGGATCCGCCGTATTCCTCCGGGAACGGCAAGCCGAACAGGCCCAGGTCGCCCATCTTGCCGACGGCCTCAAGCGGGAAGGTGCGGGTGCGGTCCCACTCCTCGACATGAGGGGTGATTTCGGCTTGGGCAAACTCCCTGACGACCTTGCGAAAGGCTTCGTGTTCCGGCAGCGGTTCGAAGTCCACAGCATCTCCTCGGGTGCTGATCTGAGGCTAGTTGTGTGGTGGACTCCGATGGTCGTGGCGCTGCCCCGGCCACGGACGGCGGCGGAAGCAGTGGCGGGCCGACCGGAATGGCTAAGGTGAGCGATGCCGCTGGCTGCCTCGGCAGCCGCCGGGGATTGCGGACCCAGGGAGAGGTGGTCGCCCATGCGCAAAGGTATCTGGCGTTTGGTCATAGTGATGGCTCTGGTGCTGACCGTGGCGGCGCCCGTCCCGGCTTCGGCCGCTACCGATTACTTCACCGATGACAACGGCAACATCCACGAGGCCAACATCAACACGATTGCCGAGTTGGGGATTACCCTTGGGTGCGGGGTAGGTATCTATTGCCCGGCCGCCCCCGTCACCCGGGCGCAGATGGCGTCGTTTCTGGCGCGGGCCGCAAACCTGCCGGCGGTATTTGTCGACTACTTCGGTGACGACAACGGCAACGTCCACGAGGCCAACATCAACAAGATCGCCGCGGTCGGGGTGACCAAGGGGTGCGGTGTCGGCATCTATTGCCCGGCTCAGAATGTCACCCGGGAGCAGATGGCGTCGTTCATCGCCCGGTTGCTGGGCTTGGGGGCGGGTCCCGATCGCTTCACCGACGACACCGGCAGCGTCCACGAGGCCGACATCAACAAGATCGCCGCGGCGGGGATCACGATC